>Ga0209109_10001573_pt1 | contig 12563 bp, 13 predicted proteins | sample Rifsed10ft2_FD_184004 | JGI IMG/M metagenome (GOLD analysis project Ga0209109, IMG submission 184004) | Soil microbial communities from Rifle, Colorado, USA - sediment 10ft 2 (version 2) | ecosystem: Environmental > Terrestrial > Deep subsurface > Rock core/Sediment | place: Rifle, Colorado... | reverse complement strand
CCGAACTCTTCCTTGACGAAGTCGGGCATGCGCGGCACGCGGTACTGCGTGAGGACGACCTCCTCGCCAGCGTCGATGAGGCGTCGCGCCGTGCTGAGGCCGATGAAGCCGAGGCCACCGGTGATGAGGATCATTGTCGCCTCCTCCTATGCCCTATGCCTTATGCACGCTGCGCTACTCCGCGTGGTCGCGCAGCCAGTCCACGTAGTCGGGCACGGCGCGCTCGAGCGGGTACTCGGGCGCGTAGCCCACGTCCTGGCGGATGCGGCTGGTGTCCATGTAGGCGTCCGAACGGAAGATCGGGCCGCGGCCGCGTTTCAGGGTCGGCTGGGCGTCAGGCAGCAGGCGACGGATGGTCGCAGCCATCTCGCTATTCGACGTGAAGCGGCCGGAGCCGAGGTTGTAGACGCGGTTGGGCAGGCTCTCCGTCAGGGTGAGGAGGCGAATGCCGCGGGCGCAGTCTTTGACGTAGCAGAGGTCGAAGCCAGCCTCCTCGAAGGCATCCTGGCCGCGGGCGTCCGGCAGTTGCGGTCCTTCCGGGGAAGGACGGATCGCGGCGAAGAGGAGCCGGATGGGCGCGAAGCCGTGCGCGTGGTCGAGCGGGCCCCAGATGCCGGCGATACGCATCATGACGACGTCGACGTCCGCCCGCTGGGCGTATTGCAGGCCGGTTATCTCGTAGGCCTTCTTGTAGCACTCGATGGGGCCGGCGGCGGTCAGCGGCAGCGGCATGTCTTCGCGAAACGGCCCCTGCGGCAGCCCGTTGTAGCAGGCGATGGAGCTGGCGACGCTGAGACGTTTCACGCCCCAGAGGCGCGCCGCCTCCATGACGTTCAGCAGGCCGAGCATGTTGACGCGGAAGTCGTGCGCCAGCGTCGGGGCGCTGTAGCCCGGCCCGGCGAGGTGGACGATGCGGTCGACCTTGTAGCGCGCGAGGCCCATGACGGCGTCGGCGTCGGCGACGTCCAGCTGCTCGATGAAGACGCGCTTGCCCAGCTCTTCCTTGACGAAGTCGGGCATGCGCGGCACGCGGTACTGGGTGAGGACGACGTCGTGGCCGGCGTCGAGGAGGGCGCGCGCCGTGTTGAGGCCGATAAACCCAAGGCCGCCAGTGATAAGGACGGTCATGGGACGGTCTCCGGTGGCGGGGCGTCGGCGCGTACATCTCGCGCAGGACAAAGAAGGCCGCCGGTGATAAGGACGGTCATGGGACGGTCTCCGGTGGCGGGGTGTCGGCGCGAACATCTCGCGCAGGACAAAGAAGGACGCCGGTTATGAGGACGGTCATCGTTATAGGACGGTCTCCGGTAGCGTGCTCTCCCAGAGGGCCCGAGTCGGCGGGGCAGAGAGCCGCGCGCATGACGAGGCGGCCCCTTGCAGGGTAATATTAGCAGGCTGATTAGCGTTGCCTCACTCGCTCCGCCAGACGATGCTCTTAGTGAGGCGCTGGCCGCGGGGCGAGAGGACGAAGGAACGAAGCGGCGCAGAAAGGGAGCCTTCTAATGGCGCGAGTAGTCGGTGTCTTCAACACGGCCCACAGCCCCTTCCTCTACATGCCGCCGGAACGCTGGAACGAGGTGCGGGCCGGCCGCGCCCTGCGCGAAGACGTGCCCTTCGACGACTTGGAAACGAACAGGAAGAAGAAGGAGCGCATCGAGGCGGCCTTCGCCACCATGCGCCAGAAGATGGCGGCGCTCGCTCCGGACGTGGTCATCATCTTCGGCGACGACCAGTACGAGTGCTTCGACTTCACGAACTTCCCGGCCTTCGCCGTCTACGTCGGCGAGGACTTCGAGGGCTCGCTGTCGCATCGTGATGTCAACTTCGGCCGGCCGCCGGGGAACGGCGAGCGGCCTGAGTTTCCCAAGGCGAAGCTCAAGGGCCACCCGGCGCTGGGCACCTCCCTCCTCACCGGCGTGATGAAGCGCGGCTTCGACCCGGCCTTCTGCATGGACATGCCGAAGCCGGATCGCGGCGTCGGCCACGCCTTCCTGCGCCCGGCCGAATCGATCACGGACATGAAGACGCCGGTGATCCCGGTGCTGATCAACTGCTACTACGCGCCCCAGCCGACGGCAATGCGCTGCTACGAGTTCGGCAAGGCGGTGCGCGCCGCCATCGATGAGCACCCGCGGGACCTGCGCGTCGTCGTCCTCGGCTCCGGCGGGCTCTGGCACACGCCGGGCGCGAAGGCGGCCTACCTGAACGAGGAGTTCGACCGCACGATCCTCGCCTACCTGGAGAAGGGCGACGCCCGCGGCATGGCGGCGTACTTCGACGCCTACCAGATTCCGGAGAGCGAGAGCAGCCAGGACATCGGCCAGCGCGGTCGCCAGGCGACGGGCATGCCGGGTTTTGGCGGGCCGCAGGGCGGCACGCGCGAGATCTGCAACTGGATCGCCGCCGCGGGCGTGGCCGAGGGCAGCCGCTCGACGATCGTCGACTACATACCGGTCTACAGCTCGCCCATCGGCGTCTCCTGGTCCTACTGCCTCAACCCGTAGGGGCGCGTCGTCTGCGGGCTCTGTCGCCCTGAGCGGAGCGAAGGGCCAAAGCGGCTCGGCGTCTCGTTGGGCTCGTCCGGCTTTGATTCTTCGCTTCGCTCAGAATGACATAAGCAGGCGCCTTGCCGGGAGCTCTGGCGCTTCGTGCTAGAGTGAAGCGGAGCGCCCCAGTAGCTCAGCCGGATAGAGCGGCGGCGTCCTAAGCCGCGCGTCGGGGGTTCGAGTCCCTCCTGGGGCGCCAGTCATTAGCATGACGGCCCTTCGGCAGGCTCAGGGCAGGCTCCGGCCGTCGCTCTCCGTTTCCATCGCGGCTTGAGCCTGATCGGTAGTCAGGCGTCCGGAGTCTAGGCGTGACCAGGCCGGCGCTTCGCGGTGCCGGCGATGTGCCTGCCGGCGTCGACGCGGATGTTCTCGCCCGTGACCGTCTCCAGCCGAAGCAGCGTGACGACGAGCTCGGCGACGTCGTCCTCGGAGACCTCGCGGCCGAGGGGCGTCTGAGAGATGGCCTCCTGCCAGCCGCTCTCGGTCAGCTCGGCCGGCGGCTCCGTCGGCCCCAGCAGCAGGCCGTTGACGAGGATGCCGTGCGGCGCCAGCTCCAGCGCGAAGGCGCGCGTGAGGAAGTGGACGGCCGCCTTGCCGGCCAGGTAGGGAAGGTAGTCCAGGTAGGGCGTCTCTTCCGCGGCCCAGTCGCCGAAGAAGAGCAGGTGGCCGCGCGTGGGGCCGGAGTTGGCGAGCATGGCGCGGGCGGCGTGCACGGCGAGGAGGTAGCTGCTCCTGGCGCCGGCCAGGCCGCGCTCCCACGCCTCGGCGTCCAGCGTGACGAAGGGGGCGCGGGGGTAGTCGCCGGCGAGGTTGACGCAGAAAGAGAGGTCGCCCAGCTGGCGCTTCGCTTCCGCAACGGCGCGCTCCACGTCGGCCTCGACCGTGAGGTCGGCCTGGACGATGCAGCCGCCTCCGGCCAGCGGGCGCGTCGCCGCCAGGAGGCGCTCGGCCTCGGCGCGCGAGTTGCGGTAGACGATGGCGGGCCGCACGCCTTCGCGCGCGAGCCGGCGCACGACGGCGGCGCCGATGCGGCGCGAGCCGGCGACGATGGCGCCCCTGCCCCTCAACTCCAGCAAAGCGCCATCAGTATAGGACGAGCCCTTCGACTACGCTCAGGACAGGCCTAGCGGCCGCGGACGAGGACGACGCCGAGGATGAGGGCGAGCAGGCCCAAACCGCGCACAAGGGTCACGCGCTGCATCTCCGCCCCGAAGGCGCCGAGGTGGTCGAGGGCGACGGAGCCGATGAGCGTGCCGGCGGTGACGGCGCTGACGTAGAGGGCGATGCCGATGCGGGGCGCGAGAAACGCCGCCGACACGACGTAGAGAAAGCCGAAGAGGCCCGCCGCCGAGAGGTAAGGCTGGAGGCCGCGCATCGAGACGACGAGGGCGACCGTGGCAACGCCGCCGAGAACGACGTACACCAGCGGCTCGTTCATGGGCGAGGGAAGCTGAGGCGGCTCGGAGCGCAGGGCGCGGATGACCAGAAAGGCGGCGAGGCCGAGGACGGAGGCGAGCATCGAGATGAGGGTGGCCTCGAAGGTGCCGCGCTGGCGGCCCAGCGAGCCGATCATCCCCACCTGGACGGCGGAGCCGAAGCCAATCAGGAGCGCCGCGCCAATGTAGATTGCCTGGGTCATGCGCATCAGGCAGAGCGTAGGGGCTGGGCGATTCGGCCGCAACAGCGGCGCGATTGCGGCGCGCATCGAGGCCGGCGTATCATCGGGACACCCCGCGACGCAGAAGAAGGGAGAAAGGGAGACTGCGATGCGAATAGCGCGATTCGAGGCCGGCGGCCGCGTCAGCTACGGCCTGGTGGAGGGCGACTCCGTAACGCCGGTCGAGGGCGACCTCTTCGGCTCTCGCCGGCCGGCCGGCGACCCTGTGCCGCTGAGCAGCGTGCGCCTGCTCGCGCCCGTCGTGCCGCGCCTCATGCTTGCCACCGCGCTCAACTACCCCAGCCACCTCGGCCAGAACGTCGCCTCGCCGCGGCCGGAGCTGTTCGTCAAGGGCAACAACTGCCTCTCCAACCCCGGCGACCCCATCGTCATGCCCGCCGGCTGCGAGCGCGTCGACTACGAGGGCGAGCTGGTCGTCGTGATCGGGCGCCGCTGCTCGCGCGTCAGCGTCGAGGACGCGCTGAGCTACGTCCTCGGCTACACCTGCGGCAACGACGTCAGCGCCCGCGACTGGCAGCGCGGCGACCAGCAGTGGTTCCGCGGCAAGTCCAGCGATACCTTCGGGCCGCTTGGGCCCTGGATCGTCGACGGGCTGGACCCGACGAACCTGGAGCTGCGCACGCGCCTCAACGGCAAGGAGGTGCAGCACTGCAACACGGGCGAGATGATCAATAGCGTCGCCGAGCAGATCAGCTTCGTCAGCCGCGTCGTCGCGCTGGAGCCAGGCGACGTCATCTTCACGGGCACCTCCGGCCAGCCGCAGGCCCTGAAGCCGGGCGACGTCGTCGAGGTGGAGGTGGAGGGCGTCGGCGTGCTGAGCAACCCTGTCGTCGCCGACTCCAAGCCGATGCCCTGGAAGGACCTGCGGCCGGACCTGAGGCCGCCGCGGCCGGGGCGCTAGCCGGTTCGTTTCGCCGGCCGTAGCTGCAGGTCTTCAGACCTGCCTGTCGCGAGAGGCAGACCTGAAGGTCTGCAGCTACATGTATCATCTGCGCGATGGAGGAGAAGCTCTGCCCGAGGTGCGGCGCCTACTGGCGCTGCGACTGCCGCCTGGAGGAGCTGGCGCCCGTTGCCCTGACCGAGGGCGGCTGCGAGCACGACTGGTCGGAGGCGGTGGGCGTCGAGGTCGACGGCGACCTCGGCCTCTACGACGCGAGGGTGGTGGTCTGCCGGCTCTGCGGCCTCTACGCCGTCGAGGAGCGCGTCGGGCGGTGAACCTGCCGGACGACGAGCTGCTGCGACGGCTGGTGGCGCGGGACGGGCCCCTGGCGGCGCTCTCCTGGCGCCACACGGACGCCGCCGGCAACTGCCGCTACACGGCGCTCTATCCGGACGGCGACTGCCCCTGGTGCGCCGCCGAGGCGAAGCGTCAGGAGTGGGAAGCGCGGCCGGCGGCCGCAGTGAAGGAGGGCTGAGGTAGTGGCGAACGAGCAGGGTGCGACGGCGCCAGCTTTCACGTCCCTGGAGACTGCCCAGCTGAAGGCCGTGGCCGGGGCGTTGCTGTTCTCCCTCGTCGCCGTGTTGGGCGCCAGCCTGCTGGCGAGGCGCGTGCCGGCCCTCCGCGGCCGGCTGCAGGCGTCGAGGTGGCAGATGCGGCTGGCGATCGGAGCCTTCATGTTCGCCTACAACCTGCTGTCGCGCCGGCTAACGCGCGAGGCGGCCGCTTAGGGCTTATTTAACCGTCGCTTTACCAATCGACGGCGCCAGGGAGTACCATGGAACGCGAGGCCGACCCTGTCGGCCCGTGCTGTCTGATGGTGTCTCGTCTGCTGCAGCGCTATCGCACCCCCCTCACCGCCCTCGGCGGCGCCCTGCTCGGCGTCGCCATCATGCTCCTCGTCCTGCAACTTGACCCACCCGCAGGCCGCTACGACGACGCCGACATCCAGCGCCTGGCGGATGAGCGTATCGAGAAGATAACGCCGGCGCCGCCGGTGGAGCCGGAGATCTACGCGATGCTGCGGCCGTCCGTGGTGCAGATCACCTGGCAGCCGGCGGGCCTGCCGGCCGGCCAGGCGACGCGGACGGGCTCCGGCGTCGTCGTCGACCTCAACGGCGCCATCCTCACCGCCTACCACGTCGTCGCCGGGACGGAGACGGTGACGGTGCAGTTCTTCGACGGGACGACGGCCCCGGGGACCGTGGCCCAGACGCTGCCGGAGCGCGACCTGGCCGTGGTTCGGGTGCGCGGCCTGCCGAGCAGCGTCCAGCCGGCGACGCTATCGGGCGGCGTGCGGCCGGGCGACAAGGTGCTCGCCATCGGCTCGCCCTTCGGCCTGCAGGGGAGCGTCAGCGAGGGCATCGTCAGCGGCCTGGGGCGCAGCTTCTTCGTCGAGGAGACGCAGCAGGTCATCCAGGGCATGATCCAGTTCGACGCGGCGGTGAACCCGGGCAGCTCCGGCGGGCCGCTGGTCGACATGAACGGCCGCGTCATCGGCATCGTCAGCGGCATCATCAATCCCACGAACGCGCGCGTCTTCATCGGCCTCGGCTTCGCCGTGCCCATCGAGGCGGCGGGCGCCATCATGGCGCCCCTGGGCTGAGGCTTCGGGCAACTACTTTCGGGGCAAGGAGCGGTCATGGTCACGCAGTCGGAGGTTCAGGAAGGGACGCCTCTGGAGCAGATGCTCTTCGAGGTGAAGAAGGTCATCGTCGGCCAGGAGGTGCTGCTGGAGCGCATCGTCGTCGCCCTGCTGGCGCGCGGCCACGTCCTCGTCGAGGGCGTGCCCGGCCTGGCGAAGACGCTGGCCATCCGCACGTTCGCGCAGGTCGTTGGCGGCCAGTTCAACCGCATCCAGTTCACGCCCGACCTCGTCCCGGCCGACCTCGTCGGCACGCGAATCTACAACCAGCGCAGCGGCGACTTCACGACGTCGCTGGGGCCGGTGTTCACGAACCTGCTGCTCGCGGACGAGATCAACCGCGCGCCGGCGAAGGTGCAGTCGGCGCTGCTGGAGGTGATGCAGGAGCGCCAGGTGACCATCGGCCGCGAGACGCACAAGGTGCCGGACCCCTTCCTCGTCCTGGCGACGCAGAACCCGATCGAGACGGAAGGCACCTACGCCCTGCCGGAGGCGCAGGTCGACCGCTTCATGCTCAAGGTGCTCGTCGGCTACCCGACCGACCGCGAGGAGGTGGTCATCGTCCAGCGGATGACGGGGACGCTGGCGCCGCCGCGCCAGATCCTGACGACGGACGAGCTGCTGGCGCTCCAGAAGGAGGCGGACGCCGTCTACGTCGACCCGGAGCTGATGGAGTACGCGGTGCGGCTGGTGAGCGCGACGCGCCGGCCCGATGACTTCCGCCTGGGCGACCTCGCCCCCTACATCTCCTTCGGCGCCAGCCCGCGCGCCTCCATCAACCTCATCCTCTGCGCCCGCGCCCTGGCGCTCTCGCGCGGCCGGGACTACGTCGTGCCGCCGGACATCGTCGAGCTGGCGCCGGACGTCCTGCGCCACCGCCTCGTCCTCTCCTACGAGGCGCTGGCCGACCGCGTGACGGCGGAGGTGGTCATCGAGCGGGTGCTGGCGGCGGTGCCGCGGCCGACGCGCCCCTTCACGGACGACCCGCGGCTGGCCGAGCGGCCCCAGGGCCTCGAGATCGCCGGCGGAGCGCCCCAGGCATGAACCAGGTGGCGACGCGTGAGAAGGCCGGTCTCGCGGCGCCGGCGCGGCGCCCGGAGGACGCCGAGGCGCTGCTGCGACGCCTGGAGTGGCACGTCGTGCGGCGGCTGGACGGCCTGCTGCAGGGCGACTACCGCTCCCTGTTCACCGGCCACGGCTTCGACCTGGCGGAGGTGCGCGAGTACCAGGCGGAGGACGACGTCCGCTACATGGACTGGAACGTCACGGCGCGCATGGACCACCCCTACGTGCGTCAGTACATGGAGGACCGCGAGGTGACCGCCTGGCTGCTGCTCGACCTGTCGCCCTCGGTCGAGTTCGGGACGGCGCGGGCGCTGAAGCGCGACCTCCTCGTCGACTTCACGGCCGTGCTCGCGCGGCTGCTGACCCGCCACGGCAACAAGGTGGGGGCGATGCTCTTCTCGCACGCCGTCGACGAGGTGGTGCCGCCGCGCGGCGGCACGCTGCAGACCCTGCGACTCTTGCACCAGCTCGTGCGGCCGGACCGGCGGAGCGCCACGGGCGTGACCGACCTGGCCTCGATCCTGGATCGCGCGGCGGAGACGCTGCGGCGTCGCTCGATGGTCTTCATCGTCTCGGACTTCCTCGCCGAAGGCTGGGAGGCGCCGCTGACCCGCCTTGCCCAGCGCCACGAGGTCATCGCCGTCTGGCTCTGGGACCCGCGCGAGGAGGAGATGCCGCCCATCGGCCCGCTGGTGCTGGAGGACGCGGAGACGGGAGAGCAGGTCTACGTCGACACGAACGACGCCGGCTTCCAGGCCCGCTTCCAAGCCCTGGTGGCGGAGCGACGCCTGGGTCTCGAGCGCCTGTTCGCGCGCCACGGCATCGACCTGCTGCGCCTCTCGACGGACGGCGACCTGGTGCGAGACGTGGCGCGCTTCGCCCACCTGCGACGGGAGTCGCGGCGGCGCTCGGCGGGCAGAGCGGTGGGGGTGGCGTTGCGATGACGTTCAAGTGGCCGGAAGCGCTCATACTCCTCGTCCTGGTGGCGGTCCTGGCGGGCCTCTACGTCTGGATGCAGCAGCGGCGCCGGCGCTACGCCCTGCGCTACGCCAGCGTCGCTCTCGTGGCGCAGGCCGTCGGGCGCGGGCCGGGGATCAGGCGCCACATCCCGGCGGCGCTCTACCTGACGGCGCTGACGGCGCTGGTCATCGCCCTGGCGCGGCCGCAGGCGACGATCCCGGTGCCGCAGAACACCGGCACCATCATCCTCTCCATCGACGTCTCGGGCTCGATGTTCGCCCAGGACGTGGAGCCGAACCGGATGGAGGCGACGAAGGCGGCGGTGCGCGAGTTCGTCAAGAAGCAGCCGCGGGGCGTGAAGATCGGCATCGTCTCCTTCAGCGACTACGCGGCGCTGGTCGCGGCGCCCTCGCGCGAGCGGGGCGAGGTGCTGGACGCCCTGGCGCGGCTGCGACCGCAGCGCGGCACGAACATCGGCTCCGGGCTGCAGGTTGCCCTGGACGCGATCCGCGAGGAGACGGGCGACGCCCCCACCGAGGCGCCGCTTTCGCCCAACGAGCCGACGCCGACGCCGGCGCCCGGCAGCGATCCGCCGCCGGCGAGCATCGTCCTCCTCTCGGACGGGCAGAGCAACGTCGGGCCGGACCCGCTGGAGGTCGCGAAGGCCGCCGCAGCGGCCGGCATCAAGGTGTACACCATCGGCATCGGCACGCCGGAAGGCACGGTGCTGGTGATCCAAGGCCGCAGCGTCTACACGCGCCTGGACGAGTCGACGCTGCAGAGCGTGGCCGAACAGACGGGCGGCCGCTACTTCAGCGCCCAGGACGAAGAGGGCCTGCGCCAGATCTACGACGAGCTCTCGCGCGAGCGCGAGCTGGAGGAGGAGGAGACGGAGGTGACCTTCGCCTTCGCCGCGGGCGCCCTCATCATCTCCGTCCTCGCCGGCGGCCTCGGCCTACTCTGGTTCAACCGCCTGCCGTAGCCCCGCGCCGCCCCACCCCCCTCCCAATCAGGCAAACGGGCAAGCTGCCGCGCATAAGCTAGGCGCGGGCCGCCCTCCGCGATTGACATCCAGAGGTCAGCGGCGTAGTTTGTCTAGTACGTCGGTCAACTTAGTCCACTTTGCATCGGAGGGCCGCAGCCGTGGCAAGCAGCAGCCGTCACCCGAAAGCACCGGCCGAGATAAGACCCGGCTTCGTCCTGCCCGTGAGCTTGGAGGAGATCGACGAGTTCGAGGAGCGGGCGAAGCGCTTCCGCATCGGCGACGAAGACCCGACCGTGTTCCAGCTCTTCCGCCTCTCGCGCGGCACCTACGGCCAGCGCCAGGAAGACAACCAGATGATGCGGATCAAGCTGCCCTACGGCGGCATCACCGCGGACCAGATGGACGCCCTGGCCGAGGTCTCGGAGACCTACTCGGCGCTGCACCGCGGCCACATCACCACGCGCGAGAACTTCCAGTTCCACTTCGTCAACCTGGACGACGCGGCTGAGGTCATGCGCATCATCGGCCGGGCCGGCCTGACGACGCGCGAGGCCTGCGCCCACACGGTGCGCAACGTCACCGGCTGCCCCTACGCCGGCATCGCCCCGGACAACGTCTTCGACACGACGCCCTACCTTGTGGCTTACGCGCGCAACATGCTGCGCAACCCGATCTGCCAGCGCCTGCCGCGCAAGTTCAAGACCGCGTTCTCCTGCTGCCCGCACGACTGCGCCGGCACGCCCTACCACGACCTCGGTTTCCTGGCGAAGCTGCGAGACGGCGTCAAGGGCTTCGAGATCGTGGTCGGCGGCGGCACGTCGACGATGCCGCGCCGCGCCGACACGGTCTGGGAGTTCGCCCGCGTCGACGACGGCGAGTACATTCGCGTCGCCGAGGCGATCCTGCGCGTCTTCGACCGCGAGGGCGACCTGCCGGGCCTCCTGCGCAAGAACCTGAACAAGGCGCGGATCAAGTTCCTCCTCCACAAGATCGGCGTCGACGAGTTTCGCCAGAAGGTCGTCGACGAGCTGGCGAAGGAATGGGCGAAGGCGCCCATCGACGTGGCGGCGCTGAGCGAGATGGCGCCGGAGCTGCCCAGCCCGCCTGTCGCGGACGACGGCCCTTCGACAGGCTCAGGACAGGGCAAGCCGGCGGCCGACGGCTTCGAGCGCTGGCGGCGCACGAACACGCGGCGCCAGAAGCAGGAGGGCTTCGTCGCCGCGACGGTCACGGTGCCCATCGGCAACATCGCGACCTTCCAGTTCCGTGAGCTGGCGCGGATCATGCGCAAGTACTCCGGCGGCCACGCCCGCACGAACCAGAACCAGAACCTGGTCCTGCGCTGGGTGCGGCCGGAGTCGCTGGCGCAGTTGCATCGCGAGCTGGCGGCCATCGGCCTCGGCGACCCCGACGCTGACCTGGTGGCCGACGTCGTCGCCTGCCCGGGCGCCGACAGCTGCAAGCTCGCGATCACGGCCTCGAACCAGGCGGGCTACGGCCTGCGCGAGGCGCTGACGCAGTTCGACTACGCCGACCCCGAGGTGCAGAAGGTACAGGTGAAGATTTCGGGCTGCCCCAACGGCTGCGGCCAGCACCACATGGCGGGCATCGGCCTGCAGGGCTCCTCCTACAAGGTGGGCAAGCTGGAGGTGCCGTGCTACGACATCTTCGTCGGCGGCGCCGGCTACAACGGCAGCCGCTTCGCGACGCGCGTGACGCGGGTAGCGGCGAAGAAGACGCACCTGGCGATCGACCGCATCTTCGACGTCTACCAGAAGGAGCGCACGGCAACTGACGAGAGCTTCGAGGCGTACGTCGAGCGCGTCGGCCCGAAGCGCTTCGAGGCGACGCTGGAGGAGTTCAAGTGGGTCGGCTCGCTGGCGGAGGAGCCGGAGATGTACATGGACTGGGGCTCCACGGAGATGTTCGAGGTCATCCGCGGCGAGGGCGAGTGCGCCGCCGGCGAGGTGCCTCTGGTCCGCGCGCCCGCCGGGCCTGTGGACGTGCAGTAGGGGCTACTGATCAGAAACGATACGTAGGGGCGCAGAGATGCGCCCCTCACCTCATTCGTTCATTCCGAAAGTCATGCAGTTCATATAGACGGGAAGTCGTTGTAGACTTCTTCCGGACAGAGAGAGTATGCCAGCGAGACAGCCCGTTCACTGGGGTGGCTTGGAAATCCGTATAGAGCCTGATTTCTGGTTGCGGAGATGGTTCAAAGTCCCCTTCTACTTCGAGAGCACCAATCCACGGTTCAGGCTGCGAGTGAAAAGAGTGGCCGAGCCACAGGCCACCAACGCGCCGCTAAGACTTATCGCAAATCTGCCTAAGCGAGTGCAGATACAGGAAGGCGATGAGAGAATAGTCCCACTGCAAATAGAATTCTCTGACAGGACATCCAGTTGGGAGTTTCTCTTGGTTCCCAATATCGCAGTTGGTGAGCGAGTTACTCTCCGAACACCAGAAATCATGACGGCCTCACCTGGCCAAACCCGGCTTCTCTTGCCCTTTTTCACACGGGAGGGCGAACAGGCACCAATATGGGAAACGGCCTACGCCTATCACGTGCGTTCAGAGGAGCAGCTCTGGGTATGGGTCGTCGGCTTGCTGATAGCTGGCGCTACGATATTAGGTCAGTTTCGGTAGGCATTCATTGCCCTTTCGAGGGCCCGGCGAGGGCCGTCTCATCCCTACACGTACCGCATCGTCGGGAACTCGCCGCGCAGGGCGTTGACGGCGGGGCTCAC
>Ga0209109_10001572_pt1 | contig 12573 bp, 13 predicted proteins | sample Rifsed10ft2_FD_184004 | JGI IMG/M metagenome (GOLD analysis project Ga0209109, IMG submission 184004) | Soil microbial communities from Rifle, Colorado, USA - sediment 10ft 2 (version 2) | ecosystem: Environmental > Terrestrial > Deep subsurface > Rock core/Sediment | place: Rifle, Colorado... | reverse complement strand
CCGGCCGCGTGGGCGGGATGCCCATCACTACGAGGTTTTCTCCCTCAGCGGCCTTGCGCAGAGAAGCCTTCATCAACTGCACGTATTTTCGCGGCTGCGCGATGTAGTGGTCGGCAGGCAGCACGGCCATCAGCGCATCGGGTGATGTACGAGCGATGTGGATGGCGGCGAGGCCAATTGCGGCTGCGGTGTTGCGGCCCATCGGCTCGGAGAGCACGCGCGATGCGGGCAAGCGCGGAATCTGCCTGCGGACGGCGGCGGCCTGCTCGTCGTTGGTAACGATCCAAATGCGCGATAGCGGAAAGGCGGGCGCGATGCGCTCGATGGTCTGCTGGAGCATGGTGCGGTCGCCGACGATGTTGAGAAGCTGCTTGGGCGTGCTCGTGCGGCTGCGCGGCCAGAAGCGCGTGCCACGTCCGCCAGCAAGTATCACCGCATGAGCTGATAACGATCGCTCGCTCATTGGCTCACCAGCCGCTTCAAATCAGCCTCGCTCACACGCCGCTCCGCCAGCCGCCGCGAGTACTCCGTGAGGTCAGGTACATAGGTCCGGAGCATGGCGGATGGGCTGGCTGCTCTGAGCAGATAGGTTCCCAGCGCAGCGGGCAAGAACCACACCTGGCCGGCTGAGTAGTCTGCGGAGACTGCCGCGGCTTCCAAAGTGCCGGTGCCGGAGAGAATGATGAGTAGCTCGAAGCTCTCCGGCGAAGTGCACCCAGCAACGTGGCAGTCAAACTCCCATTTTTCCGTGGCGAAGTAGCGGCAGGCGACGTAGTAGGTTTCCGCGACTGGACCGCGAGCAATGCGCACCGGAGCCATCTTCCCGCCGAGCTGTTCGCCAAAGCGAATCACATCGAGCGCCTGCTGGATGTGCAGTTGCCGCGGCTTGCCCTCCGGGGTCAGCCGGTTGTAATCGAAGACGCGGTAGGTGAGGTCTGAATTCTGCTGGATTTCGCAGAGCACCAGGCCGGGCCCGATGGTGTGCGCCGTACCGGCGGGCACAAAGATGACGTCCCCGGCCTTCAGTGGCACCCGCTCCAGGCATTGTTCGGCTGTGCCTTCGGCAATGGCCCGGCGAAACGCGTCGGGCGTGACCTCTCGCTTCATCCCGACCATGACCTCAGCGCCTTCACGGGCCGCCATCGCATACCACATTTCGGTCTTTCCCCGACCGCCGGCGGCGGCTTCATGGCGGCAGGCGTAGTCGTCGTCGGGATGCACCTGCACGGAGAGTTTGTCTTCGGGGAAGATGAACTTGACCAGCAATGGAATGGAATGCTCGCTCTGAGCGCGGCGACCTTTCCACTCTGCGGGCATCGCGCGCCAGGCCTCGCCGAGCTTGCGTCCAGCAAAAGGCCCTGAGGTGAAGCAGCAGTCGTCGCCGGTCAACCAGACTTCGCCGATTGGCTCCGGCAGTCCGATTTTCTCCGGGAAGAGAGGCGCAAGCGAGCGGGTGCCCCAGATGCGCGGCACAAAGAAAGGTTCTAAGCGGGCGGGGACGGGCTTCACGAGTCGTGTTCGGCAGCGGCCAGGAAACGATCCAGGCGACGCAAGCCTTCCTCGATGCGCTCGAGCGAGGTTGCATAGGAAAAGCGCAGGAAGCCCGGCGCGCCAAACGCATCGCCCGGGACAACCACCAGATGCTCGCGCTCGAGCAACTGGCGTGCGAGGGTGACCGTATCGTTGGCGCCATTGTTCAGCCGCGCGGTGAAATTCGGAAAGGCGTAGAAGGCGCCCTGGGGTTCGGTGCATGAGATCCCGGGAAGGGCGCGCAGTCCCTCGAGGATCCGGGCGCGACGTCGCGTGTACTCGGCCAGCATTGCGGCCACCGAATCCATCGGCCCGCGCAGCGCCTCGAGCGCGGCATGCTGCGCAATCGAAGTGGGATTCGAGGTGGACTGGCTCTGCAATTTGAGCATGGCGTCCACCAGCGGCTTCGGCGCCAGTGCATAGCCCACGCGCCACCCGGTCATCGCAAAAGTTTTGGAGAGCGAGCCGACCACGATCAGGTGCGGTTTCGAGTCCGGGAGTCCTGCGACGGAAAAGGGCTGCGCGGGCGGGTAAACGAAATGCGAATAGCACTCGTCAGTCAGCAGCCAGAGGCCGCGCCGCCGGCAGACTTCGAAGATCCGCGCAAACTCATCGGGCGGAATCACGGTGCCAGTAGGATTGGAAGGCGAGTTGACAATCAGCACCTTCGTCCGCGGGCCGAGGGCCATTTCCACCTGCGCGGCGCGCAGGCAGAAGCCGTCGGATGGCTCTGTCTGCACAAAGACGGGGCGGCCGCCGGCATACTTGACGATGTCGGGATAACTCACCCAGTAGGGCGCGGGGATGATGACTTCATCGCCGGGCTCGATCAGCGCGTTGATGGCGTTGAAAATGGCGTGCTTGCCTCCGACGCTGACGATGCATTCGGCGGGCGTGTACGAGGAACCGAGCTGCGCGGCGTGCCAGTCGCAGATGGCTTCGCGCAGAGGAGCAATCCCCTGCGTCGAGGTGTACTTGGTGAAGTTCTGTTCGACGGCGCGGATGGCCGCGCGCTTGATGTTCTCCGGCGTGGGGAAGTCCGGCTCACCCGGGCCGAAGTCCACGACGTCGATCCCGCGAGCTTTATAGCGTTCCGCTTCGGCGAGAACCGCCAGCGTAGGGGAGACTGAAATCCGGTTGATGCGTTCGGCGAGTTGCAGGTCCATATCGTTCCGCTCAGGGCACCTTGGCCCGCAGCCGTTGTTCGATCACTGGCGGCACCAAGCCCGCGATGGAACCGCCCAGCCGGGCGATGTCCCGTACCAATTTCGAACTCAGGTAGCTGTAGGCTTCGGCCGGCATCATGAAGACGGTCTCGATCTGCGACTCCAGCTTCCGGTTCATGAGCGCCATCTGCAGCTCGTACTCGTAGTCGGAGATAGCGCGGATGCCGCGCAGGAGGACGCGCGCATTTCGTTTCCGCGCGTAGGCCACCAGCAAACCGTCGAAGACGTCCACCTCGACGTTGGACCACGGCCGGGTAACTTCCTCGAGCATCTCCACCCGCTCGGGCAAGCTGAAGAGCGGCTCTTTCTCGAGGTTGCGCAGGATGGCCACGATCAGGCGGTCAAAGATTTTCGTGCCGCGCTCGATCAGGTCGAGGTGGCCGTTGGTGACCGGGTCGAACGAGCCCGGATAGATGGCGACAATGGGATTCTTCTGCATCGGCCCGGCGTTCGCCGCCATTCTAACTCAGTCCGTCCCCGGTCAAAGGTGGAAAATCGTGGTCGGCCGCAGTAACTGTTCCCCGGCAGGGCGCGCAGGCCGCGGTTGACTCGCCAAGACCCGCAGCGAATAATCGCGGCGTCCCTCGATGGAAACTCACGGAAAAGCCAAATCCGCAGCGCTGGCCTTCGGTGTGGGGCTGCTGAGCGCGTCGGTGCTAATGGTCGAGCTGCTGCTGACGCGGCTCTTCTCGGTCATCCTCTATTACCACTTTGCGTTTCTGGCCGTGGCGCTGGCGATGATGGGGCTGGGTGCGGGCGGCCTGATCATTTACCTCAACCGGCACCGCATCTCTGCAAAAAGCCTACCTGCATCCTACGTTCACCTGGGTGCGGCGATGGCCCTGGGGATTGTGCTGGCGCTTGCCGTCATTCTAAATCTGAATGTACCGGTTTGGGCCGGGGTACAAACGGCTATGCGCCTGGTGGTATTGTTCGTCACAGCCAGCGTGCCTTTCCTGCTGGCCGGCGAACTTCTGTCTCTTCTGGTATGGCAATATTCGGCCACAATCAATCGCATCTATTTCTACGACCTGGTGGGCGCGGCGCTGGGTAGCCTGGCGGTGCTGCCCGCCCTTTCCCTGGTTGGTGCACCCAACGGTGTGTTGATTGCCGCATTGTTCGCGGCGCTCAGTGCCCTGCTGCTGGGATGGACCACCGGCGCGGCGCGGAAGAGCCTGCTGGTCGCCGCCACTGCCGCGGCCGGTGTCTTGTTCCTGCTGGTCTCGAACCTTCAGGGGAATCTTCTCGATGTGAAATACGCCAAGGGGGCATCCACGCAGGGCGAGTTCTATGCGCGCTGGAACGCCATCTCGCGGGTCTGCGTTCACTCCAATGAAAAAGGCTACTGGATCCTGATTGATTGCGACGCGGCAACCGAGGTGCCAGCGCTGGACTTCTGGCGTGGGGACCGGCGGGCGCTAGCAAAGCAGTTCGCTTCGACCAGCGAAGACCTGGCGCACGTTTTGCGACCGGGAGGAAAGACGTTAGTGATTGGCTCGGGCGGCGGTCGGGATGTGGCGCGCGCGCTGGCGCATGGCAGTTCCCGGGTCGTTGCGGTAGAGATCAATCCCTTGATTGCCCGCGACCTGATGCTGGATTACTTGCGCGAAGATTCGCGGCGTCTCTTTGAGCGCCCGGAAGTGGAACTCGTCGTCGACGACGCGCGGTCGGCCATCCAGCGCTCGCCGGAGCAGTTTGACGTGATGCAGTCCACGCTGATTGATACCTGGGCCAGCACAGCGGCTGGAGCGTTCGCCCTCACCGAAAGTTACCTCTACACTGTGGATGCTTTCGAGCAATACCTGCGGCACCTCACACCGGAGGGAATCCTGATTGTGACGCGGTGGGAGTTTGTGCCGCCGCGTCAGGCATTGCGTGTGGTTTCGCTGGGGCGGGCGGCGCTGGAGCGGTTGGAAACAAAAGACACTGCCGCCCATTTTCTGGTGATTGAAGACGGCCAGGGCGAGCTGCGCAAGACGTCGGTGCTGATCAAGCGCTCGGCCTTCACCGTCCCCGAACTTCAAGGGGCGCGCGATTTCTTGCACGCCAACCCCGGCGTGCACGCTGTCTATCTGCCGGATGGCACCACGTCGAACGAGTTCGCCGCCTTGCTGAATGCGCCGGACTTGAAGAAGTTCGCCGCGGAGTATCCCTATGACGTCAGCCCAGTGGACGATTCTCGGCCTTTCTTTTTCTTCACAACGCGCTGGAGCCAGCTGATCTCAGCGTTCCGGGCCAACCGCGAGGACCTGAAGAACAACGTGGGTTTGTTTCTGCTAGCCGTCTCGGGATTGGCGGCGGGGGTGGGAGTAATTGGACTGCTCCTGCTGCCGCGATGGCTGCCGTCTGGCCGTGGTGCGAGCGGGACTTCTGCGGTGCGCTGGTTGTACTTCCTGGCGATTGGAGTGGCTTACATCGTCATCGAGATTGCCTTCATCCAGAGGTTCATCCTGTTTATGGGCCATCCCACGTACGGAATTGTCGTGGTTGTTTTTTCAATACTGGTGGGCAGCGGATTGGGGAGCCGCTGGAGCGGGCGGTTGCGCTCGCCTGCCCGCGCGGCCATCATGGTGCCCATTGCTGTGGCAATCGTTGTAGTCGGAATGTACCTCATCGTTTTTCCCCAGGTCCTGCCGCTGGCACAGTCGTTTTCGCGGATGACACGGGGGCTGCTGGCCATTGCGGTCCTTTTGCCGATCGGGTTTGTGATGGGGATACCGTTTCCGGCCGGGGTGCGGTCAGCGAAAGCTGAGGACCGAGAAGCGCTGCCCTGGCTGTGGAGCGCCAACGCGGGAGGCTCGGTGTTCGGGTCGGTCCTTGCAGTAGTACTGGCGATGACCATTGGTATCCCCGGCACCGCATCGATTGGCGCGTTGTGTTATCTCGTGGCCGCGCTGGCAGCTTTTCTCGCCAGCCGGCGGAATCGCCAACCGGCGGATGCCATTCAGGCTTGATTTTCAACCGTTTGATACGGAACAGGATAACCTCAGTCGATTCTCCTTGCAGAGTCACCCAAGTGAGATTAGTTTGGTTCGCTTACTAACTTTAACAAAAGGTTGAATTTAGACTAGAGATTTGCTGTTGACAAGGGCACAGTGGAGGGCATAGGATACATATGCGACTGAAACGGTCGTATATCAATGTTCAAGCTCTCGAAAAAAGCCGACTACGCCCTGATAGCCATCAAGCACCTGGCCACGCACGCAGAGAATGGTTCCTGCAGCGCTTCGGACATTTCTGAGGCATACGGCATCTCGAGTACGTTGCTGGCCAAAGTGCTCCAGAAGCTGGCGAAAAGGGGGCTGGTCACCGCACGACACGGGTCGAGCGGAGGCTACAAGTTGGTCAAGCCGTCCACGGAGATTACGGCGCTTGAAGTGATCAGCGCGATTGACGGGCCGCTCTCGATCACGTCGTGCGTGACGCATCGGGGCGAGTGCTATCAGACCTCCACCTGCACGGTGCGCGAGCCGCTCCGGCGGGTCAACGAGAGCATCTTGCAGGTGTTGAGCACGGTAACGATTTCCCAGATGAGCGAGGACCCGCAAGGGCCCGCCCTGGTCGAATTACGTTCTTAGGAGAAGCTGGAATGGCCATCAAGTTGCCGATTTACATGGACCACCACGCCACCACGCCGGTGGATCCGCGCGTCGTGGAGACGATGTTGCCCTACTTCGACGAGAAGTTCGGCAACGCTGCCAGCCGCAACCACGCCTTCGGCTGGGCTGCTGAGGAAGCGGTGGAAAACGCCCGGGGGCAAATCGCGCTCCTGATCAACGCCACGCCGAAGGAGATCATCTTCACCAGCGGCGCCACCGAGTCAAACAACCTGGCCATCAAGGGCGTGGCGTGGATGTACCGCGAGAAGGGCAACCACATCATCACCCAGGTGACCGAGCACAAGGCCGTCTTGGACACGTGTAAGCACCTGGAGAAGGAAGGGTGCGAGGTCACGTACCTGCCGGTGGAGAAAGACGGTCGCATTAGCCTCGACGACCTGCGCCGCGCCATCACACCAAAGACGATCCTGATCTCCATCATGTACGCCAACAATGAAATCGGCGTCATTCAGCCGATCGAGGAGATTGGCAAGATTGCCAAAGAAAAGGGCGTCTTCTTCCACAGTGACGGCGTACAGGCCATTGGGAAGATCCCCGTGGACGTGCAGCGGGACAACATTGACCTGCTTTCGCTGACCGCGCACAAGCTGTACGGGCCCAAAGGCGTCGGCGCGCTTTACGTTCGCCGGCGCAACCCGCGCGTGCAGTTGGCGGCGCTGATTGATGGCGGCGGCCACGAGCGCGGGATGCGCTCGGGCACGTTGAACGTGCCGGGGATTGTCGGCTTTGGTAAGGCCTGTGAGCTTTGCCGGCTCGAAATGCCGGAAGAATCCGAGCGGCTGCGGGGGCTGCGCGACCGTCTGAAGGACAACCTCTTCAGTGAGCTGGACGAGCTCTATATCAACGGCTCGGTGGTTCATCGCCTGCCGCACAACCTGAATTGCAGCTTCGCCTTCGTCGAAGGAGAGTCGCTGCTGATGGGCATCAATGACGTTGCCGTCTCGAGCGGCTCGGCCTGTACTTCGGCCACGCTCGAGCCCAGCTATGTGCTCAAGGCACTGGGCGTGGGCGAAGACCTGGCGCACACGTCGATCCGTTTCGGCCTGGGCCGGTTCAATACGGCCGAGGAAGTGGACTACGTCACCAACCGCGTGGTGGAAACCGTGCGGCGCCTGCGTGACCTTTCGCCGCTCTACGAAATGGCCAAGGAAGGCGTGGACCTGAGCAAGATGAACTGGAAAGTGAGCTAAAGGGCCCGGAAGCGAATTTCAGAAATCGCACGCTACCTCGAGAGGTGAAACACCATGGCGTATTCGGACAAAGTGATTGACCACTACAACCACCCGCGCAACGTCGGCAGCCTGCCTAAGAACGACCCCAGCGTGGGCACTGGCCTGGTCGGCGCGCCGGAGTGCGGCGACGTGATGAAGCTGCAGATGAAGATTAACCCGGAGTCGCAGGTCATCGAAGAGGCAAAGTTCAAGACCTTCGGCTGCGGCTCGGCGATTGCCAGTTCGTCGCTGGCCACCGAGTGGGTGAAGGGCAAGACGGTCGAGGAGGCGCTGTCGATCAAGAATACGGACATCGTCCGCGAGTTGAGCCTGCCGCCGGTGAAAATCCACTGCTCGGTGCTGGCCGAAGATGCCATCAAGGCGGCCATCGGCGACTGGAAGAAGAAGCAGGGCATCGAGTCGCCCGCCACGGAGAGGGCAGCGATACACAACTAGGAGTTCGCTGCGACTGCAGGAAGCATGAGAATGATCCACCTCACCGAGAAAGCTGCGAGCAAGATCCGCCAGCTCCTGACGAAGGAAGGCGTGCCCGCCGAGAGCGGAGGGCTACGCATCGGCGTGCAAGGCGGTGGATGCTCCGGGCTGAGCTACGCGATGCGTCTGGAGACGCAAGCGCGCGACCGCGACAAAGTATTTGAAGAGCACGGCGCGCGGCTTTTTGTTGACTCGAAAAGCTTTCTCTATCTGAACGACACCACGCTCGACTACGAGGAAAGCTTGATACGCCAGGGATTTGTCTTTCAGAACCCAAATGCCGCGCGCAGTTGCGGCTGTGGGAGTTCTTTCACAGCCTGAGACCACCCGGGGAGGGCGCTGCGGGCTGCCGGCTAAGTTCACGTGAATTGGGTGGTTGGCAGGCAGTGCCGCCAACCACTTTTTTGTTCCGCGCAAGCTTTTGGACAGCGTTATGAAAACAGACGAAATCAGGACCGCCTCTGTTTGCTGGAGCTGCCGAGCGGCCTCGGCCGGTGAGCACTTTTGTCCGGCCTGCGGAAAGATTCAGCCGCTGCCATATGGCACAGACTACTTCACATTCTTCAGCCTGCCGCGGAAATTGAGAGTGGATCCGGCAGAGCTGGAGCGGCGCTTCCACAAGCTTTCCTGGCAGCTCCACCCGGATCATTTCGTGCGTGCCAGCGAACGAGAACGTGAGCTTTCGCTGGAGCGCTCCTCGCAATTGAACGATGCCTACCGTACCCTGCGTGACTCGATCAGCCGCGTCGAATACCTGCTGGCGCAGGCCGGATTGCGCAAGCAAGGCCAGCAGAAGCAGCAGGCACCACCCGAACTGCTCGAAGAGGTTTTCGAACTGAACGAATCGCTCGATGAATTGCGCGTGGCCCGCAAGGCGGGCAGCAGCAATGGCGAACTGGCGGACTTGCGGAAGCGCTTGGAGACTGAGCAGGAGAGCTTTCAGCAGAAGCTGGCCGAGGTGGACGCGGAGTTGGAAGACGTCTTTGGTGAGTGGGATGCCGCGCTGGATGCCGGCGCCAACGATGCTCTGCGGTCCAAGCTAATGGCGCGAATGAACGAGCTGCTGAACCGGCGCTCGTACATCCGCAACCTGGTCGCCAGCGTGCGCCAAGAGCTGGCGGAGGCGTAATGAGGAATCATGGGACGCGTCGTCGGAATCGACCTCGGAACCACCTATAGCCTGATCGCCTTGTTCGACAAGGCCACGAGCGGGCCGAGGTGTATTCCCGGGCCGTACGGCGAGACGCTTTGCCCGTCGGTGGTCAGCGTGGATGCGAATGGCTCCGTCATTGTCGGCGAGGCAGCGCGCCGCCGCCTGCTGACGCAGCCCGACCGCACCATTTATTCCGTCAAGCGGCTGATGGGCCGCGGCGTGGCCGACGTTCAGGACGAGCTGAAGATCTTTCCGTTCCGCATTGACGCCGGCTCGCAGCACGTCATTCGCGTGCGGCTCGGCGACCGCGTTTTCACCCCGCCGGAGATCTCCGCGTTCATCCTGCGCGAGCTGAAGAGTTGGGCCGAGGAGTACCTGGGCGAGCCGGTAGACCGCGCCGTAATCACCGTGCCCGCCTACTTCAACGACGCGCAGCGCCAGGCCACCCGAGACGCGGGACGGCTGGCCGGCCTCGAAGTCTTGCGCCTTGTGAATGAGCCGACGGCCGCGGCGCTGGCCTACGGCCTGCACGAGAAGCAGCGCGGCCGCGTGGCCGTCTACGATTTCGGCGGCGGCACCTTTGACATCTCCATCCTGAAGCTGATTTCCACCGGCGAGGGCGACATCTATCAGGTGCTCTCCACCAGCGGCGACACACATCTGGGCGGCGACGACATCGACAACCTGCTCCAGAGCATTGTCCGCGATGAGATGCGCGCGGAATTCGGGCTTGACTTGACGCAGCATCCGGAAGCAGTGCAGGAGCTGCGCAAGGCGCTGATCGGCGCCAAGCACGAGCTCTCGTCGGCGGAAGCGGCGACGGTGAAGTTTGCGTTGCCGGCGGGCGGCGTGTACGTTCGCGAGATCACCCGCGCCGAGTTTGAGAAATGGATTGAGCCGATCATCGCCCGCACGATGGGCCCGGTGAAGCAGGCATTGGCCGATGCCGTGCTCTCTGCCTCGGAGATGGAAGAGATCGTTCTGGTGGGTGGCTCGACGCGCGTGCCGCTGGTGCGACGCACCGTCGAGCAGTTCTTCGGCCGCCGCCCGCACGCCGAGCTCAACCCGGACGAAGTAGTGGCGCTGGGTGCCGCCGTCCAGGCGGACATCCTCGAGGGCGGCGTGAAGAACATGCTGCTGCTCGACGTGACGCCGCTTGCGCTTGGAATCGAAACCATGGGCGGGGTGGTGGCCAAGATCATCCCGCGCAACTCCACCGTGCCAGCCAGCGCGCAGGAGATGTTCACCACAGGAGTGGACAACCAGACCGGGATTGATCTCCACGTCCTGCAGGGCGAGCGCGAGCTGGCCAAGGACTGCCGGTCGCTGGCGCGGTTTCAGCTCAAGGTGCCGCCGGCGCCGGCGGGACTGGCCCGCGTAGAGGTGAAGTTCCTGATTGATGCCAACGGCATCCTGCAAGTGGCGGCGCGCGACCTGCGCAGCGGCGAGCAGCGCTCGCTGGAAGTGCAACCCAGCTACGGCCTGACCAACGCGGAAATCGAGAAAATGCTCGAAGAGTCCATCGAACATGCCGAGCAGGATTTTTCGGAGCGGCAACTCATTGAAGCGCGCAACGAAGGCGAATCCATGCTGCACGCCACGGAAAAGGCACTGAGCCAGCCGCAGGCCGCCGAGCTCGACCCGGACGAGCGCAGCCGAATTGACGTTGCGATGGCTGCTCTGCGCGCAGCGATGGCGGGCACGGATTATAAGCTGGTTCGCGCGCGCGTGGACGAGCTCAACCAGGCCACGCTCGATCTGGCTGAGCGTATGATGAACCGCGCACTGGCCACGGCGCTGGAAGGCAAGCGGCTCGAAGAAGTGTGACGGCCGCCACGAGCGGCGCTGAGTTTTAGGGGGAGCCATGGGGGGCAAGAACCCGTACATCGAAGAGGTCAAGTACACACCCGCTACGAAGAAGTATAAGGTGACGTTCGTCCGCGGGGAGAAGCGCGTGGAAGTCGAAGTGGACCCGGAAAAGATACCCCTCGGGCATGACGGGCTGCCCGGCAGTATTCTGGACATCTCCCAGGGCTTTCGCATGGGGCTTGACCACGCCTGCGGTGGCGTTTGCGCCTGCTCCACGTGCCACGTGATCGTGCACGAAGGCTTGGAGACGTGCAACGAGGCCACCGACGCCGAGTTCGACCAGCTCGACGAGGCCCCCGGCGTCACCGCGAAGTCGCGGCTGGGCTGCCAGTGCGTGCCGGACGGCAACAAGGATCTGGTGATCGAGATTCCGGACTGGAACAAGAATTATGCACGGGAGACAGAACACTAGAGAGGCAAAGATAAGAAGTAGAGGAGGCAGTGAAGCAATGCCGGGGACATTTGATTGGGATGATGCCGAAGAGATTGGGATTCAACTGGCGGAGAAGTTTCCGGCCCTTGACCCGCTGACGGTGCGGTTCACCGATCTGCACAAGTGGGTGTGCGAACTTTCGGGCTTCTCCGGCGACCCAAAGTTGAGCAACGAGGGCAAGCTCGAGGCCATCCAGATGGCCTGGCTCGAGGAGTATAAGGATCGCCAGGAAAGCTGACCGGTTCGGAGAGGTTCACTCGATATGAAACGCGCATTCATTCTTCTGTTCGTGCTGCTGACGATCGCCTTTGCAGGGTTCGCACACACTCAGTCCACAAAAAAGAATGCTTCATCCAAGCCCGCCAAACTTGAGACAGCCACGTTTGCCGGCGGCTGTTTCTGGTGCATGCAGCCGCCGTTTGATAAGACGAAGGGCGTCACTGCAACCGTGGTGGGTTACACGGGCGGCCCTCAGAAGAATCCGACGTATGAGCAAGTTTCCGCAGGGCAGACCGGCCACGCCGAGGCGGTGCTGGTTACCTTCGATCCCGCGCAGGTCAGCTACGAGCAGCTCGTCGAGATCTTCTGGCGCAACATTGACCCTACGCAGGCTAACGGACAGTTTGCCGATATTGGCAGGCAGTACCGCACGACGATCTTCTATCACTCGGAGGCGCAGAAACAAATTGCGATTGTGTCCAAGCAGAAGCTGGCATCCTCGGGCAAGTTCAAGAAACCGATCGTGACCGAAATTGTGCCCGCCGGACCCTTTTATCCCGCGGAGGAATATCACCAGAAGTACTACCTGAAGAAACCGGACCACTATAAACGCTACGCCATTGGTTCCGGCCGGGTGCCGTTTCTTCGTGCCACGTGGGGCGACAACGGCAAGCAATAGGCCGCAGCGCAATCCGCGCGAATCCTTTATAATGCTTTGCTGGTTACTCACTCGCTTGCCGGTGGCCCCGTGGTGCAACGGTTAGCACGCGGCCCTTTCAAGGCCGAAATACGGGTTCGATTCCCGTCGGGGCTACCA
>Ga0209109_10001571_pt1 | contig 12575 bp, 10 predicted proteins | sample Rifsed10ft2_FD_184004 | JGI IMG/M metagenome (GOLD analysis project Ga0209109, IMG submission 184004) | Soil microbial communities from Rifle, Colorado, USA - sediment 10ft 2 (version 2) | ecosystem: Environmental > Terrestrial > Deep subsurface > Rock core/Sediment | place: Rifle, Colorado... | reverse complement strand
CGAACGCACCGTCTTGGAGGCCTGGATGGCGGGGTCGATCTCGAAGACGTCGTCGTTGCCCGGGCAGACGTAGCAGCCGATCCCGGTTCCGGCGAGCCGCTGATCGGCGTAGGCCATCCAGCGTTCGACGGTCTTCAGCGCTTCTTGCAGAAAGATCTCGTCCGAGCGGCCGGGGGTGCTGGAGATGTGCTGCACTTCCTCGGGCGTGGTGACGTACGGGTAGTACCCGCGATTCTGGATCGTCTCGACCATGTGCTGCACCTCGGCCGGGCCGTCCAGCATCGTCTCTTGTTCGAGCAGCGTGACTTTGTGTTTGCCGTTCGATTGGGCGATGATCGGGACGATCGCCTTCCCGGTCATGTCGCCCCCCAGGATCAGCACCTGGGCCTCGTAGAACTTGGCCCCGCTGATGAACTTCTTCCAGCACTGCTCCGAGCCGTGGACGTCGGTAGCGAAGAAAAGACGGATCAACAGTGGCCTCTCCGGGAGCCGCCCGGCCGCGCCGGGTGAGATGCTCCGATGCTGTGGACTCCGACGGTCGAGGGGAGCGCGCAAGAGGTTTCGGGGGGGTCGTTCCAGCGGATCTCCGGTCGAAGGGATCGCCCCTCCTAGGGTCGCCTACGGGGCGTCGGTGATGCTGGGTGACTACGAGTAGTATAGCAAACTTCGTCGTCCGGTCAACGGCCCCTCCTGCGCGCGGAGCGGTAGGGGCATGGCATGCCGTGCCCCGACACCGTCAGGACCTCGCTCCTCCGACCGACAGGCTATAATCCGCGCGTGAAGCCGCTTTCCCGGCGAGCCCTGGCGATCCACCACCGCCTGCTCGAGGTCTACGGCGAACCCGTCTGGCGTCACCCTCTGCCCCCGCTCGACGAGCTGGTCTCGACGATCCTCTCCCAGAACACCAACGACCTCAATCGTGACCGCGCTTTCGAGGCGCTGCGCCGACGGTTTCCCACCTGGGAGTCCGTCCGCGATGCGCCGCGGCGATCGGTGATCGCCGCCATCCGCCCGGCCGGCCTGGCCAACCAGAAGGCGCCGCGCATCCAGAACGTCCTGCGGCAGATCACCACCGAGCGCGGCCGGCTGGAGCTGGATTTCCTGAGAGGCCGCCCGCCGTCCGAGGTGCGCCGGTGGCTGGTCGGCTTCAAGGGCGTCGGGCCGAAGACGGCCGCCATCGTCATGCTCTTCTCGCTCGAAATGCCGGCCTTCCCCGTCGACACCCACATCCAGCGCGTCGCCGGACGCCTCGGCTTGCGGGCTGCGAGCGTCACGGCTGATCAGGCCCACGAGCTGTTGGCCGACCTGTTCCCGCCCGAGACGTACAAAGCGGCCCATCTCAATCTGATCCGCCTCGGCCGGGAGGTCTGTCAGGCCCGCCGCCCGGCCTGCGAACGCTGCCCGGTGACGAAATGGTGCGACTACTTCAAAGAAGTGGTCAGTGGTCGGTGGTCGGTGGCCAGTGGAAGGAAGAAGCCGGTCTGACCACGGACCACTCGCCACTGACCACTGGGGTCCTCCCCTGGCACCGCCTCGTTGCCCTCAACGCCCTGGCCTTCGCGCTGGGCGTCGTGACCAACACGCTCGAGCCGGCGGTGCTGGGTCACCGGACGCTCGAGATGGCGCCCGAGGTCAAGAACACCGTCTTTGGTCTGATCACCTTTGCCGGGTTGGTGGTCGCGATTCTGTGGCAGCCGATCATCGGCGACATCTCCGATCGATCGCAGTCGCGCTGGGGACGGCGTCTGCCGTACATCGTCGGCGGCGGGGCGGCCTTGATCGCGGCGCTCTATCTGGTGGCCGTCGCACCGGGACTCGCCGCCCTGCTGGTCCTGCTCTTGCTGCTGCAGTTATCTTCCAATACCGTTCAGGCCCCGAGCCAGGCGCTCTTGCCGGATCATGTGCCCGAAGTCCAGCGCGGGGCGGCCGCCGGTTGGAAATCGGCGGTGGAGATCCTGGCCTTCGTCGTCGGGCGTCAGGTCTCGGGCCGCCTCGTCGCGGACGGCAGAGTGCTCGCCGCCGTGAGCGTCGCCGCCGCCGCGGTGGCGCTGGGGGTGCTGATCGTGGCGCTGACGATCCGCCGGACGAGCTCCGTGCCGGCCGGCCTCTCCGCTCCGGCCTTCAGCCTGCGGCGCGCCTTCGCCTTCGATCGCCGAAGGCACCCGTCGTTTGGACCGTGGTTTGTGAACCGGGTGCTGGTGTGGGGTGGATTCATCGCGCTCAACACCTTCCTGCTGTTCTTTGTCATCGACGTCCTGCGCTTGCCCGAGGCTCAGGCACAACGCTTCGTCGGCGATCTCTCGGCCCTGATGGGCATGGGCCTGATCCTGGTGGCGCTGCCGGCCGGGTGGCTCTCCGACCGCTTCGGCCGCAGGCGGCTGGTGGCAGCGGCCGGCGTGGCGGCCGCCGGGGGGACGGCGCTGCTCTTGGCGGCGCCGTCGACGACGATGGCGCTCGTGGCCGGAGGCATCCTGGGCGTCTCCGTGGGAGTCTTCCTCACCGCCAGTTGGGCCATGGCGACTCAGATCGTCCCGGGGATGGAGGCGGCGCGCATGCTCGGCCTGGCGAACATCGCCACCGCCGCCGGCAGCGGACTGGCGCGCCTGGGCGGCGGCCTGATCATCGATCCGTTCAACCGTTTGACGGGGGGCACGGCCGGAGGCTACTTCCTGTTGTATGCCCTGGCCGGGGTGGCCTTCCTGGCCGGGACGGTGGCCATTTTACGCTTGCCGCCGGACGCTCCCTCCTCCACTGTCGAAAGCTCCCATTCGTAACCTCGCATGCCTACACGGATATAGGGAGGGCCAGACTTCCTCCCCTCCCCCTGCCTCGCTCGATAGTGAGTAATCGCATCCTCATGCAGGGGGAGGGCAGGGTGGGGGTCAGAAAGTCGCTTCGACGGGAGGGCAAACCTACGCCTCGTGGCAGGCCGCAAAATGGTCGGGGCCCAGCCGACGCCATTCGGGAACAAGCTCCAGGCAGTGCGGCTGCACGATCGGGCAGCGGGGATGGAAGCGGCATCCACTCGGAATGTCGATCGGGTTCGGGATTTCGCCTTCGAGAATCGTCGCCTTCCGCCGCAGCCGCGGGTTCGGCACCGGGATGACCGAGAGCAGCGCCCGGGTGTAGGGATGTTTGGCGGAATTCAGCACCTCCCGCGTCGGCCCGAGTTCGACGAACTTACCCAGGTACCTCACGGCGATGCGGTCGGCGTAGCTGGCGGCGGTGCTCAGATCGTGGGTGATCAGCATCACGGTGATGCCCTTGCGATCGCGCAGCTCGGCCAGCAAATTGAGGATCTCGGCCCGGATGCTGACGTCCAGCATCGAGACCGGCTCGTACGCCAGCAGCACCAGCGGGGCGAGCACCAGGGCGTGCGGCCGAGCGGCGTTCAGATGCGGCGCCAGCGGCAGGCGGACAGATCGCAGGAGTTACAGGAAAGGGAGTGCGGGACATGCGGTTGTCGGAGCCGGTCGAGCTTCCGCCGAGGTCTCTTCATTATAGAAGCGCCGCCCGACAGGTCAAAGCCCCCCGGGAGGCAGGGCCGCCTGCTCGCGGCGCCGGCGTTCGCGACGGCGCTGCTGCTCCCGCACCTCGCCGATCGATTCGATCTTCTCGTCCACGGCCGCCTTCAACCACAGGCGTCCCTTATCGGCCGTCGCCACAGTCGGGTCGCCATAGGCACCGGTCACGGTGTCGTCGGTCCAGGGGGGATTGGCGATCAGCCGTCCGCCCTCGACCCAGTCCATGTAGTACTCCGGAGTGCTGATGAAGTCAGTTTCCCGGCGCGCCCGTTCGGGATAGACGAGCTCCGGCCGAAGATGCAGCATCATGCTGGTCTCCAGTTCACAGGCGTGACCCATGCCGCCCATTTCGGACTGGCGGAGCTCGTCGAGCGCCGCTCCGGTGGTGTGGAGCCATTCGGCGGCGATGAACGCCTGCGGCCAGCGCTCGCCGGCCCACTTGACGACGTTGACCAGGAACGAGTGATTGCCGCCGTGGCCGTTGGAAAACAAGATGCCGCGTGCCCCCAGCCGGACGAGCCGATCGACCATCGCCAGGAAGAAATCCTCGAAGGTGCGTCCGCCCAGATTCAGAGTCCCGGGATACTGGCGCGTGTGCGTGCTGACCCCATAGGGCCACGCCGGTAGGCAGACGACGCGCTCGGGAATCACCGCCCGCAGCCCGTCGGCGATGGCCGCCACGATGCGCGTGTCGGTCTCCAGGGGCAGATGGAGCCCGTGTTGTTCGGTGTGGCCGGTGCTGATCACGACCACTCGCTCGCCGAGATCGGCCGGCCAAGGAGGGCTGGAGCCGCCGGGGGCGGCCGCCGCTCTCGCCGCGCGCCGAGCCCCGGTCAGGGCCGCTTTCAGCAAGCGCAGTCCGCGCCTGTCGACATGCCGGGCGACGCCCAGCCCGTCCAGAAAGATGGGGCGGGTGAAGCCTTGCGCGCGCAGTTCCCGGACGATGCCCAGGAGCACTCGCCGCAGCAAGCCGCGGCCGGCCGTCAGATCCCCCAGGCCGCCCGCTTGAGGGAACCCGTAGGGGACGGCGGGGAGCGTCACGAGGGTGTCGGTCCGCAGGGCGCGCGCCGCCGCCTTCAGATCGTAGGACTCGTCGCCCAGAGGGATGACCAGCGGGATCTGGCGCGGCAGCTTGGCAACTTCCGGCCAGGTCAGGTCGGCGTAGGGGATGACCTTCATCTTGCTGTGAACGGTCTCATGGCAGTTTGCCTCATCGAATAACGCGAACCGCCGCGCCTGATGCGACCGCCGTTCTGAGAAATGCGGACCTGCGGAAGAACCCCCACCCCTGCCCCTCCCCCTGCGCCCATTGGGCCTCGCGACCCATCGAGTCGGGCAGGGGGAGGGGAGGGTATTCACAAAGGGTGGGGGGAGCAGCTCTCCCCCCACCCTTTAGAAGTTCCTCCCCCTCTCCGCCACGCACATCGTCGGAACCGGGCGCTCTCCGCGGAGAGGGGGCCGGGGGGTGAGGCCCGAGAGTAGGTTTCGGCACTTCCCAAGCGGAACGCTATTGTAGGCGTGCTGCTCGATCACGCCTCGATCTTACAGCAGGTACCAGTCGACGAAGCGCTCCATGTGTCCGTAGAAATCGAGCTGGTTCTTGCGCAGCAACAAGCCGTGGCCTTCATCCGGATAGGTGCGGTACTCGAAGGTCTTGCCTTCGCGCTTGAGCGCTTCGACCAGCTCCTCGGACTGCAGCGGGTGGACGATCGGGTCCTGCAGCCCGTGCACGATCAAGAGCGGCGAGCGAACTTTGGCCACCTGCCAGACGGGTGAGCCCCGGTCGTAGTTCTCACGGCGCACGGCGGGATGGCCCATCATACGTTCCATCTCCTCGCGCGCCTCGCGTTCGCCCTGGGCCCAGGACGTCAGGATGTTGCAGTCGCCGTACTTGGCCACGGCGCAGGCAAAGCGGTACTGGGGATCGTACGCCAGCGCGCACACCGCCAGGTAGGATCCGTAACTGGCGCCATAGATCCCCAGGCGCTTGCGGTCGATCCAGGGCAGCGCCGCCAGGGTGTCGGCCGCCGCCAGGCAGTCCTCGGTATCCTTGACTCCCCAGACGTTGTGGTTGGCGCGCTCGAACTCGATCCCGTAGCCCGAGCTGCCGCGGAAATTGGGCGCCAGCCAGGTGTAGCCCTTGGCCACCAGGTACTGGGCCCAGATGTCCCACTCCATGATGTACTGCGACGTCGGTCCGCCGTGCGGGTAGACGATGGCCGCCCCGTTCGGATGCAGCGGGCGGTAGAGAAAGGCCGGAATCTCCAACCCGTCGAGACTGCGGTAGCTGATCGGCTCCGGCATCACAAGGTCGAGGCCGGCCAGCGCCGGCGGGTTGTTGAAGGTCAACTGCGTCACCTGACGGGTTTCGACGTCCATGCGAAACAGGTCGGCCGGGTGCAGCGGGTCCTCGTACTCGAAGGTGATCGTGCGGCCGTCGGGCAGCCAGTTCGGCCTCTGGTGGACGCCCGGCCCACGGCGCAGATCGTCGACGCGGCCGCTTTCCACTTCGACCACCGCCAGGTCGATCGATCCCTGGCGGTTGACGGTCAGGACAATGCGTGAGCCGTCCGGCGACCAGCCGAACTCTTCCACATCGTGGCCGAAGTGCGTCACCTGCCGCTCCTGGCCGGTAGCCACATCGATGAGCGAGAGCTCGTAGAAGCCGGGGCGCTCGCTGGAGAAAGCCAGCTGCTTGCCGTTCGGCGACCAGCGCACTTGGCCAATGCCGCAGCCGACGGCGCTGCTCAGGCGCACCATCCGGTTGGTCTCCAGATAGAAGAGCATCAGGTCGCCCCGCTCCAGGTCGTCGAGCGGGCCATGCAGGTAGGCGATGAGCTTCCCGTCCGGCGAAGGCTCCGGATTGAAGTCGTGGCCAGGGCCTTCGCTGATCGGGCGCGGCCACGATCCGTCGCGGTCGGTCAGCAGGATGCGCGAGCGGTCGTCGCGTTCCAGGCCGATCAACAGGTGGTAGCTGTCGGGCATCCAGCGCGGCGAGCTCGACCAGGCGGCGAAGCTGCTGATTTTCTGCGGCAGACCGCCGCGGCCTTCGACGACCCAAACGTGGTCCCGGTCGGTGTAGGCCAGCCAGCGCCCGTCGGGGGACCACTCCGGTCCCTCATCCAGCCAATACGGGCGCGGCTCGCGGTCGAAAGTCAGCCGGTTCGCCCAGCCGCCGGCGGTGGGCAGCGCGTACAGGTCGGAGGCGTCGGCCCGATCCCACAGATAGGCGAGCCAGGCGCCATCCGGCGAGGCCACGTGATGGCGCGGCCGCCCGACGGACGTGATCAGTGGCAGGCTCCACCCCTCGGGGGGCTTGACGTCCGGCCGCGGCTGGGCCGGCCAGCCGAAACGTTCGTACTTCCCTTTGAGCTCGAGTTCTCTCAACATAGATCCATCCTCGGGGCACGCAACAAGTCCGGCGGCCTCACCAGGTGTCCGGCAGTGCGAATTCGGCGAAGGCCGCCTGGCACGGATTGCCCCAGCCGGCCAGCATCGTCCGCTGGGTCAGGTTCATCACCAGGGAAGCGATCGTCACCTGGTTGTCGAGAGGGGACGGCTCGTCCAGGACGTGGCTGCAGATCGAATGGGGGAAATCGTCATGATCGGACAGCACTTCCACCAGCGCGGAGGAGTCGATCGTTCCGCGCAGGTCGGTCAACCGCCGGTGCGCCCGGTTCAAGCGGGCCCGGGAGTGCACACGTCCTTCGGGGTCCTCTTCCATGGCGATCATGGCCGAGCTCACGTAATGGTTGGTGTGGGCCGCCAGGCCGTCGAGCGCCGGCAGGCGCCCATGGCACGTGGCGGAGGCCTCCAGATTGACGATCTCACCAGCGGCGGATGCCAGCAGGTGGTTGTAGCCGGCCGCTCGCTGCGCGTGCAGGGCGGCCTGGGCGGCCTGCTCCAGGCTGGTGGCCGACAAGACGTGCCTCGCCACGATTGTGCGCGGGATCCCCAGGCGCACGTCGGCGGCGTAGACGGTGTCGCAACACTGGGCGATCCCGGCGGCGTTGAAGCCGATGTTGGGGAGCAGGCCGCCATAGCTCACGGCCAGGAAAGGCGGCTCGCCCTCCGGTTCGCCATGAACCAGGAAGACATCCTCCAGATCGTCGGGATACCAGTCTTCGTTGTGGGCGACCAGCACGCTGCCATCGGCGGTGGCTTCCCCGCCCGCGGCCAGGCTGGTGCAGCCGAGGTGGAGCCGATCGGCCGTGATCGACTCGATCGTGTTGAGCACCAGGATGTCGTCGAAGGACAGGCCGGCCCCTTCGGCCAGCCCGCGCATCTCATCGACGTACTGCGGCAACGCGGATTCGACGAATGGAAGGTAGCGGCGGGCGATGCGAATCCCCTCGGCCCAGTCGGCCACACCCAGTTCCTCGCTCCCATCTCGGAACAGCCGACGGTAGGTCTCGACCATGTGATGCACCTGGTCGGCCCGATCGCTGCCCACGTGGAATCCAAGGTCTCCATGCCGGCCCCGGGCGTGTACCAGGGGCAGGATGCCAAGGGACTGCGTAGCCTCGGCCGGCCGCCGACTCTCGCTCATTCGGATGTCCACTTCAGATTGCCCTTCAACGCCGGGTCGAGGTCCCGGCGGTGAACCGGTGGGCGCCTCTGGAAGCGCCCGCGTCGGGCGGGAGAAACTTCCACCCCGCCTTCGAACACACGTTCTGTCCCCCTGGCCTGGCCGCCGGGACCCCATGGACGTCGAACCGGAAGTTCCAACTAACTCCGGCCGCGGCGTCCGATCGGCCCTTTCTGCCGGCAGCGACAAGTATAAGGAGAACCACCGGCGCAAGGGGGAATCGGGCAAATCCCCCGCATGGAGCCGGGGGAAGGCACCTTGTATCGGATCTGTAATTTACCGTATCGTGATTATGTCAATCACCTTCCCGCGAGCTTCAAGGTCGCGGGAAGGTCGGCCGCCCTACATCATGTGCCAGTCGAGGAACCGCTCAAGGCGGCGGTAGAAGTGCCGTAGATTCTCGGGGTGGAGGATCCCGTGGCCTTCCTCCGTGTAGACGAAGTACTCGAAGGCCTTGTCCTGGCGTAGCAGTTCGTTGACCAATTCCTCGCTTTGGCGGGGATGGACGCGCCGGTCTTCTTGCCCATGGCAGATCAGCAGAGGCCGATCGATCCTGGCCACGTCGACGATGGGAGAACCGTGCCGATAGGCGTCTGCATTGTGCGAAGGATGCCCCATCTGGCGCTCCAGATCCTCACGGCCTAACCGGTCCCCCGTCGCCCAGGAGCGCCGGAGGTCCGAGTCCCCGTAGACGGCCGCCGCGCAGCGGTAGCGATGCTGGGGGTCGCGGGCCAGCGCCAGGACCGCCAGATAGGCGCCATAGCTCGTCCCAAAGACCCCCTGCCGGCTCCCGTCCATCCAATCGAGCGACGCCAGGTAACCCGCCGCCGACAGGACGTCCTCGGTGTCGACCCTGCCCCACGCCCCGTAGAGCGCCCGCTGGAACTCCTGCCCGTGTCCGGTGCTGCCGCGGTAATCCGGAGCGAGCACGGCATAGCCCTTCGCCACCAGCCACTGCAGACGGAGCGACCAGACCAGCGCCCAGGAATCCGCCGGGCCGCCATGCGGGTAGACGATCGCCGGTCGGCGATTGGCCGCCGAAGCCCTCGTCGGCCGGAGCAGGAAACCGGTGATCACCGTCCCATCGCTGCTCGGACAGCGGACGATCTGAGGCGTGACCAGGACGGCCGATTGGAGCGCCGGCGTACGCGACTCGGTCAGCCGGGTCTCGCCGGCCAGGCGATCCCCGGCCAGATCGAGGCGGTAGATATCGGGCGGGGTGATCGGACTTTCGAATTCAACCGTCAACCATTTCCCATCCGGCGCCCACTGCGGACGGGCGTGCCAGCCACCACCTTCCCGCAGCACACTGAGATCGCCCCCCGCCGTGTCGATCAGATGCAGGGCGGCATTCCCGGCGCGGTTCACGACCAGCACAATCCGCCGCCCATCGGGCGACCAGGCGAAGTCCATTATTCCCCGGCAGACCGGGAGACAAGCGTCAGCCGGACGAGATGGGAAAAGGCCGGCTCGCCATCGGCTGTACAATGAATCCAGCCCGACCTTCTTCAAGCGGGAAAAGGAGGACGGCGATGGCCACCGGCGAACGTGTCGGCGAAGTCGTGCACGTGTTCGACAAGATCATGGTGGCGGTGCTGCGGCTGACGGCGGGCATCCGTCAGGGCGACCGCCTCCACTTCCTGGGCCGCCTGACGGACTTCGAAGAACAGATCACGTCCATGCAGGTCGAGCACCAACCGGTGGAGGCGGCGGCCGCCGGGAGCGAGGTGGCCGTCAAGCTCAGCCAGCCGGCGCGACGCGGCGACGCGGTCTATCTCCTCAAGGAGTAGGCGTCAGGGGGCGAGGGGCAGGGCGATGGTGAACGTGGCGCCCTGATCCCGGCCGGCGCTTTCCGCCCAGACCCGCCCGTTGTGCGCCCGCACGACGGCGCGCACGATCGATAGGCCGAGCCCCATGCCCTCGTGGCGCCGCGTCATGTGGTGCTCCACCTGATAGAACTGATCGAAGACATGCTCCAATTGGTCGGGCGGCAGGCCGACCCCGTTATCGCGCACGAGCATCCAGGCTTCGGGCCCGTGCCGCTCCAGCCCGAGCTCGATCTGCCCGCCGCCGGGCGTAAAACGCATGGCGTTGTTGAGCAGGTTGGTCAGCGCCATCGTCAACTTCGGCGCGTCGACGTTGGCCTGCAGCTGCTCCGCGGCGACATGGCGCGACACCTGCTGCCCCTTGGCCTCGATCAGCGGACGCATCTCCTGGTAGGCGGCCTCCAGGATCGGCTGCAGCGCCTGGCTCGATATGGCCATCTCGGCCGAGCCGACGCGCAGCATGTTCATGTTGGTCATGTCCTCGATCAGCGCCCGCATGCGCAAGGCCGAATTGAGCACGGCGGCGGCGTGCTCGGAGGTCGCCTGGTCGGCATCCTCCTTTAGGAGGGCGGCGTAGCCGAGGATCACGCCCAGCGGGGTCCGCAGCTCGTGCGAGGCGATGGCGATGAAGTCGCTCTTCAGCTTCTCGACCTTGCCCAGCTCGTCGTAGGCCTTCTGCAGGGCCGAGACCAGGTTGGCGTTGTGGATGGCGACGGCGGCCTGGGAGGCGATGATCGACAGGGTCTGCAGGTCGCTCTCGGTGAACGGTCCGCCGCGCTTGTTGAGCGCCTCCAGCACGCCGATGCGTCGGTCGCGCATGCGCATCGGGACGCCGATCATCGTGCGCGCCTCGAAACGGATCTTCTCGCCCACCTGGCGGTAGTGGCGCGGGTCGGAGGCGACCTCGTTGATGATCAGGGGTTTGTCGTCGCGATAGATCGTGCCGGCGATCGACCCTTCCAGCGGCACGGGGATCTTACGCAGCTCGGCCGGATCGGCCCCGGTCGAGGCGGCGAAATACAGCCGCTGGGTCTTCTCGTCGAACAGCAGGATCGAAGCGGCTTCGCCGTCGAGCAGATCGGCCGCCGAACGGATCAGGAACTGCAGCAACGGTTCGGGCTCGAGCGTCGAGTTGAGTGTGACGCTGACCTCGACCAGCCGCGACAGGCGCACGATGAGCTGGCGAAGCTCCTCGACTTGCCGCGTCAGATCCGCTTCGGACATGGCGCCTACTATACGTCAGAGCCCGGCCACTGTCCACGGGCGGCGCCGCCGGGAGCGGCGACGGCGCCCGAAGGTCTTGGGGCCGTTGTCTTTCGTGTATACTTCCCTCGCCTCGTTTTCCTCTCGGAGGAATCCGCCGCAATGAAAGTCTCCTGTCTGCAAGAAAACCTCGCCCGCGGGCTCGGCGTCGTCAACCGCGCCGCCTCGCGGCGCAGCACGCTGCCGGTGCTGAGCAACATCTTGCTGGCCACCGAGGGCGGGCGCCTGCGGCTTTCGGCCACCAATCTCGAGATGGGGATCACCTGCTGGATCGGCGCCAAAGTCGAGGACGAAGGCTCGACCACCGCGCCCGCCGCCACCCTGGTGGACCTGGTCAACACCATGCCCAGCGACAAGGTGGAGATGGCCCTGGCGGTTCGGACGCAGACGCTGCACATGGTCTGCGGCTCCTTCCGCAGCGACATCAAGTGCATCGACAGCCAGGAATTCCCGCCGATGCCGCCGGCGCCGGGCGACGACGGGTTGACCCTGCCGGTCAGCGAGCTGCGCGAGGTGATCGCCCAGGTGGCGTTCGCCGCCTCGACCGACGACTCGCGCCCGGTGCTGACCGGCGTCCTGTTCGAGATTCAGGACGGCAAGCTGACGCTGGCCGCCGCCGACGGTTTCCGCCTGTCGGTGCGCACCGTCGGCCTGCCGCCGGACGGCCCGGCCCGGGCGCGGGCGATCGTCCCGGCGCGGGCCTTGATCGAGCTCGGCCGGATTCTGACCGACGGCGAGGAGACGGTGCGCATGTCGCTGCCGACCAACCGCGGCCAGGTGGTCTTCCGCGGCAAGGATATCGAGCTGGTCTCGCAGCTGATCGAAGGCACCTTCCCCGACTACCAGAGCATCATCCCGCGCGCCTTCAACACGCGCACGGTGCTGACGACCGCCAGCTTCCTCAAGGCCTGTCGCGCCGCCGACATCTTCGCCCGCGAAGCGGCGCACTCCGCCCGGCTGCGGATCACCCCCGGCAACGAACTCGAGCCGGGGCGCATGATCGTCTCGGCGACGTCGGCCGAGACCGGATCGAACGAGGCCTCCGTCGACGCCACCGTCGAGGGCGTGTCGGTCGAGATCGCCTTCAACGTCCGCTTCCTGGTGGACGTGCTGTCGGCCGTCGATACCCCGAACGTCGTCCTGGAGACGACCACCGCCGCCTCGCCGGGGGTGCTGCGCCCGGTCGGGCGCGACGATTTCCTGCACGTCGTGATGCCGATGCATATCGGCAGCTGAGTCAGTTTTCGTCAACACCAACGCCGCCCCTTCGGGCGGCGTTTCTCTTGCGGTGCAGCTTCCGGGGAGCTTGAAGCTCCCCGGAATCTTTTTCCGCTATGCGGCCGACGCCGGCGGAGCCTGGAGGCTGGCCAGGAT
>Ga0209109_10001569_pt1 | contig 12589 bp, 12 predicted proteins | sample Rifsed10ft2_FD_184004 | JGI IMG/M metagenome (GOLD analysis project Ga0209109, IMG submission 184004) | Soil microbial communities from Rifle, Colorado, USA - sediment 10ft 2 (version 2) | ecosystem: Environmental > Terrestrial > Deep subsurface > Rock core/Sediment | place: Rifle, Colorado... | reverse complement strand
TGCCGTCATCGGCGGCGGGATCATCGGCTGCTCGGCCGCTGCGGTCCTCGCCGAGCGGGGTGCGACCGTGACCCTGTTCGAGGCCGCCGCCATCGGCGCCGGCGCGTCCGGGCGCAACCTGGGGGCCATCCAGCACCCGTTCGACCCGATCCTGGCCGCCCTCTACCACGACAGCCTGGACCGATATGCCCGCCTGGCCGCCGAGGCCGACGGCTTCGCCATCCCGGGGCGCCCGGCGGGCGTCCTCATGCTCAACCGCGACGCCGATGCCTCCCGCGCCCAGGTCGCCCGCCTGACCGCGGCGGTGCCCGAGCTGGAGGCCGAGTTCCTCGACTACGACGCCGTGGCAGAGGCCGAGCCGTCCCTCGTCCCCGGCCTGGCCGCCTGCCGGCTGGCGACCGGCTACCCGATCCCGCCCGCCTCGGCCACGGCCGCCTGGGCGCGCTTCGCCGAGCGGCGCGGGGCGGAGATCCGCCTGGGGTCGGGTGCTGCGCCATGGGTCGAGGCCGGTGCGGTGCGCGGCGTGCGGCTGGCCGACGGCGCCACCGTCCCGGCGGACGCGGTGCTGGTCGCGGCGGGGCCATGGTCCCCGTCGCTGGTCGACCCGTCCGGCGGCTGGGCGCCGATCCGCCGCACCTGGGGCGTCACCGTCCAGATGGCGCTGGGGGATGCCGCGCCGCGTCACGTCGTCGAGGAGGACGCGGTCGACGCCGTGAACCGGCCGGTCGTGGCCGAGGCGCGCGCCGCCGGCACCGCCGAAGCCGATCCCCCCTCCCTCTTCTCCGTCGCCAGCGCGGCCGGCACCTCGACCCTCGGCTCGACCTTCCTCCCCGCCGAGCCCGACCCCGCGCCCATCGCGCGCCTCCTGATCCGGCGCGGCGCGGCCTACCTGCCGGCCATCGGCTCGGCGCCGGTGACCGAGATCCGCACCTGCGCGCGGCCGCAGTCGCAGGACGGCCGCCCCTTCGTCGGGTCGGTGCGCGGGACGCCAGGGCTGTTCGTGTGCGCCGGGAACGGTCCGTGGGGCATCTCCACCGGGCCCGCCTCGGCCGCCCTGGCGGTGGCGGCACTCCTCGACGGCGCGCCGGTCATGCCGGAGCTTGCGGCGGACCGCTCGATTTAGCTCCTATTCATCCATGCGCTGGTGCGACCGTCGAACCGGCCGCGGCGCGACGCCGTACGCCGCGATCCGGATCTCCCAGTCGCCTGGCGCCTGGGACGACCGCCGGCGCCCGGCCGAACGAGTCCGGGAAGCCAGCCCCGCGGTCCTCCGGTCGTACCAGCGCCGCAGTGAATGGCCGCAGGGAGACCGCACCTACCCCCCGGCCGGGACCGCGTCGGCGGATCGGTCGAAGAGCGAGCCGCGGCGCCAGCCGACGTTGCGGTGGCGGCGGTGCAGGGCCGCCAGCACGCGCCGCTCGATGGCACGCATCGCCTCCTCGTCCTCGGGCTCGGCGTGGTCGTGGCCGAGCAGGTGCAGCGTCCCGTGGACCGCCAGCAGGGCGATCTCCTGCGGAGCGCGCCAGCCGCCCTCGGCCGCCTGTCGCACGGCCTGGTCGACGTCGATCACCACGTCGCCCAGCAGCAGTGCGCCGGGCGGGGTGATGGCATCCTCATCGGCCAGGTGGGAATGCCCCTCGTCGACGGTCCACTCGTGCAGGGGGAAGGCCAGCACGTCGGTCGGGCCGCGCTCGCCCATGTGGTCGAAGTTGAGGTGCGTCATCTCGGCGTCGCCGCACAGCGTCAGCTCGATCTCCGCCTCCTGCGCGCCGATCGCCGCCCGCACCGTCTCGCCCAGTGCCGACTCGAGCAGGGCGTGGAACTGGTCCCCGGTCTGTGGCGCGGCCGCCGCGGCCAGGCGGTCGGCGGCGATCCGATGGTGGAAGCTGACGGCGATTCCCATGCACCGCCATCGTAGGCGCGCGGGCCGATTGGCTCAAGCGCCGCCCCGGACGTGATCAGGCCAGGTCTCGCTGCTCCGGCTCCATCGGCACGACGTTGTCGGGGTAGGGGATGCGGGTGTGGTACATGCCCTGCAGCTGCTCGACGAAGGCCTCCTTGATCTGCGTGATGTTGCGCAGCGTGAGGTCGGCCTCGTCCAGCTGCCCGTCGTCGACGCGGGCATCCACGATGCGGTCGACCATGGCCCGGATGGAGGCCTCGTCCTTCTCGTCCAGCGACCGGACCGATGCCTCCACCCCGTCGGCCAGCATCAGGATCGCCGCCTCCCGGCTCTGCGGCTTGGGACCGGGATAGCGGTAGCGGTCAGGGGCCGTGGCATCCCCGTCGCCGCCCAGCTCGCGCAGCGCCTTGCCGTAGAAGTAGCTCATCACGCTCGTGCCGTGGTGCTGCGGGATGAAGCCGATGATCTGCACCGGCAGCCCGAACTCATAGCCAAGGTCGATCCCGTCGCGCACGTGCCCGGCGATGATCCGGGCGCTGGCCTCCGGCGTCAGGTCGTCGTGGATGTTGCGCGCGCCCGCCTGGTTCTCGATGAAGGCCAGCGGGTTCTTCATCTTGCCGATGTCGTGGTAGTAGGACGCCACCTTGGCCAGGAGCGGGTCGGCGCCGATCGTCTCAGCCGCGCGCTCGGCCAGGTTGCCGACCAGGACGCTGTGATGGTAGGTGCCCGGCGTCTCCATCAGCAGCCGCCGCAGCAGGCGCGCCGAGGGGTTGGCCAGCTCGAGCAGCTGGAAGACGGTCATGATCCCGAACAGGTGGCCGAGCACCGCGAACGAGCCGACCGCCAGGATGACCGACAGGGCCGCGTTGACGCCGCCGGCCACGACGCCCTGCACGATGGCCGCCAGGTCGCGCTGCTCGATCAGGTTAAAGGCGGTCAGCACCACCACGTTGGTGATGCCCAGCGCCACGCCGGCGCGCACGAAGACGTTCAGCCGCTCGGCGCGCACGATGGTGATCAGCGCCGCCAGGCCACCGGCCAGGGTGTAGATCGCCGGTGCGAAGGCGTCCTGGTTCATGACCCCGGCCAGGAAGGCGAGGGCCACGGCCATGGCCGCGCCCGCGGCGCCGTCGAGCAGGATGGAGGTCAGCAGCACGGTCGCCGCGCTCGGCACCACGAAGGCCCACAGCGTGCGGTCCGACGCGATGCGCAGCGCCACCGCGGTCGTCACCAGCGCCAGGCCGAAGAGCAGCAGCGAGCGGTTGCGGAACCAGATCCCCGGCTCGAAGCGCCACAGGAAGGCGACCAGCATCCCGGCCAGCAGCAGCGCCACCAGGGCGTGGCCGGCCAGCGTGGTTGCCTCGAGCCGCGGCCGGGTCAGGCCCAGCTGGTCGAGCTTCTCGAGGTCCAGGGCGGTGATCGCGTCGCCGGCACGCACGATGGTCTGGCCCTGGCGGACCTCGACCACCACCGGCTCGACCGCGCTGCGCGCCGCCTGCTGGGCGGCCGCGGTCCTCGTCTCGGAAAGCTGCGCGTTCGGTGCCACCTGGGCGGCGGCCAGGTCCCCGGCCAGCTCACGCTCCGGCTGGGACAGCTCGTTGGTGATGTTGGTGCGGACCTGCTGCCGGGCATCGGCCAACTCGTCCTCGCGGACCTCGGCCGCCATCGTGGCGTCGAGAACGGTGCGCCCGGCATTGGCGATGAGGGCCCAGCGCGTCACGCTGGTGGTCGCCAGCAGCGCGACCTGCTCGTCGCTGATGGCGGGCACCGCGTCGGCCAGCTCAGTCAGCACCTCGTCGGTGGTGAGCGTCCCGGAATCGCGTTGCAGCAGCACCAGCCGCACCGCACGAACGATGCCGTCGTAGAAGCGCAGCTGGCGCGCACGGATGTCGGCCCGCGGCGCGATCGGCTCGAAGATCGGGTCGACGGCGTCGGCCGCCGCCTGCCGCGCCGCCTCGGTCTGCGAATCGCTGACGAACGAGCGGGTGCTCGGGGCGCTGATGTCGGCGGTGACGACGTCGCCCACCGCCAGGCTGACCTGGCCGGCGCCGATGTTGACGCTCAGCACCGCGAAGATGGCGACCGCCAGGAAGCCGCCGACGATCGCGGCCCGGGCCCAGGCCCCTCGGCCCGGCCCCTCGGTGCGCGCCAGGGTGCGGGGAATGAACATCGGCTCAGCCGCCCAGCAGCCGTCGCACGAGGTCGGAGACGGCCTTGCCGTCGGCGCGGCCCCTGGTCTGCGGCACCACGCGGCCCATCACCTTGCCCAGGTCGGCCGGGGAGGCCGCGCCGGTCTCGGTGATCGCCGCGCGCGCGATCGCCTCGAGCTCCGCCTCGCCCAGCCGCTCCGGCATGAACTCGGTGAGGATCGCGGCCTCCGCGTCCTCCGCATCGGCCATCGCGTCGCGGCCGCCGGCGCGGAACGCCTCGGCGCTCTCGCGGCGCTGCTTGAGCTGCCTGCCGAGGATGTCGACGTAGTCCTCATCGGTCAGGGCGCGGCCCAGCTCGATCTGCCGGTTGTGGGCGGCGGACATGGCCATGCGCAGCGTCTGCGTGCGTCGCTCGTCGCGAGCGCGCATGCCGTCACGCATGGCGGATTCGATCCGTTCCTGCAGGGTCATCGGTGCATGCTGGCGAGCCTCATCGGGCCCGCTGGAGACTGACGGGAGCGTCTGGCGGTTATTCGCGGGTTACCTTGCGCTTCTTGGCTTCCTTGCGCTTCCGCTTCACGCTGGGCTTCTCGTAGTGCTCGCGGCGTCGCGCCTCGGCCAGGATCCCCGACTGCTGGATCTTCTTGTTGAAGCGGCGCAGCGCGCTTTCGAACGACTCGTTCTCGCCCACGCGGACCTCTGCCAAACGTCTCGCCTCCTCTCTGCTCTGAACTCGCGCCTGATGGACCGATGGGCGTCATGCGACGCCTGCGTGCCACCCGCGCGGAAGCCTGCGGAGTCTATCAGCGAGCGTGGGGAGGGTCAATCAACGGGGTATTAGATAGAGGGCGCCGAAGTTGCCGGTCAGACAGGCATGGCGGCGAAGGTAAGCGGATTAGGTCCGCCTGCCTCCAGCGCTGCTAGACCGCTCTCCCAAATCGCCCTTCCAATCCTCGCAATCGAGGCGCGGTCCTCGCTACCCGCCCTCCACGGCAGTTCCTGTGACCGCCACGGTGAAGGCCCCTGCTTCCCCCGTCTGCACCGCCACCGACGCGCCGGCGAATGTCTTTGAGCATGGTTCGGAGGCGCATTCGGCCTTGCCGTACTTCGTTGCAAACCACTCCTCAACATCCCCAGCTACCGCGGCCGTATAAGACACGCCTAGGATGTCGTCGACCGACCCGCGAGCGTCTTCGGGGTCCGCGGTCTTGCCCAAAGGAAGCGCGGTTAGCTGGTAGCTAGTAATCCGATCGAGCGTCCAATACCGCACGATCGTGGTGTACTCGTACCCCGCGGCCGAATCTTCGCCTGTGCAGAATAGATAGAAGACACCGGCCTCGCCCTCCTGGCCACTGGGGCTCGACTCGCACGATAGGGTCGCTTTCCCGAGCGTGGCGTTAAGCGTCTCAATGGTCAGATCCGGTATGAAGATCGCTCCCTTTGGAGCAGTCGCGTCCTCAGCCGGCATCTGCCCGGCGATAGGCTTAGCGGACATCTCGGGGAAGGTCGGAGCCACCGAAGGCGACGCTTCCGGACTGGTCGGATTCGCGGTTGACGACTGCACCGCGCCAGTCGGGCCCCCAGGCTTCAACGCAGAAATGCCCCAGGCGGTCAATGCCGCCCCAAGGATCACAGTCGCCACGATTGCGCCCCATCTGCCGATGCTGAATCGCGCCAATCCTCCTGGAGCTCGGTTGCGGTTGGACAACTCGAGCTGGGAGGGCGGCAAGCTTGCGACTTGCCTTTCCGCAAGCGCGCTTATTCGACTGCCGAGTCGTCGCTCAAAGTCGTCCGACGGAGTCATTGTTGGTCTCCAGTTCGTTTCTAAGACGCATTACGATCCGCGCCTTGCGCGTCCGGACACCCGCTGGCGTTAGGCCAAGAATCGGAGCGGCCTCCGCCGAGGTAAGGCCGGCAACGAAAGTGAGCGACAGTAGCTGGCGGTCGGATACATGCAGCCGGCGGAGTGAATTCCCAAGATCAATGTCACGCTCCATGACACTCGAAACACCGTCCTCCGAGAATGGCAAGGCCCTAGGGCTGCGTGCTATCCGCCGACCCTCATTCACCGCGACAGTGATAAGCCAACGGCGGATCTTTCCGTAATCCCGAATCTGGCGGAGCTTTCGCCATGCGATCTCCCACGTGGCCTGGACAGCGTCCTGTGCCGAATCTGCGTCTCCCGTAACGACGTAGCACACGCGCTTTAGGTCGGCGTCGTACTGCCGCACCAATTCGCCGAACGCGGCCGCATCTCCCTGCGCCGCGCGGCGCAGTACGTCGGGCCAGGTCTGCTCCAGTTCACTCATGTTCGAATACTAGATGCGCTACATCGCCAATCTGTTTCGGCACCTTGACACTGAGCGCACAATGCGACCAGCAGCTCGCAGGCGGGCTGACAGGCGGGAGGAGGGGAATCACGCACTCGTCGCGGCGCCTTATGGTGGCGTTCCTCGCTATCGCGCTGGCAGTGGCGGCGACAAGCGTCGCACCTCCTCGCGTCTTCGGAACGACTGGGCCGTACACTCTGCCGTTCTTCAATCCGGTGGGTATCAACCAGCCATACGGCTGTACCGGGGTGACCGCCGAGCTGCCATACGGACCCGGGCCTGCGTGGCCAACGTACTGCGCGCATTTCCACAACGGGATCGACTACGCCACCGGCAGCACGGCCTACGTCGTATCGTCAAGGTCTGGCCGGGTGGTCGCCGTCAAGGAAGACAGTATCGACGGCCAGAGCTGTGGTCTTGGAGCCAATTACGTCCTCATTGATCACCTCGATGGTCACTGGACCGTCTATTTGCATGTGAAGTTGAATTCTGTGGTCGTCAACGTCAACAACTATGTAAGTGCTGGGCAGCGAATTGCGACCTCCGGCTCCACGGGCTGTGTGACGGGCGCCCACCTGCATTACGGCTACTTCACGAATGTCAACTTCTTGAACACTGACTACTCCCATAACCCGGAGGGGAACTGGACGACGACGACTGGGAAGGTTCCATGGCGGGCTGCTTATGTGAGCGAGCACAGCCCTTCCGGTTACACCAAGATGAAGTATTCGACCTGGACAACATGGGTATACGTGCGCAACGACGGAGGACGGACGTGGTCGCAGACGAATGACGCTTATGGAAGGGGTCGCGTCTGGCTCGGGTCCGTGACGAACACTGGGGGTACCTCTAGAGCCAGCACCTTCTACGTATCAGGAAATTGGATAAGCCCCACCAATACCGGTGTGGCAGACACAAACAATGTCTCGCCAGGCCAATGGGCGTATTTCACGTTCAATCTTTACGCGTCACAGACGGGGACCTATACCGAGTGGTTCAATCTGGGTGCTGAAGGTTTGACCTACTTCAACTACGCCTACTTCGGCAACTACTACATCCCGATCACGGTAACCCCCTGCTGTTGACCCCGTGTGGGGCGTCTGACGTACAGGTCATATGGCGGCGGTCCGGCGCTGGGTGCGCTGTAGGCCGCGGTGAGGGCGCCGTCGATGACGGTGGCCGGCCAGCCGCGCCGTTTCGGTCAATGAGTCGCTGGGGAAGCTTACGCTGCGCGTTGCCTTGAGGTCGGCGGTGGCGACGTGCCCAACCGCCAGGTTGACCTGTCCGCTGGCTACGTTGACGCTCAGCTGCGGCAGTTAGCCGCCGGGATTTCCTAGTGACTGGAGATGCTGCCTCCAGCCCCGCGCTAGTCAGACGGCAGCGCGCCGCACGGCGCGGCTCCAAGACCCACTTGACACGGGTCCTATATTCACCAAATGACTCCTATCGCCAAATCAAGAAGCCGCCCGTACCGGAGCGAGCTGCGCGCGGAGCAGGCCGAAGCGACGCGGGCGCGAATCATCGAGGCGGCGATGCGGGTCATGGCCGGCGGCATCGCCACCCTGTCGATCCCCGACGTGGCGCGCGAGGCGGGCGTATCGGTCCCGACGATCTATCGCCATTTCGGCACGAAGCGCGAGCTCCTGGATGCGATCTACCCCTACCTCGCCAGCCGGGCCGGGATTGGGCCGATCGACGTCCCCAAGACGGTCGACGCGTTCCGCGCGATGGTGCGCAACGTGTTCGGCCGGCTCGAATCGCTCGGCGAGCTTGCCCGGGTCGCCATGTCGAGCCCGGCGTCGGACGAGGCGCGCCGGAGCCAGATGCCCGCGCGGCAGGCGATGAGCCGCCAATTCGTCGCCGCCGTCATGCCGCACGCCTCCGCGACCGACCGGGAGCGACTCTCCCGCGTGCTTCTGGTCCTGACCAGCTCCTCGGGGATGCGCATGTGGCGAGATCAGCAGGGCGTCTCGGTCGACACCGCGGCCGATGACATCCACTGGCTGATTCGCACGGTGCTGTCCGCAACCGAGAGAGGAACGAACCGATGATCGCCGCCACCGCGATCCCGCAGGCCATCCGCCGCCTGGGCGACGTCCGCCTGACCGATGCCGCCGAGGTCGGCGGGAAGGCCGCGAGCCTGGGAGAGCTGCTGGCGCTGGGTGTCCGCGTCCCCGACGGCGTGGTGATGACGGCCGGTGCCGCCACGCTGTCGGCGGAGGGATCGCGGCGCACTCCTGCGCGCCGGTGTGAAGGAACTGGGGGACGGTCCGTTCGCGGTCCGATCCAGCGGGATCTCCGAAGACGGTGCGGAGCACTCGTTCGCCGGCATCTACGAGACCGTCCTCGACGTGGAGCCGGACGACCTTTCGGCGGCAGCTGATCGGGTCCTGGAGAGCGCTCGAGCATCCCGCGTGGCCGAGTACGAGGCCGGCGGCCACCGGATGGCGGTGATCGTGCAGCGGATGGTGCGGCCGGCCGCAGCCGGGGTCGCTCTGACCGCCGACCCGATCAACGGTGACCGCGCGAGCTGCGTCGTCACGGCCGTTCGGGGCGTCGGGGATCGGCTCGTCTCGGGCGAGGCCTTCGGAGACGAGTGGGTTGTCACCGGCGATGTTGCCACTCCGCGCCGCCAACCGGAGAAGGCCATCGATCGGGGCCAGACGAGGCAGGTGGCGAGCGAGGCGCGGCGAATCGAGGCCGCCCGTGGCACCCCGCAGGACATCGAGTGGGCGATCGATGCAGACGGGAGCGTCTGGATCCTCCAGGCCAGGCCGATGACCGCGCTGCCGCCCGACGTGTCCTGGGAGTCGCCGGCGCGCGGCGCCTACACGCGGATGCTTCGATTCGGCGAGTGGATCGGCGAGCCGGTCACGCCGCTCTTCGAGTCATGGCTGCTGACGGGGATGGAGGACCGCATGCACGCCTTCTTCCGCCAGGAGATCGGCCAGATCGCGCCGAGGCCGTATCACGTCGTCGTCAACGGCTGGTACTTCTACTCCATCAACTTCATCTCCGGACGCGCCCTGCTCCGCAGCCTGCCCACGATGCTGGTGAAGGCGGTTCGCCATCCACGCCACATTGCCGGGGTCATGCCGCCGACCGTCCGCCACAGCTATCCGGTCTTCGAGCGGAAGTGGCGCGCGGAGCTGCAGCCCCACTACCGACGGGCAATCGCCGATGCCGAACGCCGCGTCGAGACCCTGCCCGTCACCGACCTGCCGTCACTGATCGACGAGCTTGTCGGGCTCGCCGGCGAGTACTTCGGCGGGATCGCCGCGCTGACCGGCGCGGCCTACAAGCTGGAGATGAACCTCGCCCGGTTCTATCGGATCCACCTGGCTGCAGCGATTGGCGGCAGCCATCTGCCGCTCCTGGCGGGCTTCGAACAGCCAGCCGATCGCAGGCGCCAGGGCATCGCGTCGCTCGATTGGTGGCACGCTCCGATGCCCGACCAGGCGACCGCGACCACCCCAGCCCAGATCCACGGCCGTGTGGTCGAGGCAAGACGGGCGGCCGAGAGGGCCGCGTTCGAGGCACTCGCGTCGTCGCCCCGGCGACTCAACGCCTTCCGGCGCCTGCTCGCAGACGCGCAGCACGTCGTCCCGATTCGGGAGGAGCAGACGGAAGAGCTGACGATTGCGTGGCCGGTCATGCGACAGGCAGTGCTCCGCATCGGCGAGGCGCTGGCGGACCGCGGTCTCATCGACGATCCCGACGACGTCTTCTTCCTGACGCGTGCCGAGGTGCTCGCGGCGCTCGCCGGGGCCCCCCTGCCGGCGACCGTCGACGTGGCCGGCCGGCGCTCACTGCGTATGGAGCAAGCGCGGCTGGTGCCGCCGCCTCTCGTAGGCCGCGTGAACCCGATGATCCAGCGCGTGTGGGACAGCTTCCCCGGCCTGATCGGCGCCCGTCCATCGGATCGCGCCCTGGTCTCCGGCGTGCCCGCCTCACCGGGTCGAGCCACCGGAGCCGTCCGCGTCATTCGGGGGCCGGACGAGTTCGACCGGCTGCTGCCCGGCGAGATCCTGGTCGCGCCGCTGACCGCTCCGGCATGGACGCCGCTCTTCACGCGCGCGGCTGCGGTCGTGACCGACGTGGGGAGCGCCGCCGCGCACGCCTCGATCATCGCCCGTGAGTACGGAATCCCGGCGGTCGTTGGCTGTGGTGATGCGACGGCCCGCCTCCGGACGGGAATGCGCGTCACCGTCGACGGCAGCACGGGAAACGTGGAGCCGGAATAGGGGTTTCCCTGCGTGGTGGACAACAGTCGTGAAGGAGCACCGGAACATGGACCAGCGAACTCAGGACGCGGGCGGGACACTCTCGCCGAGCCGGACGCTCGCGCTCATCCGTCGAGTGGCAAGCCCCATCTGGCGGCGGGTCGGGATCGCTGCCGTCCTCGAGGTCGCTGGTCGCCGCACTGGCACGCCACGGCACGTCACGCTCATCCCGTGGGAGGTCGACGGGGAGCGGTATCTCATGTCGCTATACGGGGCCACCGACTGGGTTCGCAACCTTCGAGCGGCAGGTCGCGGTGAGCTGCGCCACAAGGGTCGAACCGAGCCATTCGCCGCGATCGAGGTCGTCGGCAGCGAGCGCGACCGTGTCATCTCGGTGTTCAACGCCAAGACCCCGAAGCCGTTCCGCCGGGACTTCGAGCGGCGCCCCGCGGCCGGCGACCACCCAACCTTCAGGATGGAGCCAACCGTGTAGGTATCAGCCAACGTCACCACTGGGCAACCGCACCATCGCGTGCACGTCGTCCCCCACCGACAACACCATGGAGACACCCACATGACCGCCCGCTCCGCGCCCGAGCAGCGAAGCGTCACCGGCGCCCTGCTGACCACGGCGATCGTCGCCCTCACGTTGGCCACGGCCTACATCCACTCCACCCTCGGCGGCCTCCTCTTCACCTTGAACGCGCTCGGCTACGCCGCCCTGGCGATCGCGATCTTGGTCGGGGCGGCAGCGACGATGTCGATCGTGGTGCGCTTCAGCTGGCTGCCGCGCATCGGCCTCTTCGGGTTCACCCTCGTCACCATCCTGGGCTGGGTGATGATGGGCCCGCGCTTCGACCTCGCCTACATGACGAAGGGCATCGAGGTGGGCATCCTCATCCTGCTGCTGATCGATGTCTACCGGGTCTACGGCGGCCCGGGCGGCCTCGTGACTGAGGCGATGATCTCGATCCGAGAGGCCGTGGCTTCGGTCCGAAGGTAGGGCTCAGCGGGCCAGGTTCCGGCTCTTCCGCGTCCGCGCGCCGCTCGTGAAGTAGAACCGGTCGTCGGCCCACCAGGCGCCGACACCGGTGGTGTGCGGCTGCCCATCGGGGTCGGTCGTGCTGAGCCACCAGGTCTGCGGGGTATCCGCGGTATCGCTCGTCGCCGTCGCACCCAGCTGGTCGAGGGCGCGCGACCATGGAATCGGGTCATGGCCATAGATGTCGAGGTTCGTCTGGTGCATCTACTCCACCGCGATCGCCACGCTCATGCTCGGATGAAGCGAGCCGAATGAGGTGGTCTCGATCATCACCACCGCGGCGGTCGTCGACGGGCTGGGCTCGGCCTGGACCGATGGGCTCGGCTCGGCGCTGCCCGCGCTCGCCTCGGCGGAAGGCAGCGGCTCGGAGACGCTCGGCGTCGGCTCCGGGGTCGGCTGCCGCTCCTGGTACTGCCCGCTGACCATGGCGTAGATGAGCGTCAACAGCAGGAGGATGACGACGCCGGTCCCGAACAGAAAGATCCTGCCAATCAATCCTCATCCCTCATCTGCGTCGGCACCACCAGCTCGGGCGCGTTGCCCAGCACCTGATCGATCGCGGAGCCTACACCCATCGGTTCGAGTTCAGTCGCCCCGGAACGGTGGCCGCGCACCATGAGCGCCACCGCGGTGCCGCCGATCAGGTAGCCGCTGCCCTGCACCACCAGGAGCAGGACGACCGGCAGGAACTCGCCCAGGATCCCGGCCGAGACGGCCCCGATCAGCGCGCCCACCCCCGCCACCGCCCCGATGGCCCCGACCACCCGCCCGCGGTGGCTGTCCTCCGACTGCGACTGCTGGAGCGTGGTCTGCGCGGCACCCATCGCCGCCCCTGGCACGCCCACGATCACCAGCATCACCAGCGCGGGGCCGATGTACGGGAACAGCACCGGATACGTGAAGAGCACCAGGTCGATGGCGCCGAACGCCAGCGCCCCGCC
>Ga0209109_10001567_pt1 | contig 12592 bp, 12 predicted proteins | sample Rifsed10ft2_FD_184004 | JGI IMG/M metagenome (GOLD analysis project Ga0209109, IMG submission 184004) | Soil microbial communities from Rifle, Colorado, USA - sediment 10ft 2 (version 2) | ecosystem: Environmental > Terrestrial > Deep subsurface > Rock core/Sediment | place: Rifle, Colorado... | reverse complement strand
GGCGCAGCTGCTCGCGGAGTCGACGGTGCTCGCGCTCATCGGCGGCCTATTGAGCCTGCCGGTGGCGATCGCCACGTTGCGTGTGATCGGGGCGATGGCGGGGGGTCTCGGGAGCCTCGCCGGGCTCCGTCCCCCGGTGATGCTGTTCGCGGCTGGGATCACGCTCGGAACAGTCGTGCTGTTCGGCCTGATTCCGGCGCTATCGACGGGCCGGGCGGACTTAGGCAGCGTCATCAAGGCGCAATCCGCGCAATCGCCGGGCGGGCGCGGCCTCGCGCGGTTCCGGAGCGGGCTCGTGGTCATGCAGATCTCGCTGTCGCTCGTGCTGCTCGTGCTCGCCGGGCTCTTCACGAAGAGCCTCGTCAACGTGGCGCGTATCGATTTCGGGATGGACGTGGATTCGCTGGTCCAGTTCAGCGTGACGCCGATCTTGGGCGGCTACGCGGGCGAACGGCTCGATGCGTTCTTCGACCGCGTCCGGGAGGAGGTCGCCGCGCAGCCCGGCGTCGAGTCGGTCGCGCACGTCGCGTTCCCGCTTCTTTACGGGTTCGGATTGTCCACCGGCGTCACGATCGTCGGCGCCGAGGAGCAGCCTGATGACAACTCCGCCCAGGGCAACCCGATGGTGAGCCCCGGATTTTTCGAGACGACCTCGATCCCTTTGCTCGCGGGCCGCGACTTCACGGATGCCGACAGCACTCCGGAGCCTACCGTCGTGATCGTCAACGAGACCTTCGCGCGCAAGTTCAACTTAGGCCAAGACGCCATCGGCACGGTTTTGCGGTTCAACGGCAGGTACGTTCCGCAGGGCGCCGTCGAGATCATCGGCGTGGTCGGCGACGCAAAGTACAGCGCCATCAAGGGCGAGGTGCAGCCGCAGTTCTTCACGCCGCGGCCGCCGCTCGACACGCAGTTCGTTGCGCTGTTTTTCTTGGTGCGCGGCGCGCTCGATGCCGGGACGCTCGCAGGGCTAATCCCCGAGGCGATCGAGCGCATCGATCCCAAGGTGCCCGTGAGCAATCTGACCACGTTGCGCAACTATGTGGAGAACAACACTGCTTTCGACCGCCTCATGTCGCTCTTGTCCGCAACGTTCGCAGGGCTCGCGACGGTGCTCGCGGCAATCGGGCTCTACGCCGTGCTCGCGTTCAACGTCACGCAGCGCAAGCGCGAGCTCGGGCTTCGTCTCGCGCTCGGGGCGGAGCCCAAGAACCTGCGCATGCTCGTGCTGACGCAGGTCGGGCGCATGGCAGCGATCGGCGGCGCCATCGGCCTTCTCGGCGCGCTCGCGCTCGGGCGAGTTGCCGAGGCGATGCTGTTTGGCTTGTCGGGCTACGACCCCCTGGTGCTCGCTGCGGCCGTGAGCGTGCTCACGGCCGTCGTGCTCGCGGCAAGCTGGCTGCCGGCGTGGCGAGCATCGCACGTCGCGCCGATGGAAGCTTTGAGGTACGAATAGTCGTCGGCCTCGATAAACCATTCGATGTCGCGCGGCATCTATGTGGATACGTGAGCATTCGAATCGGAAGGAGAACGGCAATGTCTGTCAGCAGGAATCCGTCGGTGCCGGTGCTGCTTGTTGTTTTCGCGGCCGTGACCGCGACCGCACAGGAGCCCACGCCGAGCATGCAGTGCGACGACGGTTGGCGCGGCTGGCGCGGCCGCGGCGAGCATGTCTGCGAGATCCGCGAATCGACTCTACCCGCCACCGGCGCACTATCCGTGGACGGCCGGCAGAACGGCGGCGTAGAGGTCACGGGTTGGGATCGCGAAGAGGTGCTCGTGCGCGCGAGGGTGCAAGCTTGGGGTGACGACGAGGAGGAGGCGCGCGATCTAGCGAGCGAGGTCGTCGTTCAGACGGACGACGTCATTCGCGCCGACGGTCCCGACGGCGACGGGTGGAGAGGCGGGAGTGGATGGAGCGTGAGCTACGAGATCTTCGCTCCGCGCAGCACGGACCTCGATCTCGAGACGCACAACGGCGGCATCACGATCAAAGATGTGCAGGGCGACCTCGACTTCGAGGCGACCAACGGCGGCATCAGATTGGACGGTCTCGCCGGCGACGTGCGCGGCCGCACAACGAACGGCGGTGTGGACGCCACGCTAACCGGCGACACCTGGGAGGGTGAGGGGCTCGATCTCAGGACGACGAACGGTGGTGTCAGGTTGCGCATTCCGGATGACTACTCGGCGCGCCTCGAGACCGGCACCGTCAACGGCGGCGTCGACATCGATTTTCCCGTGACGGTACAGGGACGGATCGGCCGCGAGCTCTCGACGACGCTCGGCGACGGCGGCCCGCTCGTCCGCGCCGAGACCACGAACGGCGGAGTGCGGGTCAGCAGATACTGACGCCTGGCGAGCGGCGGTTGCGGGCGGGATCAGCTTTGAGGCGAGGCCCAGTCCACGATTGTGAGTCCCGGCACTCGCGTCATGTCGGCGACATTCGCCGTGACGAGAGTCGCGTCCTCGACCAGCGCGTGCGCGGCGATCGCGGCGTCGAAGTCTTCGATTCGTCGTCCGTTGCGCTCGAGCGCCGCCTTGACGACGCCGAAGCGCTCGCTCACGGCATCGGTCCAAACTGCTCTGGCGAGCTCCATGCAAAGAAGGTCGAACCGATCCTGCAATCTCTTGCGACGCTTCGAGTGCGGCAGCCGCTCGATGCCGTAAGCGATCTCGGCGATCACGGGTTGCGGGATCAGCACGTCCCCGCGATTCGCCGCCCGCAGCTTTTCTACAAGGCGCGATTCAGCCTTCATCAATGCGGAAACCGCGTTCGTGTCGAGCACGTACGTCACAGCCGTCGCGCCGGCTTAGACTTCCGCGCCCTGCGGACAGCGGCGAGCAACTCGTCCACGTCCTTCGCAAGATCCGAATCAGCCTCCGACAGCCGTTCGAAAAAGCCCGGGGACCAGTCCGAGCCGGCCTGGATCTCACGTTCGAGCGCTCGGACGATGAGCTGATTCCTGCTGAGACGCAGGGACCGCGCCTTGCGGTCCACGGCGTCGAGAAGCGGCTTCGGTACGTGTATGCTGGTGGCCATGACTATAGTTGTGACTATATTCGAAGATCGGGTCGGGGTCTAGGCGCTAATCCGCACAATTGCGTGGAGCTCAGATCGTGATTTGCTCCCACCGGAATGGACGAACTTCCGCGATCTTGGCGAAATCTCTGGCGTTTGCCGTCTGAACGGTGAGGCCTTGACGCGCGGCGCTCATCGCAATCAACGCGTCATTGGTGAGTCTCGAGCGCCTGACCGTTTCATAGCCGAATCTGGCTACGTGATCCCCCTCGAAGACGGCGCGACGACCAGCTCACCTGCTCACGGTTGATGCCAGTTCTCCATCACCAGTGCCGGCACGCGCTCGAACTCGGTCGTGTTGTTCGTGATGAGCGTGATGCCGCGCACCACAGCCTGACCTGCTATCAAAACGTCGTACGCGCCGATCGGTGTGCCTTGAGCGGCGAGCGCCGCCCGGATCTCGGCAGACTGTCGCGCGTCATCGTGATCGAATGGCACAACCTCGAAGCGAAGCTCATCGACGAGCGAGAGATTGTGCTGTCTTCTCCGGCTCTTGAAGGCGCCGAAATACAATTCATGGACGACGAGCGAGGATATGGCGATATCGTTCGGTTGATGTCGACGTGCGTGCCGCGCGACGACGCCGGACGGATCATTGAGCAGGGCGATGACGGCGTTGGTATCGAGAAGATACCGGCTCACCGGAACGCCTTATCCAAATCAGGCCGTTTTTGCGGCACCGGCTCCTCGTTCGCGCCTGCCGCCGCGTCCTCGTCGTACGGGCCCGAGGCCGCGAGCTCGTCGAGCCAGCGCCAATCCGCCGGGATGGGTTCGAGGATGATCGCTGCGCCGCGCCTGCGAATGCGGACTTCGTTGCTTTCGAACCTGTATTCCTTGGGTAGACGGACGGCCTGTGAGCGGCCGGACCAGAAGATTTTCGCGATGTCCATGGGGGTGGCCTAGGGTGATATATACCAAAAGTATGTATCACGCTGTATCGCGACGCAATGCGCGAATACCAGCAATCGAGCCAAATTGGGGAGCAAGCCCTGGCACAACGCCAGTCCCGAAACCGAGACTCGGCGAGCGTTTGTGGGATCGCCCGATAGCCCCCGATGGGCCGTCCACAGTGGTTCATTCCATGTAAAACAAGGGCTTGCACGCGTCGCGCGCGTTGGCATGGTGCTTGCGTATAAGAAGATGTCGCATGCGCGCGTGGGGGCCTCATGATTCAACTCCGCCAGACCGTTCGCAGACTGTTGCAGTCGCCGGGATTCACGCTGACGACGGTGCTCACGCTCGCGATCGGCATCGGTGCCACGACCGCAATCTTCAGCGTCGTCAACGGCGTCTTGTTGAAGCCGCTGCCGTTTCCGGATTCGGACCGGCTCATTGCGCTCGTGCATCAGGCGCCGGGCGCGAACCAAGACGAGCTGGCCGCGTCGGCGGCCATCTACTTCACCTACCGCGACAATAACGAGACCTTCGAGTCCGTGGCTATATGGTTCGCGAACACGGCGAGCATCACGGGCTCCGGCGATCCGGAAGAGGTGCCAAGACTCGTGAGCACGCACGAGTTTCTGCCGACGCTCGGCGTGGTGCCGTTGCTCGGGCGCACGTTCAATGAAGCCGACGACCAGGCAGGCAATCCCGCGACGGTCATCCTCTCCTACGGCTACTGGCAGCGCCGCTTCGGCGGTGATGAAGACGTGGTCGGCCAAACACTCGTCGTGGACGGGACGCCCCACGAAGTGGTCGGCGTGTTGCCGCGCGAGTTTCGGTTCCTCCAACAGCCCGCCGATATATTGACACCGACACGTCCGAACCGCGCCTTCGCGTTCGTCCCGTCCATCGGGGACCGCGGCATCGCGCGGCTCAAGGATGGCGTCACGCTCGCCGAAGCTTCCGCCGACGTGGCGCGCATGATACCGATTCTCATCGATAGCTTTCCGATCGTGCCGGGACTCACTAAGGAGGCGGTGCAGGCCATGCAGCTCGGCCCCAATTTGCGCTTCCTCAAGGAGGATATCGTCGGCGACTTGGACGACGTGCTGTGGGTGCTCATGGGAACGATCGGCATTCTGCTCTTGATCGCTTGCGCCAACGTCGCGAATCTCCAGCTCGTGCGGACCGAAACACGCGGACAAGAGCTCGCGATCCGAGCCGCGTTGGGCGCCGGCTGGGGAAGGATCGCACGGAGTCTGCTCGTCGAGAGCACGGTGCTCGGGCTCGTGGGCGGCATTGCGGGATTGGCGCTGGCGGCCGCGAGCTTGCCCGTGCTCCTCTCCGTTGCGGCGGAGAATTTGCCCGCGGTGCTCGAGGTCACGATCGACCGCACGGTGCTCTTGTTCGCGCTCGCGATCTCGCTCGCCTCGGGGCTGCTGTTCGGATTGATCCCGGTCGTCAAATACGCGGTGCCCCAAGTCGCGACGATGCTGAGCGGTACCGGGCGGTCGTACAGCTCGACCCGGGAGCGCCACCGGGCGCGGAATTCGCTCGTCGTCGTGCAGGTCGCGCTTGCGCTGATTCTACTAGTCGCCTCGGGCTTGATGATTCGGACGTTTCAGTCGTTGCGCGACGTCGATCCCGGCGTCGTCGAGCCCGAGCAGATCCAAACACTGCGCATCTCGATCTCGCAGGCCGCCGTGCCAGAGTTCGCTCGCGTGATTCGAATGCAGAACGACATCGCGGACCGGCTCGCGGCAATCACCGGTGTCGAATCGGTCGGCTTCGCGACACGGCTGCCGTTGATCCGCAGCGGCCCCAGCGGCCCGTTCTCGCTCGAGAACAAGCCGGACGGCGCGCCGCTCGAGATCGAGTTTCGCTACACGTCTCCGGAGTATTTTGCGACCTTGGGCACGCCGATCGTCGCGGGCCGAGACATCGAATGGGCCGACCACTATGGCACGCAGCAGGTGGCCGTCGTCTCCGAGAACGTGGCGCGTCGAGAGTGGGGCTCGGCTGAGGCGGCGCTCGGCAAGCGCTTGCGGCGAGGCCCGCAGAACCCATGGCTCGAGGTCATCGGTGTAGCCCGCGACATTCGTCACCACGGTGTGGACCAGCCCGCGCCCGACACCGTGTACTTGACGTCGAGCGAATTCCTCGCGCAGTTCGCGAGCCGCGCGGTGTACTACTTCATCCGCAGTGACCGCGTCGGCACCGCCGGCTTTCTCGAGGAGATCCAGCAGGCCACTTGGTCCGTGAACGGCAACCTGCCGCTCGGCAGCGTGCAGACGCTCGGCGATCTTTACGAGCGTTCCATGGCGCGCACGTCGTTGACGCTCGTGCTGCTCGCAATCACGAGCTCGATGGCATTATTGCTCGGGCTCGTCGGAATCTACGCCGTCTTGAGCTATATGCTCTCGCAGCGGACGCGCGAGATCGGCATCCGCATGGCGCTCGGCGCGCAGAATTCAAAGCTGAGACAGATGTTCATAATTCAGGTATTAGTGCTTGTAAGTGCTGGATTAATCCTGGGGCTCGGCGCGGCGGTGGCGCTATCGCGGCTCATGACGTCGCTCTTGTTCGGAGTGACGCCGCTCGACCCCGCCACGTACATCGCGGTCTCCGCTATTCTCGTGGTGACCGCGCTTCTTGCGGGGTATTTTCCGGCGCGGCGCGTGACACGCGTCGATCCGATGCAGGCGTTACGCGCGGAATAGGGGACGAGAATGACAATGATCCGTACACAGGGCATCGAGAAATCGTATCCGTACAAAGGCGGCCGCACGTTCGTGCTGCGCCAGATCGCGCTCGAGGTTGCGGAGGGCGACTTCGTGACGATCATGGGGCCGTCGGGGTCGGGCAAGTCGACGTTGCTCGCGATTCTCGGCATGCTCGACGCGGAGTTCGACGGCGAGTACTGGTTCGACGAGCAAGCGGTGCACAGCTTGAACGTCAAGCAGCGCAATCGCTTGAACAAGGGCAATGTCGGCTTCGTGTTCCAGCATTTTCATCTGCTCGACGACCTGACCGTCTACGAGAACCTCGACATCCCGCTTTCGTATCGCGACGTACCGCGCAAGGAGCGCGAGGCGCGCGTCGCAGAAATCCTCGATCGCTTCCAGATCGTCGGCAAAAAGGATCTCTACCCGACGCAGCTCTCGGGCGGCCAGCAGCAGCAAGTGGCCGTTGCGCGCGCCGTGATCGCGCAACCGCGCGTCGTGCTCGCCGACGAGCCGACGGGCAGCCTCCACTGGAGCCAGGGCGAGCAGATCATGCAGCTTCTGCGCGGGCTCAACGAGGGGGGAACGACGATCATCCAAGTCTCGCACGACGAGCGCGTGGCGGCCTTCGGTCAGCGCGTCATCGAGCTCGGGGACGGGTGGATATCGGGAGACCGGCCCGTGAAACGGAAGGAGTAGACCCCGATGAGCCGATTTCGCTACGCGTTGCGGCAGTTGAGCATCGGGCCCGCGCGCATTTCGGCTCGCGCTCGGTGCACAGGGCTCGATAGATTCGCGAAAGGAACGACCATGCTGCTGCACCTCTGGGATGACTTTCGGTATGCCGCGCGGCGCTTGAGCGTAAGCCCCGGCTTCGCGGCCGCCGCCGTGCTCACGATCGCGCTCGGCGTCGGCATCAATACGGGCATCTTTTCGGTGCTGAACGGACTCGCGTTGCGCGAGCTGCCGGCACCCGATGCGGACGAGCTCGTCAGCATTCATCAGATCATCGAGGGGGAGGGCATCCAGCGCTTCGTGAGCGGCGCGCATCAACCCATGCGCGAAACGCAGAAACCCACCGAATTGACCAACTATGAGACTTCGTTTGCCGCCCGCTTCAGTGCTAGCCTTGAACAGCAGTGATCTCCGGAGATCCGAACGTGTCGAGCATCGCAAGGGACTTGTTGCGCCGGCACCGCTTGACCGCGACCGAATATCGCCGCATGGGCGAGGTCGGCATCTTGCGTGCGGACGCGCGCGTCGAGCTGATCGAGGGAGAGATCATCGACATGACACCGACGGGAAGTCGGCACGCCGGCGTCGTGAGACATATCGCACGCTTGTTCGAGCGCGCGATCGGCGACTCGGCCGTCGTCTCGATCCAGAGCCCCGTGTCATTGAGCGACCGCTCGGAGCCGGAGCCGGACATTGCGCTGCTCAGCCCGCGCACGGACTTCTACAAGTCTGCGCATCCGCGTCCCGCGGACGTGTTGTTGATCGTCGAGGTGGCCGATGCCTCGCTGCGTTACGATCGCCAGGTCAAAGTACCGCTGTATGCGCGTCACGGCGTCACCGAAGTGTGGATCGTCGACCTCGAGCGCAACGTACTGACGCAGTACCGCGATCCCGAAGGCGAGCGCTATCGGACCGCGACGTCGCTCGCGGAGCTCGCTGCAGTCGAGCTCGCAGCGTTGCCGGGCGTCAGGCTCGACCTGCGAGGCGTTTTCCGGGACTGAACCCGGCATTCGTGCCGTTCGTTCCCTCCGCGGAGGGATCGAACGTGCTTGCGCGGCGCGGCGGCGTCGCCTATGTATAGCCGATGGCGCGCGCCCCCCGCATCTTCGTAGCCGACGACCAGGCCGACGTCCTCGAGGCCCTGCGGCTATTGCTGAAGAACGAGGCCTATGCGGCGGAGACCTTCCACGAACCCGACGCCTTGATCGGCGCGCTGCGCGTGCGCACAGCCGACGCCGTGCTCATGGACCTGAACTACACACGCGACACGACGTCGGGCGACGAAGGCCTCGATACGATCGCGCGCATCCGTGCCTTCGACGCTTACACGCCGATCGTCGTCATGACCGCATGGGGCACGATCGAGCTTGCGGTCGAGGCGATGCGGCGCGGCGCGCAGGACTTCATCGAGAAGCCCTGGGACAACGAGCGTCTGCTTGCGGTGCTGCGCACTCAGGTCGCACTCGGCCAGTCGTTGCATCGCACCCGTGTGCTCGAAGCCGAGAACCGGCAGCTCACGGCGGCCGACGGTGAGCTCGTCGCGGAATCGCCGGTCATGCGTCCCGTGCTCGAGACGATGGAGCGTGTCGCGCCGTCGGACGCGAACGTGCTCATCACGGGGGAGAGCGGCAGCGGCAAGGGGCTCGTCGCGCGGATCATCCACGAGCGTTCGCCGCGGCGGAGCGGCAGCCTCGTGATCGTCAATATCGGCAGCTTGTCCGAGGCGGTTTTCGAAAGCGAGATGTTCGGCCACGTGAAGGGCGCGTTCACGGACGCGAAGACCGACCGCGTCGGCCGTTTCGAGCTCGCCGATGGGGGAACGCTGTTTCTCGACGAGATCGCCAACATCCCGGTGGCGCAGCAAGGGCGCCTATTGCGCGTCCTCGAAGGCGGGCAGTTCGAGCGCCTCGGCTCGTCGCGAACGCAGCAGGTCGACGTACGCGTGCTTGCGGCGACGAACGCGGACATCCAGGCGGAGATCGACGCCGGGCGTTTCCGCAGCGATCTCCTGTACCGCCTCAACACGATCCACATTCACCTGCCGCCGTTGCGCGAGCGCGGCGACGACGTCGTGCGACTCGCGCAGCGGTTTCTCAAGCAGCATGCGCAACGCCACCGGCGACCGGTCGAGGTGTTCACGGACGCGGCGCTCTATGCGCTCCGCCGTTACGCGTGGCCCGGCAACGTGCGCGAATTGAGCCACGTCGTCGAGCGCGCCGTGCTCATGGCGAGCGGCAGCACGATCGGCCCCGCGGATCTCAGGCTCGACGTCGCACCCGGGCCGGTGGACCGAAAGCCCGCGACGCTCGAGGCGATCGAGCAAGAGGCCATCCGCGCGGCGCTCGCGCGCCACGATGGCAACGTCGTCGAGGCGGCCGCGGAGCTCGGCGTGAGCCGGTCGGCTCTTTACCGGCGCATCGAGAAGCTCGGCCTGTGAGACGCCGCCGCCAGCGGTTGCAAAACCGCGTGTCGCGCGTGGTATACGTCGCGGCGGCCCCGGCCTGGCTCGCGGCCGCTGGGTTTATTTGGACCTGGGACGCGAGCGCTGCGCTACGTTGGACGCTCTTCGCTTTCATCACGATATTCATCATCGGCGGCGCGATCGCCGTGCGGCAACGCGTGTTGCAGCCGCTGCAATCCCTTGCGAATCTGCTCGAGGCGCTCCGCGAGGGCGACTACTCGCTACGCGGCCGCAACGTCGATCCCGAAGACGCCGTCGGCGAGGTCATGGTCGAGGTCAACACGCTGAGTCGCACGCTCTACGACCAGCGCCTCGAAGCGCTCGAGGCCGGTGTGCTGCTCGAGAAAGTCATTGCCGAGGTCGATATCGCCGTCTTCGCGTTCGATGCGGAACGCCGGCTGCGCCTCGTGAACCGCGCGGGCGCGGCCATGCTCGGCGGCGCCGACGACCTGCGCGGACGCACGGCGGCGGAGCTCGGGCTCGCCGTGATGCTCGACGAGACTTCGGGGGTCATCGTCTCGCATGTGTTCCCGGGCAGGGCCGGTCGCTTCGAGATCCGCCGCCGCAGCTTCCGTGAGGGCGGTAGGCCGCACGAGCTGCTCGTGATCTCCGACTTGAGCCACGCGTTGCGCGAGGAGGAACGGCAGGCATGGCGTCGCCTCGTGCGCGTGATCGGGCACGAGCTCAACAGCTCGCTCGCACCGATCCGATCCATGGCCGGAACGTTGCGCAAGCTCCTCGGCCGTGAGCCGTTGCCGGGCGACTGGCAGGACGACACGCAGGCGGGCCTCGACGTCATCCACGACCGCGCCGAATCGCTCGGCCGCTTCATCGGCGCGTATGCGCGACTCGCGCGCCTGCCGGCGCCCGCACGTCGCCCCGTCGACTTCGCCACGCTCGTGCGACGTGCCGCGTCGTTACACGGCGAGCGCGTGGCCGTTCAAGGCGGTCCCGAGGTACGCCTCGACCTCGATCCCGACCAGATCGAGCAGGCGCTCATCAATTTGATCAAGAACGCCGTCGAAGCCGCGGGCGATGCCGGCGGCGTGCGAGTGCGCTGGCGGGCGAAGAACGGCGCGCTCGCGGTCGAGGTCGAGGACGACGGGCCGGGGCTCGCGCGTACCGACAACCTCTGGGTCCCCTTCTTCACGACGAAGCCCGGCGGCTCGGGGATCGGGCTCGTGCTGTCGCGCGAGATCGTCGAGAACCACGGCGGCGGGATTTCGCTCGAGAATCGCGCCGGGACACGCGGCTGCGTCGCGCGGATCAGTCTGCCGCTGCATTGAGGAGTATGAGTCATGGCACGGATGAAGCTATACGGCGAGCCGGGATGGGGCTCGGTGCTCGTGGAGGCGCAGCTCGTTTGGTACGGCCTCGACTACGACTTCGAGCGCGTCGGCGATCTGTTCAAGGCGGCGCCTTTGCGTCAGGAGCTCGCCGCCGTCAATCCTCTCGCGCAGATTCCGACGCTCGTCATGGAGGACGGCACGGTCATGACGGAGAGCGCCGCGATCACGCTGCGACTTGCCGATCTCACGGGCAACGACACGCTCGTTCCCGGGCCTAAAGGCGCGGAACGGCAAGCATTTCTGCGTTGGTTGATTTTCCTTGTCGCCAATGTCTACCCCACGTATACATATGCCGACGATCCCTCGCGCTTCGTGGCGAGGGCGGAAGCGCGGGAAGGTTTCGAAACCGCCGTCCGCGACTACGCCAAGAGAATGTATGCAGTGCTCGAAAGCCAGGCCGGATCCCCATGGTTCTTGGGCGAGCGTTTTTCGGCGCTCGACATCTATGTCTGCACCATGAGCCGCTGGCGGCCGCGCCGCGCCTGGTTCGCTGCGAGCGCGCCGAAGCTCTTTGCCATCGCAACCGCGACAGAGAAAGTCGCTTCACTCCAAGCGTGTTGGCAAAGAAACTTTCCGAACCCGTGATGCCGGCGGCGGTCGACGCGTCGCCGGGGACCGTCAGTCCGCTTCGCGCTCGGGCGCGCAGCACAGCTTCGACTCCTCGGGCGAGGCCTCGAGGACCGCGCCGGTGACGGTGTTGGGTCGATAAGTCGTGCAGCCCTTGAGTCCCTGATCGAAGGCGTAGCGATAGATGTCCTTGAAGCGCTCGAACGGAAAGTCGGCGGGCACGTTGATGGTCTTCGAGATCGAATTGTCGACGAAAGGTTGCAGCGCCGCCTGCATGTCGAGATGCGCGGTCGGCGGCAGCGCGCGGGCGCTCACGAAGGTGCGCGGTAACGCCGCGTCGCCGTGCAGTGTCCGCCACTGCTCGACGGCGTAGTCGCGAAGCTCGTGCTCGCGCGTGCTGCCGTCGAGCTCGAGCACGCGGCGCCGGTAGCGGAAGTCGTATACGGGCTCGATGCCGCTCGAGACGTTGTTCGCGAGCAGGCTGATCGTTCCGGTCGGCGCGATCGCCGTGACGTGGCTGTTGCGGATGCCGTTGCGGTCGATCCCCTCATGAATGTCGGCCGGTAGACTCCTTATATACTCCCCGGCGAGATAGGTGTCGCGCTCGAAGTACGGGAATGGACCTTTCTCGCGCGCCAGATAGATCGAGGCACGGTATGCGCTATGGCAGATCGTTTGCATGACGCGTGCGGCGAGCTCGCGCGCCGATGGTTCGCCGTAATGTAGACCCAGCATGATGAGCGTATCGGCCAGGCCCGTAAGCCCCAAGCCGATGCGTCGCGTGCCATGCGCC
>Ga0209109_10001564_pt1 | contig 12624 bp, 11 predicted proteins | sample Rifsed10ft2_FD_184004 | JGI IMG/M metagenome (GOLD analysis project Ga0209109, IMG submission 184004) | Soil microbial communities from Rifle, Colorado, USA - sediment 10ft 2 (version 2) | ecosystem: Environmental > Terrestrial > Deep subsurface > Rock core/Sediment | place: Rifle, Colorado... | reverse complement strand
CGATTCACAATATCTCTATTCAGGGAGCGGCCAGGCTGCCCTTTACTGCGCGCATCGAGCGACCACCGCTTCATCGTGGGGGCTCTGCGAGCAAGAAGGGCACCTGGCCACTCCCTCCTCATCCTTCTCAGGCCGCGCGTTGCGCGAGCAGGGGGATCGTTCCAGCTACCCCATCTCATTTTTCAGCCTCCTGCTAAAGTCATCAATAGCATTCGACCATGAAGACTGCCCACATCTGTTTTCTCTGGCACATGCATCAACCGTATTACACGGACCCGGTCGCGAGGTCTGCCAGTATGCCCTGGGTGCGTCTCCATGCCACCAAGGCCTACTACGATATGGCCTATGGGCTGGAGAAGTTCCCCTCGGTCAAAGCCACGTTCAACTTTACCCCCTCGCTCCTGCGACAGCTGCAAGAAGTTGGAACAGGAACGGTGCGCGACCTCTTTCTGGAACATGCGCAGCGTCCGGCGGCGGACCTCCGTCCGGAAGAGAAAGCCTTTCTCGTCCGACATTTCTTCTCCGCCAATTGGGCCACGATGGTGCGCCCCTATCCGCGCTACCATGAATTGCTCGTGAAGCGCGGGGCCGACGTCTACGGTCGCGACTTGGAACGGGTTGCGCAGCAGTTTTCTACGCAGGATCTGCTGGACTTACAGACGTGGCACAACCTCGCCTGGTTCGGCTACGGCACTGTCAGTCGCTATCCGCGCCTGGCTGCGCTACGCGCGAAAAACCGGGGCTTCACGGAAGAAGACAAGCAGGAGGTGTTGGCCCTCCAACTCGTCGCCGTGCAGGACATCGTTCCGCTCTATCGCCGACTGATGGAGCGGGAACAAATCGAGATCACGACGAGCCCCTTCTTTCATCCGATCCTGCCGCTCCTCATCGATACGGACTTCACTCGACGCGCCAGACCCGATCTCCCGCTCCCCTCACGATTCCATGCGCCGGAAGATGCGGAGGCACAACTGCAACGCGCCGTCGAGTTTCATACCGCCACATTCGGCCGGGCGCCCGTGGGCCTCTGGCCGTCGGAGGGCTCCGTCTGTCCAGAGCTGATTTCGATGTTGCCGAAGGTCGGACTGCGCTGGCTAGCGACCGACGAAGGCATCCTCGCTCGCTCGCTCGACGCGGCCCAGCAACCGTGGCAGCGCCACCAAGATCTGTATCAGCCCTACCGGGTCGGGCCAGAGGGCCAAGACGTCACGATGCTGTTTCGCGATCGGGAGATTTCCGATGCCTTTGGGTTCGTCTACCACAAGACCACTCCTGATATGGCCGCTGAGGATGTCCTTCGTCGGCTGCGCCACATCATTCACGAGGCGCCGCAGGACCAGGTCACCATCGCAATTGTGCTCGACGGGGAAAATCCATGGGAACACTACCACGAGGGCGGCGAACAATTTCTCTCGCTTCTCTACAAGGCCTGCTCGACCGGCGCGCTCGATGACGGAGCGGTTCGCACCACCACCGCGACGATCTCCGAAGCGCTCGAAGCCGCGCCGGCCACTCGGCGAATCAGCCACCTCCATTCTGGCTCCTGGATCAATCAGGACTATAAGATCTGGATCGGCCACCAGGAAGACAATCGGGGATGGGATCTGGTCAGTCAGACTCGATCCCGTCTCGTCGAAATTGCTGCCACGCTCCCCTCGGATCGCGCGCAAGCCGCCTGGGACGAACTTTATGCCGCAGAAGGCAGCGATTGGTTCTGGTGGTACGGAGACGACTTTGACACTGACTACAAAGAGGAGTTCGATCGGCTCTTTCGAACCCATCTTCGGAACGTCTGGATGATCGCGAGATTGACTCCACCGGACCTGTTGAATCAGCCGATCTGTAGCCCCCGCTGCATGCCGGAGGCAGACCTCGTGACCGCGCCTCTCGCCTTGCTGAACCCCTCCATCGATGGACTCGTGACCGACTTTTTTGAGTGGCGCGGAGCAGGCAGGATCAAGACGCAGCCGCCGCTTGGCGCGATGTGGAAAGCCGAAGGGCTGCTGACCGATATCCAGTTTGGCTGGAGTCTTGACCAGTTATATCTCCGGCTCGATCCGGACGAGCAACTGCAGCAGCGGCAACGGCACACAGGGCTGACGGTCGAGCTGCAGCTACAGACGCCCAAACACCTCTACCGCCTGTCGTTTTCACTGACGCCGTCAGGGCCAGATCAGTTTCTGCTCTCACAGCAACTCGCAAGCGAATCCTGGCGGGAGATCGGCCTCTTCCAATCGATCTGTCATCGAAATATTCTCGAACTGGCTGTGCCATTCAAGGACTTACAGCTCACACCTGGGCAAGAATTCCGCATGACCATTGTGGTGCTGGAATATCGCTTGGAAGTCGCGCGCTACCCGCACCACAAACCTGCAACGTTCCTCGTGCCAGGTCCGGAGTTTGAGGCGAATCTGTGGCGAGTGTAAGCAGCGCAAAGCGCTGAATGATCGATTTTGAATGTTAAATGATGAATAACAAGCGTGGAGTTCCTGCATGCACCTAACGATTCTTCCTGGCCAATTCAACATTCATCATTTAACATTCAACATTGTTTAGGAGATGCCATGCCCGATCTAAGACGTGACCCTATTGTCGGCCGGTGGGTGATTATCTCGACCGAACGGAGCGCTCGGCCTCACGACTTCACTCCCGTGCAAGCCGCCCGGCCGTTGGCTGCAGCCCTCTGCCCCTTTTGCCCAGGGCAAGAGCGATTGACGCCGAAAGAAATTATGGCCTACCGGCCGCAGCCGCTGGAGCCCAACAACCCGAACTGGACCGTTCGTGTCGTGCCCAACAAGTTTCCCGCGCTCCAGGTCGAAGGCGACCTCGATCGCCAAGGCATCGGCCTCTACGATCGCATGAATGGGATCGGCGCCCATGAAGTCATCATCGAGACCCCGAACCACACGGACAGCCTGGCCGACATGCCGACCAAACGGATCGAGGACGTGCTGTGGGCTTATCGCGACCGCATGATCGATCTCAAGAAAGACTCGCGGTTCCGATACATCCTCATTTTCAAGAACCACGGAGCGCCGGCCGGCGCCACACTGGAGCACAGCCACTCACAACTCATCGCCCTGCCAATCATCCCCACCAGTGTTCTGGAGGAGATCGAAGGCTGTCGGGCTCATTATGAGCAGAAAGAACGCTGTATCTATTGCGACATTCTCCGGCAGGACCTCGCTGACGGCGATCGCATCGTGGCGGAAAATCCCGAGTTCCTCTGCGTCACCCCGTATGCCCCGCGTTTTCCCTTTGAAATGTGGATACTCCCTAAACGCCACGCCGGCTTCTTCGAAGAAAGCCAGAAGACACAATTCGAGTTCCTCGCGCCGATCCTCTCCGAAGCGCTCCGACGGATGGACAAGGTCCTCGCCCGGCCCTCGTACAACTTTATCCTCCATAGTTCTCCCCTCCACGAAAAGACCGGGGATTTCTACCACTGGCACATTGAAATCATTCCGAAGTTGACCCAAGTGGCAGGCTTCGAATGGGGCACAGGGTTCTACATCAATCCGGTGGCACCGGAAGAATCGGCGAAGTTTCTGCGGGAAGCAGGGATCTAACCTACCGTCAGGCGTGAAACGTGAGACCGCAAACGACATGCCGATGGTCCACACGTGTGGCACAAGCCTGGTCTCTCTGGTTCATCTGGTCTATCTGGTTAGTCTGGTTCAACTAAATAGACGAGACAGGCCAGATGAACCAGAGAGACCAGACAGACCAAATGAACAGGACAGGCTGGCAGACTTTTTCAATATCCTGCCAGACTCACCCCTTGCCCCCTGCACACATGGAAGCTTAAGATCCTCCCATGCAAGTCCAACTGAGCCATCCAGCCAGAACCATCGAGCTCAAAGGCCCCAAGAAGGTCAAGGAGCTCTTGCGCGATTTGAATCTTGTCGTCGAAGCGCATCTGGTGATCAAAGGCGATGATCTCGTCACCGAAGACGAAATGCTGTATGACGGCGATCAGATTGAAATCCGACCAGTAATCTCCGGGGGATGATCACCAATTTTCAATGTTAAATGTTGAATGATAAATGGAAAGAGCCTCTGAAATTTAACATTAACCACTCAACATTCAACATTGTGAAACAATGAATTGCACCAAATGTAAATCCAAAGCTGTGATCGGCCTCCCTCGCCACAATGCGGCCTTCTGCAAAGTCTGCTTCAACGGCTTCGTCCACGATCAAGTTGCGCGGGCGATCAAATCGGAGTGGATGTTTGGCGAGGAAGATCGGATTCTTGTAGCTGTGTCGGGCGGAAAGGACAGCCTGGCGCTCTGGGACATTCTGCTCAAGCTCGGCTATCGCGCTGACGCACTCTATGTGAACCTCGGCATCGGGGCCTATTCTGAGCAATCGCATGCCAAGGTGACGAAGTTCGCCGAAGCGGTCGCCGCCTCTCATGGAGCCACCTTGCACCTCCATACGGTCGAGCAAGAGGCCGGAGCGGGAATCAAAGAACTGGCCCAGCTTATCCATCGCCCCACCTGTTCCACATGTGGGACCATCAAACGCTACCAGTTCAATCGCGTGGCGATCGAACAGAACTACGATGTAATGGCTACGGGCCACAATCTCGATGACGAAGCAGCCCGACTCCTCGGCAACGTGCTGCATTGGCAGGAGGAATATCTGGATAAACAAGGCCCGTCGTTACCGGCGTCGGTGGCAGGGTTTGCCAAGAAGGTGAAGCCCCTCTACCGGCTCTCAGAACGTGAACTCGCAGCCTATGCGGTCTTAAACCGGATCGATTACATCGTCGAGGAATGCCCCATGGCCAAGGGCTCCAAGATGCTCCAGTACAAGGAGGTCTTGAATCGTCTGGAGACCGAGTCGCCTGGTACGAAGCAGACGTTCTATTGGGGGTTTCTCGAGAAGCAAAGCAAGAAGCAACCCACTGCAACCACCATGACGGAAAAAGATCGTGCCGTCCTCCACCCCTGCACCTCTTGCAGCCAGCCCACAACCGCCGAGATCTGCTCCTACTGCAAAATGATGGCGCGGGCCAAGACCGTCGTTCCCCGGTAACAGGCACACCATCAGCACGCCCTGCTCCTCATCAGTACTTGAAAAGCCTCGACCGACCCCGTAAGCTGCCTGCAAGTTAGTTGACCTGTGCTGAAGCAACCCTATCTCCATATCCCATGGCGACAACACAACGGGACTACTATCAGATTCTCGGTCTTCCGAAGTCTGCCTCGGCGGATGACATCAAGAAGGCCTATCGTCGCCTCGCGCGCCAGGTCCATCCCGACCTCCATAGCGGCGCCAAGAAATCAGAGATGGAGAAAAAGTTTAAGGAGTTGAACGCGGCGCACGAAGTCCTGAGCGATCCGGGCAAACGCAAGAAATACGATCAATATGGCGCCAACTGGGAGCAGGCCGAGGCCTACGAGCAGGCACGCCGACAGGCCGGTGCCCGCGGGGAGAGCGGCCCGGAGACTTCGTTCGGCGGAGAAGGCTTTTCCGACATCTTCGAGAATCTGTTCAAAGGACGAGGGCGCGCCGGCAATGGTCGTGGATTTGCCACGCAGGGCGAGGACCTTGAAACGGAGGTGCAACTGACGCTAGCCGAGGTGTTCACCGGCGTGACGAAACGCATGACCTTGCAAGAGCCAGTCCCCTGCTCCACCTGCCACGGGAGTGGAGCCTTTCGCGGGCGCCCCTGTCCAACCTGTCAGGGGCACGGTGCGACGTTGCATCCCAATACGATCGAAGTGCGAATCCCCGCAGGGGTACAGGATGGAACGAGGGTTCGCGTGGCCGGCAAGGGACAAGCCGGCGCCAACGGCGGCAAGCCAGGCGATTTGTACCTGCGCGTGGCGATCGCCCCGGACAAAGTCTTTCGTCGTCAGGGGAGCGATATTCATGTCTCTCTCCCAGTCTTCCCATGGGAAGCGGCCTTGGGCGCCGAGGTGATGGCCCCGACGCTGATGGAGCCGGTTCGGATGAAGGTTCCGCCGGGGAGTCGGGCTGACAGTAAGCTTCGGCTGAAGGGCAAAGGCCTCCCCGCGGCGGCCGGCGGCCATGGCGATCTCTTCCTCACAATCCAGATCGTGATGCCGCCCTCATCAACCGACGAGGAACACAAACTGTACGACCAACTCAGGGCCATTCCGCATCCGGACCCGCGTGCCGAACTGCTCGCCCAGGCCCGACACCGATCACAGGCTTGACTCAAGCGAGACGGGCGAGACTGGCGGGAAAAACGCGACTGGCGCGATCTGAAGTTCGAAGTTCTTGGTTCGTAGTTCCGAAAACCTCGAACTTCGGACCTCGAACCATCTCCCGTCACGCGAGTCGCAAGCCACTCCGTCATTACACCACTGGCCCTGCCGATATCGGCAGGATCTGCGACCATTTCCAACGTCATGTTGCTGGGCGCGCCGACCGCCTCGTGGGCTCATCGAGGTGTGTTGTTGGCTTGCGTTGTGTTGATTGATCTGGCAAGCTACGGCCACATGGCTCTCAGAACCTCCGGCGCCAAGTGGATGAGTCCACTCGCGGATAAAATTATGACCCGTTTGGAGGGGGCTGTTGCCGGCTACACTTGCGGCACAATTCTTGTTCAATGGGCGAAAGGGCAAGCAGGGGTTACTGGGACGTTCGTCATCGTGGAGTCAGACGTCTTCATTCGGTTCAACCTAAGGAGGCAGGTATGAAGCAGGGAACACAAACGATCGTGACGCTGGGCATCGCAACGGTATTCGCGCTGACCGTTGGAATGTCTACGGTCTGGGCCAATGAGCCAGGCTATGGCAAGGAAGGACACGGCGGCAGCGGGCATAGCTCGATGGGCGGACATGGCGCGAGCATGATGCACAACAGCACCGGCCAGCTGATCCGGCATCTGCTCAAGCACGAACAACAAATCGGGCTCACGGCGGAGCAAGTGACAAAACTCAAAGACATGCAACTCAACCTGGACAAGACCCGTATCAAGACCGAGGCCGACATCCAGGTAGCGGAGCGCGAGTTGAAAGCCCTGACCGAGGATGAGAAATCCGACCTGGGGGCGATCGAAACCAAGTTGAAGCAGAGCGGGGATCTGCAAGTCGGCTTACGCATGGTCTCCGTCACGGCCCGGCGGCAGGTGCTCGCCCTGTTGACTCCGGAACAGCGTGCCAAGGAGAAGGCCGAGCATGAGAAGGTCATGCAGCAGCACAAGGATGCCGGAATGGGTTACGGCAATCCGCACGGCGGCCCGATGAAAGCCAATCCGCATATGGGTGGCGATGCTGCACAGCCGGCCCCTCCATCAAGCATGAATGTACAGTAGCTCTATCCAAGAAGCGCTAGAAGACTACCGGCCCATCCAGCAGGGAGGTGCTTCATGAGAACATGGGGAATCATCACAGCGGGCGTCGTCGGGTTACTGTTCGCACTGGGTTCCAACGCCTGGGCCGACGATAAGGAAGGCAAAATCACGGACCTCGTCAAGGACGCCACGGTCACGATCGATCAGGCCATCAAGACCGCGTCCGAGAAAGTGCCTGGAACGGTGGTCGAAGCAGAACTTGAGAAGAAACATGGCAAGACAGTCTGGGAAGTCGAAGTCCTCGGCGCCGACGGGAATGTGACGGAAGTCCACATCGACGCAGCCACTGGCGCCGTGATCGACACAGAAGCCAAGAAGGACGAGAAGAAAAAAGAAGGCAAGAAAGCGAAGTAATTACGTCATGCCGAAAGAGCTGAAACTCAACAGCCGCGATTTACTGGTCGGTCCCGATCGGGCACCGGCCCGCGCGATGTTGAAAGCCGTTGGATTTACCGACGAGGACTTGTCTCGTCCGATCATCGGCGTCGCCAATACCTGGATCGAAGTCATGCCCTGCAACTTCCACTTGCGCCGCTTGTCGGAACGGGTGAAAGCCGGCATCAGAGCCGCAGGCGGCACCCCCATCGAGTACAACACGATCGCGGTGTCAGATGGCATTTCGATGGGCACCGAGGGGATGAAGGCTTCGTTGATCAGTCGAGAGGTGATTGCTGATTCGATCGAACTCGTGGCTCGTGGACACCTGTTTGACGGCGTGGTGGCACTCTCCGGCTGCGATAAGACCATTCCCGGCACCGTGATGGCCCTCGCGCGCCTGAACCTGCCGTCAATGATGCTCTACGGTGGTTCGATTATGCCGGGGCGGTTCCAAGGCCATGACGTGACTATTCAAGACGTGTTCGAAGCAGTCGGAAAACATGCAGCCGGTACAATGACCGATACCGAACTCAAAGATCTCGAAGACCATGCCTGCCCGGGCCCTGGTGCCTGCGGCGGTCAGTTCACGGCCAACACCATGGCGATCGCGTTCGAGTTCCTCGGCATTTCGCCGATGGGGCGGAATGGCGTGCCGGCCATGGATCAGCGGAAAGACGACGTGGCCTTCGAGTGTGGGAAGATGGTCATGGATCTGCTGAAGCGAGACCTGCGGCCCCGCCAGATCATCACGCGGAAATCGCTGGAAAATGCCATTGCTGCAGTCGCGACGACCGGCGGCTCGACGAATGCGGTGCTGCATCTGCTCGCCCTCGCGCGCGAAGCCAACATCAAACTGAGCATCGACGACTTCGACAAGATCAATCGGAAGGTGCCGTTGCTCGCCGATCTGAAGCCAGGCGGACGATTTACCGCTTCGGATCTCTATGCGGCTGGAGGAACGACACTGGTTGCCAAGCGGCTGCTCGATGCCGGTATCTTGCACGCAGGCCAACCGACCGTAACCGGCCGGACGATTGGGGAAGAGGCCAAGGAGGCCAAGGAAACAGCCGGCCAACAAGTTCTCAGACCCCTGTCGAATCCGATCAAGCAGACCGGCGGGTTGGTTATCTTAAGGGGGAATCTCGCTCCAGACGGCTGTGTCGTGAAAGTGGCTGGACACTCGATCATGACGTTCCGTGGCCCGGCGAAGGTATACAACCGGGAAGAGGATGCCTTTGTCGCCGTGCAATCTCACAAAATCAAAGCGGGCGATGTCGTGGTGATTCGCTATGAAGGTCCGTCTGGCGGACCCGGCATGAGAGAAATGCTTGGCGTGACCGCAGCCATCGTCGGTGCGGGACTGGGCGACTCCGTCGCGTTGCTCACAGACGGCCGCTTCTCCGGCGCCACCCACGGCCTGATGGCCGGCCATGTCGCACCGGAAGCCATCAAGGGCGGCCCCATCGGCGCCGTGAAGAACGGCGACATGATTGCCTTCGATATCGCCAAACGGACGCTGACCGTGGAACTCTCGCAGAAAGAGATCAAAGCCCGGCTCAAGAAAGTCAAACTTCCACTGCCTCGCTATACATCCGGCGTGATGGGCAAGTACGCGCGGCATGTCTCGTCGGCCTCGGAAGGGGCCATTACGACATAGCAGGATGCTGAAAAAGTCCGCCCTCTTTGTTCGTCGTTCGTGAACCAATTCAGGAATTTATTGATCTGACGATCTGTTGAATTTCCGACCACGCATCAGATCAACAGATCATCAGATGTCTTCCACTTTACGGGTGTCGAGAACGCCGCTGGCGGACTTTTTCAGCATCCTGCTAGGCGCGCCGATAGAACTCCGCAATCATCTCTACGACGTAGGCCTGCTGCGCTTCTGTCAACTCGGCATAGATCGGGAGAGACATCACCTCTTCGGCCGCCTGTTCTGAGAGAGGAAAGGACCCCTTCAGATGTCCTAGATCGCGATAGCAGTTTTGGAGATGCATCGGGAGCGGATAGTACACTTCCGTGCCGACGCCTTTCTCTTTGAGGAAGGTGCGCAACTCATCGCGCTTCGGCGCTCGCACGGTGAATTGGTTATAGACATGAAAATTTCCTGGCACCGTTGGTGGAAGCGTGACGCACCCCGCATGCTTCGTATGGGCAAACAACTGCCGATACCGTTCGGCATTCCGACGTCTTCCCTCGGTCCACTGGTCAAGATACTTCAGTTTGATCTGGAGTACGGCAGCCTGTAGCGCGTCCAATCGGCTATTGATCCCCACCGCCTCATGGAGATAACGGACCTGGCTCCCGTGAACACGAAGCATGGCCATGGAGTCGGCAAGCACTTTATCATTGGTCGTGATGAGCCCCCCATCTCCAAAGCCGCCCAAATTCTTAGAGGGGAAAAAACTAAAGCACCCGGTGTCTCCAAGTACCCCCGCGCGCTTGTTTCCCTGGCCCGCGCCAATCGCTTGGCAGGCATCCTCAATGACGTAAACCTTTTTCCGCTTGGCAATCTCGTTGATCGCAGCCATGTCCGCACATTGCCCGAAGAGGTGAACGGGAATGATGGCTTTCGTGCGTGGCGTGATCGCTTGCTCAATGAGTGCCGGGTCGATGTTAAACGTATCGGGCTGAATGTCCACAAACACAGGCTTTGCGCCTAATCGTGAAATCGCGGCCACCGTGGCAAAAAACGTGAACGGAATGGTGACGACCTCATCGCCGGCCTTCACTCCCATGGCCATGAGGGAGAGCAACAGCGCATCGCTCCCGGAGGCGCAACCGATCGCGTAGCGAGACCCGATGTAATGGGCAACGGATTCCTCGAACGCCACAACGCGCGGCCCCAGAATAAATCCCTGCTCATCACAGACAGTCTGTACCACCGCCATGATCTCTGCACGGAGGGGTTGGAACTGAGCTTTCAGATCAAGCAACGGCACATTCATCGAAGCTATTCTCCAGTGTGAATCTCAATACTCGAAGGACCGACAGGGCAGTCGTGACACTCCCTTCAATACCTGGCTCCTTGACAGAATGCAAGTGGAGAATCAGAAGCGCCGGCTGGCCGACTTAACGGAAATCACGCCGATGAAAAATAAGGCTGGCCGTGAAGAGGAGCACTGCCGTGTACGTCACTCCGTAGGCGACAATCAGCATCAGGTCCGCACCACCTACTTCCAGATGGTGAACGACATGGCCCTTCAAGTTGAAACGCTCGAGGTTGGGCAAAAGATAATAGATCCCGTTCAAGATCCCCCGGCTGAGATCATCCATCTTCGCCCCGAATACTTTCAAATCCGCAGTGAGGTGCCCAATCACATACATCGCCAGCGTGAAGATGGCGCTCAGGGTGGCACTGGTAAAGGTGGAAAACAGCAAGGCGACCGCAGTGATCACCATGAATTCGACGAAAATCAGCGTCAGCGCCTTGAAGAGCATCCCCTCGATGGGAACAGCTTGAGCATAGAGCACCACCAACAGTCCCAGCGCCATGACCACCGTATTGACGAACAAGGTGATCGTGAGGCCCAGATATTTTCCGAGCAGAAATTGGTATCGCGCCACCGGCTTGGACACAATTGTGTAGATGGTCTTCTTCTCGATCTCCTTGCTCACCAGCCCGATCCCGACGAAAATGGCAATCAACACCCCAAAGAAATTAATACTCCCTAGCCCAAGATCCAGAATCAGACGGTGGAATTCCCCCAAGGTTAACCGTGACAGGAGCACAGAACTGCCGATCATGAACAGCGCAAACACCAGCAGATTGTAGAGCAGTTTGTCTCGCAAGTTTTCCCGAAAGGTATTCAGCGCGATCGACAGGATTTTCATGCGAGATTCTCCGGCGGACTCCGATGTTCTTTGACCTCCCGGATGAAGAGGTCCTCCAACGACCCCTTCTGGGGATTGAGCGACACCAGACTCGCCTTCGCCGTGCGGATAATCTCCAACGCTCCCCCCACTTGGTGTTGGCTCTTCAGCACCACCAGCATCCGCTCCCCCTGCATGACCACTTTGTCGGTAAGCGGACGTAAGTGGTCCAACCCTTCAGGGGGCAGACGATCCACCACCAATTCCACTTGGTGACTCGCTCCTTGATCCAGCAAGTCGGTCACCTTGCCACAGGCCACGAGGCGCCCCTTCAGGATCATTGCGACCCGATCGCACAACACTTCGGCATCGTGCAAGATATGGGAGCTGAACAAGACCGTCTTCCCGGACTCTTTGAGACGCAAGATCAGATCGCGAACTTCCTTCCGCCCGATGGGGTCCAGCCCGGACATGGGTTCGTCCAGCACCACCAACTCCGGATCGTTAATCAAGGCTTGAGCGACCCCTACCCGCTGCAACATGCCTTTTGAGAACTTCCTGAGCTGCAGATCCTTCGCATACGTCATGCCGACAAGCTCCAAGAGTTCGTCGACTCGCTTGCTCAGAACAGCGCCCCACAGCCCGAACAAATGCCCGTAGAACTCAAGAAACTCCCGGCTCGTGAGGTAGTCGTAGAAGTAGGGAGACTCGGGAAGGAATCCCAGACGTGTTTTGGCGCGAGGATCGCCCATGTCCAAATTGAATAGCCTGGCGTGCCCGCTCGTGGGATAGATCAGCCCCATCAAAATCTTGAGGGTGGTGGTTTTCCCCGCGCCGTTCGGGCCGAGAAACCCGAACACTTCACCACGCCGGACTTCGAGACTGAGGCCATCCACCGCGGTCACTCGCTTCCCCCAGAACCCTACGCGGAAAATCTTGGAGAGTTGCTCAGTCTGTACCACCAGATCGGAGCTAGGCGTCATGGCTCACTCCCATGTCCTAGGGAAACTGTAGGCAGGCGGTGGACGTTTGAAAAACGTGTGCAGCCGTTCCGGATGAGTCGAACTAGAGACCGAACCGGTCTTGGGATCAAACCGATAG
>Ga0209109_10001561_pt1 | contig 12646 bp, 10 predicted proteins | sample Rifsed10ft2_FD_184004 | JGI IMG/M metagenome (GOLD analysis project Ga0209109, IMG submission 184004) | Soil microbial communities from Rifle, Colorado, USA - sediment 10ft 2 (version 2) | ecosystem: Environmental > Terrestrial > Deep subsurface > Rock core/Sediment | place: Rifle, Colorado... | reverse complement strand
GGGCGGTGTCGCAGGCGGAGAGGGTGGGATTCGAACCCACGGAGCCTTTCGGCTCACGCGCTCTCCGGGCGCGCGCGTTAGGCCAGACTACGCTACCTCTCCGGAGAATTTCTGGCAGGCGGCGGGATTATCCCGCGGCCTTCACCAGATTTTCAAGGTCGGCCGCGGGATTATAGCATGCGGCCTATGCGCCGCCGATCGGAACGATCCACAACGCCGCGTCGGCCGCCGATCGATAGACGACCCAGCGGCCGTCGGGGGACACACTCCAATCGTTGGCGGCGATTCCTCCGGGAAACGCCTCCCCCTCCCGCACGACTTGCGTGGCGCCCGTCGCCGGATCGAAGGCCGCCAGCGTGAGCGGCCCGTCGTCGGTGACGAACGGAATGAAGAACAGTCGCTCATCGGCGCCCCAGCGATAGGAGCCGAATGCAGGAACCTGGTGCGCCGCCGCGCCGGACGTCCCGGCGATCCACAATCCGTTGCGCGCCGGATCGGTCTGGAACGCCAGGTAGTACGCCAACCATCGCGCCGTCGGGGAAAGGCGTACGCCGCGCGGCCGGTCCGCCTCCGCCAGCAGCGCCGGCGGACTGCCGTCGATGGGGACGCGCCAGATGCCCGCCACCGCGTCGGCCGACACCCGCCCGGTCGTCACGACCACCCGTCCATCCTCCGCCCACCCGACCAGGTCCCCTCCCGTCAGGACCGCCAGACGCCGGCGTAGATCCGTCGGTCCGCCAAGGACCCATAAGGAACGCTGACGCCGATCGAAGTTGACCGGCACACTGCTGCCGACCGTCCAGGCGACGGACGACCCGTCCGGCGACAGTCGGACATTCTCGGCATCCGCCGGAAGGCGAAGGGAGGCGGACGGCGTCGCTGCGAGGGGGGCATCCCCGGCGGGCAGGTCTTCGCCCAGAACGGAGAGCGAAGCGAGACCGACCTCGCCGCCGCCGGCCGGCGCGGCGTAGATCCCGAGGGGTGCGTCGCCGGGAGGATCATCGATGAACAGGACGCGCAAGCTGTCGCTCGACCACCAATGGCGGGCGCAGCATCCGGCCTCGGTCAGCGCGCGAGCCGCCGGGGTTGGTTGTCCCGTCGGAGATCGAGGAGAGAGGGGGGTCGTGGTGGACGGCACGGAAGGGGCAGCCTCGCGCGTCGAGGCGGCGACCGCCGGTCCCGCGGCGCAAGCGCCACTCATCAACGCCGCCAGGGCCACCTGCACGGCGCGCCGACTAAGGCGCAGGAGGCCAGGTCTCGAGGTAGTCATTGAGGAGAGGCGCGCCGAAGGAAATCTCCGGCTGATCGGTCAGCAGCTGCCACTGGCGGGGCTGACCCAGGTCCTGCTGGAACCCGACGGACGAGATGCCGACCAGCGCCATCCGATTCCAGTCGGCATCGATGAGCGGCATGGGGTTATAGGCGCGCCGGTGCGCCGGGGTGTCGCGAATCTCCAGGTGGAGGTGCGGGCGCGATGTGCACGTCAGGTCGGGATCGCCTGTCACGGCGATTGGCTGCCCGCGCACGACTTCGTCCCCCAGGGACAACGCCGGGCGGTCGCGCAGGTGTCCGTAGAACGAGGCGTACCCGTTGGTGTGATCGATCATCAGATTGTGCGGTCCGGCTCCATGCGAGGTCTGGTCGATCCCGACCACGACACCGTCCCCGATGGCGACGACCTCCGTCCCGCACGGCGCACCCAGGTCGACCCCGAAGTGCATGCCCTGCCCGGCACCATAGAAATCGCGTCGCTGGCGATAGGCGAAGACGGTATTGCCGTAAGGCTGCGTCAGCAGCCAGGTGCCTGGGCCGGGCGGTGTGGAGAACGGCAGACCGAAAGGCGGCGGCGATTCGTCCCGGCGAGGTCCGACCGCCCCCAGGAGGAAGACCGCCGACATGGCCAGGAGGAGGGTTTGGACTCTCACGTGCGACAGCTAGCCTTCCGACGCGGGGAGAAAGGCGAGGCTTCCCGGTCCGGACGACGGAAACAGATCTTCGAGCACCTCCGGCGCAAAACGGGCGACGGCCTCGGAGGACAGAGCGTTCGTGCGGCAGATGTCGGCGTAGAACTCCGCACTCGGCCGCGGTCGGCGCTCCTGGCTCTGCGGATCGAGGGCCCACAGACCGAAGCGCTGAGTCCAACCGCGCTCCCATTCGAAGTTGTCGACCAGCGTCCAGTGGTAGTAACCCTCGATGCGCCAATTGAAGTTGGCGGCGCGCCACAGCTGGCGCAGGTGGGTCGCCAGGTAGCGTGGACGAATGCCGTCGGCCACGTCCTCGATGCCGTTCTCCGTAATGAGGATCGGAAGGCGGAAGCGGCGGGCCCAGACCAGCGCCCGCCAGAATCCCTGCGGCGAATGCGCGATGAACCCGCTCGGGCTGAGGTCCGCCGCTTTGGGATAGGCGCTCCTCCCGAAGAGCTCCAGGGGGCGGTGCAGGTCCATTTGGACCACTTCGGACGTGTAATAGTTCAGACCGAAGAAATCCTGCGTCCCGGCCGCCTGGCGGATGCGGGTGCTCCGCCCCGGCAGGCGCAACCAGCCATCGTGGACGGCGCGCGGGATGGATTCGTTGAAGACCCGGTTGCGCAGGGCGGCGCTGGCGAGTTCCACAGGATTCCAGCGGTGAGCCGGGTGAATGCCGCGGTAGTGGTGGGCGATGCCCACGCGTGCGCCCGGCCGCAGGCGGTGGATGACGGCGTAGGCGCGGGCGTGGGCCCGCACCAGCTGGCCGATCACATCCAGCGCGCGGCCGAGGTTCTTCTCCCCCGGCGGGAACGCGCCGACGGTGTAGGCGGCATAGGCATACACGTTCGGTTCGTTGATCGTGATCCAGTCGTCGACCAGGTCGCCCAGCGCCGCCACCGTCGCTTCCACGAATCGTTCGAAGAGCGCCGGCGCCTCCGGGTTCGTCCAACCGCCGAGCTCTTGCAGCCACACGGGGTTGGTGAAGTGATGGAGCGTCACCATCGGACGCAGGCCGCGCCGACGCGCCCCCTCCAGGATGGCGCGGTAGGCAGCCAGCGCTTCGCCGTCGATCGCCCCCGGCGTCGGCTCGATCCGGCTCCACTCGACCGACAGGCGGTGGGCGTTCTGGCCGGCCCCGGCCGCCCGGTCGAAATCCTCCTGCCAGCGTCCGCCCCACCAGTCGCAGGCTTTGCCCGAACGATGGCCCTCGGCGATGCGGCCCGGCTCGGCCTCCCAGGCCCAGAAATCGTTGCCGGAGTTATCGCCTTCGACCTGATGCGCGGCGGTGGCGGTCCCCCACAGGAACCCCGCCGGGAAGGAGTGGGTGGCGCGGATCAACGCGGCGTGGCTCCCGCCCCGTCGCGCAGGACGGCCTGGACCAGGAGGGATCGTTCGCCGCTCCGACGAAAGCCGACTTCGAAGGCCTCCGCCTGGCCGACGGCATCCAGCTCATCGAGCCGATACAGGGCGACGCGGCGTTCCGCCAGCAGCTGGCCCGTCATGGCCGCCAGCACTGAACGCGAGAAACCGCGGGCCCGGCCCTCGTCATCGCTGTCGACGTACACCTCGGCGTAGTGCGGCCCGCGCCAGTTGGTGCCGGACGAGGCGTGCGCACCCGAACTGGCGCGGATCTCGAAGCGGGAGCCGCCGTCGGGGCCTTCGGCGGCGACGACCATGACATTCAGCACCGGCTGGAAATGGGAGGTGTGGAGGCGGAAGACATCCAGGACGCGCGCCTCGGAGAGCTCCAGCAGCGCTTCGACCCAGCTCTCCTGCTCCATCGGCAGCAGAAGCAGAACCGGCTGTCGCGATGCACCCTGGAAGGGCGCCGGCCGCAATCCTTCCTGGAGCAGGTGCACCAGGCCCAACGGATGCGCGGCAAAGGGGACGGCCAGGCGTCGAAACAGATCGAACCCGGTTTGCGCCATGGCCAGGAAGCCGCGCGGCGCGCCGTTCCCGGCGTACTCGACGAATAGTTCGACGCGCTCCTCCGGATGGTCGAGCGCGTAGTATGCGGCGGTGGCGTCCGCCGGAGAATGGACGTTCAGCAGTGGGGCTAGCTTCCCCCGTTCCTCGGCGGGAAGGCGGCGGATGTCTGGCATGTCGGCGACGGCTGCCTATTCTACCGGAATGCCTGCGGCCGGATGGGGTCGGTGGTATAGTCGGCGCTCGTTGTGACCCCTCTTCGGACGCTGCAGGCATCGTCGATCCGCGCGCTGGCGCTGTTGGCCCTTTGGCTGTCATCCTGCACAAGCGCTCCCTCGCCGGCGACCGCCGGCCTGAACGTGGCGCCGGAATTCGAGGACTTCTGGTCCCGCGGCGGCGGCCTGGCGACTTACGGGCCTCCGATCTCGGCGCCTCGCCGCATCAGCGGCGATCTGCACCAGACGTTCCTGGCCGTCGAATTGGTCCTCGAGCAGGGAGCGCCCGGCGATGCCGTGCGCCTGGCGCCGCTGGGTTGGGAACTCGGGCTGGCGGAACCGGCGGTCCCACCGATCGGCGGCCAGGACAATGCCTACGACTCGGACACCGGGCATACCGTCTACGCCGGTTTCGCCGGGCTGGTCCAGCGCCTGGGGGGAAAGGAAATCGTGGGCGGCCCGATCAGCGAAGTTGTCTTTCGCGACGGGCAGATCGTGCAGTACTTCGAGAACCTCGGACTGGTGCGGCCGGAGAACGCCAGCCCGGCCGAGGCGCGGTTGATCGCCCTGGGCCTGATCTATCATCCCCCGGCCGACTCCTTCGGCCTCGACACCGAGTCGGTGGTGCTCACCGGCTCGATCCGACAGCGCCCGTTCGCCTCTTTCCTGGAGCCCTACGGCGGGGAAACGCTTTTCGGCCAGCCCCTCACCGATCCCTATCTGGCCGAAGACGGCGCCCTCGAGCAGGTGTACGAGCGAGCCGTGGTGTTCTCGTCCGACGGATCCAGGCGCAACGCCGCGCTGCGGCCGATTGGATCGCGGTTGGGGCCGGCGGCCGAGCCGGTCGCCCGGGTGAAGGAAGCGGGGGCGGCCTACTTCGACGAGACCGGGCACAACGTGATGTGGGCCTTCGCCGACTTCTACCGCGCCCACGACGGCCGGCGTCTGTTCGGCCTGCCCCTGGAAGAGGCCTCGCTGCAGGGCGAGGTCATGTCGCAGCGTTTCGAAAACGCCGTGCTGCGCTACCGCTTCGACCTGCCGGCCGAGCTTGCGGTCCAGATGGCGCCGCTGGGCCGATCCTATCTGGCCTCTCGCCCAGCGCCGACCGCCGCGGCGGGCAACCCCGCCGCTGTGGCGATCGGCGCCGACGATGGGGCGCAGCAGGATCTGCAGCTCGAGGCAGCCCTCGGTCAGGCCGTCCTGGCGGCGGGGGATGAACAGACCATCCTGGTGAGAGTCACGCGATCGGATGGATCGCCCGTGGCGGGCGCCTCCGTCATCGTTCAATGGCTCGCCGGTGAGCGGGAGCGCGAGAAGGCGCTGCCGGCGACCGACGAAGACGGACGGTCGTCTTCGACCTGGCGCGACGCCGATGCCGCGCCCGGGGAAATCGTCAACGTGCTGACCACCGCCCGCCAGGGTTCGGACTACGGCGTGGCCCTACTCCAATACGCGTACGGCTTTCCGCTCGTCCCCTGACGCCTGCGAAGCCGAAGTCACTCCTCCGGCGGCGCCAACCCGTAGCTCTCGGCCATCAGCTCGATTCGAGCGATCTCCGGTCCGAGGCTGAAGACCCGCACGGCGAACTCGCGCACTTCGCCCGGTTCCAGAATCGGCTCGGCCTCCCATACGGCGTACCCCACCACCCGGTCGGCATCGTCGAAAGCGGTAACGAGCACCAGCGTGCGATTCGACTCGGGAGTCTCGAGGGCGGCTTCGATCGTCCCGCCGATCAGCCAGGAGAGCCCGCCTTCCTGCCGGTCGTCGGCCGTCTGGACGACCTCCGGCAAGTGGTAACGATCCTCCACCTGGCGCGCGGCGATGACGCTCAAAACGAGGGCCGCCGCCGAGCCGCCGCCCGGTGGGGCATCGGGGAACACCGCCGCCACCGGCAGCGTCTCCCCCGACGGCAGCCGGTTCAGCGGCGGGAACACCTGAGCCGAGTGCACGATGGCGCCCGCCGCGTTCAGCAATCGAAACTCGACCACTAGATTCTCGAGGTCCTGCGATGTCGGGTTGTGAACTCCGGCCAGGCACCACGCTCCGCCGGAAGCCTGCCGATAACAGGTCGGGGGCTGCAGCGCCAAAGGGATCGGCGTCGCCGTCGGGATCAGCGATCCGATCGGCGTACCTTCGGGCCCGGGGATCAGCAGTTCCGTCCCGATGCTCAGGGCGAAGGGGTTCAGATCCGGATTGACTCCCATCAGACTTTCCAGGCTGACGCCGTACAGCGCGGCAATGCCCAGCAGGGTTTCGTTCTGCACAACCACGTGCTTGAACGGAGTCGGCGTGGCGCCGATCTCGATCGTCGCCGCGACCGATGGCACCGGGGTCGGGCGCAGCTGCGTGACGGTCGGGGACGGCCAGGGGGCCAAAGAAGGCGTCGGCCCGGCCGGGAGATAGGACGTCAGTCCCGCGCACGAGGCGGCGCTGACGGAGAGCGGAAGAAGGCACGCCATGTGCCCGAGGAGACGGCGCATCCCGCGGCATTGTACCAAACGGCCATTGGCGTTGTCCCCGGCCTGCCGCTATGCTAGACTACTTCTTCGAGACACTGATGGGGCTCGCCTCGCAGTCCGCCCTGACCGAAGCGATCGCCGCCGCCCGCGCCGGGGACCGCTCGCACGCCCGAGAGCTCCTGTCGAAGCTCCTGCGCGCCGATTCGGCCAATCCCGAGTACTGGATTTGGATGAGTTCGGTCGTCGACAGCGAGCGCGAGAAGATCTACTGCCTCGAATCGGCCCTCAAGCTCGACCCGTCGAACCGCGCCGCTTTGCGCGGCCTGGTGATCCTGGGCGCCCGCAACCCGGAAGAGGCGGAGTTGGCCTCGGCGATCAAGATCGCCCGCCGCCAGACGGCCTCCACGGCCGCCGTCGCCCGGCCGGCGGCCCGCGGCGATGGGTTCCTCTTTCCGTGGAGGGCGGTGGTCCTGATCGTCCTCGGCCTGTTCGGCGTGGCGGCCGTCTTCCAGATCCTGCTGCTCCTCGCGGGCCCGGCGCGGACGATTCTGGCGCCGGTGCTGGCGCCGGCCACGACGGCCACACTCACCCTGGCCCCGCCGACGATCACCCCGACCGTCACGCTGACTCCGATACCCATCGAAACCCGTATTCTGCGAACCCCCGTCCCGCCGGAACTGGCTGGGACGCCCCTGGCCTTCCTGGTCGAGTCGACGCCGACCCCCACGCAGATGCTCGCCCTGACCCCCCGGCCGCAATACGAGGCGTATGGGGCGGGGATCGCCGCACTGCAACGGGGCGACTTCGAACAGGCGGCGGAGTTCATGCGGCAGGTGCTCGACCTCGAACCCAGGGCGGTGGACGCCTACTTCTTCCTGGGACAGGCCAGCATGGGTCTTGGGCGTCCGGGGCAGGCGGTCGACGCCTTCGATCAGTCAGTCCTGATCGACTCTGGCTTCGCCCCGGCCTACCTCGGCCGGGCCCGTGTGCTGCAGTCGCTTTCGCCGGACGTGATCGCCGTCGACTTCGCCAATGCCATCCGGGCCGACCCGCTGTTGGTGCCGGCCTACTTTGAATCGGCCGATTTCTACGCCGGGCGGCGCCAATGGGAGAAAGTCGACGAGCTCATGGGGCAAGCGATCGCTGCCGGGGTCACCGAGCCAGAGGCCTACATTCGCCGCGCGCAGGCGCAGCTCAATCGCACCTTCTACTCGGACGCGCTGAGGAACGCCATCGAGGGCAGCGCCAACGATCCGACCCATCTGCTGGGATATCTCGTGCTGGGCCAGGCGTACGTCGAGAATGGGCTCTACAACGCCGCGCTGTGGCCGCTTCAGACCTACCTGCTGTATCGGTCCGACGATCCCGTGGGGCATGCCTACCTGGCGCGGGCCCACCTGGGGGTCGCCCAGTACGACAGCGCCTTCGGCTCGGCCAACGACGCCCTGGCGCTCAACGAGCGTTCGTCGATGGCCTATCTCGTCCGCGGCTACGTGCAGAATTCACGCGGACAGTACCAGGCGGCGCTGGACGATTTCGCCCAGGCGTTACGCTTCGGACGATCGAGTTGGGAGATCCAATACGGGACGGCGCGCTCCTATTACGGCCTGAAGCAGATGGTGGCGGCCTTCGGAGCGGCCAACACAGCCCTGGGCGACGCCATCAAGGACGAGAAGGATCCGGTCATCCGCGATCAAAAGAGAGGCGAAGCCTACGCCCTGCTGGGGATGATCTTCGAGGACACCACCCCGCCCCGCATCGCCGACGCCCTCTCCAACTGGCGGCTGCTCCTGGCCGTCGAGAACGCGCATCCGGAGACCAAGGCCCTGGCCCAGGCGCATATCCTCGAGTTGACCGGAGAAGGGCCCACACGTACGGCAACCCTCAGCCCCACGCCCAGCCAGACACCTCCGCCGACCCAAACCGCCACGCCGACGCCCTGACGCCTGCCCGACCCGAAGTCCGTATAGACGAATTCTCACTCGGGAATCGCGCATCGGGTTGATGTTAGAGTCGGACCAGCCGGATGGAACACACATGAGTCCCACCAAAGCAGGCAACCGCGCCGGCCGGAGTTCGCTGCCCGTCGGCCTCCGGTCGGTCCTGTTGTTGGCGCTCGGCGGCTTGACCGCCGCCTGTGCCCGGCCTGCCCTGGCGGTCTCGCCGACGGCGATGCCTTCGCCTCCCGCCCCGACGGCTACGGCACGACCCCCCTCGACACGGACTCCTTCCCCTTCCACCACTCCCTTGGCGACACTCCCGGCACCCCCCTCTTTCACCGCGACGGGCTTGCGTCCCGGCGTCGACTCTCAATCCTACATCGCCGACGCGTGCGAGGCCATGCGCAAGCGTTGGGATCCCGACGGCAGCCCTCCGGGGACCGTCGTCCTGCCGATCATGTATCACTCGATCCGCGATCCTGCGCGCATGATCGCCGACAACGTCACCGTCAGCACCGACACCTTCCGAACGACGGTCGACCTGGCGCGCGCACTCGGCTTCGAGACGATCACGACCTCCGAACTGATCGCCTTCCTGACCGACAACGCCCGCATCCCGCCGCGCTCGATGGTCCTGATCGTCGATGATCGCCGCCCGGGGGTCGTGGCCGAGTACGTCCTGCCGGTGGCCGAGGCCTTCGACTGGACGGTCACCCTCGGCTGGATCATCGGGGACACCAGGCCGAGCCTGTGGTCGACGATGGAGGGCCTGGCGGCGGGCGGGCGGCTCGACGTGCAGTCGCACGGGCTGGACCACCATTACATCGTCGCGGGGATGCCGGAGGAGGAGGTGCGTCAGGAGATCGCCGGGCCGATCCCGATCCTGGAGGAGCATTTCGGCACCCGCCCGATCGCCTTCATCTGGCCGGGAGGAAACTTCACGCCTCGCAGCGTCGAAATCGCGCGGGAGGAGGGCTACCAACTTGGGTTTACGGCCTACTCCCGCGGCCCGCTGCTCTTCGACTGGGTCCCGTTGGGCGTGGAGGAGCAGGCGGCCGGCGACCCGCTGATGGTCCTGCCGCGCGCGTGGAGCCCTTCGGCGACCGTCAACCTGCAGCAGGCGGCGGACATTGGCGACCAGGCGGCCCGGTTTGCCGCGGAGAACTACGAATCCGAGGCCGCCTGGTACGCTCAGCGCTGCGGCGAGACTCTGTCGCAGTGAGCGATAGCGTCGGCCCTTCGACTGCGGCCGCAGGAAGGTACCCTGGCACCCATCGCACGGGGCGGCCTCCGCTCAGGGAGGTCGGTTCTCTTTTCTATCGAGACACCTTTCCGCGCAGCGCGGAGGGCTGACGCCGCTGAGGCGTATGCCCGCAGTCGAAGCGCGAACCCGGGGGCTGACGCCGCTGAGGCGTCTGCCCGCAGTCGAAGCGTCAATCCCTCTACACGGGCCGACCGCCCCAACTCCACCTGGGCCCTGGACAGCAGGCCGGGCGACCGTTAGAATAGGCAGATTGGCTCTGCCAGGATGCGGGGCCGGGAGGAACGGTTGGCAAACACGAAGTCGGCCAAGAAGCGGATCCGCCAAAACAGTCGGCGCCGAGTGCGCAACGCCCGGATTCGGACCCGGGCGCGCTCGAGCGTGCGGTCGGCCCGGCAGGCGGTCGAAGGCAGCGACCGGAATGCCGGCGAGGTGGCGGTGAAGTCGGCCATCCAGGAGCTCGATCGGGCCGCCTCTAAGGGCGTCCTGCATCGCAACAACGCCGCCCGTCGCAAGAGCCGGTTGCAAAAACAGCTGGCGAAGATGCCGAGCGCCAAGAAATAGCCGGCGGCCTCCCATCGCATGCGGACCACGGTCGTCCTGCGGACGGTCGTGGTCCTTCTGCTTAAGGCCGCATGCTATAATCCCGCGCCTTCCCTGAGGGCCCGTGTTCGAATCCGAACGAAGCGCGATCGAAGCGCAGATCTTGCAGGCGCTCGAGTCCGCCGGAGCCCCCGTCCCCGGTCCGATCGCCTTTGCCCCGATTCCCTATGCCGGCCGGTGGGGGCTGGGCAGCCCGGTTTGCTTCCAGGCCGCCGCCGCCGAGGCGCGCTCCGGTCCGGTGGGCCCGATCCCGGCGCGCGCCGCCGAATTGGCGGCAAAGGTCGCCCCCTCGCTGCGTCCCCCGCCCGGAGTCAGCCGGATCGAAGCCGACCGTGGCTACCTGAACGTGTACTTCGAGACGGCCGTCTTCGCCGCCCGCGTGGTCGCCGAGGTCGAACAGGCCGGGACGAACTACGGGAGCGGACCGCCGCGCGGTGAACGGGTGATGGTCGAATACGCGCAGCCCAACACCCACCACTCGATCCACATCGGCCACGCCCGCACGGCGATCCTCGGCGAATCGCTGGCCCGCATCGTCGAATTCTCCGGGTTCGACACCGTGCGCGCCTCCTACCCCGGCGACATCGGCCTGGGCGTGATCACGTGCGTCTGGGCGTATGCCAGGTTCTACGCGGGACAAGAGCCCCAAGGTGTGCACGAGCGCGGCCGCTGGCTGGCGGCGATCTACGCCGAGGCCACGGCCCTGCTCGAGCCGAAGGAAGACGAGACCCCCGAAGGGCGCGCCCGGCGCGAAGGCTACGACCGGGAGCGAAGAGAGATGCTCCTGCGCTGGAGCGAAGGCGATCCCGAAGTGCGCCGCCTCTGGGAGAAAACGCGCCAGTGGAGCCTGGACGAACTAAACGAGATCCTGGCAACGCTCGACATCCACATGGACGTCTTCTTCTACGAGAGCCAGGTGGAAGACTCCTCCAAGCAGATGGTCGAGGAGCTGATCGCCCAGGGCATCGCCGACGATGAGCGGCCGACCGGCGGCCCGGTCATCGTCCGCATCGACGAGAAGCTGGGTCTGAAGAAGGAGAAATACCGGACGGCGGTCCTGCTGCGGAGCGACGGCACATCCCTCTACCTGACCAAAGACCTGGCGCTGGCGCGGGTGAAGTTCGAACAATACGGTGTCGACCGTTCGATCTACGTCGTCGACGTGCGGCAGTCGCTGCACTTCCAACAGGCCTTCAAGATCCTCGAACTGTGGGGTTTTCCGCAGGCGGCCAAGTGCCACCACCTGGCCTACGGCTTCCTGACCCTGCCCGAGGGCGCCATGTCGTCGCGTCGGGGCAACGTCATCTTCCTCAAGGATGTCACCGACGAGGCCATGCGGCGGGTGGAAGCCGTCATTGCCGAGAAGAACCCGGACATGCCCGCCGCCCAGCGCCCGGCCGTGGCCTCCCAGGTCGGCCTGGGAGCATTGGCCTATGCCCTGTTGTCGGTCGACAGCACCAAGGACATCGTCTTCGACTGGGAATCCGCCCTGAGCTTCGACGGCCAGACCGGGCCCTACCTGCAGAACGCCGCTGTGCGCGCGGCGGGCATCGTGCGCAAGGCGGGCGAGGTTCCGCCCCACCCGACGTTCGACCGGGAGCTGTCGCATCACGAAGTCGGTCTCATCGATTGGACGGCGCGCTTCCCGGATGTGGTGCGCCAGGCGGCCGACGAATACAAGCCGCTGCTGGTGGCCAACTACGTCTACGAACTGGCGCGCGCCTTCCATGCCTTCTATCACAGCGATCCCGTGCTGCAGGCGCCCCACGAGTCGATCCGGACCAGCCGGCTGCACCTGACCCGCGCCGTGCGCCAGACGTTGGAGAACGCGCTGCGCCTGCTGGTCATTGCCACACCGGAACAGATGTAAACCCGAGCCGTCCACGCCAGGAGAGCGCAGAACCATGCCGAAGAAGAACGTCCTGATCATGGGTGCCGCCGGCCGCGATTTCCACAACTTCAACGTCGCCTACCGGCAGAACCCCGAAGTCCAGGTGGTCGCCTTCACCGCCACGCAGATCCCCAACATCGAGGGGCGGCTTTACCCGCCCGAGCTCTCCGGGACCCAGTATCCCAAGGGCATCCCGGTCTATGCGGAGGCCGAGTTGGTGCGCCTGATCGCCGACCTCAAGGTCGACCAGGTCGTTTTCGCCTACAGCGACGTCCCCCACACCTACGTGATGCACAAGGCCTCCCAGGTGTTGGCGGCCGGGGCCGACTTCGTCCTGCTCGGACGACACAGTACTGAGATCGCTTCCACCAGGCCGAAGTCGGC
>Ga0209109_10001558_pt1 | contig 12656 bp, 13 predicted proteins | sample Rifsed10ft2_FD_184004 | JGI IMG/M metagenome (GOLD analysis project Ga0209109, IMG submission 184004) | Soil microbial communities from Rifle, Colorado, USA - sediment 10ft 2 (version 2) | ecosystem: Environmental > Terrestrial > Deep subsurface > Rock core/Sediment | place: Rifle, Colorado... | reverse complement strand
AACACCGACATTGTGAATGCGACGCGGATCGCCCAGAAGGTCCATGACAGCATCAGCAATACACGCATACCGTTACCCGTGGGTCACATGCAACTACAGTCTTCCATGGGCGTTGCCGAGGCGCCGACGCACGGCAGTAATGCCCAGGACCTGGTGAGCGCCGCCGACGTGGCGCTTTACCATAGCAAACGCGGCGGCCGCAATCGCATCGAGGTTCTGTCGCCGGACATCAGCAAAGCGGTCATGTCCATTTTCAGCCAGGGATTCCAGTTGCGTAACGCGCTCGAACAGGGTCAACTCCATGCGGCCTATCAACCCATCTGCAATCTCAAAAACGGGGAACCCATGGCTTATGAAGTCCTGGCGCGCATGCGGGTAAACGGGCTGGTGATCCAGGCCAAGGATTTCATTACGGTGGCGGAAGAACTCGGGCTTACGCGTGATGTGGACCTGAATATCATCGGTCAGGCCTTGCAACAAACGCCGATGGATTTTGCCCTGTTTCTAAACGTCGACATCTCATCATTCAACACCAAAGATTTCGTGCAGGACCTGAGCAAGTTGCTCAAACCGGCGTGTGACAGCGGCCGTTCCATCACGATAGAAATCACGGAACGTGAAACCATTCCGATCAGCGACACCTTGCATCAGGACATCCAGACCTTGCGCGCATTCGGTTGTAAACTGGCCCTGGATGATTTCGGCAGTGGGTATTCCACGTACAATTTCCTCAATCAGTTTCGCCCGGATTTCCTCAAGATCGAAGGGTCGTTCGTTCGCGGCATGCTGCGCAATGAATCCGATCGAAAGATCGTTACCCATATTCATGATCTCGCCACATCGTTCGGGATGAAAACCATTGCCGAGAGCGTGGAAGACGCCGCAACCGAGCACGCATTGATGGAAATCGGCATCAGCAATGCCCAAGGGTTGTTCTACGGAGCACCGCGTATGGCATCCTGAAAACCTCCGCCCGTCCGATTCCACCGTCTTGCCTTTGGATATTCCGCGTCGATAAAAAATTTAAATCTTTACGTTCAATATTGACGATGGAAAATTATTGAAAAATCACGAGAATAGACGCTCGGCAGCTGGATATTCACGCAGACTGCCATTTAGGTGCTTCCACTCCAGATCAAACTTAATTTTTAAAAGGACAAGCAACATCATGAAAAAGTATTCAATTCTGTTTGCCGCGCTGTTGGCCATGACCGCGGTTTCCGCTTGCGAGAAGAAGGCTCAAAAGGCGGCCGCTCCGGCGGCACCGGCAGCGGCGCCCGCCGCGCCAGTCACCAGCGAAGCGCCGAAACCGGCTGAGGCCGCGGCACCGGGATCGTCTGCCCCGGCAGCGCCGGCCACGCCCGAGAAAAAATAAGGCACCGTTAGTTCAATTTCATTTCATAGCCGGCCGTATAGGGCCGGCTTTTTTGTGGGTTAAATACCCCAGAGTCCACTGATCCGCTTCCTTTTGTTGTTCGCGGACGTTACGAATTCGCCTGGGCATTGACACCCCTCCCGCCACTCCATATATTGCGTCCAGTTTTGTAAATCTTCAGCTTCAGGTGTTTCCCGGACTATTGCTGCCGGGAAATGAAACGGGAAGCCGGTGCGTCCGTCACATTTGTCGAGACGGGCAATCCCGGTGCTGCCCCCGCAACGGTAAACGAGTTAAGGCGAATCAACCGCCACTGTTCAGCCGCCGAGATCTAGCATGCGATCGACGGCGAACGGGAAGGCGATTTGCCAGGTATAACCGCTCGTGAGCCCGGAGACCGGCCTGTGGCAACCACACGGTGTCGCGGAGGGCGACGCGAGCGGCGATGGCCTTCCTGCCTTTCGCATCTCATCTCCCTCTGCCCATCGATAAAGTATCGCGGCGCGGGTGCGCGCTGCCGGCGGAGGATGTCCATGAAGCTTATTTTTTCGCTTGTTGTCGCTGCCTTTGCGGTTTGTCTCCTACCCGTGAGTTCATCGGTGGCATCTGACTATCAACATCCTGGTGTGATCGTCACCTCCACACGCCTGTCCGAAGACACGGCTCGGCTCCCGGCATCTGTCACCATTCTGACGGCGGAAGAAATCAAGCGCAGTCCGGCACCGACCCTTCCCGAACTGCTGGCGCTGCAGGCCGGAGTCACGTTGCGCAGCCTGTATGGCAATCACGCCTCACGCGCCACGGTGGATATCCGGGGTTTCGGCGCCGCATCCACGCAAAATACACTCATTCTGCTCGATGGACGCCGTTTGAACGACATCGATCTTTCAGCCGTTGATTTTACCGCGATCCCCCTGGAGAGCATCGCGCGCATCGAAATTATTCGTGGTGGAGGCGGCGTGCTGTATGGTGACGGGGCCGTCGGAGGAGCGATCAATATCATCACCAAACAGCCGGGGCCGACTGGCACCACGGGCAGCGTTTCGGTCGCCGGTGAATCCTACAACTCGTACCGTCTGGATGCTTCCCTGTCCCACGGTCAAGAAGCGTTCGCAATAAATGTCTTCGCAGACACCGTCGCTTCGGATGGTTACCGTCGAAACAATGAACTTGAGCAAAACAATCTTCAGGCCGACTTGCGCTTCACCCGTGAGCAAAGCGAATGGTTTCTCAAGCTTGGATTTGACGACCAGAACCTGCGTCTTCCCGGCGAGCGGCGGGTCGATCCCGGCACGGGCGTGGACGAATTAAGCAATGACCGTCGCGGAACGGCGCGGCCGCGGGATTACGGCAACCAGCGCGGTTATTCTCTGACAACAGGGTTTACCCGTTTCATGTCGGACGATCAGGAATTGATCGTGGATGCAGGTTATCGCTATAAGAATCAAACAGCGTTTTTCGACGACTATGTATTCGGAGGCGCCTTTGCCAATTACGTCGATACGTATCTCGCCACTTTGTCCTTCACGCCACGGCTGAAATCCCGGCACACGCTTTTTGATCGGCCGGGAGTCTTTACATCCGGTATCGACTACTACCATTCACAATACGATTCCGACCGGTCTCTCAATCCCTCGACGGCCGGAATACCCATACACCGACTGGACGTCAACCAATCAAGCCTGGCGGTTTACGGCCAGAATATGAGCGAAATCACAACCGACACCACCCTGACAACAGGCGCCAGGCTGCAAAAAGTCCGTATCCGTGCCCACGACGATTTCGATTCAACCGCACCCGGTGGGGCCTTCGGCAGCGGTGCGCCGGATCGAAGCAGCACGGAGAATCAACACACGCTCGATCTTGGCCTGCGCCGGGGAGTAGATGAAAGGTGGTCAATCTACGGTAAGATTGGCCGCAGCGTTCGTTTCGCCACCGTCGATGAATTCTTTCAAACCGACCCGAATAACTTTCTGCAGACCTTCTCGCCATTGAAACCGCAAACCGCAGAAAGCATAGACATGGGAGCGGATTATGCGGAAGGCAACAGTCGGATGAGCGTCGCCATTTACCGCATGAACCTGCATGATGAAATCCATTTCAACCCGACGAACTTTGCCAACGAAAATCTTGATCCCACGCGCCGGGAAGGTGTCACGTTGTCGGCCAGTCGGTCATTTGGTGTTTCATGGCGCACCTCCGCGCAATACGCCTACACGCGTGCAACCTTCCGGGAAGGAACTTTTGCTGGCAATGAAGTGCCGCTGGTGGCACGAAACAGTGGAAGTCTTTCGTTGTTCTGGAAAGCAAATGAAATGTTTTCACTGTCTGCCGCGGCGCGTTATACCGGGAACAAGCGTTTCGATAACGATCAATCAAATACCTTCGCGAAAATTCCGGGCTACACCACGGTTGATCTCAAGGTGATGGGAAAAAGCAAAATATGGAAATGGCAGGCAGCCGTTTACAATCTCCTCGATAAAAAGGCATTCGACTACGGCATCCGCAGCACCAGTTCGCCAAACACGTTCAATGCGTACCCGCTGCCGGAAAGAAATTTTTCTCTTACCATCGGGAGGGAATTCTGACCATGCTTGCGCCCGTTCATCACAAGGTGCTACCGGTTTTTCTTTTGCTGTCGTCAGTCATTCATTTGATATTTCTCACGCTCGCCAACTTCAATTTATCCCCCTATGCCGCGGCACCGGACTCTCTTGGACAAACTTTATTGAGTGTGCGCCTGACAAGCACGGAAAATACCGCCGTGCAATCCATGTTTCCTCCTGTTGCACCCCAGCACGTAATCGCTGAAAGGATTTCAGAGGAGCTTGCCCCGAGGGTTTCGAGACCTCCTGAGATGTCAGGCGACAGTCCTGCTCCTGAGACGCTGGCCAAAGACGTTGCTAACCGGCAAGAAGCGGTTCCAGAGCACGCGGCGGGTACCGACGAGACACACAATCAACTCCTCGGTGAATTGCAGACACGCTTGTCACGCTACCTCGTGTACCCACCGGTGGCGCGACGCCGCGGATGGGAAGGTACTGTGTTACTGGGGATGCGTGTTGAGTCCGACGGTCATCTACACCAGTTACGCATCGATCGCAGCTCGGGTTATACCGTCCTCGATCATTCAGCGTTAAACTCCCTGAATCGAGTGGGTCGTCTCGCTGAAGCGACTACCTGGCTGAAGGGTCGGGAGATGGATATGCAATTGCCCGTTATTTATCGGCTGATCGACAACTAAATTATGGGACACCGTCTATCCAAGATATATACGCGCACCGGCGATGACGGCACTACCGGTCTGGGAAACGGCTCGCGGGTGAAAAAAACTAGCGAACGGATTGAAGCCATTGGTGCCGTCGATGAACTGAATAGTGTCATTGGATTGTTGCTAACCCACGCAATCAAATCGGAAATCCGCATTACCCTGGTGGATATTCAGCATGAACTTTTCGATCTCGGTGGAGAACTGAGCATTCCCGGTCGTATCGCCATCACCGAGAAACAGGTTGCGCGCCTGGAAGAAACATTGGATCGGCTGAACGCTGATTTACCGCCGCTCAAGGAATTTATTTTACCGGGAGGATCGGCGTCCGCGGCTGTGTGTCACATGGCACGCACCGTTTGCCGGCGTGCCGAAAGACGAGTGACCCGGCTCGCGGAATCGGAAAAAATCAGCGCAGAGGCGGGAAAATATTTGAACCGCCTTTCCGATTTGCTATTTGTTATTGCCCGCACGCTGAACGTACACGCCGGCTGCAGCGATGTACTGTGGCAGCCCGGCAAAACCCGCTAGCGAATATCAGCCTTGTTCCGCCTCGACCGGCTTTGGTCAAGCGCCGCACACACTTTTTCGGCTCCCGCCAGGATTCGCGGGCCGTTCCGGTGAATCAGATCGGGCGGAATCCGATACAGATTGCCTTGCGCAACCGCATCAAGCGCGGTCCAGATTTTCCAGCGACCACGCCATTCCGTCCATAATGATTCGGTGCCGCCAGCCAGAATTACTTCAGGATTTCTCTGTAACACAGATTCCAAATCTACGCGTGGCGTTAATCCCGGCTGGTCGGAGAATACATTTTTCCCGCCACACGTTTGAATTACGTCATTAATGAAATGTTGGCCATTCACCGTGAGCAGCGAATTGTCCAGTATTTGATAAAACACCGTCACCACCGGCCGCTGCGCATACCGGGCGCGCAATTCAGCCAATCGGCGGCGAAAACCGGCCGCGGCCTTCTCGGCCATGGCCTCGGTACCCGCCAGCTTGCCAAATCGTTCCAACAAACCGGCGACATCACCGATGCGTCGCGGCTCGGTAATAAACACCGGAAAACCGAGCTTGGCCAACCGCTCCACCTGCCAGGCGGAACTTCCGCTATGCCAGGCGACGATGAGATCAGGTTGCAGCGAGACGATGGCTTCGAGATCAAGACCGGCGCCACTGCCTATGCGTCGGAGACGCTTCGCGGCCGCGGGATAATCACTGTAATCAACGACACCAATAATGGTATTGCCTGCACCCGAGGCAAAAAGCAGCTCAGTCGCATGCGGTGCAATGCTGACGATACGCCGCGCGGGCGAAGCAAGCGTCAGTATCCGACCCGTGTCGTCTTGCACAACGATCCCGGCGAGACCGGTGGAAACAAACAGCAGGCATCCTATTACAATGCATGATGTTTTCCATAACATCATGAGTCAATAGACCAGGTGCAGCCAGCGAGAATATACCGTCCGCAATTTGTTGTTCGTCACAATGAATAAACGTTCAGCTTGAAATAAAGCCGGCAAGATGGGCGCCGGCCATCAGAATCCCCACCACCAGCCACAACAGCAACACTCTCCAGACCAACGCCACCGCACGGCGCACATGGCCGGCATCCGGGACTACAGTGAGTTCCAATGATTGTTCCTCGTATTCGCCTTCGTCCGCTGATACATCGCAACTTTGCATGTGCATCGCACCTAAACCGGATGCCAAAAGCGGCCCGCTGTTAATATCCGACCAGACTCCCACGCGCTTGCGCCAACAATGCAGTGCGTCTTCGAAGCTCCCCATCAAGGCGTAAGAAAGCGCAGTGATTCGCGCCGGAACCCATCCCAACACATCGTCGAAGCGGGCTGCCGCCCAGCCAAACTCGGCAAAGCGTTCATAACGATGACCCCAAAGCGAATCCAATATGCTGCTGAGGCGTTGCAGCACCGCGCCAAACGGTCCGAGCAGTATAAACCAGAAAATCGGCGAGATAATAAGCGTGTTACCCTGCTTGAGAACACCTTCCACGGCGGCGCGCGCGATTTCGGTTTCGTTTACATCCGTGGTACTTTTTCCGGTTAATACCTGCAGTTGTTCATTGGCTTCATCGGCGTCACCGGATTCCAGTGCCATGGAGACGGCGTTTGCAGTTTTACTCAGCCGGGAAACGTCGACACAAACATAGAGCACGATTACATTGAAAATGAACTGTAAAATCCAGCCGAGCTCTCCCAGGATATAATGGATGACAGCCACACCGGCCAGAATCGGGAGAATCGCCAGGGCAACCGCTCCAATCCCGTGCACACGCTTGCCGCCATTAAAGCGCTCTTCAATCGATTCGGCCCAGTCACGATACCAGGCAAAAGGCTTAATACCCTGACGATCAGGTATCAGGTAATCAAGTGTCAGCGCCAAAAGTACAGCAATCAGTATTTCACTCATGCCGTCTGCTTCTCATCTGTGGTCGCGTCTAAATGTAATGGCCACGCCCGTTCCAATGCAAGTGCTAAGTGCAGTCATTTAGATAACGTTTCCAGTCAAACAGCGGGCCCGGATCGGTTTTGCGCCCGGGCGCGATATCGCTATGGCCATAAATTCTTTGTGGGGCGATTGCGGGATAAAACTGACGCACAGTTCGGGTAAGCAATGCAAGCGATTCATACTGGGCGCCATCGAACGGAATGTCATCCGCCCCTTCCAGTTCGAGACCGATGGAAAAATCATTAACACAGGTACGGCCGTCGCAAAACGATCGGCCGGCGTGCCAGGCACGGTGATGCAACGGGACGAATTGCACTAATTCGCCATGGCGCCGAATCAGCAGGTGGGAAGAGACCTTTAACCCCTGGATCTCGCGGTAATAAGGATGCTCGTCAGGGTTCAGCGAATTGCTGAACAGCTGCTCAATGCCGCGGCCCCCGAATTTTCCCGGGGGGAGGCTTATCGAATGGATAATGAGGGTATCTATCGACATGCCTTGCGGACGAAGATCGCAGTTTGGCGATGCCACAAACCGCGCCTCCTCGATCAGCCCGGTGACAGAGTCATAATGCAGCGTGCCAGGAAGGTGCCTGGAAGTCCGTACTGTGGTCATAAGGAAAATTGTAGCCGACTCTCCCCGGGAGATGGTGCCGGTGGCCGGAGTCGAACCGACGACCTACTGATTACGAATCAGTTGCTCTACCAACTGAGCTACACCGGCCTCGTCAAATAGCTGCGGGCCGGAAGTATAAGCCGGTCCCGAGAGCGAACCAACAGATCGATCAATCGCGTCGTTAACAATTACTTTTCGGGACTCAGCCGCACGATAACATCGATTCCTTCAAGTTTGGAACCCGTGGGCAGCGGAGGAAGGCCGGATACACGAATCTGATCGGCGCTGATGTCCGTCAGCGCGCCGGAAGCGACATCGTAGAAATGGTGATGCGGCTGCGTATTCGGATCGTAGAAAATCCGCGCCGGATCGGCGATCACCTCCCTGATCACCCTTTTTGCCGCAAACAGTCCCAGGGTGTTGTAAACCGTGGCTTTGGACACATGGCGATTTTCCGCATTCACCAAACGAAAAACGTCCTCCGCTGAAAGGTGTGCGCAGTGCTTGAACATCGTGCGCGCTATCAATACCCGCTGGGTTGTCGGCAGGATGTCATGCTGTCGCAGGAGTGCGGCCAAATCGGCGTCAGATGCGATTTTCAGCTCTGTCTTCATTTAGAATCATTTTAAATTAGTTGCCGAATATTGTCTAATTTTGAGGATTTATCTGATGTTTAAGGTTAAATAGGGGAATATTATGTAACCGCAATGAAAATACATGAAATTAATGTCAATTGCGCATATCTTTCATCAATTTCACCATACCGCTCGTCTGCCGGTTAATGCCTTTCGTACCTCAATCTCACACGCTGCAACAAATATTCTTTCCATGGTGATGCCCAATTCCCCTGACAATTCGCGGCAATTGCGGACTTTGGATCTGCGATTAAACTTAAATGAGTAGGGAAGGCTCAATTACCAAAATCCCTTGGTTTTGAGGCTGAAATGCAAGGTACCATGTATTACTGCCAGCAAACATCAGTGAATAAATCCCCAAAGGTATGTCCTTTTGTCTGCCAAATATTGCCGTTCGTCGGTCCGTATATGGCGAGTGTCTTTCCGTTCGTCAGATACAAACGACCGTTTGTCGGTATCAAAGGTTTTACACTGGTTGAATTGATAGTGGTCCTCACGATTGCTGGAATCCTGGTGGCCATTGCTGGCCCTTCCATGCAGAGATTTGTTACCAGCAACCGGCTGACCTCGCAGGTTAACGATGTGATGGCCGACATTAACCTCACGAGAAGTGAGGCGATCAAGCGTGCCACCGATATGGTGATCTGTGTCTCCACAAACGGGACCAGCTGTGCCGTCGGCGGAAACTGGACCAACGGTTGGATCATCTTTTTTGTCTGCCCTACCCCCTCCACGGACCCGGATTGTCCTGCCGGCACCAACCGAGTGATCAAAACACATGAAGCACTCACAAGCGGTAATCGGCTAACAGTGGAGCAAATTGTTGCCGCCACCAATACGCCTTCGGCCACGGACACGGTCACATACAGCCGCAGCGGTTCTTTCTCGACAGTAAACTTCAGGTATCGCTTCACGGTGTGTGATCCAGCCCGAAGAAACTCCCGAATCATCGATGTTTCGGTTCTCGGCCAAACAGCTATATCCAGTGGAACATGCGTATGACACATAAAGAAAAATTCAATATCGCCTTCCAACATCGGGGTTTCTCGCTCATCGAGGTTCTGGTGGCGCTGCTGGTTTTGTCAATTGGATTGCTGGGTCTGGCGGCGTTACAAACCACTTCTCTGCAGTACAACACGGGTTCGTACTTCCGTACTCAGGCTACTTTTCTGGCCTACGACATCATCGATCGCATGCGCGCGAACACCGATGCCGTGGTCGACAATGACAACAACGGCTATGACCAGCCGACCACAACCAACGTAAGTCCACCGGTCAACTGCGACACAACCAGTTGCACGAGCGCCGAGCTGGCGCTCTACGATGTCAAAAAATGGTACGACAGAATCGTCATCGCGCTTCCCGACGCCGCAACCAACCCGCCGACGATTCAGATAAGTTCGACAAAAAGAGTGGCCATCAGAATTAATTGGCAAGAACGGGATTTAACCAAGAGACAAGATTGGGAAATACAGTTATGAAGCCATTCAAACACAGCGCGGAAACGAACCGTGGCTTCAGCCTGGTGGAGCTGATGGTGGCGCTCACCCTGGGGCTGATCATCCTATCGGCCGTATCCATGTTGTTCGTGAGCAGCAAGAAAACCTACACCAGTCAGGATCGACAGGCGCGGCTGCAGGAGAATTCACGCTTTGCGATGCATTTTATCATCAAGGATCTGCGACTGACGGGCTATTACGGCTGCGTGGACGAAATCAATCCGGACACGGTCAACGTAACATTGAATAACCCAACGGGTTTCGTGAACAACGTCCAGATTCCGCTTGAAGGGCTGAACAACGCCACGGTTACCTGGTATCCCTCCGGCGATACTACGCTCCCGCCCGGAATCCTGCCGGGTACCGATGCCGTTACCGTTCGTTCCGCGGATGCCTCCAGTTCAATATATGTCGACTCCGAAATGCCGAATTCCTCCGCAGAACTAAAGGTCAATTCCGTAGCGGGAGTTAGTGTGGGTGACATCATCATGGTGTCGGATTGCGCCAGCGCCGATGTAATGCAACTTACCAATGTACAAACCGCATCGCTGCACCTTCAGCACAATGCCGGCGGTGCAAGTCCGCCGGGAAATTCCACCCAAAAACTGAGCAAAGCCTACAGCCCCTCCACCGATGGGCAGGGCACACGGGTAATGAAATTTACGACCAAGCAATATTTCATCGCCATGGGAGCCAGTGGCAACCCGGCCTTGTTTCGCAAGGATAACAATGCCGCGGCGGTCGAATTGGTTGACGGCGTTGAAAACATGCAAATCCTGTACGGCAAGGATACCGATGGCGACAAGGTGCCCAACATTTATCTCGCGGCCGGTGCCGCCGGCCTGCAATCAGCGGCGGACTGGTCGGGTGTCGTTAGCGTCCGCATCGGCATTCTCGCCAGAACCGTAAGCGACAAGGACACCGACGTCGACACAGCCAGTTACGATGTCGATGGAACCGGACTCAATAACTTCACTGCACCGGGAGATCACCACAAGCGCCGCGTATTTCAGGCCGTGGTCCATTTGAGAAACCTATGATGAGCAGGCATTCCATATTATTCAATAACATTCCGGCGCCGCGACAACCCAGAGGCAACCTTGCCATTGCGGCGAAACGGTACCAGCGCGGCACCGCGCTCATCATGAGCATGGTTATCCTGCTGATCCTCACCCTTCTGGGAATAACCGCCATGGGCACGTCTTCGCTGGAAGAAAAAATGTCCGGAAACACGCAGGAAATAACCCGCGCCTTCGAGGCCGCGGAATCGGGCCTGATCGAATGGTCGAGCACGCCGGGAAGCATCGTCCTCCAAGGCGTGACAACCAGCCCGAAGTACGCATATGGAAATTACGGCAGCGCCGTCGTTACCAGCAAATTTATTCAAATGACCCCGCCAAAACGGGGTTCCGGCTACGGCAGCAATTTCGAGGCCGCCAATTTTGAGCAGGCTAGCACCGGCACCACTGCGGTGGGCGCCAAAGCGGTAATCCATCAGGGCCTTGCCCAGATCGTACCCAAGGCCAATTAGGTTCATTACGTAACAGGCAGGTAAGTGATATGACTAGAGATCTCCATTACATCAAACGTATTTTCTGCGCCTTGTTTGCCGGTGCAGTGATTGCTTTATTGGGCATACAGCCCGTCAATGCCAAGGATACGGATATCTATCTGCTTGCACCAACGACCAGCACGGATGACAAACCGAACATCATGATCATCCTCGACAACTCAGGGAGCATGGACACGACCATCAGCAGCACGCGGCCGCCCTATGATCCTTCAATCGATTACTGCACCGGCGATCTCGACACCCTCACGGGTGTCGCTGGCGCGAATGGCGGCAAACCCAGCAGCTGCTCAAGCATCGGGGGCCGGATCTACTGGTCGTTCAACGCCAACCCGCCGGGCATGTCCTCCAGCCAGTGGTTCACGGATACCAAGAATGAATGCCTGGCCTCGCTCGATCCCGCATCGGGACTCGCGACCTCCGGCAGATTCGCCGGAACAAAAATCGCGCGCTGGCATGGCCTTGGCAGCACTGCCAACCGCAACTGGAAAACGCTGTCGGGCAAAACCGACAACAACATCACTTTTGTGGATTGCCAGGCCGACGGAACGACGGATGGACAAACCGCGGGGGATAACACGTTTCCACGCGACTCAACCAGCATTGCCTATACCTCCACTTCGAGCCAGGCTTTCAACTGGAACGGATTCAGCAGTTCCGCTTCGCCGACGCTGTTTACGGCAAACTACATGAACTACTGGCATAACTCCACGCTGCTGGTAACGCTCACCCGCATGGACGTGGCCAAAGCCGCGGTCAAAAACCTGATTGACGCCAATACCTCCGTGCGTTTCGGTCTGATGGCCTTCAATGACAACAACCAGACCCCGCATGGCGGGCGTGTGCTGATGCGTATCGACAACATGGACAACGCCCGGCGCGCCGCGATGAAGAACATCGTGGACGGCCTGTCGCCGACCACGTTCACCCCGTTGGCGGAAACGTTATGGGAAGCCTATCGCTACTTCGCGGGCCTGTCTGTCACCTACGGAAACCCGTCACCGGTGGAGACACCACATCAGGATTCCTGCGCCCAGAACACCTCGGACCCCGCGTGCAATAACGGTGGTTATTTCGACGCCATCGCCGCGGGTTCACCGGCGTACAACGACGGCACCTACATCTCTCCCTACAAATTCGGCTGCCAGGCGGCATACATCATCTATGTGACCGACGGTGACCCGACCAACGATACGGACGCCAATGGAAGCAGCCGCATCA
>Ga0209109_10001557_pt1 | contig 12663 bp, 12 predicted proteins | sample Rifsed10ft2_FD_184004 | JGI IMG/M metagenome (GOLD analysis project Ga0209109, IMG submission 184004) | Soil microbial communities from Rifle, Colorado, USA - sediment 10ft 2 (version 2) | ecosystem: Environmental > Terrestrial > Deep subsurface > Rock core/Sediment | place: Rifle, Colorado... | reverse complement strand
CGCACGCTCAGCACTGATCTCACATGCCATGTGGGCGACGACCACCGCAACGCCAAACTCCTCCTCGGCAATCATACGCCGCGCGGTGGCGAGCAGGGCGTCAGGATAGGCACTGACGTGTGTGGCCTCACGACCTCCGGGCGAAACCCCTTCTGAGACTTCGCCGTCTTGCCTGGCGAGGATTGAGCCGCACTGAGGGCATGGCCTGGGCTGCGCCGGATCCCCACCAGGAGACACGTCCCGAATCGGTGTCCTACAGTTGCGACAGAAAAGCATGTCAGCCATCTGAGTTCTACCCAAACCTCCGCAACGGGAGGTGAACGGGCCGGCGGATCAGCGGCGGCGCTTCGTCTGGCCGTGGGCCATTGGATGCATCCTCTCGTTAGCTAGCGCTCGTTCATGTGAAGGAAAAAGCGCTGTCTGATCTCCATCCCCACTGAGCAGGTGGGAGAGGTCCTTACGATCGGTAGGCCGGCATCGAGCGAGGAGGGCCTTGAGCTCGTCAGCCGTTCGGATCGTCATGCATTCGTGGTCCGGGGCGAAGTAAATCACCACTGGCCTCCTGGCTTCGAGGAGTCTCTGGACGTTGAGAAGGGTACCTTTGCTCTTTCCGTCCCAGAGCATGAAGCCGCAATCAGCGTTGCGGGCCATCTGCGCATCTTTCAGGGCGTAGTACTCGAAGCCACGCTCTCCGGAGGCTTTGACCTCCTGCACGTTCCAACCGCCAAGGTTGTTGCGGCAGTCCCCAGCCATGCAATAGATGACGACGTCCCGATAACCTCTCTGCGCGAGATACGCCTGGACAGCCCGATCGCTGCCGTTCGCGTCGCCGATCACCACTCGCAGGCCCCGATCGACGATATTGTCTAGCCTCGCACGAATGAATTCGTCCAGACGTCCGATACGCCGCGAACCGCCAATGAAAACGGTGCTCATGACGCACTCCTCGTGCGGGTCGGAGCGAACGCATAGACTGTTGAGACCTTGCCCTTCGTGCGGAGGGCCTCAGTTACAGCGGTGAGAGTTGCACCAGATCGGTACAGATCGTCAACAAGGAGGACCGACTTTCCGCGAAGCACGGTGGAGGTTACGTTGTGCACGTTCTCAAGCAATTTGATTCGCTCGGGTAGTCGAACACGTTCTTGAGCTGTTTGGGGCTCTGCACACGCTGGACGACATCTCGAAGTGGCACATCAAGTTCTTTGGCCAGCCCCGTCGCCAAGAGCAAGACCGGCTGGACCGCTCGGACCCTAGTGGATGGAACGGGCACTATTGCATGTATCGGAGGCCCCCAACCCCTGATGAAAGCTGCCGATACGCCGACCAGCTCCTTGAGAGCATCCCTTTCTCTTTTGTATTTCAATCGATAGAGCAGTTCCCCTACTTCGGTCCGGGCTGTATCGAAGCGAGGGTGGCCGTATTCATCGTGGCCCACGAAGTCACTGCTCTTGGTGTGATAGTCCAGCACGTACCCTTCCTTCCAAGACCCCGGTATCCGCATCGGGTGAGTCGAAATCGGCACTTCGATCCTCGTTCGCTGGTTAGCGAACAATCTTAGCCGGCCGGCTCATTGCAGAACGGGCGGGCGGCCAACGGGGGCCCGCCAAACGATACGGGCTGAACTGAATCGCCGGCCACTTGGGTATGGGGATTGTATCCCGGGCCAGTCTCAGGGGGAAGGGAATTGTGGCCCGGCCGAATCCTGTAGGGGTTGAGGCTAGCTTCGGGGGGACTCCGGCACCGGGACCAAGCGGTCCCAGGCTACGCCACGTTTTTTCTTCCCCGGTTCTCTTGAATATGGACGATTCCTTGGCGCTCTTGGCGTCTTGGCGGTTTATTTGATTGGGGTCAGCAGATGCGAGGGAGCTGTTCGCCGCTGAGCATGTCCACGATCCGGCTTCCGCCGATGGCGGTGGTCATGGTGACCAGGCCTGCCTGCCCTTTCCTCACGATCCCGATGACCGAGGCCTCGCGACCCAAGGGATGGGCATGCAGGATGGGGAGCGCCCGCTCCGCTGCGGCAGATGGCACGAAGGCGACGAACCGGCCCTCGTTGGCGACGTAGAGGGGATCCAAGCCCAGGATCTCGCAGGCACCCTGGACCTCTTCGCGGATGGGGATGGAACGCTCGTCAATGGCGATCTGGACCCTGGCGGTCTCTGCGATCTCCACCAGGGCGCTGGACAGGCCCCCGCGGGTGAGGTCGCGCAGGCAGTGGATCTCGACCCCCGCCTTCAGGAGGTCCATGACCAGACCCGACAGCGAGGCCGAGTCGCTCTCGATGGTGGTCTCGAAGGATAATCCCTCGCGCACGGCCATGATGGCGATCCCGTGGCGCCCGATGTCCCCGTTCAAGAGGATCAGGTCCCCAGGTCGGACGCTCTGCGGCGCGATCCTGAGGTCGTGCTCGATGACCCCGACGCCTGACGTGTTGATGAATACGCCGTCGCCCTTCCCGCGCTCCACCACCTTGGTGTCGCCCGTGACCAGGTGAACACCCGCCGACTCGGCCGCGCGCCCCATGGATTGGACGATGCGCCAGAGGGTCTCCATGGGCAGGCCTTCCTCCAGAATGAAGCCGGCGCTGAGGTACAGCGGGCGCGCACCGCACATGGCCAGATCGTTCACGGTGCCGTGGACGGCGAGGCTTCCAATGTCCCCACCCGGGAAGAAGAGCGGGCGGACCACGAAGGAGTCGGTGGTAAAGGCCAACCGGTGTCCCACCGCAGGCAGGAGCGCGCCGTCGTGCCCCACATCCAGCAGTGGATTGCGGAACACGGGCCGGAACACCTTCCCGATGAGCTGATGCATCAGCGTTCCGCCGCCCCCGTGGGCGAGCAGAACGGTCGGGTACTGGTCAATGGGAAGGGGGCAGGACAGGCCGAATTCCCCCATGCGAAGTTTCTCCTACCCTTGATTATTCATGTAGGATCGCTTGAATTTTCCGGATCACCATTGGTCATTCGTCTTTGGGATTTGGTCATTGCCCGTGACACCACGGGCTCTTCGGTACCGATAGTAGGCGGCGCAGGCCCCTTCAGAGGAGACCATGGGGGCCCCCAGGGGATGCTCCGGCGTGCAGCGGGTCCCGAAGGCAGGACACTCCTGGGGCTTGATCGCGCCCTGCAGGACGAGGCCACTGCGACACTCCGGAGATTCGCCGCCCGTGGTCCGGGCCAGATTGAACCGCCGCTCTGCATCATAGGCGGCGTATTGATCCTGAAGCGTGAGGCCGCTCCCAGGAATCTCCCCCAGACCGCGCCACTCGCGGGGGCAGACGCGAAAGACCTCGCGGATCAGTTGCTGGGCCTCGCGGTTGCCCTCGCGGCGGACGGACCGGGCGTACTGGTTCTCGACCTCCGCCCTCCCCTCTTCAAGCTGCTTCACGCACAGGAAGACCCCCTGCAGGATATCCAGGGGCTCAAAGCCGGTGATGACGATGGGAACCCGGTGGCGCCCTGCGATCGCCTCGTACTCTGGCGAACCCATCACCGTGCAGACGTGGCCGGGCGCCAGGAACCCCTGGACCCGGTTGCCGGGCGCGGCGAGGATCGCCTCCATCGCCGGCGGGATCAGGACATGGGCCACCAGCAGTGAGAAGTTTCGCAACCCCATCCGGTGCGCCTGATAGACCGCCATTGCATTCGCCGGCGCGGTCGTCTCGAAACCGACGGCAAAAAAGACGACCTCACGTGTCGGATGCTCCCGGGCCAGCTTTACAGCATCCAGGGGCGAGTAGACGACGCGGAGATCACCCCCGGCCGCCTTGACGCTCAGCAGATCCCTGGCGCTCCCCGGGACCCGGAGCATATCGCCAAAGGAGCAGAAAATCACCTCCGGCCGCGAGGCAATCTCCATCGCGGCATCCAGCAACCCCACGGGCGTCACGCACACCGGGCAACCCGGCCCGTGGACGAGGGTGACCTGACGCGGCAGGAGCTGGTCCACTCCGTATTTCACGATGGCGTGGGTCTGCCCTCCGCAGACCTCCATGATCGTCCAGGGATGAGTGACCACTCGCGCCAGGGCCTTGGCGTAGTGGGCCGCCTTCCTGGCGTCACGGTATTCGCTGACGTATTTCATCCGGGCCCCTCACCGGCCTCGCCCAACTGCTGCACATACTCGAAGACCCGATTGGCCTCGGCCTCGTCCAGCTTGCTGATGGCAAAGCCAACGTGTACCACCACGTAGTCGCCGACCAGCGCGTCGGGAACGAAGGCGAGGTTCACCTCTTTCACGATTCCCCCGAAGCGAACCTGACCCGTCCGCATAAGCGGGTCATCGGTCGTGATGCTCTCGATCTTACCGGGAACGGCGAGGCACATACCTTTCACTTCCCTCCGCGGGAGGCGGCGATGATCTGGCCCAGGGGGATTCCACCGTCGTTCGGCGGAATCCGCTGGTGCCAGTAGGGGCGGAAGCCGTCGGCGCGAAGGCGCGCCACCGCCCGCTCGGTCAGGTACCTGTTCTGGAAGCATCCCCCCGTCAGGACGATCCGCTCCTGCTGCTCGAGTCCGGCGACGGCCGCGATCATCTCGACCAAGGTGTTGTGGAACCGGGCGGCGATGGTTCCCACCGCCAGCCCGCCTTGAACATCCGCCAGGATCTCCCGGACTGCCGGCTCCCAGTCAAGGACCCAGGGCTTTCCCTCTGCCCGGGTTCGGAAGGGATAGGACTCATCCGTCACGACCCCGTCCAGGGCAAACTCCAGCTCCATGGCCGCCTGCCCCTCGAACTGGCAGACCTGGCGCAGTCCCAGGACGGCCGCCACCGCATCGAAGAGCCGTCCTGCACTCGAGGTGAGCGGCGCATTCAGGCCCCGGGAAAGCATCGCCTGCAGCACGGGAAGCGCCCCGGGGGAAAAGGCTCGGAGGGGTGCCAGCCCACTCATGCTGAACAGGCCATCCCCGAACGCCTCGTACAGCAGGCCCAGGGCGGTGCGGCGGGGTTCCTTGACCGCCTTTTCCCCTCCGGGCAAACGGAAGGGACGAAGGCAGGCGACGCGCTCGAAGGTTGGTCCGGCCACTCGCAGGAACTCGCCCCCCCAGATCGTTCCATCCGATCCGTAACCTACCCCGTCCCACGAGACCCCGAGCACGTCCCCTTCCAGGTCGTTCTCCGCCATGCATGCCAGGACGTGGGCGTGGTGATGCTGCACAGGTTTTACCGGCAGGCCGTCCTGGTGCGCGAAGCGCGTCGAGAGGTAATCGGGGTGCATGTCGCAGGCGATGGCCGCCGGTTCCAGGCAGTACAGATGGCGGAAGCTGGCGACCACCCGGCGGAAGGCCTCGTAGGCCTGGGCCGTCTCCAGATCGCCGATGTGCTGGCTGACCAAGACCATCCGGCCGACAGAGGCCGCAATGGCGTTCTTCATGTGGCCCCCCACCGCCAGCAGAGATGGCAGAGGCTCCTTCACGAAGACGGGCAGGGGCGCATACCCGCGGGCCCGCCGGATCACCAGCTCCCGTCCCAGCATCACCCGGACGATGGAGTCATCCACGTGTCGCGCAATCGGGCGGTTGTGGACCAGGAAGACGTCGGCGATCCCGTGGAGGCGATCCAGCGCCTCCCGCTCATCGGTACAGATGGGCTCGTCGGACACGTTGCCGCTGGTCGCCACCACTGGGAATCGCAGCTCCCGCATCAGGAGATGATGGAGCGGCGTGTACGGCAGCATGATTCCCAGGTACGGATTCCGGGGGGCGACGGCGGAAGCGACGGACGAAGCCCGCCGCCGCCGGAGCAGGACGATGGGGGACTCGGGAGAGCAAAGGAGTCGCCTCTCGACCTCACACACCTCGCAGGCCTCTCGGACGGACTCGAGGCTGGGATACATCAGGGCGAACGGTTTCTCCGCGCGCCGCTTCCGCTGCCTCAGGGCCAGGACCGTCGCCTCGTTTGCCGCATGCACGACGAGCTGGAAGCCCCCCAATCCCTTGAGAGCGAGAATCTTGCCCTGTCGGACGGCCTCGGCGGCCTCTTGCAGGGCGTCGCCCCGCTGGGTCAACACTCGACCCCAGGAATCCCAAAGTGTGAGGTGCGGGCCGCAGGCCGGGCAGGCGATCGGCTCTGCATGGAATCGCCGATCCTGGGGGTCTTGATATTCGGCGCGGCACTGGGCGCACATCTCGAAGCGCCGCATCGTCGTGTTGGCCCGGTCGTACGGCAGGGACTCGATGATGCTGAAGCGGGGGCCACAGTTGGTGCAGTTGGTGAACGGGTAGCCGTAGCGCCGGTTGGCTGGGTCGCTGACCTCGGACAGGCACTGGTCGCAGGTGGCGATGTCCGGCAGCACCAGCGCGATCTTTTCCCCCCCTGTCTCACTGGGCCGGATCTCGAACTCCGTGTAGCCCACGGGATCGAGATGCCAGCATTCCAGGCTCTGGATGAAGGATCGTAGCGGCTTCTCAAGATCCAGGCGGACGAGGAAGTGCTCTACCGCCCGTGGCTTCCCCTCCGCCTCGAGCAGGACGCCCTGCGGCGAGTTGCTGACCCATCCCCTCAATCCCAGTTCCATGGCGAGGCGAAAGACAAAGGGGCGGAAGCCGACCCCCTGCACCGCTCCCCGGACGCTGGCGCGGACGCGTTTCAGGCCCTCGGTAGTCGCTACTGCATCTGGAACAGGCACAGCAGGCACCCTCACGCCCTTGCCGCTAAGTGTTTCCGGCCGTAATTACGGCGACGTATTCCCTCGATGCAAACTTTCGATACCCTCTCCCCACTGTGGGAGAGGGAGCACACATGAGTGTCAGCGTATTTGTGTTCCGCAGTACTAGGTTGAATTGCAACTCACTCCATTCGTTGGAGCTCTGGGCGCGCTGTGCTGTCCGCCCCCTGGGGGCGGAGTCGAGACTGAGTAATCATAACGCGATTACCTTCACGCCTCCACTTCGACGCTCTCCAGGAGGACCTGCTGGGCGCGCGGGTCGGTCAGGCCGGGGACGACCTGGATGTCCAGCCGTGCCCCCTCGGCGCACGTTCCCTGGGCTGCCAGGACGAAGTGCTCGCGGAAATGCTCGGGGGAGATGTTGGCGAGGGCGCCGAGCTTGACCTGCACCGCTACTGCCCGCCTGGCGGCCTGGTCGCGCACGATGGATTCGATCTTCCAGAGCAGGTCAACCATCAAGGACGATTCATGCATGACGTTCCTTCCTTGATTTCCCGAAGGATCCTCTCCACCACCTCCCCGGCGGCATGTTCCACCTCGGGGGAGAGGCCGGTGTCTGGGTCGAAGGTCTTCCCCTCGATCCCGTAGATCACCAGGCTCCGGGGAAGCTGGCCCAGGGCGCGCGCCAGCTCGACGGCCTGGGCAACGCCGAAGGCGTGGGTGGAGGTGTGGAGCAAGCCCGCAGGCAGGGCCTGCGCCCGGGCGTCCAGTCGGTGGATGGTTCCCGGGGAGGCGCCGGATGCCACCGCGTCAATGATGACGACCGACTCGGCCCCCGTCCAGGATTCCAGGAGGGCCGTGCCCTCGCCGGTCGCCTCCAGGATCGCCGTGGTGCGGGGTGCCCGCCCTCGCAGCTCGCGGGCCACCCGCCGCCCCACCCCATCGTCGCCCCGGTACTCGTTGCCGACACCGATGACCATAACCCGTGGGAGGTCAGTTCTCACTGCCGTGTTCCTTACCCGGATTACTCGTCAACATGTTCATGAACAATCCCGGGCAATGACCAATGGGGGCAACGCGTTGTGTGACGGGCATTGAGAGCGCTCACCGTGCGCGCATCACCATTGGGATTTGGACATTGGTCATTGGTCATTTGAAAATGAGGCTACTCCCTTTGGATGTCCAGCCGCAGGAAGTGCGTCGCGCAGGAGATGCACGGGTCGTAGTTCCGGATCGCCTGCTCACACTGGTGCGTCAGCTTGTCCTGCGGCAGGTCCAGGCGGGACGCCACGAGCCGCCACAGATCCTCCTCGATGGTCTTCTGATTCTGGGACGTGGGCGGCACGATCTTCGCGTCCAGGATCAATCCCTTCTCATCCAATCGGTACGAGTGGTACAGGATCCCCCGCGGGGCCTCGGTGCACCCATGGCCGGTCCCGGCGCGAGGCTGGACCTCTACGGCCGGACTGTCCGGCATTTCATACTCGGCGATGAGGCGCAACGCCTCGTCACAGGCGAAGACGGTCTCGACGCTCCGCACGATGATGCTCTGGAACGGGTTCCGGCAGACAGACGAGAGGCCGGCGGAGCGGGCCGCCTCCTGCGCCACGGCAGGCAGCCGGTCGAAGTTGAGGCTGTACCGGGCCAGGGGTCCCACGTGATACGCCCCGCGTTTCTTGAGGATCGAGTGCAGCGCGTTGGAATGGGCCACGTGTTCCTCGGTAAACTCCTTCGAGTACTCCGCCACCGCGATGTCCAGGCCCTTGCTGGAGACGAGCCGGCCTTCGTTCAGGGGATACTCCTCGGGGTGGCGGAGGGCGACGAACTCGTAGTCGTACTCGGACTCGGGGAAGGACAGCCCGGCCGTGAAGCGCACCCCCTCCAGGGCCGCATCCCGCGCCCACTTGAGCCGCTCGGCGATGGGGGTGAGCTCCCGCTTCGTGGGGACGCGGTAGAATCCGCCGACCCGCACATTGATGGGGTGGATCTCCCGCCCGCCCAGGAGGGCCACCAGATCATTCCCCACCTTCTTGAGCTGCAGGGCCCGCTGGACGACATCCAAATGATCCTTGGCCATCTGGATGGCGTCCTCGTAGCCGAGGAAGTCCGGGGCGTGCAGCATGTAGACGTGCAGCACGTGGCTCTCGATCCACTCGCCGCAGTACAAGAGGCGGCGCAGCGCCCGCAGTTGCCCCTCCACCTTGACGCCGAAGGCGTCCTCCATGGCGTGCACGGCGCTCATCTGGTAGGCGATGGGGCAGATGCCGCAGATCCGGGCGGTGATGTCCGGGGCCTCCTCGTAACTCCGTCCCCGCAGAAAGGCCTCGAAGAAGCGGGGCGGCTCGAAGATCCGGAGCTTGACGTCCTGCACCGTCCCGTCCTTGACCTTGACGTACAGGGCCCCCTCCCCCTCGACCCGGGCCAGGTAGTCCACCTTGATCGTCTTACTTTTCATGGGCTTCGCTCTCCCGGCGGAACGGCTCGGCGTAGGCGTTGAAGCTGCGGAAGGCTCGCACCAGGCCGTCCTTGTCAACCCCAAGCTGCTCCCACCGCACGCAGAGACCCGGGGGATTGGGCGTCTCCTTGGGACCGAAGCACCCGTAGCAGCCGCGCCGGTAGGCAGGGCAGATGGCCCCGCAGCCGGCGTGCGTCACCGGACCCAGACAGGGGGTCCCCTGCGCCACCATCACACACACCGTCCCGGCCCGCTTGCACTCCATGCAGACGCTGTAGGCGGGCGTGTTGGGCTTGCGCCCGTGGAGGAACGCGCTCAGGACCTCCAGCAGTTGCCGCTTGTTGACGGGGCAGCCCCGCAGCTCGAAATCCACGAAGACGTGGTCCCCGATGGGCGTGGATTTCTTGAGGGTCTCGATGTAGCCGGGCTGGGCGTAGACGATGGAGGTGAACTCCCGCACGTCCTTGAAGTTGCGCAACGCCTGGATGCCCCCGGCCGTGGCGCAGGCCCCGATGGTCACCAGAAGCTTCGAGGCGCGCCGCACCTGGTGGATCCGCTCGGCGTCGTGGGGGGTGGTGATGGACCCCTCCACCAGGGAGATGTCGTAGGGCCCCTTCTGAACGGCCCGGGAGGCCTCGGGGAAATTGGCGATCTCCACCGCGCCCGCGATCGCCAGCAACTCGTCCTCGCAGTCCAGCAGGCTCAACTGACAGCCATCGCAGGAGGCGAATTTCCACACCGCCAGCTTGGGTTTCCGACCCGGCTGCATGTCAGAGCTCTCGCTTTCCGAAAAAGGCCTCGATCCGGTCGTAACGGAACACCGGCCCGTCCTTGCAGACGAAGGTGGGGCCGAACTGACAGTGCCCGCATAGTCCGATCCCGCATTTCATGTTGCGTTCCATGGACAGGTAGATGTGCTCGCGGGCGACGCCGCGCTTCAAAAGCTCCAGCGCGGTGAATCGCATCATCACCTCCGGCCCGCACACCACGGCCAGGGTGCTCAGCGGATCGAAGGGTGCCCGGGGGATCAGGGTGGTGACCACCCCGACGTTGCCGCGCCAGCGGCCGACGGCTCGATCCACCGTCACGTGGACGTCCAGCTCGAAGCTGGCCCGCCACTGTTCCAGCTCGCGCCGGAACAGGATGTCCTCGGGACTGCGGGTCCCGTACAGGAGGACGACCTTCCCGAACTTCTCCCGCTGGGCCAGGACCCGGTACAGGACCGGCCGGAGCGGGGCCAGGCCGATGCCCCCCGCCACGATGACCAGGTCGCTGCCGAAGGCCTCTTCCACGGGCCACGGGTTCCCGAAGGGTCCGCGGACCCCCAGCGTGTCCCCGACCCTGAGCTGTCGCATGGTCCGGGTGACCGTCCCCACCACCCGCGTGGTGTGCACCAGGGTCTGGGGCTGAGCAGGATCCCCGCTGATGGAGATGGGCACCTCGCCGACGCCGAACAGGTAGAGCATGTTGAACTGCCCCGGGGCGAAGGGAACCGCCCGGGCGCCGTTGACGGGGTAGAGTTCCAGGGTAAAGGTGTCCTGCGTCTCCTGCCGGGCGCGCTCTACGGCATAGGGCCGCGGGGCCATGGGATCGGCACGCTCGGTGGTCATGACCTGCCTCTGGCCTGCTTCGCCGGGGCGCCGTAGACGTCCAGGAGCTGGAGCCGGGTGGCCTGCAGCCGCTCCTGCATGACGTGGGCGAATCGCTTGAGCAGCTCGTAGCCCAGCTTCAGGTCCTCCTCACACTTGCTGCGGAGGCACTTCGCGTCCAGGGCGATGGCCCGCGTCAGCTCGACGGCGCGCACGTCGAAGTGCCAGTGGTACGGCGGGATCAGCCACGACCAGCCCAGCACGTCCCCCTCCTCCAGGGTCTGGATGGCGATGGGACCCCGCTGGGGGGTCATGATCTCCACGGCCGCCTTGCCCTGGCGGATGAGGTAGAACTGATTGGCCTCCTGCCCCTCCCGGCAGATGAACTGGCCGGCGGGGAAGCGGACGTTGCTGGCGCAGCCCACCAGTAACTGCAGGTGCCGCAGCTCCAGGTGGGCGAAGAACGAATGCTCTGCCAGGATGCGCTCAAGCGTCTCCATTCCCAGGTTCCTCCCTCTTCTGCTCCGTGTCCCGGATCGCCCGGACCTCTTCCGTGATGTCGATCGCGGCGGGACACCAGGTGATGCACCGGCCACAGCCGACACAGCCCGCCATCCCGAACTGGTCGAACCAGGTGCCCAGCTTGTGGGTCAGCCAGTGGCGATACCGGGCCGCTGCCGAGTAGCGCACGCTTCCGCCGTGGATGTAGGAGAAATCCATCGTGAAGCAGGAATCCCACCGGCGCCACCGCTCCGCCTGCTTTCCCGTCAGATCGGTGACGTCCTCGACCGTGGCGCAGAAGCAGGTGGGGCAGACGAGGGTGCAGTTGCCGCAGGTGAGACACCGCTCCGCCACCTGGTCCCACCGGGGATGCTCCAGGTTCCGGTACAGCAGCGTCGGGAGGTCCCGGGTCTCCAGGCTGCGGCCCATGTGGGTCGCGGTCTCGTCGAGGCTGCGCGCGGCCGCCTCCCGCTCCTCGTCTCGCGCCGGTCGATGGGGAAGTTCCGCCAAGAGCTCGGAGCCTCGGGGGCTTCCCGCCTCCACAATCAGGGAGTGGCGGCCGGCCTCCCGCACCTCGGTCAGGGCGAGGTCGAAGCCCGAGGTGGCCTTCGGGCCGGTCCCCATGGAGGCGCAGAAGCAGGTCCCGCCCGCCTGGCTGCAATTCACCGCCACGATGAAGACGTCCTCGCGGCGCCGCCGGTAGCCCGGGTCCACGTACGGCCCCTGGAGGAACACCTTGTCCTGGATGGCGATGGCGTGTAGGTCGCACGGGCGGACACCCAGGAAGGCCAGGGGCGTGGGCTCCTGGCTCTGGTGTGTTCCCTCGAATCCCTTCCCGTTCCGGCGGGCCTGCCATACCTGGACGACGGGCGGATGCAGGAACCGCTTCCAGGCATGGGGACCCACGGCATACCCAAAGATTGCGGCGTCCGGACGCTTCTTGAGGCGGTAGGCCCCCGCCTGCTGCTCGTCCATCCATCCGACCGGGAGATCGGCGGCCGAGGCGATCTCGTCGTAGAGGACGGCCCCATCGCGGACCGTGGGACCGATCACGCGGTAGCCTCGGCGAGCCAGGGCCTCCACCAACTGCTGGAGATGCTGTGGCTCCACAACGACCTGATCGTTGGTTTGCACGGATGGTCCCATCATTTAGCAGGCTGCTGAAAAAGGCCCATCTGCGGCGTTGGCGCGCTCGCGCGGCGCTGCGACGTACGGACCGAGTACGTCTCGCACCTCGCCTCCCGCGCCGCCTTGCATCTGGACCTTTTTGAGCAGCCTGGGCAAGAGAGAGTTTTTCAGCATCCTGCTAGGGCGTCTCCTTCGCCTCCACCGGTTTTCTCGCTTCCCGGCCTTCGAACCGGGCGACCCGGCACGAGGGATGGTTCGTCGCTTCTCGCCTCACGTCGAAGGCCTTCTTCGCAGAGGGTTGCAAGCTTACGACCAAGCCTGGGCGGGAACGAGCAGTCTCTCGCTCGAGGGCCGGAGTCCGAATCCTCCCTTTTCCCCCATCC
>Ga0209109_10001555_pt1 | contig 12682 bp, 8 predicted proteins | sample Rifsed10ft2_FD_184004 | JGI IMG/M metagenome (GOLD analysis project Ga0209109, IMG submission 184004) | Soil microbial communities from Rifle, Colorado, USA - sediment 10ft 2 (version 2) | ecosystem: Environmental > Terrestrial > Deep subsurface > Rock core/Sediment | place: Rifle, Colorado... | reverse complement strand
CCCCTCGCCTTCCTCTGAATCGCCCGGCTTCTTGCCGCCCTTTTCGCCCTTGTCCTTGTCGTTCCCGCCGCCGTTTCCATTCCCTTTGCCGTTGCCACCCTTGGCCAACGTGCCGAACTCGTCGGTGCTCGATGCGGTTACCACATCACCGTCGGCGGCATCGCCGGTCAGGAACGTGGTCGAACCGAGCGTGCCCGAGGGCCCGGTCGGGGACTGAAGGATGTGCCCTTCACCGCAACCAATCGTCACCAGCGCAGCGGCGCAGGGGATAAGGAGCAAGCGCTGACCAACCGATCGAAGCGTGAGTGTCATTTCCGTATCTCCTCTATGGCACGCCTGCGACGGGGGGTCTCGAGCCAGACGCGGCCTTCGAGAGCTAGACGAGCGTCACCCCGGCAGCGTCACATTGCACACGGTTGCGCACGCCGAAGGGCGGAACAGGATCCGATAAGGGAGATGTGACCTGGCCGGCCGCCGGCTCGTCTATGTATCGGGGTGGGACGTGAACGACCAGCTTGAGCGAGCTATTCACGAAACGCGTGCATTCCTGGGCAGCCGGCAGGCGCCCGACGTCAGGGCTGCTGTCATGCGCCGGATTGAGGACCTGGAGCCGTTGGAGGCGCCGCGGCGCGCGGGCGTGCTCGAACGCCTGGGGCACCTGCTGTGGGCGCCGCGGGAGATTTCCATCCGGCCGGCGTTCGCGCTGGGCTCGTGGATCGCGTTCAAGGCGCACGAAGGCGGAGCCGTGGCCATGGGCGATCTCGTGCTGACCGACGATGAACTCAGCCCGGTCATCGCCAAACTGCAAGCCGGTGGCGTGGAGCAGACCGCCATTCACCATCACATCATCCACGAGTCGCCGCGCGTGTTGTATGTGCACGTCCATGCGCATGGCGACCCGGTGACAATCGCCACGACCGTTCGTGAGGCACTCGCGCTGACCGGCACGCCGTCGCCGTCACCTGCGGCGCCAGCATCGACCTCCGCCCCGTTCGGACTCGACACCGCGGCGATCGCGTCTGCGCTTGGCCGGGCCGGTCGCATCACTGGCGGAGTGCTGCAGGTCAGCGTGCCGCGCGCTGAACCGATCCACAGCGGCGGGCTCGAGGTTCCGCCGTCCATGGGACTCTCGACCGCGATCAACTTCCAGCCAACGGGCGGCGGCAAGGCAGCGATCACCGGCGATTTCGTCCTGCTTGGCACCGAAGTGAATCCGGTGATCAAGGCTCTCGGCGAAAACAGAATCGCGGTCACAAGCCTGCACAGCCACCTGCTCGACGAGGAGCCTCGCCTGTTCTTCATGCACTTCTGGGCGAACGCGGACGCGGTTGCGCTGGCGCGTGGCCTCAAGGCGGCGCTCGATCTGACGAATTCGCTGCCTGCTAGGAGGTAGTCGGCGGCTATTCGTACCGGAGTGCTTCGACCGCATCGAGACGGGCGGCGCGCCGGGCGGGCCAGACGCCGAACAGGACGCCGATCGCGCCCGCGTACCCCACCGCGAGCGCGATGGTCGGTCCGTCAATGGCGACACTCCATTTGAACGCGTCGCTGAGCAGGTGAGCGCCGCCCAGTCCCAGCGAGACGCCTATGACGCCACCGCACAGGCAGATGATCACCGCCTCTACCAGAAACTGGAGCAGGATGCTGCGGCGCGTCGCACCAAGCGCCTTCCTCACGCCAATCTCGCGGGTTCTCTCCGTCACAGAGACCAGCATGATGTTCATGATGCCGATTCCGCCAACGATCAGGCTGACGGCGGCGATACCCGCCAGGAGGAGCGTGAACGTCTGCGTGGATTCGTTCAGGGTCTCGAGAAAGTCCGTCTGCATGCGCATGGTGAAGTCGTCTCGCTGATTGGGGCGCAGGCGGTGAGACCGGCGCAGGATCTTCGTCAGTTCCGCCATCGCCAGGGGGAGCGACTGCTCATCCCGGGCGAGGACGAAGATGTCGTTCAAGCGCTCGCGGCCGAAAACCCGATGCCGTCCGGTTTGAATCGGAATCAGCACTTGCTCGTTCGCGTCCATCATGCCGGTCGCCTGGCCCTTCAGGGCCATGACGCCGACGACGATGAACTGCATTCCGCGAATGCGGATCGGCTGTCCTACGATTGCTTCCGGGTTGTCCAGTTCGAGCTGTTCGAGCGCCGCCCACCCCAGCACCGCCACGCGGCGAGTAGCGCGGTCCTCGGCGTCCGTGAACATGCGGCCGGCGGCCATCTGGAACTTCCGCGTCTCCAGGAAATTCGCCGTGGTGCCAGTCACCTGGATGCTGATGTTCCTGTTCCGGAACTGCACCTGCATGCGCACATCCTGTTGCGGCTGGATCGCGACGATATGCTTCGAGCGAAGCTCTATCTGACGCGCGTCTGCCAGGGTCAGGGGCTTGATATCTGTCGTGGCGACACCGCCGGCCCCCCGTGCCATCGAGGCGTTGACCATGATCAGCGTTGTCCCGAGCGCCGCGATCCGGTCCGTCACCTGCCGCTGCGCGCCTTTGCCTATCGCCATCATCGTGATCACCGACCCGACCCCGATGATGATACCGAGCATTGTCAGGAGCGACCGCAGCTTGTTGGCCGCGAGTGATCCGAACGCGACTTTCAGGATCTCGCTGAAGACCATGTCGGAACCTCTCGCCGGATTGTACTGCCGGAGCGCTGCCGTCCCCTGACGTTTCCGCTGGCACGGAACCAGACACGCGATGCTGAAAGGATACGTGACATCCGCGCCCGCTGCTGTCCATGTCGCGTACAGATCGGGCTCCGGAAGGGGTGGCGGCGACCGGGATCGGGCCGCGACATTGCCTGCGGCCAAACTCGCATCCGCCAACGGCCGCTTTCTTACCGACTGACCGTCATGCGTCGCTTCTCCTTGTGCGCGATCCTGTGGCTGCTGCCCGCCCAGCTGCCGGCCCAGCAGGACCCGGCCACGGCGCGTATCGGGACGACACGTCCGACGCTGCGCGTGGGTGCCGCCGTGAGCGACGCCATACGGCTCGATGGCCAGCTCACAGAGCCGGCATGGATGACGGCTGATTCCATCATCAACCTCACCCAGATCGAGCCCGTCGAGGGCAGCCGGCCAACGGGCCGCACTGTCGTGCGCGTTCTGGTCATTGGAGACGCGATCGTGTTCGGGATCCGCGCCGACGACCCCGACGCGTCGCGCATAACGAGCTTCGCCCGCAATCGCGACGCCAGTCTGACCAACGAAGATCACATCCGGTTGGTGCTGGACACCTACCTCGACGGTCGCTCGGGCTACGTGTTCATCGTGAACCCCCACGGCGCGAGATACGACGCCTTGGTCGCCAATCAGGGCGAGGGCGAGAACTCGCAGTGGGACGCCATCTGGGAAGCGGCGACGCACCGCGACAGTGCCGGCTGGTCGGCCGAGATCCGCATTCCGGTCAAGAGCCTGCTCTTCAAGCGCGGACTCACCGAGTGGGGCTTCAACGTCGAGCGTCGCATGCAGCGTCTGCTCGAGACGTCGCGCTGGGCGAGCCCCGATCGCGACGTGAAGATCAACGTCACGAGTCGCGCCGGCCTTCTCACCAACGTTCCACCATTCGACCTGGGCTTGGGTCTCAGTATTCGTCCATCGGTCACCTCATCTATCGGAAAGCCCGCACCGGCCACGTCCGCCATTTCGGATTTGGCGGCGAGTCTCGATGTCACCAAGCGGCTCGGCTCCAACACGTTAGGCTCGCTCACGGTGAACACCGACTTTGCCGAGACCGAAGTCGACACACGCCGTACGAACCTGACGCGTTTCCCCCTGCTCTTCCCCGAGAAGCGCACGTTCTTCCTCGAGGGGTCGGACATCTTCGATTTCGGACTCGGCTTGGGGAGCAGCAGCGGGTCGAGTGGCGACGTGATTCCGTTCTTCAGCCGGCGCATCGGGTTGCTCGGCGGACGCGAGGTGCCGCTCGAGGCCGGCGCGAAGATCGCCGGCCGCGAAGGGGCGACGAATTTCGGCGCGCTGCTGGTGCGAACGGGTTCCGTCGATACGCTGGCGACGGAAAACACCATGGGCGTCTTTCGACTGAAGCAGAACGTGCTGCATGAGTCTTCCATCGGGGTGATCGCGACCCTGGGCGATCCGATTGGCCGTACCGGAAGCTGGACGGCCGGAACCGACCTGACGTACCAGACGTCGCGATTCCAGGGCAACAGGAACTTCCTGGTGGGTGTCTGGGGCCTGGCGACTGGCCGCGATTCGTTGCCGGGCGGCACCCAGCATGCGTTAGGCGCGAAGATCGACTATCCGAACGACCTCTGGGACATCGCGTTCACGTACAAGTGGGTCGGAGACGCGTTCGATCCGTCACTCGGGTTCGTTCAGCGGCCCGGCGCGCAGCTGGTCACGCTCAACATCACGAACAAACCGCGTCCCAGACGGCCGATTGCCGGTCTTCGCGTGCGGCAGATGACCAACGAGTGGTTCAACACGCTGGCGACCGATCTCGACGGACGCTGGGAGAGCTACCGCATCTTCCTGGCGCCGATCAACTGGCGCCTGGAGACCGGAGACCGGTACGAGGTCAACGTCGTCCCTACCGGTGAGCGACTCATCGCGCCATTCGAGATCGCCGAGAACGTGTTGATCCCGCAAGGCAGCTATCACTGGAACCGGTATCGGCTCGAGGCAGCGCTGGCGTCGAAGCGCCGCTTCAGCGGCCAGTTCACCTGGTGGTTCGGCGAGTTCTACTCGGGCACGCTGGACGAGCTCATCGCCACGGCGTCGTGGAAGCCATCGGCGCTGTTCATCATGGAGTTCAACGCGACGCGGAATGTCGGCCGGCTGGCAGAGGGCAACTTCACGCAGCAGGTCATCGGAACCCGGGCGCGCCTGAATATCTCGCCCGATCTGCAGTTCAACAGCTACATGCAGTACGACAACACGACCGACAGCTTCGGCACCAACACCCGCGTTCGCTGGACGTTCTCGCCGTTTGGTGAGCTGTTCGTCGTGTACAATCACAACATCCGCGAGCTGATCCCGACGCCCGGGGTGCCGCGCGAGTGGCGCTTCGATTCCAATCAGCTGCTGGTGAAACTGCAGTACGCCTGGCGCTACTGACGAACGGCGAACGTGAGCGTGGCCCACTTCGACTCGTAATCCACCGTGTCGGCGGTCACGCGAGTCATGTTGATGAACTTGATGTACCAGTCTCCCGCGGTGGTCAGCGGTATGCGGGCCGTTCCGTCGGCGCCCGAACGCGTATTGCGCTGCGCGATGCGACCACCGGACGCGTCGCGACCGCCGAACAGGATGTACTGATTCGGGACCGGCTTGCCGCCTACGAGCACCTTGACGCGTAATGTTGCACCACGGCGCAGCCCATACGGATTGGTGAGCGGGATGATCTCGGCCGGATAGCCAAAGACAGCGTCGAAGCTGTGCCCGAGGGAATCGCCGACCTGCAGCAACGTCTTGACGTGCTTGTGGTACCGCTCGCGCGCGGCTTTATCGAGCTCTTTCCGCGCGCGGCGCTGTGCCAGGATATCCGGAATCCCGTCGTCGCGCAGGTACATGTTGAACGTATCGGCCGAAAGCGCGATGATGCTCGGCGTTGTCGAAACGCCGACCGCGTACGTTCCCGTGGCGCCGACGCGCACTCGAAACGTGGTCGTGTCGCCGGACTCGGTCCACGTCGACATGTCGATCGGGATGCGGGCACGGGGACCCGCGATTGAGGCGTCACGAACGCGTGACCGCACGATCGCATTCTCACTCTGGGAGAAGGTTCCATTGAGCAGTCGTACGACGACCTCGGAGTTCGGCGGTACGACAAACCGCTCGGCTCGAAGGAACATGTCGTGCGCCGATGCAACGGCGGCGACGCAGAGAATCGCGCCAGCGCCAAGGATCGCGGCCACGCGGTGCCTGGACATGAATCGTGCTCTTCGCATTGGTCACCTGCCAGAGTTCGCTGGAAACTGTGCCGACCGATCGCGCGCAGCCGATGGAACGCGGTCACACGATGATGTTCATCGCGGTTGCTGAGTGCAAGCCGCCGGATCACAATTGCCTGTGTTCGGCTGCTACGTTGGAGGCGGCGAAGCCGGCTGTGGTGTGACCATGGCGCGCACTCCCGCGACAGCATCATGCGTGCCCGCCACCGCGATCACGTCACCCTGCTCGAGCCGCAAGTCTCCCCGCGGCGAGATCACCTGTTCGCCACCGCGGAGCAGCGCCAGAACCGTCGCTCCCGTCAAGCCGCGCATGTCGAGTTCGGCGAGTGTCCGACCCGCCGCCGCACTTTCCGCCGCCACCGTCATCGCCACCGGCTCTCCCAGTCCGGGTAGCATTTCCTGCATCCGCTGCATGGCGTCGTCGACATTCGCCTGCGTTCCCTCGGCCATTCGTCGCGCCAGAGCAGCCGCAATCACTTCACCGCCGGCCACCGCGTGTCCCTGGAGATTCTTGGCGCTTCGCCAGATCGCGAGCACCAGGACCATCCCGGCGCCGAAGATGACCGCAATACCGGGAATGCGCGGCGCGAAGGGCTGTATCACCGCCATCAGGAGCGCCACCACCGCGAACAGCAATCCGAACTGCAGCGTGACCTCCAGCGCGCGCCGGGGCGCGCGCGCCAGGTCCACCTTGCGCTCCTCGGGAGCCGGCAGCGCCTGAACGGCGATCGAAAGACCCAGCAGGTGCGTGGAGCGAACGAGGGCAATCACCAGCGGTGCGCCTAACGCAGCCGCCACGATCAGCACCACGGCGCGCGCGGCCGCGAGCGAGAGACCGGCAGAGACGTCGAGGAGCCTCACCATTCTCGGGAACTCGACCGACAGGGCGATGAAGAGCACCGCGAGCAGCACGGTGTCGATCGCGATCACGCGCACCAGGTGGCGCGTGCGACTCCGGCCGCCCGGACGCGCCGGCGTGGCCCGGAGACTCTCCATCCATGAACCGTAGAGCGCCACGAACGTCTGCAGCGGGCCCGGAAGCCGGGCATCCACCATGGCCGCGATGCGCGGAGCCGCGCGGATGAGTCTCGGCGTCGTCAGCGTCGTCAGCGCACTGACGGCAACGGCCACCGGATACAGGAAGTCGCGCGTCGCGCTGGTGGCGAGGCCAACCGACGCAATGATGAAGGAGAATTCGCCGATCTGCGCCAGGCTCATCCCCGCCTGCACCGCGGGTCGCAGTCCCTCGCCGGTGAGGAAGACGCCACTCGACACCGCCAGCACCTTGCCGCCGATCACGATCACCACCAGCGCCGCGATCATCCACCAGTATTCCAGGACGACCGACGGATCGAGCAGCATGCCGACCGCGACGAAGAAGATCGCGACGAACAGGTCACGAACGGGCGCGACCAGATGCCCGACCTGCTTCTCCTGTCCGGATTCCGCCACGAGCGCGCCGGCGATGAACGCGCCTAACGCGACCGAGTATCCAAGCGACAACGCCAGGAGCGAAGCCGCAAAGCAGACTCCGATGCTGCTGATCAAAATGGTCTCGGCGCGCTCGGAGCGGACCGCGGCACGAATCAGACGCGGCACGATCAGCAGGCCCACCCCGACCAGGCCCGCCAGGAACAGCGCCAGCCGGAGCGTCGTCGTGACGACGTCGCGCGGGGACAGTCCTTCGCCCTCGCCGACCGCGGTCAGGATCGCGATGAGGAGAATCGCGATGACGTCCTCGACGATGAGAATGCCGAGCACGATATCGGCCACTCGACCGCGGATACCCTGTTCGGCGAACGCCCTGGCGATGATGGTCGTACTGGAGATCGCGACGATCGCCGCGAGAAACACGCTTTCGAGCGTGGTCAATCCCAGCAGGCGGCCGGCCAGGTACCCCAGCCCCATCATCACGCTGGTCTCCGTTATGGCCGCGATTCCCGCCGGCCCTCCAACCTGCAGCAAACGGCGCGCGCTGAACTCGAGACCGATGGAGAACATCAGCAGGATCACGCCGAGCTCCGCCAGCGTGCGCACCATCGCCTGATCGGCCACCAGCGGAACCGGGATGTACGGCCCGATGATCATGCCCGCGACCAGGTAGCCGAAGACCACCGGCTGGCGGAGGCGCTGGAAGACGAGGCTCGTCAACGCCGCGACGCACAGGACCAGCGCGAGATTGGTCAGGAAGTCGTGCGAATCAACCATGGCGCATCCGTTCCACCACGCGCTCGATGACGGCGGCGGTCACATACGTCAGGAGTGAGAGACCGAGCGACAGCAGGAACGGGAACGCATAGCCCGAGGCCGCCGACACCAGGTACGTCACGATTCCGGCGCTCAGCGTGAGCATCGCCGCCATCGGGCCACCGAAGGACGTGAAGAGGCCGAAGCAGATGGTGACCAGCGTGCCGGCGCTGCCGAACGCTGACGCGTTCTCCACCAGCTCGAACACGCCATCGGCCCGGATGGCCTGCACATAGGCGATCGCGCCGAACACCAGGACGCCGGCGCGGGCAATCCGCACCTTGGTCCATTCATCCGTCACCTTGAAGATCGGGACCACGAGGTTGTGCGACATCAGGCCCGACGAGACGAGCAGCGTGCTGTCGACCGTGGAGAGGATCGCCGACACCAGCCCGCCGGCGAAGATCGCGAAGAACACGGTCGGCAACAACGCGTGCGCGACCGCCGGGATCACCTGCTCGGATTCGGCGAGGCCCGGCACGATGCGCTGGCCGAGCACTCCGATGATGAGCGGGATGATGCCGACGCCGATGTACATCGCCCCCGCCACGTACGAGGAGCGACGGGCCACGTTAGGCGTCCTGGTGGCGATGATCCGTCCGACCAGTTCGGTGGCGAGCACCGAACCGCAGACGGGAATCGCCCATTCTTCCAGCAGAGCCCAGGTGGACGACCCGGACGGCGGCAGCAGGGTGATCGGTCCGACGCCGCGCAACGCGTTCACCACGCCGCCATCGTGGTGAACCTGGATGAGCACCCCGCCCAGTACGACTGCCAGGCCCACGGCGAGCATGACGCCCTGGATGACGTCGGTGATGGCATCGGCGAGCAATCCGCCGAATACCGTATAGAGCATGGTGAACCCTGCCGCGCACGCGATCGCCACCTCGATCGAGATACCGCCTGTGGCGGCAGACAGCACGTACCCGAAGCCCCGGATCTGCGCGGCCGCCCAGAGGATCGAGCCGGGGATCAGGATCACCGCGGCCAGCCGTTCCACCTTCACGGAGTACCGCTGACGGAAGAGGTCCGCCAGCGTCGTCAGGCGCCGGCGCCACAGGGGGCCGGCGAAGACGAGACCCATCAGGATCAGGCACAGCCCGTAGCCGAACGGCTCGGCGTTCGCCAGGGAGACACCATCGCGGAATGCGTTGCCGGCCGATCCCATGACCGTCTCGGAGCCGAACCAGGTGGCGAAGATGGAGAACGTGGCCAGCGTGTATCCCAGGCTGCGGCCGGCGAGGAGGTAGTCCGACTCGGTCCGGATCCGTTTCGAAATCCAGACTCCGATGCCGAGCTGCAACGCGAGGTACGCGAGCATCGCGGCGAGGCCCGGCGGCATGATCAGATCCCGCCGAACACGAAGCCGCGGCCTAACGACGCCACCCACCCGCCGGCGAAGCCGCCGCCGGCGAGACGGCGCGACAGGTCCAGCCGCCAGATGCCTCCCGCCTCACGGATCGAGGCCAGGCGGAGTCCAGCGCCGAGTTCCGTCCCCGCGCGCCGCGGTCCGCCGCCATCCCAGGCCCCGGCGTGCCCGCCGAAGGCGGCCGCTCCCACCCCGACCAGACCGAACAGACGTGGCCAGGCCAGGTACCGGTACTCGGCCGCCAGGACGAAATAGCGGTCTCCCGTGAATGCGTGCGCGGGAAAGGCGCGCAAACCGGCCCCGAGGCCGATGTCGAACTCCCTGCCGGGGACCGCGTTCCGCTGCCGTCCGGCCGATCCGTGAAGCACCACGAGCTGACGCTGCCCTCGCTGGGCAACGACCGTGGTGGCGCCTTCCACCGTGGCCGAGTCGGTGCCCTCGGCGGTCTGGAGAGCGGTGGCGCGAACACCGAACCGCGCGAAGCCCCCGGGGAAGGGTAGCCCGACTCCGGCGCCTAACGATCCGCCGATGCCGTCGCGATCGTATCCCCACGCCGAAGGAGCCGCCAGCAGCGCCACGGTCCCGAATGGACCGAGGTCCACATCCTCCACCCGCTCGATGCGTTCGACGTTCCAGACGCGGATGTACCGCGGCCGGCGCACGGCGAGATAGAGACCGGCCGTCGCGCTTCGCGTTCGCGGAACCACGTTCCGCTCTTCCATGGGCACCATGTCATCGCGCAGCCACTGGGCCAGCACCCCCACGCGCACGTAGCCGCGAGGACCAGCCGTGAGGGCGATCGCACCGTCGGCGCGCAGCACCGCCGCTTCACGCCACAGCGAATCGACGATTGCGCTTCCGCCAAACTGCAGGACGCGGCCCTGGAAGACCGACGCCGAGAGCGACCCCCCGGCCCTGGACGAGAGGCTCAGGAATGGCAGTCGCAGCGACGCGGAGCCGGCGCGACCATCGGAGCGATCCACGCCCGATACGCCCACGCCGATGCGATCACCGATGGCGCGCGGCGTGTCGAACGCGAGCGAGATCGAGCTGCGATCGGGATCGTTGCGATACGCCAGCTGGGCCACGGTCCGCGTTCCCAGCAGGTTGCCTTCCTGCAGCGAAAGGTCGACCACCGACTGTGTGCCGCTTGTGGCAACGCCCACGCCCAGCGTGGTGGTCCAGGCGTCGGCCGTGCGCACCACAACCACAATCCCGGTATCCGTCGCCACCGAATCGATCCTGACGTCGCGAAAAATGCCCAGCGCCCGAAGGTTGCGCTCCGACTCGGCCACCAGCGCGCTGTCGTATGGATCGCCGACGTCGATCAGCAGTTCCCGGCGGATCACGTTGGGGCGCGTCTCGACGTGGACGGCGTTGGCAAGGCGATAGGGCCAGTACCGGGCCTCCACGGAATCGAAAACCGCGTCGCGCTGGACCACGACCGCTCGCACGCGGGGACGCGTCCGCTCCTGGGCCTCCGCACTCGAGAAGGCAAGGCCTGGAGAGCCAAGGCTCGCCGCGAGCGCGATGACGGCGGGGAGCACGTCCGCGAACGAGCTCCACCGGGACAGCAGGCGCGAGGGCGTCGGCATTCGACAAAGAAGGCTTCTGGAGCGTCGGGCGCCAAGTGTCGATTGACCCCCGCGCGCGCGAGGCCGCAGATTGCGTTGGGGACCGCGCCGTCGACGGCGCGTGCAGGGGGACTTCTCCGTTCCGCGAGCCACCCATGGAATCATCGCCGCAACTCAAATTGGTCCCCGGTCCAGGGGGACCGGGCACGCGACAGGCGATCCGAGTGCTGCTGGGCGTCGTCGTGCTCGTGCTCATCGTCTTCCCGGCCATGATGCGCCTGGCCGCGGATCTCTTCTGGTTCAGGGAGATCGGATTCCAGCGCGTGTTCACAACGGAGCTGGTCACGAAGTTCCTTCTCTTCGCGATCGTTGCCACCGTGTCGTATGCGCTGCTGGCGGTGAACCTCAGAGTGGCTCGCCGCGGCGGATCACCGGCCAACGTATTCTCGGGGCCGCTGCCGGAGAGCCTGACGGATCTGATCGAGCGGCTGCCCCGCCTGACGACTCCGGCGGCCATCGTGTTCGCGATCCTCGCGGGCATCTCGGCCAGCGCCGCGTGGATGACGGTGCTGCAGTTCCTGAACGGCGCTCCGTTCGGCATGACCGATCCCGTGTTCAACCGCGACATCGGGTTCTATACGTTCGTCATGCCGGGCCTGGCGATGCTGCTTGGCCTGCTCAGCACCCTGACCGTGCTGGCGGTGCTGCTCTCCGGTTTCGTGTACCTCGTTCGCGGTGAGATCCGTCCGCCGAGTCCGGCGAGCCCGAAACTCATGCTGTCGCCACGCGCCGGCGCGCACCTCGGCGTACTGGTCATCGTGTTCCTGCTGCTGGCTGCCGCGCGCATCTGGGTGGTGCGGAACAGCGAAGGGGTTTTTGCGATCTACGCGCGCTGCACGCATCTGGGATGCACACCGGATTGGAAGGAAGGCGAGCACAAGTTCAAGTGCCCCTGCCACGGCAGCGGATTCGACAGCGAGGGGATCAACTTTGAAGGTCCGGCGCCGCGACCCATGGACCGGGCGCGCATCGAACTAGCACCCTCTGGCCAGATCGTGGTGGACACGGCCGACCTGTACAAGCGCGATCCCTTTATTGGAATCGACGAGTTCGGCGACGATGGCGCCATCTTGCGCGGCGTCTAGGAAGTCGTCACAGCAGCGGGTGCGTTTCTTGTATGCTCTCCCCGAGGAGACGCCTGTTCTCCGGAATGGCTGCGCGGGAGCACTGAGAACGAAGGAGACATCGATGGCCGAAGAAAACCAGGAACAACCGGGCCCAAAGAGCCCGACGGGTGTTCTGGACAAGGTCAAAGAGGAGCTGGAACCTCTCAAGGAAAAGCTGCAGCAAGACCTCAAGGCCCTGAAGCAGCCGGAGAAGACACAGCTCTACAAGTCCATCTTCCGCGTTAAGCATGACGAGACGCCGCGCAGCCGCTCGCTCGGCGTGCTGTCGAACGTCTTTTTGCACCTGCACCCGGCGCGCGTGAACCGGGATGCGGTGCGCTACGGCTATACCTGGGGCATGGGCGGCATCACCTTCTACTTGTACATCGTGCTGACCTTCACCGGCGTC
>Ga0209109_10001554_pt1 | contig 12688 bp, 12 predicted proteins | sample Rifsed10ft2_FD_184004 | JGI IMG/M metagenome (GOLD analysis project Ga0209109, IMG submission 184004) | Soil microbial communities from Rifle, Colorado, USA - sediment 10ft 2 (version 2) | ecosystem: Environmental > Terrestrial > Deep subsurface > Rock core/Sediment | place: Rifle, Colorado... | reverse complement strand
AGATCAGGAGATCACCCCCCTGGAGCGCTACATGGGGGTCAAGGAGGACCTCCAGGACCTGGCTCAGGCGCTTCTCATCTTCGGCACCCACGTGCACATCGGCATCGAAGACCGGGAATTCCTGATTGACGCCATGAATGTGGCGCGCTACTTCCTGCCCCACGTGCTTTGCCTCTCCACCAGCTCGCCGTTCTGGGTGGGCCGCCGCACCGGCCTCAAGTCATATCGCAGCGTGGTCTTCGGGACCTTCCCCCGCACCGGGATTCCCCCGAGCCTGGCTTCGTGGAGCGAGTTCGAGGATACCGTGAACGTCCTCGTCGCGACCGGGTCCATCCCCGATGCCAGCAAGATCTGGTGGGACGTGCGGCCCAACTGGAACTACTCCACGCTCGAGTTCCGGATCTGCGACGTCTGCACCCGGGTGGACGAAGCGGTCTGCATCGGCGCCATCTTCCAGGCCCTCATCGCCAAGCTCTGGAAGCTCCGGCGGGACAATCTCTCCTTCCGCCAGTACCCGGCGGTCTTCATCGAGGAGAACAAGTGGCGAGCGCTCCGCTACGGCCTCGACGGGAACCTCCTCGATCTGGGCCAGGGAAAGGAGCTCCCCGCCCGGGACCTGATCCGGGAAATGCTGGAGTGGTTCCTCGACGATGTACTGGACGAGCTGGGCACCCGGCAGGATGTGGCTTATGCGTACCGGATCCTGGCCGAAGGAACCAGCGCCGACCGGCAGCTCGCCACCTGGCAGCGGACCGGAGACCTCAAGGCCGTCGTAGACCAGCTGATCCGCGAGACCGCGGAGGGAGTGGTGGAGTGAGCCGTCCTCTGATCGGTATTCCGGCCCAGACGCTCCAGGCGATTGACGGCATCCCGGCGGGCCTGCCCCACTCCTGGGCCATGAACGCCCGTTATTACACTGCGGTAGCGGATACTGGCGGCGCTCCGGTGATGGTTCCCCTCCTCACCCGGGACGCCGACGCGTTGCGGGCGGTCTACGATCAGCTGGACGGAGTTCTTCTCGCCGGCGGCGTGGACATGGACCCCGAGAGCTTCGGCGAGCAACCCCACCCCCGGCTGGGCCGGACCGACCCGGCCCGGGACGCCGTCGAGCTGCAGCTGGCTCGTTGGGCGGTCGAGGACCGGAAGCCGATCCTCGGGCTTTGCCGGGGACACCAGGTTCTCAACGTGGCGTTGGGAGGGACGCTCTGGCAGGACATCGCGGCCCAGGTTCCGAGGGCGGTCCGCCACGATTACTTCCCCACCGCCGGGTATGCGCGCGATTACCTGGCCCACGAAGTCGCGCTGGTACCCGGCTCCCGTCTCCACACCGTGTTCGGCGAGCCGATCATCCGGGTCAACAGCATGCATCACCAGGCGATCAAGGCTCTCGCCCCGGCCCTGGTCCCTTCGGGCCGGTCGCCCGACGACCTGGTCGAAGGCTTCGAGTCGGGCTCGGGACACTTCCTGGTCGGGGTCCAATGGCATCCCGAGGTGTTCGAGCCGACCGACGAGCGCACTCGGCGGCTCTTTCGGGATTTCGTCGCCGCGGCTCGGGGGAGCTCCTCGATCAATTGACCGGTTCCGCTCCGGCCGCTATGATTGGCCCGGTCTTCCGGCCAGGGTGATGGAGTTCACCTTGAACCGCTGCTGGCGCAGCTGATGACTCCTCCGGATGCGTCCACAGGAGGACCCATGCCAGCCGCTGAAGCCTCCCTGATCAACGAACACCAGCGCCGCCATCTCGGAGTGACGCTCGGCCAGGTCCAGCGATTGCTCCGTGAAGTCGGGGCCCTTCTCAATGACCGGCCAGCCCCGAACGCCATCGTCGTCGAGGCGAATGATCTTCCGGATCGGTTCATCAGGCAGGCCGGCCCCATGCTTGCCGAGCTCGAGAGCCGAATCGCCGGGCTCGCGGCCCGATTCGGGGTGCCCCACCGGGAACGATCCCGTTACCGATGGGTCCGGGCGGTGCTGAGTCTCTCGATCGACAATCTGGAGGATACCCGCGCGGGCGCTCTCCATCCCTACGGCGGTGTGAATCCGGGCCTCGCGGAGGCTCTCGACCCCGGTCTGAAAGATCTGAAGGACCGGCTCCGGGCTCTCCTTGCCCTTCTGGAATCCGGAGGTGAGCCGCAGTCATGATTTGGTACGTCGCGCTCGGCCGCGCGCTCGGCGGCATGATGCGTTTCCTGGTGGGCGGATGGACTCAGCGGAAATCTGATCAACTTCACCGGCTCGTTTCTGTTGGACTTCGTTCAGCGGTACGCCCTGTAGAAAACCGCGGGAGCCGGTCCAGGCCATTCACCTGTCCAACCAGGGTTCGCAGGTTGTCAGACAATGCGGCCCAACCCTCGTAGAGCGCGATGAGGGAGCGTACGGCGCATCCTACTTCAACCGTCGCGGCCGGGGCGAGCATGGCTGGAACGAAGCGGAACCGAATCACGACGACCCTCCTGCCTGCTGTCGGGTAACCAGGACCGGGCACGGGGCATGCTCTACCACCCGGTCCGCGGTCGAGCCCAGGAACAAGTTGTGAAGCCGTGAATGTCCGGTGTGTCCGATCACCAGGAGCGTGTGCCCGCCCTCTCTTGCGGTCCGGACCAGTTGGTCGGCAGCATGCCCCGAGACAGTCTGAGTCTGGAGGGGCACGCCTTTGGCCGCGGCGAGCCGGCGTGCCTGGTCGTGAATCTTCCGGAAGTACTCGCCCTTGAACGCCTGCTCGTCCTCCATCTCCCCTACAGTCGCGGCGTAGGCGGGCAGCTTCTCTTCGACGGAAAGCGCCGTCACCACCCCGTGGGTCAGCTGGGCCATGTCGAGCGCCTGTTCCAGCGCGTGTTGGTCAGCCGCCGAGCCGTCGAGTCCTACCAGGATCTTGCCGAACATGGAATCCTCCTTTCTCTACCGGTCGGTCGCGCGGCGCTTTGGCAACCGATATTCACCGGCCGGCGCCCCATCGACCGAGGGTACGGTCGGCGTGAAATACCGCTGGGCGATGAGCGTCGGCACCACCGCGCTGCCGATCACCGTAGTCACGAGAATCGTGTATTGGGCCTGGTTGATAATATGATTGTCGAGCCCGAACAGAGCCGAGATCGTGCCGAAGGTGAGTCCGGTTGACATGAGGAGCGTAGTGTAGGCATTGTCGCGGCGCGCCAAACCGAAGGCTCCGGCCACCGGCCATACCCCGACGCCTTTCGCCACCATCTTGACCAGTAGCAGGGCGGCGATGAGCCCGGCCCCCGATGCCACCGCCGGGAGCGAGACGTAGAGACCGGCCTTGAGAAAATAGAATGGCGTCAGCAGGCTGAACGCGATCGTGCGCATCCGGTCCATCAAGACCCGGTCCCGCAGGAAGACGCCCGCGACCGCGAGCCCCACCAAATAAGCCGGAAGGACCGCTTCACTTCGCGCGAGCTTGGCCAGCCCACCGAGCCCAAACAGAACCAGAAAGAGGAACTTGATCTCCGGCTCGCTCACCCGGTGCCCCAGCCGGGCGATTACCAAACGGAGGAGCTGCGGAAGGTTCCAGAGCACCAGCACGGTGATCGCCAGGAAGAGCAGCATCCAGGCGTCGAACCGCGCGAACAGGATGCCGAGCAGAAGCACGGTCCCGAAATCGGTGACGAAGCAGGCCGCCAGGATCAGTTTGCCGAGCTCGGTTCGGTTGAGCCCGGTTTCGACCATCACCGCGTATACCACCGCAACCGAAGTCGTCGAAAGAGCCACCCCCGCGATCAAGGCTGCGTGCAGCTCCCAGTGGGCGGCCCAGAAGGCAAAAGCGAAGGCGCCCGCAAAGGGAAGAAGACAGCTGACCGCCCCGATCGCGAGCGCCGGCCGCTTGTGGCGGCGGAGCGCCTCCGGATCGATCTCCGCGCCGGCCAGGAACGTCAGCAGGCCGGAACCGAAGGTCGCCAGAAAATCAACCCAGCCGGTCGAATGCAGTCCCAAGAAGTTGCCGGCCAGGACCCCGACCAGAATCTCGATCAACGCAACCGAGATGCCGAGCTGAATAGAGACCAGGCTCGCGGCCAACGCTAACCCCATCCACGCCGCGGCGACCAGCCAGATGTTGTCCACCCGATTCGCTCCTCGCCCGGGCACGAAAAACTCCTGCCGGACCGGTTAAGGACTGACAGGAGTTATCAACCGCCGCGGGAACGGCGGTAGTTCAGGGCGAACTCCATCGCCGCAATGTCATCGCCATTCTATTGGGAGACGCCCCCCACCGTCAACTGGCCCTGGTCATCATCGGCACGATTCCCGGTCCTGACCTCCGGCCGGACGCGAAGCGGGCCTTCTTCCCCGAGTGAGCGCCGGGGGCCGGGTTCCCCAACGGCTCCGTCGTAAGCTGCCACGAAGCCGAACCAGAAGCGGCAGTCGGTCTCCCTGGGTTCCCGGATAGTGCATGTAACCCGTTGACAATAAAGAAGTTGTACGTGACGGCTGCCCGGCCCCCATTTTGCACCCCCCGGGGCCATGCCTCCCACCGACCGTCGTTATCGGATCGCGATCGTGCTCGGGACCCGGCCCGAGGCCATCAAGATGGCCCCGGTCATCCGGCAGCTCCGCCGGCGCCCAGGCCTCTTTCAGCCGCTGGTCATCACCACCTCCCAGCACCGGGAGATGCTGGCCCAGGCGATGCGCGCCTTCCGGATCAACTCCGACATTGACCTCGGCCTGACCCACCACAACCAGACCCTGGCCGATTTCACCGCCCGGGCCCTGATCGCGCTCACCGCCACCTTCCGGCAGGTGAACCCCGACCTGCTGCTGGTCCAGGGCGATACCTCGACCGTGATCTCGTCGGCCCTGGCGGCTTTCTACCACGGGGTCCCGATCGGCCATGTCGAGGCGGGGCTCCGCTCGGGCGATACCCGGCGGCCCTTCCCGGAAGAGGTGAACCGCCGCATGGCGAGCAGCGTCACCGACATCCACTTCGCCCCGACCGAGCTGGCCCGGGAAAACCTGCTCCGCGAGCGGATCTCCGACGAGCATATTCACGTCACCGGCAACACCATCGTGGACGCGCTGCAGGAGATCCGGCACGACGGCGAATTCGAGGACCCGGCCCTGAACCAGCTCGACTGGGTGAACCGGGAGGTCCTCCTCGCCACGGTTCACCGCCGGGAGAACCTCGGCCAGAACCTCCGCGACATCTGCGCCGCCTTCCGGCGGATCGTGGAGCTGCATCCCCAGGTGGATATCGTGATTCCGGTGCACCTCAACCCGATGGTCCGGGAGGTGGTGCTGCCCGAGCTGCGCAACGTCGAGGGCATCCACCTGCTCGAGCCCATGGCCTACCACGATCTGATCGAGGTGATGCGCCGGAGCCGGCTGGTGCTGACCGACTCGGGCGGGATCCAGGAAGAGGCCCCGGCCCTGCGGAAGCCGGTGCTCATCCTCCGGAGCCTCACCGAGCGCCCCGAGGTGATCGAGTCCGGCTTCGGAGAGTTGGTGGGCTGCGATCGCGACCTGATCGTGGACGAGGTCCACCGGCTGCTCTCCGATCCGGTGGCCTATGCCTCGATGACCTCGGGCGAGAACCCCTTCGGAGACGGCCATGCCGCCGAGCGGATCGTGGCGGTCATCACCGAACGCTGCCTGGCCGGGAAGCTCTTCGCCTCCCCTTACGTGGAAGCCCCGGTCCCCCAGCACTGACCGGTGGCAGGTGAAACCGTGAGCCGTGAATCGTGGGCCGCGCGAGCCGGCGACTCGCTCCGCTGGGCCGGCGCCATGCTGTTGCTGCTGGCTCCGGGTCCGGCGGCGGGGCAGGCCGGCGCCAGCTGGGTCGAAGCCGGCGGCTTTTACCACCACGTCGGGCACGACTTCGGTTCCTGGAAGGGTGGCTACGCGCGGGCGGTCCTGGCCGGGTCGCGGGACGTCTGGTACCTCGAGGCCCGGGGCCAGGAAGCGTTTCGCGACCGAGGGGCCTATGGCTCGCTTTCCAACGTACACACCTTCTTCAAGCGGTTCTACACCCAGGTGGGAGTCGGCGGGGGCACCGGCGATTACGTCCTGCCCGACCTCCGGGCCGATGCCTCGCTCAACTTCAAGCTGGGCCCGACCGGCTCGCTGATCGCGACCGCGGGCGGTACCTGGGTCGAATCGAAGGACGTATACCGGGACCGGTCGCTCTTCGGCTCACTCACCTGGTACGCGAGCGGCTCGGTCCTGATCGAGGCCGGAGGCCGGGCAAACTGGAGCGACCCTGACGGGGTCCGCTCGGCCCGCGCCACCGCCGCGTTGACCCTCGGCCGCGCCGGCTCAACCCTGGTCACCCTGCGGGGAAGCGCCGGCACCGAGGGCTACCAGCTCACCGGCGCCGAGGCAACCCTGCAGAAGTTCAGAAGTCAGGAAGCCTCGCTGTCCTGGCGGCAATGGATCACCGCCCGGCTCGGCATCGTCCTCGGCGGCGAGTGGTACCACAACCCATCCTACACCCGGGCCGGAGCCACCCTGGGGGTATTCCGTGCCTGGTAGAGCGGAACCGGACCGGCTCGACGCGCTCCGGGTTCGAGGCCACAAGGGCGGGATCATCGCGCCCCACCGGGCCATGGCGACAATGCCCTGGAGCGCCGGGCGGCTGGGAACCACGATCCTTCTCGGCGTCGGCGGTTTCGCGGGTTATGGGGCGCTGCTGCCATGGCTCGGCCGGTTCTGGGGGCTTCTTTTCGACCTGGGAGCGACGTTCCTGGGCCTCCCGGTCGAGCTGGGAGCGCAGCGCCTGACGTTCCCCGCCGGAGCCGGGCTCGACCTCCCTGGCCTCTCGGTGGTCACCCCGCTGCCGGACGCCCGGGTCCTGGGAATTGCGGCCCTCGCCACTCTCGGCGTCCTGCTCGCGAGCTTCCTGCTGCCCCAGCGGTTCATCCCGCTCCGGTATTTCCTGCGGCTGCTGGTGGTCGTTCAGGCGACCGCGATCCTCTTCTTCTGGCAGTCCCCGGACCCGTTCCCGTACCGGATCGCGGACCACGTTTTCGTTCTGCTCACCGCGGGCCTGGTCGTGATGGGCCTCGTCCCGCTGGCGCTCGGACTGACCCTGCACGTCTTCGACCTGGCGTTCTGGCGGAAGCTGCTGCTCACGGTCCTCATTATCGCGCACCTCGCGGTCTTCGTTCCGCTCAACGTTCTGGTGCACGTCTGGCTCCTGCTCAACGCCACCGCCGTGGTGATGCCGATGCTGTTCCTCGTGTTCGGGCTGCTGCTCAACGTGTTCGTCTTCGTCGCGTTCTACGGCTGGGGCCTGTCGTGGCGGAGCGATTCGGAGCGGCAGGAGCTCCCGCTGCCGATGTCGGCCGGATGATCCCGGTCCTGGTCGGCCTTCTTTACGCCATCGTGGCGATCATGGTGATCTACACCATCCGCCACTACCTCTTCACGCTCAACCGGCTCTTCGGCCGGCATCGCCAGCCGTACGTGGACATCGGGGCCGCGGCCTGGCCCCGAGTCGCGATCCTGATCCCCTGCCACAACGAGGAGAAGGTGATCGGGCACATGCTCGATTTTCTTCTCGCCTGCGACTACCCGGCCGAGCAACTGGTCCTGATCCCGATCGACGACCGGTCCACCGACGGCACCCGGGGCATCCTGGAGGAGTACGCCGGGAGGTTCCCGGGCCGGATCCGGCCCTTCCTCCGGAGCGGCGGGAAGGGCGGCAAGGCCGCGGCGCTCCGGGACGCGAGCGAGCATGCGGCCGGGATCGATGCTCCGATTCACCTGGTGTTCGACGCCGACTACCTGCCGGGACGGGGGCTCATCAAGCAGCTGGTGGCGCCCTTCTTCGATCCCGAGGTCGGCGCGGTCATGGGCCGGGTCGTGCCCCTCAATGTGAGTCGCTCGCTCCTGACCCGGCTCCTCGACCTCGAGCGAACCGGTGGCTACCAGGTGGACCAGCAGGCCCGGATGAACCTCGGCCTGGTCCCCCAGTACGGCGGCACCGTCGGAGGGGTCCGGCGATCGGCCCTGCTGGCGGTCGGCGGCTGGCGGGAAGACACCCTCGCCGAAGACACCGATATGACCTTCCGGCTGGTGCTGGCGGGATGGGAAGTGGCCTACCAGAACCGGTCCGAGTGCTACGAGGAGGTCCCCGAGACCTGGCCCTCGCGGATCGCCCAGATCAAGCGGTGGGCCAAGGGCCACAACCAGGCCATGAGGCGGCACTGGTGGGCGCTCCTCAAGCGGCCCCCTCACCTCCGGCGCCGAGCCTCGCTGGACGGGCTCCTGCTGCTCGGCGTCTACGCGGTGGGCCCGCTGCTCATGCTGGGATGGGGCGTGGCGCTCGCGCTCTACTACCTCGGGGTGCAGCTCGCGGCCGGGCTGGCCGCCATCTTCGCGGTGGCGATGTACTCGACCCTTGGCAATTTCGCGGCCTTCTTCGAGGTCGCGGCCGGGGCCCGGCTCGACGGGTCGCGGGGCCGGGTCAAATTGCTGCCGTTCCTCATCGTGGGCTTCCTGGTGAGCCTCGTCGCGGTGACCTGGGCCGGCGTCACCCAGATCGCGACGGTGTGGCGGCGGGGCCCCCGAACCTGGGAAAAGACGGTGCGGCATCGCGGGCCGGGGGCCCCGGTCCCCGAAGGCAAGGAGAGCTAGCATGGCGCCGTTCCTGGCCCTCCTCGGCGTCACCCTGGCCTGGTTCCTCCTGCCGCTCCTGCCGGCCCTCCGCGAGCTGCTCCGGCCCAGCGACATCGCGCCGCTCAAGGTCGTAGACCGCTCCGCCGGCAAGCTCGGCTACTTCGCCCGCAACTTCCGCCAGTACCTCGACAAGGTGCTTCCTCCGGAGGCCGGTGCCGGAGACTACGCCGCCAAGCTCCTCGACGGGACCGCATTCGTGCGGGTGAGCCGGCGGCCGGAGCAGCTCGCCGGAGAGGGCCAGGTGGAGAGGAGGGTGGTGATGCTCGACTCGCCCCAGATCCTCCCCGGAAAGCAGACCTTCCTGATGGAGGTCTACGCCCGGGCTCCGCTGGTAAGCGGGCCGGCGACGAACTATCGCGCCCTTTATGCCGAAGGGGACCTCACTCTGGGCGAGAGCAACCGGGTATTCCGGTGGCTCCATGCCGGGGGGTTGCTGGCGGTCGGGGATCATTCGGTGCTCCGGGGCCGAGTCTCTTCGGATTCGCGGGTTATGCTGGGAACCGACGTCGTGTTCGAGCGGGCCGGCGCTCCGGTCATCGCCCACGGGGCCGCCCGGGAGCCGCCGGCATCCGTCAATGGCGCCGGGAAGACGTGGCAGCCGCCGGCCGAAGCCCTCCAGGTCGGAGACCATCTCCGGATCGAAGGCGACCTGGACATTCCGAAGGGAACCCGGGTGAGAGGCGACCTGGTGGTGGCGGGGCGGCTCCGGATCGGCGCCGGATCGGTGGTGGAGGGGAGCGTCAAGGCCCATCGGGACCTCGAGCTGGCCGAAGGAGCCCGGGTGACCGGGGCCGCCGTAAGCCGGGCCCGCGTCTCGGTCGGGCCCGGTGCCTGGGTCGGGGGGCCGGTGATCGCGGAGCGCGGGATCCGGCTGGCCGAGAACTCGGTAGTGGGCGGGCCCCGGTTGCCGGCCACGGTGGCTGGGGTCGAGGTCGAGCTCGCCCCGGGCGCCACGGTGTACGGACAGATCAGCGCGACGCGGGGGGGGCGAACGTTGTAGGCCGGCTCCGTCCCCCGAGGGTGGCTATATTCTCGGCTCCCCGACCCCGCCTTCACCGACAGGAGGATGCAATGCGTGCCGCTCGAGTCCGGCTGGCCACCCTGGCCCTGGCCGGCGCTGCCCTGATCACCGCCACCAACGCCCCAGCCGCGGTCCTCGACTGGGTCCTCCTCGGCACCCGCACCGTCAACGACCGTGCCGATCACGATGTGATCGCGGTCACGGGCACCCGGGGAGATTTCAAGAGCATCAAGCTGGCGGTGCAGCGGGCCTCGGTGGATTTCCACCGGGTCGTGGTGCACTACGGCAATGGAAGCAAGCAGGAGGTCGAGCTGCGCCACACGATCCCGGCCGGCGGCGAGTCCCGCGTCATCGACCTCGAGGGGACCGAGCGGGTGATCAACCGGGTCGAGTTCTGGTACGACGCCAACACCATCCGCGGCCGGCGGGCGGTGGTCCGGCTCTACGGGAATCGCTGACCGCTAGCGCCGGCCCGGCCAGGGCACTCCCTGATTACCGCGGGGTACCCGCTTGACCCCGCGGTAGACGAACTTCTGGAGCCGCTTCCCCTCGTAGGTCTCGGTGGTGTAGATGTTCCCCTTCGAGTCGGTGGCGATGCTGTGCACCCCGAAGAACTGGCCCGGCTGGCGGCCCCCATCGCCGAACATCGTCAGGATCTCGAGTGACTGCCGGTCGATCACGTAGATCCGCTCGTTCTTCCCGTCGGCAAGGTAGAGGTACTTCTGCTCCCGGTCCCGGGAGAACGCGATGTCCCAGACCGCGCCGTCCCCCAGGGTGCGAGGCGCGATCCGCGCCTCCTTGACGAAGCCGCCGTCCTTCCGGAACACCTGGATCCGGTCGTTGGGCCGGTCGCATACGTACACCAGCCCGTCGTTGGTCGGCTCGGCGCAGTGGACCGGGTTCCGGAACTGCTGGGCCAGGGGGGCGTCCGGGTTGTAGGGCCCGAGATTCACGTCCTCGGGCTTGTTGCCGTAGGCGCCCCAGTATCTCTTGATCCTGCCGTTGTCCATGTCCACCACCGCGACCCGCTTGTTGCCGTATCCGTCCGCCAGATAGGCCTCGTTGGCCGCCGGGTCGAAGGAGATCTTGGCGACCCGACCGAAGTGCTCGAGGCTGTTGCTGTTCGATGCCTGGTTGGGCGTGCCGACCTGCATCAGGAACCGGCCGTCATGGGTGAACTTGAGGACGTGGGAATCGCGGCCGGTGGTGTCCTGGCCGTTCCCGCCGATCCAGATGTTGTCCTTGTGATCGATCGAGATTCCGTGATTCGAGACCGGCCAGGTGTATCCCTCGCCCTTCCCGCCCCACGAATTGACCATGTTTCCGTCGGGATCGAACTCCAGGATCGGGGGGGCCGCGGCGCAGCACTCTCCCGTCTGGGGCCTGGTGTCCAGCCCCGCCTCGGTCCGGGCGATGAGGGTCGGGAATCCGCGGTGGATGATGAAGACGTGATCGCGGGAATCAACCCCGACCCCGATCGACGAGCCGAGGATCCAGTGGTTGGGGAGGGCCTTGGGCCAGAACGGGTCAACCTCGAAGACGGGGGCGGTCACGGTCTCGCCTTGAATGGCCTCGAGCGCTGCCTGTCCCGCTCCGAGCCCCGCCGCCGCGAGACCGAGCGCGGCGCCGAGCAGAATCTTCCGAGCACGAGTCATGTGAGCCTCCTGAATTCCCGAGAGTATATCACCGCCAGACTTCCCCGAACAGGCGGAGCATCGCTTCCCACGACTGCCGATCCGCTTCCACATTGTAGGCGAGGGCCGCCATCCCCACCGAATCGGCCCGCGGGTTGGTGAAGCTGTGCTTCACTCCCGGGTAGGCCACGATGTCGAATGACGCCCCGGCCGCGTTCATCTCTCCCCGGAAGGTCTCGACCGCTTCGGACGGCACCATGGGGTCGTCGGCCCCGGTGAGCACCAGCACTCGGGCCTTGACCGCCCCGGAGTCGACCTTGCCCGGAATCAGGGCGCCATGGAAGCTCACCACGGCGTCGAGATCGGCCCCGGTTCGCGCTTGCGCCAGCACCACCCCACCGCCGAAGCAGTAGCCGATCGCGCCGATCCGCTCCGGATCCACATTGGAGTCCTTCATCAGCTCTTCGCGGGCCGCGGTGAAACGGGCGTTCAGGATGGCGAGGTCCCGCGTCGCTTCGTTCATGAACGCCTGAGCCGTATCGGGATGGGTGGTCGCCTTGCCGTCCCCGTACATGTCCAGGGCGAAGCCCACATATCCAGCCTCGGCGAGCCGGCGGGCCGAGTTGCGGGCGTGCTCGTTGTGGCCCCACCACTCGTGCGCGATCAGCACTCCGGGACGGCGCCCCTCCCGGGCCGCATCCCAGGCGATGAAACCCTTGAGCACGGTGCCGTCCTGGCGATACTCGACCTCCCGGATCTGAACGTCCGGCCCCGTCGGTGCCGGCCGGGCGCAGGCCGCCAATGACAGGCCCGCAAATACGATGGAAACACCCACCGACCCGTTACCTCTATGGTGTCGCCTCATCTCGCCTCTCCTGGTGGGTAACCCCTCCACTCTGCCCCTCTGCCCCTCTTCCCCTCTACCTCCCGTACTTCCTCATCGCCGCCAACAGTCGGTCGTGCGGCAGCGCGTGCACCGTGAATCCGTCTGCCCCAGTCATCGTTTCGGCCGCCAGCATGGCGTTGAGAATCGCCTCGGCGGTCGCGTCGACCGTGGCTTCGAACACCGGGTTGATCCGCTGGTTCGGGATCGCGCTCACCGACACTACCCGGTCTTCGGCATCGGCACCGGGATTCGCGGTCGAAAACGCAATAAAGATATCCCCCGAGGAATCCCCCCCGATCCCGCCCATCCGCCCGATGCCGAGCGAGGCCCGCTTGGCCACCCGCTTGAGCTGGTGGGGGAGGAGCGGCACGTCGGTCGCAACCACAACGATGATCGAGCCGGCGTCGCCTCGGTCGGTTCCCTGCCCGGCCTCGCAGTGGCGCTCGCCCGCCCAGGTGCCGTCGGGCAGCCTTGAGTAGCAGGGCAGGAGGTCGGGAATCTCCTGGCCCACCGGCACCC
>Ga0209109_10001551_pt1 | contig 12694 bp, 13 predicted proteins | sample Rifsed10ft2_FD_184004 | JGI IMG/M metagenome (GOLD analysis project Ga0209109, IMG submission 184004) | Soil microbial communities from Rifle, Colorado, USA - sediment 10ft 2 (version 2) | ecosystem: Environmental > Terrestrial > Deep subsurface > Rock core/Sediment | place: Rifle, Colorado... | reverse complement strand
CCAAGCACACAACGCTTGGAACCTGCTTCTCCCTGCGCGGGACGCTTTGTCGCTCGGCTTGCCAATATCGACATATTGGCTGCACCTCGCTTCGCGCTAGCGACGATTCTGTCTCGCAACGCACGCGCGTTTCATCGTGTTAGGGGCTCCACAAAATGACGTTCACTGTCGGAATCGACGTCGGCTCGGGTGTCGTGAAAACCGTGCTGTTCCGCTGCGACGGCGGGAGCCCGACGTGGCTGGCGCGGCGCGCCGAGCGCATCCGCCGGCGCGATCCGTTGCAGCTCGCGCGCGCCGGCTACGACGAAGTCATGGAGGAAGCGAAGCTCAAGGCGCCGGACATCGATTACGTCGCGACCACCGGCGAGGGCGAGAACGTCCAGTTCGCGACCGGGCACTTCTATTCCATGACCACGCATGCGCGCGGCGGCATTTATCTCAATCCGCAGGCGCGCGCCGTGGTCGACGTCGGGGCGCTCAACGGCCGCGCGATCCGCATCGATGAGCGCGGCAAGGTGGTGTCGTACAAGATGACGAGCCAGTGTGCGTCGGGTTCCGGGCAGTTCCTCGAGAACATCGCGCGCTATCTCGGCGTGGCGATCGAGGAAATCGGGCCGCTGTCGCAAAGCTCGAAGAACCCGGAGAAAGTCAGCTCGATCTGCGCGGTGCTGGCCGAAACCGATGTCATCAACATGGTCTCGCGCGGCATTGCCACGCCGGACATCCTCAAGGGCATCCACCTGTCGATGGCCTCGCGCATCGTCAAGCTGCTCAAGGTGACCGGCATCAAGGAGGGCACGGCGCTGGTGACCGGTGGCCTCGCGCTCGACTCGGGCCTCGTCGCCGCCATGGGCGAGGAGATGGTGAACGAAAAACTCAAGCTGGCGGCAGTCAGCCACCCGGACTCGATCTATGCCGGCGCGATCGGCGCGGCGATCTGGGGCGCTTTCCGCCACGACAAGCTGGCGCAGCTGCAAAGCCGCGTGGCGGCATAACTAGGAGTTTGTCGGACTAAGGACCGACAAACTCCTAATGCAAAACCGGCACTAGGAAATTTGCAAGAGAGGATGACAGATATGCGAATTTACCCTCGCTTTTCTTCACATTCCGCTGCTTCGGCTGGATTCTTATTGAAATTATCAGCCGGTTTTGCTATTAGCAGCCTGTACGGACTGTTTAGTCCGACAGGCTGCTAGGGAGAATCACATGGCCCTGTTGATCAACGAGGATTGCACCTTGTGCGATGCCTGCGTGCCGGTGTGCCCGAACGAGGCGATCAAGGCCGGACAGCCGTACGTGATCGACGCGCTGCGCTGCACCGAGTGCGTCGGCGCCGAGGACGAGCCGCAGTGCAAGCTGGTGTGTCCATCAAACTGCATCTTCGAGCACCCCGACTTCCGCGAGAGCCGCGACGAGCTGCTGGCGAAGTATCAGAGCCTGCACGGATAGCAGTTTGTTGAAAATCACCGTGGCGGCCACGATTCCGTCATGCCGGCGAAGGCCGGCATCCAGTAAGGTGTTGATCTGATTGATTCGCGTCTTCTGGACACCGGCTTTCGCCGGTGAGACGAGTCGTTTTTCAACGAACTGCTAAAGATCCAACTCCTCGCGGTGGCCGAAGCCGAGCGTGTTGTCTACCAGCCGGACACGGCGCGGCGACAGGCGATACCACTCGACGCGCGCCATGGCGGCCGCGATTTCCCGCGGCGCCGAGGTCAGGTCCGCGATCAGCGGAAATTTGCGCCCGTAGCGCGCGAGCGCCGCGGCGCGCTCGGTCCCGTCGATGCGCGCCGCCTCGCCCTCCAGCTGGATCCCGCGGACTTCGCGCCAGTCGCCGACGTCCCTGTGAATGGTCGCCGCGGCGCGTCCACTCGCCTCGATGTCGCGGCTGTGCCGGCTTCCCGGCGCCGAGATGAAGTAGAGCGTCAGGCCGTCGCTCGCATAGAACACCGCCGCCGACCAGGGACCCTCCGGCCCCGAGGTCGCGAGGCTCATCACGTGGTGCGCTTGCAGGAACGCTTCGATTCTCGAGCGCAGCCCGGCACTCATTTCCTCACCTCGGCGCCGGCAGCTTGAGCAGGCGCCGCGCGTTGCCCTCGTAGATGGCCGCGCGCTCGGCCGGCGTGATGTCGAGCCGGTCGATGATCTCGATCGTCCAGCGGATGTAGGCGGACCCCTTCTCCGGATCGAACGGCGCATCCGAGGCGAACAGCACGCGGTCGGCGCCGAAGAACTCGAGCCCGCAGACCGTGGCCGGCATCGAGCCGAATACCGCGGTGTCGGCGTAGAACAGGTGAAAGTAGTCGAGCGGGCGCCGCTTCAGTTTCTTGAGCAACGCGAAGTAGTCCTCGTCGGAAGTGCGCGTGCCGAGCTGGTCCCACCCCGGGCCGACGCGGCCTTCGAAGAACGGGATCATCGCGCCCAGATGATGCGTGATGACCTTGAGATTCGGATGCCTGTCGAACAGGCCGGCAAACACCATGTGCGCCATGGCGACGCTGGTTTCGTACGGCCAGCCGAGCGTCCACCAGATCTCGTAGTGGCTCTTGCGCTCGGTCTTGTAGTCCGGGACGTCCGCGCCGCGCGCCGGATGCAGCCAGATTGGCAGGTCGTGCTTCGCCATCAGGTCGAACAGCGGCATCGTCTGCGGCGCGGTCAGCGGCGCGCCGTTGACGTTGGTGAACGCCTGCACGCCGACCGCGCCTAGCTGCGTGATCGCGCGCTCGGCTTCCCGGAGCAGCCCGTCGGGATCATTCATCGGCAGTCCCGCGATGAACGCCGGAAAGCGCTGCGGATACTTGGCCACCAGTTCCGCCATGCCGTCGTTGCCGATCCGCGCCAGCTCGCCCGCGATCTCGGGGGGGCCGAGCGATTCGATCGGCGGCTGGGGCAGGCAAATGACCTGGGCGTAATCGGGAAACGTATCCATGATCCGGAAGCGCGCATCGAGATCGACGATCGACGGGATCGCGCGCACGCGCTTGTTCATGTCGCGGCCGTCCGGCAGCACCGCCAGCATGCGGTCGTAGAACCGTTTCGGGAAGATGTGGTTGAAGATATCGAGCTTCACGGTCCTTCTCCTAGGAAAAGTGCTTCACGAATTCCAGCCGCTGGCTCGGCGCAAAACCAGCCCGATAAAAGAACTGGAGCAGTTCGGTGTTCTCGCGCGCGATCACCGTTTCAACGTACTCGACCTGCAGCGCCTGCAGGTTGAGGAACAGCTGCGAGAGCAGGGCGGTGCCGATGCCGCGGCCGGTGAACTCCGGGTCCACGCCGAGGGTGTCGATCACCGCGACCGGCTCGGTGCGGCCGAAATCGCCGTAGTCGGTCTTCGCCATGACGAAGCCCGCGGTCACGCCTTCGCGCCGCGCGACGAGCGACACGCGAACGGCGGAATCCGCGAGCGCTTCGTGCAGCACCCCGGTCAGATATCCCTCGCGGTCGCGGCCGGTGACGCGGCGGTCGATGGCGAGAATGGCTGGCAAGTCGTCCCGGGCAAGCAATCGCACATCGGCGCGGTCGCGCGCCAGGGCTTCGAAGTCGTTGGTAACGGGCGCGCCATAATCCTTTTCCGGCACGCGCGCCTCCTCGATGGAACCGGCAACGGGTTCCAGTCCGCCGATCGGACCGGCGTGAACGGCACAGTGGACCACTTGATCGCGACCGAGGTCGAATCCCGCGCGGTCGAGAAAGCGCAGCAGATCGTGGTCACGCCAGGTGGCCAAGGTACGCACCTCGCGTGCAGCGCAATGGCGTCCCCAGGCTTCGAGCTCGGCGAGCAGACGCAAGCCGATACCCTGGCCCCGGAATTCGGGACGCACGCCGATCACTTCCAGCCGCAGCGCCGGCTCGGTGCCGCCGAACTCCCCCGCCAGGAGCCTGGCCAGCACGTATCCAGCTGGAACGCCGTTCCTGACGGCGGCAAACTGCGCGTGCAGTTTCGGCTGCCGCAGCGCCGCGTCCAGCCGTTTCTGAAAATAAACCTGGCGCCGCCGTCCGATCAGGCCGGCGTCGATTGCGACGACCGCATCGAGGTCGGCCGGCGCAAGCTTGCGCAGCTCAAGGGGCTCGGCTGCGGATCCCACTTTCAATGCCATGGCGGATTTCCGGGGTCGTGTTTACCGGCTGCCTGCGTAGGCCGCGATCAACTCGCCGTCCCGCTCGTCATCGAGCACCGTTTCCAGCGCCGGCAGCATGGCGATTTCCTCTTTGTGCGCGTGGGCATCGAGACGCTCGCACAGGTCCAGTCCGAGCGCGCGCAACGCGCGCCAGTCAGCCGCGTTCAGGCTGGCGTTACGGAATTTTCGAAGCAACTCGATCACGGGCGACGCGATAGCGCGGATCGCCTTGTGCTCCTCATCGAGAATGCCGACCAGATCACCGTCGCCGGCTTCGACCAGAAGCGGAAACAGCGCCCGCTCTTCGAGATCGAAATGCCCCGCAATCTCAAACTCAAGCGCGGCATGCAAATCGCGCAGCAGGGCGCTCCATGCAGGAGCCGCAAGGTCCGGCATGGAATCAGCTGCTCGCCCGCCGAACGCCCGCGTCACCCGGGCGACCAGGCTGAATACCGCCTCATGTTCATCGTGCAGGCGGCGAGTGATCTGTTTTCGCAATTCCATGTCGGGATGCCTGAGCGGTTCCGCGCGAGGCCGCCTTCACGACCAGGTCGCTTCGCTCAATGCCTTTTCCAGGATTGCGACCTCCCGGCGCAGCATCGCAGCCACTTTCTTTTGCCGCCCGGCGCTCATGCGGCTCGAGATCGCCCCGACGCTGATGGCGGCGAATGGCTGGCCGTAGCGGCTGATGATGGGCAGGCTGATCGAGGTCGCGCCGGGCGTGATGTGGGTGTCGTTCAGCGCGTATCCCAGCTCCCGTGAGCGTTTCAGCATGCCGGCAAGCGCCGGCACGGTCAGGTTGTTGTAGCCGCGCAGCCGGACCGCGTTGGCGTTCACGATCGCGTTGACCTCCGCGTCGGACAGCGGCATCAGAAGAGCGAGGCCGCCGGCGCCTGCGCCGAGCGGGCGCCGGGTGCCCACGTCCAGCGTCAGCGCCCGGATCGGAAAGGATCCCTCCTTGCGATCGATGCACACGGTATCGTAGCCGCTGCGGACGGCGAGGAACACCGTGTCACCGGTGGCTTCGGCAAGGCGCGCGAGCGCGGGACGGCAGAGGTCGACGAGGTTGAACTGGGGCGCCGCCGCGAGCCCGAGTTCGAACACCAGGGGCCCGAGCGCATAGCGGCGGGTCTCCGCGTCCTGCCGCACGAACCCTTCCTCGATCAGGCACTTGAGCATGCGCCGCACCGTCGAGCGCTCGAGCTGGGAATGTTGCACCACGTCGGCCAGGCGCGATCCCGGCCCGCTGCGCGAGGCGATCAGCCGCACCAGCAGCGCGGCGCGCTGAATGCTCTGAGTCCCGGCGCGGCGCCCGCGCCGCGGGGGCCGGCTGTCGGCCCTCAGCGAGTCGGCGGAGGTTTCAGGCATATGGGCACATTGTGGAACAAAATTTATGTTCTGGATCGTGGCGGCGGTCGCGCCCGTTGGTGTATTCTACCACGGCCATATGAGCTATCTTGCGCCCGAATGGCCGGCTGCTTCCGGGATGGCCGGAGCGGTCACAATGTGACCACCAGCGCGGTCGCGGCGCGTTCCCAAAACGGATCGATTTCTTGAGCAGAGAGGGGGGGCAACGATGAATGATCATGCCGAAGCCGCTCGGGCGAAGAGCACGACCCAGGACATCACCAGCCTGCGCTCGGCGCTCGCCTGGCTGCGCGCCCAGGGCTATCTGATCGAGACCGACAAGGAAGTCAATCCCGATCTTGAGATCACCGGCCTGCAGAAGCATTTCGACGGCAGTTTTCCGATCCTGTTCAACAAGGTCAAAGGCAAGCCGCATGCGCGCGCCGTCACCAACCTGTTCAGCGACATGCGGGTCGTCGAGCACCTGTTCGGCTTCGACGGGCCGCGGGACCGCACGCGCAGAATCGCGCACGCCATCAACCACCCGCTGAAACCGGTGGTGATCGAGCAGAAGAGCGCGCCGTGCCAGGAGCACGTGATTCTCGACGATCTCGACGTCAACAAGTGGATCACGGCGATCCGGCACACGGCGCTCGAGCCCGAGTTGACCGTGGGCTCGGGCATCCGCTGCGTCACCGGCGCGTATTTCGACGGCGGCAGCGACCTGGGCTACAACCGCATGAACTTCCGCTGGGGCAACGTCGGCACGTTCCAGATTTCTCCGGGCTCGCACATGTGGCAGGTGTTGACGGAGCACTACCGCGACGAGAAGCCGATTCCGATCACCATGTGCTTCGGCGTGCCGCCGGCGTGCACGCTGCTTGCGGGCGCGGGCTTCGGCTACGCGATCATGCCGAAAGGCTGCGACGAGATCGGCATCGCGGGCGCCGTGCAGGGCTCGCCGGTGCGGCTGGTGAAGGCGCGCACCGTGGATGCCTACGCGCTGGCCGACTCCGAATACGTGCTCGAAGGCCACATCCATCCGCGCGACAAGCGCTACGAAACGGGCGAGGCCGAAAAAGCCGGCGTGCAGGGCAAGACGTTCTTCCATCCCGAATGGGCCGGTTACATGGGCAAGGCCTACAAGGCGCCGACGTTTCACGTCACCGCCATCACGATGCGCAAGCCCGAGAGCCGGCCCATCATCTTCCCGCTCGGCGTGCACACCATGGATGACAACAACATCGACACGACGGTGCGCGAGGCGGCGATCTTCGAGCTGTGCAACCGGCTGCAGCCCGGCATCATCCAGGACGCGCACATCCCGTACTGCATGACCGACTGGGGCGGCTGCATCATCCAGGTCAAGAAGCGCAACAAGATCGAGGAGGGCTGGCAGCGCAATTTCCTGTCGGCGATCCTGTCCTGCTCGCAGGGCATGCGGCTCGCGATCGCGGTCTCGGAGGACGTCGACATCTACTCGATGGACGACATCATGTGGTGCCTGACCACGCGGGTGAATCCGCAGACCGACATCCTCAATCCGATTCCCGGCGGGCGCGGCCAGACTTTCATGCCGGCCGAGCGCATGACGGCGGGAGAAAAGGCGTGGACCGCGTCCAACACGCAATTCGAGGGCGGCATGGGCATCGATGCGACGGTGCCCTACGGCTACGAGCAGGATTTTCACCGGCCGGTGTACCCGATCGACCGCGTCAAGCCGGAGGACTTCTTCGCCGCGCCTGACATCGCCAGGATGAAATCGCGCATGGCGGGCTGGGTGTTGTCGCTGGCACGCACCGGGCGCTGACGCGGCGGTCCTTGCCGATTTCGGGGGCGGCCATGCTCGACGGATTGCGCACGCTCGACTGCAGTGATCGGCTCGGCTGGATCGCCGGCCGCATCCTGGCCGACCTCGGCGCCGAGGTGGTCAAGATCGAGCCGCCGGACGCCGGGCTCGGGGCGAGCGACTGGCAGGCCTACAACGCGAACAAGCGCCTGCTGCGCCTCGATCCGGGACGGCCGCGGGAGCGCGCTGCGCTCACCGAACTCCTCGCGCATGCCGACGTCCTGATCGAGACCGCGGCGCCGGGCTCGCCGCTCGCGGAGCTGTTCCGCCCGGACGAGCTGCGGGCGCGCAACCCCCGGCTGATCCAGGTCTCGATCCGCCCGTTCGGCGCGGACGGGCCGCGCGCGCATTGGCAAGCCAGCGATCTGGAACTCATGGCCGCAGGCGGCGCCCTGTCGCTCGCGGGGGAGCCCGATGGCGCTCCGACGCGAGTCAGCGCGCCGCAGGCGGGCCTGTGGGCCGGCGCGCAGGCCGCGGTCGGCGCGCTCATCGCGCTGGCTCATCGCGGCGCGACCGGCGCAGGACAGCAAGTCGCCGTGTCGGCGCAAGCGGCGGTGCTGACCGCGCTGGCGCACGCGCCGACCTTCTACGATCTGCTCGGCCAGGTCCCCACGCGCTGCGGCGAGTACATCACTGGCCGCACCCTGACCGGCGCGCGGATGCGCGCGTTCTGGCCGTGCCGCGACGGCTACATCAACTTCGTGCTCTACGGCGGCGTCGCCGGCCGTCGCAGCAATCAGCAACTCGCGAGCTGGATGCGGGAAGCCGGCGTGCCGCTCGGCAGGGTGGCCGAAATCGATTGGACCGCTTTCGACCCGAAACCGCTGACGCAAGCGCAAGTCGAGGAACTCGAGCAACCGATCCTGCGGTTCTTCGCCGGCCTGACCAAGCGCGAATTTCTCGAGGGCGCGGCCGCGCGCGAGATGCTCGGCTATCCGGTGTCCACCGTCGAAGACATCGCCTCCGACCCGCAGCTCGAAGCGCGCGGTTTCTGGGATGATCTGCAATCCGCCACTGGAAAACGCGTGCGCCACTGCGGCGGCTTCGCGATGGTCGACCGCGCGCGCGCGCCGCTGCGCTACGCGCCGGGTCAGGCGGTGGATCTCGAGGCGCTGCTTGCGGAGTTTGGCGGCTCCGGCGTCCGCAGGCCGGTTGCGGTAGCCGAGCCGCTGGTGGCGCCATGACCACCGTCGCACAAGCCCTTGCGGAGGTGAAGGTCGCGGAGTTCGGCGCCTACGCCGCCGGACCGCACGTCGGCAAGCTGCTCGCAAACTTCGGCGCACGCGTCGTGCACGTCGAGTCGCGGCGGCGGCCCGACGGTTTCCGGCTCGAGTACCCGCCCTTCAAGGACGGCGTTCCCGGGCTCGACCGCGGCGGCTGCTTTGCGTATTACAACGATTCGAAATACGGCGTGACCCTCGACCTGCATTCCGAATCCGGGCTCGAACTGGCGCGGCGGCTGCTGGCGTGGGCCGATATCGTCATCGAGAACATGCGGCCCGGCGTCATGCACCGGCTCGGCCTCGGCTACGATGCGGCGCGATCGCTCAATCCGGACGTGGTCATGTTGTCGAGCTGCAACATGGGGCAAACCGGGCCGCGCGCGAACACCCCGGGGTTCGGCTCGCAGTTGTCATCGCTTGCCGGTTTCTGCGGATTGACCGGCGCGCCTGACGGCCCGCCGATGCTGCTCTACGGCCCCTACATCGACTTCATCGCGTCGACCATGGGTGCCGCCGCGGTCCTGGCCGGACTCGAGCGACGCCGGCGCACCGGCCGCGGCGCGTGGATCGACCTGTCGCAGTATGAGGCCGGGTTGCATTTCATCGCCGGCGCGCTGCTCGATTACCATGCCCAGGGCGCGGTCGCCACGCGCAATGCGAACCGCAGCGACGAGGCCGCGCCGCACGAAGTCTATCGCTGCAACGGTGAACGCTGGCTCGCGTTGTCGTGCTGGTCGGACGCCGAGTTCGCGCGCCTGGCGCGGGCAATCGGCAGGCAGGAATGGGCTGGCGATCGGCGCTTCGCAACGCTGGCGGAGCGCCGGGCTCATGGCGCCGAGCTCGACGCCGGGATCGCGGCGTGGTGCGCCGCGCAGGACGCCGATCGTGCCGCAACCCTGCTGCAGGAAGCCCGGGTTCATGCCTATCCGGTCAATAGCATTTCCGATCTGTTCCACGACCCGCAGCTCGTGCACCGGCACGTCTGGCGGCGCCGGCGCCACCGCGTGATCGGCGACCAGGCCTACTGCTTCCCGGCGTTCGATCTGTCGGACACGCCGGGAGATATCACCTCCGCCGCTCCAGCGCTTGGCGCGGACAACGAAACCGTGTTCCGGGAATTTCTCGGATTGAGCGCCGCGGAATACGAGGCGTGCCAGGCGCGGGGCGCGTTCCAGTGACGCCGCAGCGAATCAGGGCAGCCACCCGCGTCGGCGCGGCCACCGCGCGCCGATGCCATCAGACACCACAACCAGGAGCATGCAATGAATGACGCGATGTCAAATCTCATCGGCGGCGTCGCCGCGGGAACGGCGGACGCTGGGGGCAAGGGGAAAATTGCAGTCGAGTACGAGGACCTGAGGGAATGGGTGGCGCTCGCCGACAAGCTCGGCGAAACGCGCGTCATCACCGGCGCATCGTGGGAGGAGCAGATCGGCATGGCCGCCGACCTGGTCATGCACTCGGACGCGGCGCCGTGCCTGATATTCGACCAGGTTCCCGGTTGCAAGAAGGGCTTCCGCGTGCTGGTCAATTTCTTCGGCGGCAAACGCAAGAACATGACGCTCGGCTTTCCGCTCGATTACAGCCGGCTGGCCCTGTCGCAGGCATTCCTCGAGGAGTACCTGCGCAACCGGCCGTTGGTGCGCTACCAGGAAGTCAGCGACGGGCCGGTATTCGAGAACGTGCTCCTCGGCGACGACGTCGACGTGACCCGGTTTCCCACGCCGTGGTGGCACAAGCACGATGGCGGACGCTATATCGGCACCGGCAGCTTCAACGTCACGCTGGATCCGGAGGAGAAGTGGGTGAATGTCGGCACCTATCGGGTGATGGTGCAGGACAAGAAAAGCGTCGGCTTCTATATCTCTCCCGGCAAGCACGGCCGCATCCATCGCGACAAGTACCAGGCGCGCAAGGAACCGATGCCGGTCGCCGTCGTCCTCGGCGGAGACCCGCTCACCTTCCTGATGGCGTGCAGCGAAGTGCCGTACGGCGTGTGCGAATACGATATGGTCGGAGCGCTGCGTGGAAGACCGGTGAAGGTGGTGCGCGGCCGGATCACCGGCCTGCCGATACCGGCCAACGCCGAGGCCGTGCTCGAAGGTTTCGTCGAGCCCGGCAAGATGAGACGTGAAGGCCCCTTCGGCGAGTGGACCGGCTACTACGCGAGCGATGTCCGCGAGGAGCCGGTCATGGACATCAAGGCCATCTACCACCGCAACGATCCCATCATGCTCGGCTGCCCGCCGCTGTGCCCGCCGGACGAGATGGCGCGCTATCGCGCGATCACGCGCTCGGCGCTGTTGCGCCAGGAGATCGAGAAGGCGGGCGTTCCCGACGTCAAGGCGGTGTGGGCACACGAGGCCGGCGGCGCGCGCATGCTGCTGGGTGTCGCCATCTCGCAGCGCTACCCGGGGCACGCCAAGCAGGCGGGCCACGTCGCGTCGCAGTGTCATGTAGGCGCCTACGCCGGCAAGTACGTCATCGTCGTCGACGACGACATCGACGTATCCAATCTGGAAGAGCTCGTCTGGGCGATGTGCACGCGCTCCGACCCGGCCACTTCGATCGACACGATCCACGGCGCGTGGAGCACGCCGCTCGATCCGCGTCTCGACCCCGTTGATCGCGCCCGGGGCAACTTCACCAATTCGCGCGCGATCATCGACGCCTGCCGGCCGTTCCACTGGCGCGACAAGTTCCCGCGCGTGAATGCCCTCGACCCGGACACGCTGAAGAAGGCGCGCGAGCAATTCGGGCACCTGGTTCCCTGAACAGCGTAGTATTATTGTGGTACTTCAATACCGTTATTGGATGTCCCGGGAGACTCGTTGCCGCTGCGCGGTCGCCGCGAGAAACAGGACGTGATCGACCCGGCAGCGCCGGGCTCGCTGCGGGTGCGCGCGATCAAGCTCGAAGATCTCGATCAGGTGATCGCCATCGATGCCGATATCACCGGGTTGAAGAAGGTCGACTATTGGTACGAGCTGTTTCACCGCTATGGAACGCGCGGCTTGCAGCAGCGTTTCTTCCTGGTTGCGGAATCGGATAACGCGATCAAGGGCTTCATCGTCGGCGAGGTGCGCGACTGGGAGTTCGGCTCGCCGCCGTGCGGTTGGGTGTTCGGCATCAGTGTGCGCGGCGACGCGCGGCTCGCGGGCGTCGGCAGCCGCCTGCTGGAGGCGGTCTGCGAATGCTTTCGCCGCGCGGGCGTGAATATTGTGCGAACCCTGCTCGCGCGGGACAACCATCTGGTCATGTCGTTTTTCCGCAGCCAGGGAATGATGGCCGCGCCGTTCATCGCGCTCGAGCGCGACCTCGACTGACCGGCCCGCCCGGATGAAACTGCAGAAGAACACCAGCATCGCGTTGTGCAGCATCCTGCAAGCCGCATCCGATCCGACCCGGCAGATTTCGGCGGCCGACATCGCCAGCAAGTTCGGCGTATCCCTCCACCATCTGGGAAAAGTGCTGCGGCAACTGGGCCGGGCCGGGATGGTCGAATCGGCGCGCGGCGTCGGTGGCGGCTACCGGTTCAGCGGCAATGCCAAACGCCTGACGCTGATGGACGTGATCGATCTGTTCGAGAGCATCTCGGCGCTGCCGGCGGAGAGCGGCGGCAAGGAGTATAAGACCGATGTCGGCCGCGCCATCGCGCGCGTGCTCTCCGAGATCGATGAAACGGCAAAAGCGACTTTCCGTTCGATCAGCATCGACACCATGTTGAAGCTGATCGAGCGCGACCGGCACGCGCGGGAGACGCGCCCGCAGGGCCGGGGCCGGTGATTACGCCTCAGCCGGAAGATTTCCGGGGTTTTCTTGCGGCTCCCCTGATCTTCGGTCCGGGCTCTCCTGGTTGGAGGCCGGGTTCGAAGCCCCCGACTTCGTGATAGATGGCTTTGGTCTCCGCCTCAAACGCCCTGACCGCCGGGACCTGACCCGGCAGCCCCAATTCCTTCCAGCGCCTGGCAACCGTATCGTAGATGTTCCTTCTCAACGTGGTGCGCTTGGAAAACACCGGCAGGTGGCGGTGCTCCTTGCAGGCGTTGATCAGGGCCTTCGACCCGTAGGGCCGCTTCTCGGGCGGGTTCTGGGTCGGATCGAGCCAGGTGCTCCACGTGTTCCTCAGGATGTCGATGTCATCGACCGGGTTGCAG
>Ga0209109_10001549_pt1 | contig 12697 bp, 11 predicted proteins | sample Rifsed10ft2_FD_184004 | JGI IMG/M metagenome (GOLD analysis project Ga0209109, IMG submission 184004) | Soil microbial communities from Rifle, Colorado, USA - sediment 10ft 2 (version 2) | ecosystem: Environmental > Terrestrial > Deep subsurface > Rock core/Sediment | place: Rifle, Colorado... | reverse complement strand
CGGCCGCCACGGAAGCGCCGATGGCGGATGCGATGGCCGACCTGATCGCCGCGGCGCAGGCCGAGGGCGGCCTGACGACCATCGCCCTGCCGCACGACTGGTGCAACTACGGCGAAGTGATCTCCAGTTTTACCGAGAAGTACGGCATCCCGATCAACGAGCTCGATCCGAACGCCGGGTCGGGTGACGAGATCGAGGCCGTCAAGGCCAACATGAACAACCCCGGGCCGCAGGCGCCGGACGTCATCGACGTCGGCTTCGGCTTCGGGCCGCAGTTGGTCGAGGAAGGCATCACCCAGCCCTACCAGGTCTCGACCTGGGACACCATCCCCGACAACGTGAAAGAGCCCGAAGGCCACTGGTACGGCGACTACTACGGCGTGTTGGCGCTGCAGACCAACGCCGACGTGGTCGAGAACCCACCCGACGAGTGGGTCGACCTGCTCGATCCGCAGTACGAGGGCCAGGTGGCCTTGGCGGGCGATCCGCGCACCTCGAACCAGGCCATCCAGTCGGTGTTCGTCTCCGCGCTGGTCAACGGCGGTTCGTTGGATGATGCCGCCCCCGGCCTCGACTTCTGGGCTGACGTTGTGACGGAGGGCAACTTCGTGCCGGTGATCTCGACCGACGGCACCTTTGCCCGCGGCGAAACCCCGATCACCGTCCAGTGGGACTACCTGGCGCTGGCCGACCGCGATGTCTTCGGCGACAACCCGACCACAGTGATCAATGTCCCGTCGGATGCCGTCTGGGGCGGCGTCTACATCCAGGGCATCAGCGCCTATGCGCCGCACCCCAATGCGGCCAAGCTGTGGATGGAGCATCTCTACTCGGATGAGGGCCAGTTGCTGTGGCTCAAGGGGTACTGCCACCCCATCCGCTACACCGACCTGGCCTCGCGCGGCGTGATCCCGGCCGAGATGGCTGCGGCGCTGCCGCCGGCGGAACTGTATGCCCAGGCGATCTTCCCGACGATCGCTCAGCTCTCGGCCGCCCGCGAGCTGATCACCACCCAGTGGGATACGGTCGTCGGCGTCGACGTCGAGTCGACGGAGTAGTCCGAGCCGCCCGGAGCGCGTGAAAGGACTTCGGCATCACCGCGCTTAGACTTCCGTGGCACAGAGGCAAAGACCGGGACGCGCGCAAGGCGCGTCCCGGTCCCCCTCTTCTCTCGAAGGACGCGCTCGGCCTGCTGCCTTTTCTGCTTTTCGTCTTCTTCTTCCTGCTTCTTCCCGCCAGTTCCTTGGTGATCGGCGCCTTCCAGGGAGACGAAGGCCAGTTCACCCTGCAGCATATCTCCGACCTGTCGCAGCGCTTCATCCTGCAGGCTTACCGCAACAGCATTCAGGTCAGTCTGGTGACGGCCGTGGTCGGCGGGTTGTTTGGCTTTCTGCTGGCCTACGCCGTCACGATCGGGGGCCTGCCGATCTTCGTGCGGGCGATGGTGATCACCTTCGCCGGCGTCGCCTCCAACTTTGCCGGCGTGCCGCTGGCCTTCGCCTTCATTTCGACTCTCGGCCGCACCGGCGTTCTGACCGGCCTCTTGAAATCGGCCGGCGTCAACCTGTATTCGCAGGGTTTCAGCCTGTATACCTTCGCCGGACTCAGTCTGACCTATCTCTACTTTCAGTTCCCCCTGATGATCCTGATCATGGCGCCCGCCCTCGACGGCCTGAAGCGCGAGTGGCGCGAGGCGTCGGAAAATCTGGGGGCCACCGGGCTGCAGTACTGGCGCCACATCGCCATGCCGATCCTGCTGCCGTCGATCCTGGGGACGATGGTGCTGCTGTTCGGGAACGCCTTCGGAGCTTACGCCACCGCCTACGCGCTGACCGGCGGCACGCTCGACCTGGTGACGATCCTGATCGGCGCGCAGATCCGCGGCAACGTGCTGTATGACCCCGGCCTGGGTTTTGCCCTGGCCATCGGAATGGTCGTGATCATGGCCTTCAGCATCGGGATGTATTCCTGGCTGCAGCGGCGCAGCGAGCGCTGGTTGCGATGAGAAGGCGGCGATTCTGGCCCTGGTTCTGGCTGGCGCTGGGCGCCATCTACTTCTTCGTGCCGCTGCTGGCCACCGGCGAATTCTCGCTGCGGGCCCAGCGCGACGCTTTCTCGCTGCTGGCCTATCAGCGCGTCCTGCAGGACAACCAATTCATCTCTTCCTTCTTGTTCTCGCTGCGCATGGGAATCCTGACCATCCTGTTCGGCGTGCTGCTGATCGTGCCGACGACCTATTGGGTGCATCTGCGTCTGCCGCGACTGCGCCCCCTGGTGGAGCTGCTGACGCTCCTGCCGTTCGTCATCCCGGTGATCGTCCTGGTCTTCGGGCTGATTCGGACCTACAGCAGCCCGCCCTTCCGCATGACCACTACACCCGCCACGACCGACATCCTGCTCATCGGCGGGTACATGGTCATTTCGCTGCCGTACCTGTATCGCTCGGTCGACGTCGGGTTGCGGGCGATGGACGTGCGCAGCCTGACCGAGGCGGCGCAGAGCCTGGGCGCCGGATGGGGGACGATCCTCTTCCGGGTCATCATGCCCAACTTGCGCACCGCCGTCCTGACGGGCGCGCTGCTGACATTGGCGATCGTCATCGGCGAGTTGACTCTGGCGCAGTATCTGGCCCGCCCGGCCTTCGGCCCGTACATGGCGCTGCTCGGCCAGAATCGCGCCTACGAGCCGGCGGCGTTGGCCATCATGAGCTTCGGCATGACCTGGGCCGCCATGGGCTTGATCTACTTTCTGACGCGCGGCCAGCAGGCGCAAATCGGCGGCGGACACTGAGGACCGGCGGGACAACCATGGCCTACCTCGAACTGCACAACCTCTCCAAGACCTTCGGCGGCTCGGGCGCGGTGGTCGACTTCGATTTGGCCGTCGAGCGCGGCGAATTCGTCTCGTTCCTGGGCCCGAGCGGCTGCGGCAAGACGACCACTCTGCGCATGATCGCCGGCTTCGAACTGCCGACCTCCGGCCAGGTCACCCTCGACGGGAAGGACCTGACGACCAAGCCGCCCAACCAGCGCAACGTCGGGATGGTCTTCCAGAGCTATGCCCTCTTCCCGAACATGACCGTCGCCAAGAACGTCGGCTTCGGCCTCAAGGTTCGGGGGCGGCCGAAAGACGAGGTCGAAGGCCGGGTGAAGGAAATGCTCGAGCTGATCAAGATGTCGCACCTGGAGAAGCGCTTCCCGTACCAGCTCTCCGGTGGGCAGCAGCAGCGGGTGGCCCTGGCTCGGGCGCTGGCCATCCAGCCCCACGTCTTGCTGCTGGACGAGCCGCTGTCGGCCCTCGACGCCAAGATCCGGGTCGAGCTGCGGGCCGAGATCCGCCGCATCCAGCGCGAGCTGCAGATCACGACGGTCTACGTGACCCACGACCAGGAGGAGGCCCTGTCGATCTCCGACCGGGTCGTGGTGATGAACGCCGGCCGCATGGAACAGGTCGGGCAGCCGTTCGAGATCTACAACTTCCCGCGCACCGAATTCGTGGCCGGCTTCGTCGGCACGCTCAACCAGCTGCGGGTGACGGTCGTCGAGGCCGCTTCCGGCCGGGTCGCCTTTGCCGATCAGAGCTTCCTGACCAGCGGCCCGCTGGAGGCCGGCAAGGGGGAGACCGTGCTGGCGATGCTGCGCCCGGAGGAGCTTCACTTCGGCGTAGCGCCGGGCGAGAACCAGCTGGACGGCAAGGTCGAGTCGGTCAATTTCCTGGGGTCGCTGGTGCGCATCCAGCTCAGCGTGGGGCCGGCTAAGGTCACCCTCGACGCCCTCAACGAACGCCGCCTCAACCTGCCGCGCGTCGGTGAGATGCAGACGATTTCTTTTCCACCGCACGCCGTGTGGGTGATGCCGGCAGCCTGAGCACCGGCCGCGTCGGGGAACACGACAATCGGATGCGCCGGCCCCTCGACGTCGCCCAGGGCCGGCGCATCACATGAGGAGGCATCGGGTGGGAGACAGGCCAGGCCGAAGCAACTTCCGTTCAGCGGCGCAGTCCGCCCTGCTGATGACGGCCGGGACGCTGCTGATGGTGGTGTCGCTGACCGTCTTTCTGGCGCCTTCGGGGATCGCGCCGGGCGGCGTCTCCGGCACCGCCGTCATTCTCAACGTCGTCTTCGGCTGGCCGATCGGCTGGGTGATGTTGGTGCTCAATGTCCCGCTGCTGGCCCTGGGTTTCCGTTACCTCGGCCGCTACCAGTTCCTCGTCCGCACCGCCTATGTCGTCGGCCTCTACAGCCTGGGGGCGGAAATGTTCACCAGCTGGCTCCAGGCCCCGGCCATCACCCATAACGCCCTGTTGAACGCCCTCTACGGCGGCGTGGTCGGCGGCATCGGTTCCGGATTGATCTACCGCGGCCAAGCTTCGGTGGCCGGCACCGGTATCCTGGCCCGCATCGTCCAACTCAGGTCCGGCATGCCGGTCAGTCAGGTCTTCCTGCTGACGGACGGCGGCGTGATCCTGGCGGCGGCTCTGGTGCTGGGCTGGGAGAACGGCCTGTACTCGCTGCTGGCGCTCTTCGTGTGGGGACTCGCCACCGACTATGTCCTGGAAGGCCCGAGCGTCATCCGCACGGCCTTCATCGTCACCGATCACCCGGACCGCGTCGCCGAGGCCGTCATGCGGCGTCTGGGAATCGGTGTGACGGCCTGGGCGGCGCAGGGCAAGTTCACCCAGGAGCCGCATACGGTTTTGTTCTGCACCGTCAGCCGACCGGACGTCGATCCGCTGCGCTCGGCAGTGACCGAAGGAGACCCGGCGGCGTTCCTGGTCATCGGCCACGGCCATCAGGCCACCGGCGGGATGGTACGCAGCCATCCACCCGGCTCGTCAGCCGCCGCCGAGGAGAAGGAAGCTCCGCCACCGGCGCGCAAGAAGACGAGGCCGGCGGCGGCCCCGTCGCGCCGCCGGGCGCGGTCGAAGAAGCCGACGGGCCGCTGACGCCTCGGTCCGAATGAGGAAAACGATGGGACGAGTCATCCTTGTGGTCTCCGACGCGCTGCGCGACGACACCGCCGCCCGGCAGATGGGCTACCTGCAGCACCTGGTCGAGGCCGAGAAGGCGACCCGCTACACCGTCGTCGCCGAACTGCCGACGATGTCGCGTCCGCTGTACGAGACGCTGCACACCGGGGTGCCGGTCAGCGTCCATGGCGTCACCCACAACCGCGTCGTGCGCCGCTCGACGATGCCCAATGTCTTCGAGGAAGCGGTGCGCCAGGGCCGCACGACGGGCGCCTCGGCCTACTGGTGGTTCTCGGAGCTCTATAATCGCGTCCCCTACGATCCCGTCGCCGATCGGGAGGTCGACGATCCGGCGCTGGCGATTCAGCACGGGCGCTTCTATACGGAAGACAACATGCCGGACCGCGAGGTATTCGCCGCCGGCGCCACGCTGGTGCAGCGATTCCAGCCGGACTACGTCCTGATCCATCCGATGGGCATGGACTACCTGGGGGAGACGTACGGCTCCGATTCGCCGCAGTACCGCAACAACGCCATCTTCCAGGACATGATCGTGGCGGATCTCGTTCCCGGGTGGCTCGCCGCCGGCTATCACGTGCTGGTGACCGCCGACCACGGGATCAACAACGATCGTCTGCACGGCGGAACGCTTCCGGAAGTGCGCCACGTTCCGCTCTACCTGATCCCGCCGGACGGCGCCGGACGGGGTGATACGCGGCGCCAGGTCCCTCAACTGGCGATGGCGCCCACCCTGTGCCGCTTGCTGCAGATCCCGGCGCCTCGGACCATGACCGCCAAGCCCATCCGCTGAAGCCGCCATCGACCGGCGGCGAGGAGATTGCACACATGGCCGCGCGCTATCAGCTCCGCAAGGCCGCCAACGGGCAGGACTACTTCAACCTCACGGCGGAGAACAACAAGATCGTCCTGACGAGCGAGATGTACGACAGCAAGGCCGCCGCCCAGCAGGGCATCGAAGCCATTCGGCTCAACGGCCCTCTGCCTGAACGTTACGACCGACGCCGTTCGGTCGACGGCCAGGACTACTTCGTGCTTCTGGCGGCCAATGGTGAGATCATCGGCCAGAGCGAAATGTACCGTTCCTCGGCGGCGTTGGAGAACGGATTGCAAGCCGTCATGCGGGTGGCGGCGGCGGCGGAAGTTTTCGAAGTGGCATGACCCCCGCCGTTCGGTGGGCGGAACGCTCCGGACCAGTCCGAGTGAGCCCAAAACAGATCCAGGAGGCGGTTGAGCGCCATCCAGTCCAGGACTCCGGAGGGCCTGCACGTCTACCGGTCCGAAGGAACTGGTCCTGTCCTCGGGAGTCCTAATCCTGGGCCTCCCGAGCCCCCTTAGCCCTTGTCCTGGCGTATTGACACCGCAAAGGGCGAATGCTACCATCTTGCCATTGGTGTACACCAATAGACCATTGGTGCTCCAGTTGCGTGTATGGCCCAAGCTCACGGTCCTGTTCCTGTCTCCCTCGTTCTTGAGCCTCCCCGTGATCGGCTGATTGCCGGTCGATCCCTTCACGTCCAAATCGCCGAATCGCTCTTGGCGCGCATTGAGGCGGGAGAGCTGGTTGCCGGCGACCGCCTGCCGTCCGAGCGGGACTTGGCCGAGACGCTGGGCGTCAACCGGCTGACGCTGCGGCGGGCGCTGCGGGCGTTGGAGAGCCAGGGGCTGATCACACGGCGCCCCGGGCTCGGCACGCACGTTGCCTCGCCCAAGATCGAGCGCCAGGCGGCGCGCCTGATGTCGTTCACCCGCGGCATGCAGCAGCGCGGTTTCGTGCCCGGCACCCGTTTGCTTTCGGTGGAACACCTCCCTGCCCACGCGGCGTTGGCGGCCGTGTTGCAGATCGGCACCGGAGCGCCGGTGTGCGTTGTCCACCGCTTGCGGACGCTCAATCGCGAACCCGCCTTGCTGGAGCAGTACACGCTCCCCGAAGAGCGATTCGTTCACCTGGAACGCCACGATCTGGAGGGGCGATCGATCTATGCCATCCTGCAGGAAGACTTTGGCGTGAAGATCCAGCGAGCGCGGCAAAGCCTCGAGCCCGTCGCCGCCAGCGAATACGAGGCGGAGATGTTGGGGGTCGCCCCGGGCGCCCCCTTGATGCTGGAACAGCGCCTTTCGTTCGACGCCCACGACCGCCCGGTCGAGCACGGGCGGGACCTGTATCGCGGCGACCGCTTCCGCTTCGTCACCGAGACCGCGCCCTGGGAAGGATGACCCCGCAGCCATGATCGAGTCCCCGATCTCACTTCTCTCGTCGGATCAGGTGCAGCAGGTCCACCAGGCCTCGTTGGAGATCCTGCAGGACGTCGGCTTGCTGGTGCGCAACGAACATGCCCGCACGATCTTCGCCCGGCACGGCTGCCGCGTCGACGCCGAGTCGGGCGTCGTGCGCCTGCCGCCGGCGGTCGTCGAGCGCCATCGCGCCTCGCTGCCGCCGACCTTCACCTTCGGTGCCCGCGACCCGGCCTTCGATCGCACGATGCCCGGCGACGCCCCGGTCATCGTCACCGGCTCGTCGGCCCCCAACGTCATCGATCCCGACAACGGGCACGAACGGCGGGCGCGGTCTGAGGACTTGGCGCGAATTGCCCACCTGGTCAACGAGCTGCCCGCCTACGACGTCTTTTCGATCTCCACCCTGGCTGAGGACGCCCCGGCCGGCTTCTTCACGCTGACACGGCTGTACCCGTCGCTCAAGTACTGCCTCAAGCCGGTGCGCGCCTCCGGCCCGCCGGAGGACACCCGCAAGATCCTCGACTTCGCCTTCCTCGTCGGGGGCGGAGAGGCAGCCTACCGGGATCATCCCTTCGTCACGCATCACTACTGCCCGGTCGTCTCGCCGCTGACGATGGACTTCGATTCGACGGAGATGCTGATCTTCTTCACCGAGCAGGGCCTGCCGTGCTACCCGACGATCGTCCCCAACGCCGGGCTGACCTCGCCGCTGACGCTGCTCGGCACGCTGACGCAAGGGAACGCCGAGTTCCTGGCGGCGGCCGTCCTGGAGCAGATGGTCCGTCCGGGCAAGGAGACGATCTACGCCAGTCTGCCGACGGTGGCCGACATGCGCACCGGCGCCTACGCTCCCGGGGCGATCGAAACCGGGATCCTGTTCATCGCCACGGCGCAGATGGCTCGCTACTACAACGTCCCCTGCGGCGGCTATATCGGGCTGACCAACAGCAAGGTCAATGATGCCCAGTCCGGCTACGAAACGGGGATGTCGGCCATCGCCGGGCTGCTCGGCGGAGTCCACATGTTCAACATGGCCGGCCTGCTGGACGCGCTGATGTCGTTCGATTTCGCCAAGGCGGTGATCGACGATGAGATCGCCCAAATGCTCAAGAAGACCGCCGCCGGGCTGGAGTTCAGCCAGGCCAATCTGGCGCTGGACGTCATCGCCGAGGTCGGTCCGGCCGGGATGTACGCCGACAACCTGCATACGGTGCAACGGATGAAGACCACCGCCGTGCTTCCCGAGATCGCCGATCGCGACCCGCGTCAATTGTGGTTGGAGCGGGGCGGCCTCGATTCGCAGGGACATGCCATGCGCCGACTGCACGACATCCTGACGCGGCCGAACAACGCCGGCTTCACCCCCGAGCTCGATGACCAGATCCGTCGGACGTTTCAGGGCCTGGTGATGGCCGAGCTCAAGCCGCCGGACGGCTGGGCGCGGCCGGCCGAAGCGCCCGGCCGGGATCGCGCCGACCGGGCCGAACGCCGAAGGAGGCGAAGCGCGTGAGGCGGAGCGTCGGAGAGCGGGCCGCGCCATGGCCGAAGGCGGGAATCATCTCTGGACGAGGAAGGCATGACGCCCTTCGCGATCCTGCTCGTGTTGACTTCGGCCGGCTTCCATGTCGTCACCCACGTGGCGCTCAAGCAGAGTCGCGACCGTTCGGCCTTCGTCTGGTGGATGTTGATCTGGGCCGGCGTCCTCTTCCTGCCCATTCCCCTCCTGGGCTGGACGTCCATCCCGGCCGCCGGCTGGGGGCTGATGGCCTTCAGCGCCGTCTTCGAAGCCGGCTACTTCGGCGCCATCGCGCTGGCCTACCGCGGCGCCGACCTTTCCCTGGTCTACCCGCTGGCGCGCGGGACGGCGCCGGTGCTGCTCATGCTGTGGTCCATCGTGTTTCTGAACGAAACGCTAACGCCGGGTGGGGTGCTGGGAATCCTGATGATCACGGCCGGGCTGTACACGGTGAATCTGTCGAAGCTCGGGGATTGGCGCGAACCCCTGCGCGCGCTGCGGCGCGTGGGCCCTCGCTGGGCGGTGGCGGCCGGGGTGTGCACCTCGGCCTACACCGCCATCGACAAAGTCGGGATCGATTACGTCCCGCCGCTGCTCTACACCTACCTGGCGTTATGGATGACCGTCGTCCTGCTCACACCGTGGACGCTGCGGCTTGTCGGCCGCACCGGCCTGAGGGCCGAGGTCAAATCCTCGCGCGGCGGGACGGTCCTGGCCGGGTTCACGACGCTGGCGGCCTACGGCCTGGTCCTGCTGGCGATGAGCCGTGGCATGCCGGCAGCCTACGCCGGGGCGCTGCGCGAGATCAGCGTCGTCTTCGGCGCCGCCTACGGCGTGCTGGTGCTGAAGGAGCAGGGCGGGCCGATGCGCATCCTCGGCGCCAGCTTCATCGCGCTGGGCGCGGTCATGATCGGATTCCTTGGATGACTCCTAAGGCAAGGCTCCCCCTTTGGCAGGTTATCTGCCTCACCCCCCTCACCCCCTCGCGAAGCAGCCCTGTGGGCCTCTCCGCACAGAACGGTTCCTTTCGGATAAGAGGACCTCGTGCGGAGAGGGGGGAGGACATCTCAGGAAGGAGGGGGACGGCCCTGCCGTTCCCCTCCTTCCTGAAAAACCTTTCCCCTCCCCCTGCTGAGCTCCTTCGGGTGCGTCACGCGCGATTGCAGGGGGAGGGGGCGAGGGGGTGGGGGTCGGACCATCCGGCACGGAGCGTTGAGGTCTTCACGGGGTGACCGGCGACGCGACTCAGACCCACAAGCTCATCCTGATGCCCTCCGGACGGCAGGGGCAGGTGCCGCACGGGATGGACTTGCTGGATGCGGCGCGGTCGCTCGGTGTCGAACTCGAGTCGATCTGCGGCGGGCGGCAGACGTGCGGCAAGTGCCAGGTCATCGTGGAAGAGGGGAGCTTCGCCAAGCACGCCGTCACCTCCAGCGTGGATCACCTCTCGCCCGTCGGTCCCGTCGAAGCAGACTATTGCCAGGCGAACAAGATCGCCGGCCGCCGGCTGGCGTGTGCGGCGCAGGTCGTCGGCGATCTGCTGATCGTCGTCCCGGAGGAGAGCCAGGCCCGCAAGCAGTTCATCGCCAAGGCCGCCGGGGAACGCGCCATCGACGTCCAGCCGGCGATCCGGCCGTACTATCTCGAGATTTCCGCCGCCACCCTGGAGACACGGCCGGGAGCCTGGGAGCGGTTGCGGCTGTCGCTGGCGGCGGACTGGAAGTTGTCGGTCGACTCCTTCGCCCCGACGTTGCTGGCGGAGCTGCCCTCGGCGTTCAACGGGGAGCGCGGCAAGCTGACGGTCCAGGTCTGGCAGGATCGCGAAGTGCTGCGGGCCCAGGCGGGCTATCGGGAGGCCGCCTACGGGCTGGCGATCGACATCGGTTCGACGACGGTCGTGGCTCATCTGTGCGATCTGCGCACGGGCGCGCTGCGCTCGACGCAGGTGGCGATGAATCCGCAGGTGCGCTACGGCGAAGACCTGATGAGTCGGGTCAGCTATGCCATGCACGAGGCGCAGGGCACCGAGCGCATGCATCGGGCGATCGTCCGAACGCTCAACGAACTATCCGAGCTGGCCTGCACCGCCGCCGGGATCGCCGTCGAAGACGTGCTGGACGTCGTGCTCGTCGGCAATCCGATCATGCACCACCTGGCCCTCGGCATCGACCCGTCCGACCTGGGCGGGGCGCCGTTTGCCCTGACGGTCAGCGGCCCGGTCGACGGGCGCGCCGCCGACATCGGCCTGCGCCTGCATCCGGCCGCCCGCCTGCATGCCCTCCCTTGCATCGCCGGGCATGTCGGCGCCGACCACGTCGCCGTCCTGCTGGCCGAAGCCCCGCACGAGTCGGACGAGGTCAGCCTGGTCGTCGACGTCGGGACCAACGCCGAGATCTCGGTCGGAAACCGGCGGCGGATCGTGTGCGCCTCCAGCCCCACCGGCCCGGCCTTCGAGGGCGCCCAGATCACTCATGGCCAGCGGGCGGCGCCGGGAGCGGTCGAGCGCGTCCGCATCGATGCGGCGACGCTCGAACCGCGCTGGAAGGTGATCGGCCACGACGATTGGCTCAGCGGCGACGGGGCAGCCCCATCCGCCGCGCTGGCGACCGGCATCTGCGGGAGCGGTATCATCGAGGCCGTCGCCGAGCTGCGGATGGCGGGCCTGCTGCGCCCGGACGGGCTTTTCGACGGGGCGCGTCCCACGCCGCGGCTGCGCCGGCGCGGCCGAACGTTCGAGTACGTGCTGGTGGGCGCCGCCGCCTCGGCCACCGGCAGCGATATCGTCATCACCCAAAGCGACGTGCGCGCCATCCAACTGGCCAAGGCGGCGCTGTACGCCGGGGCCAGCCTGCTCCTGCGGCGATTGGGGATCGACCGCGTCGATCGGGTGCTGCTGGCGGGCGCCTTCGGCTCCTACGTGAGCCCGCTGCACGCCATGGCGCTCGGCCTGATCCCGGATTGCGATCTGAGCCGCGTGACGGCGGTCGGCAACGCCGCCGGCGACGGCGCCCGCATCGCGCTGCTCAACCGCCAGGCGCGCCTGGAGGCGGAACGGCTGGCCGGCTGGGTGGAGCACGTGCAGATCGCCACCGACCCGGCCTTCCAAGATACGTTTGTGGCGGCGCTGGCGCTGCCGCATGCATCGGATCCCTTTCCCCATCTGGAGGGCCTGCTGCCGGAACCGGCGCCGGCGCTGGTGGCGCCCGGCGGACGCCGGCGACAGGCCCGCTGACCGAGGAGACCATGACGGAACCGCTCGACCTGACAAAGCTCGAGACGCCGGAGCTCATCCAACAGATGCAGGATGACCTCTATGACGGCCTGGCGGCCGAAGTCACGGCCGGCGTCCGCATCTTGCTGGAGCGCGGCCTGACGCCGTACGAGGTCCTGACCCAGGCCCTGGTCGGCGGGATGGACGTCGTCGGGGCCGACTTCCGCGACGGCGTGCTGTTCGTCCCGGAAGTGCTGATGGCGGCCAAGGCCATGAAAGCCGGGATGGAGATCCTGCGGCCGCTTCTGGTCGAGACCGGGGCGCCCCAGATCGGCACGATGGTCATCGGCACCGTCAAAGGCGACATTCATGACATCGGCAAGAACCTGGTGGCGATGATGATGGAAGGCGCCGGGTTCAAGGTGGTCAACCTGGGGATCAACACCGATGCCGAGAAGTTCCTGGCCGCCATCCACGAGCACACCCCGGATATCCTGGGGATGAGCGCCCTGCTGACGACGACGATGCCGTATATGGGCGTCGTGATCAAGACGCTCAAAGAGCAGTCTCTGCGCGACAAGCTGATCGTGCTCGTCGGAGGGGCGCCGCTCAACATCGCCTTCGCCGAAGAGATCGAAGCCGATGCCTACTGCCGCGATGCGGCGGTGGCGGTGGAGACAGCCAAGAAGCTGGTCGCCATCCGCCGCGGTCAGGAGGCCTGACGATGAAACGCTGGCAGAGTCTGC
>Ga0209109_10001546_pt1 | contig 12721 bp, 4 predicted proteins | sample Rifsed10ft2_FD_184004 | JGI IMG/M metagenome (GOLD analysis project Ga0209109, IMG submission 184004) | Soil microbial communities from Rifle, Colorado, USA - sediment 10ft 2 (version 2) | ecosystem: Environmental > Terrestrial > Deep subsurface > Rock core/Sediment | place: Rifle, Colorado... | reverse complement strand
CGAGTGCCGTTCCAACTTGTTTCACCGAACGCTCGAAGGTATGGGTTTGCATTGAACCACTTGGCGAGAATAGTTGGAACGGCGCTAGTGGTGTGATGCACAAGTTACTTGTATAATGTCGCCGGCCATGGTACTGTCGGTGCCATGCCACTGCCAATTCGAATCGTCAAATTGAAGCGCGGTGATCGCCAGGCGCTCGAGGAATGGGTGCGGGGCCGGACGACCTCGCAGCGGTTGGTGGAGCGCGCGAGCATTGTGCTGGCGTCGGCCGACGGAATGGCGGGCGCGGCGATCTGCACGACCGTTGGCGTCGCGCGACCGACGGTGAGCCTGTGGCTGAATCGGTATGAGGCCGAAGGGCGCGAGGGCCTGATGACGGACCGGCCGCGCTCGGGACGGCCACGGCAGCTCGACGCCGCGGAAGAAGCGCGGATTGTGGCGAAGACCTTGAAGGACGCGCCGCCGGATGGGGGCACGCATTGGAGCACGCGCCTGATGGCCAAGGAGACCGGCTGGGATCAAGCGACCATTTCGCGGTTGTGGCGCGCGAATGGACTGAAGCCGCACCACGTCGCGTACTTCAAAGTGTCGACCGACCCCGAGTTTGTCGCCAAGCTGCGCGATGTCGTCGGCCTCTATGTGAATCCGCCGAAACGGGCGGTGGTCTTCTCCATGGACGAGAAGAGCCAAATTCAGGCGCTCGATCGGACGCAGCCCGGCCTGCCGCTCAAGAAGGGGCGCGCCGGGACCATCACGCATGATTACAAGCGGCACGGGACGACGACGTTGTTCGCGGCGCTAAACGTCCGCACCGGCGATGTGCAACACGAGTGTCGGCCCCAACACAAGCAGCGGGACTTTCTCGCGTTCATGACGCGCGTCGAGCGGGACGTCCCCAAGGGCCTGAGTGTGCATGTGATCTTGGACAACTATGCGACGCATAAGACACCTGACGTCGAGAAGTGGCTTCGGCGGCACCCTCGCGTGCATTTCCATTTTACGCCCACGTCCGCCTCGTGGCTGAATCTCGTTGAACTGCTCTTTAACGAATTGAGTCGACGACAGCTTCACCGCCTCGCCGTCAATTCGGTCAACGAACTCATCGCGGCGATTACCAGCTACCTTGATCGTCGCAATGAACACCCGACGCCGTTCGTGTGGACCGCGACCGTCACCGCCATCCTGGCCAAGGTCCGCAAAGCGAAAGAGACTTTGGCATCACACCACTAGCGCCTCCCTGGGTGACGTCCGCAGGATTGTGGCCCACGTTGGAGTACTCGTAACCCGGGACACAAGATGACCATGCGGTACATCGTCGCCAGATCGGCCAGCGTCGCGCTGACGATTTGCACCTTCGGGCTCTCACCGCTCTTCGCGGCATCGGTTCATGCGCGGGCCTCAGGCGAGGCCGAAGTGCTTTCGAACACGTCGGTCGTGATCATGATCGCGGGCAAGGTCAGCAAGGACCTCATCCTCACGAAGATCCGGACGACCAAGTCGGGGTTCGACGTGACGGCGGCCGGGCTGGTTCGGCTGCACCAGAGCAAGGTTTCGCAGGAGGTCATCATTGCGATGATGGCTGCCGCCGCCGATCCCAAACTCGCGGTGCGGGCCACCGGACCAGCGGAGGCTCTCACGAACAATGACATTGTCCAGATGGTGATGGGTCAACTTCCTCGGCCGCTCATCATCGAGAAGATCCGCGTCACCAAGGCACGCTTCGACGTGACGTCCGACGGCCTGGTGAGCCTGCAATCGAGCGAGGTCCCGGACGAAGTCGTGAAAGCGATGATGAGCGCACCGGTCGCACCGCCATCAAAGGACGCCACTTCGGAATGATCCCCCGGCTCGAGAGGCAGTCGCCGAAGCGAGAGTGCGTTCGATCGGCCAACGCGGAACTCCGATATCGGAGCTCCGACTGCGTATTCGGTGGGCGGGAGTCCGAAGTCGTCAAGCTGCAGCTCGCTCAGGCGGGGCATCCCTGGATGGCGCGGCTTTCACGCCAGGGAGCGGCCGGCGTTACGTTCCCGACAGGCCCGGCCGGCGCACAGGTGAGGGAATCGTAGCCGCCCGCGACGCGCAGTGACGCCGCCGGTCGGTGGTGCTCCCCTTTCCAGGTGCCAGATGCCCGCATCGCGACCCGCGATTTCTGTTGAAGCACGTCGCGCCGACGTCGTGAGCGGATGAGCACCCGGACGGAGCGCTCTCGTGTAGACGCGTCAGAGGAGCCGCTCGTCGGTCCCATTCACGGGGAGCTCCTCGGCGCAGATCATCTTGCGGCGCGGGCACGTGCAGTGGCGCGCGAGCGTCGCCTGGTGGTTGGACGGCTCCCGCTGCGTCCCGCTCGCCTCCTGGGCCGCCTCGAGGACACGCGGCGCCTCCTCACCGACGCGCACGCCCGACTGACTGCGGCCGCTGCCGCGGGTGTCGACGCCGGGCCGGCGGCCGAGTGGTTTCTCGACAACTACCACGTCGTGCAGGAGCACCTGCAGGAAGTCCGCGCCAGCCTGCCCGGTGGCTACTATCGCGAGCTTCCCGAACTGGCCAGCGGACCGCTCACCGGGTATCCGCGCGTTTACGAGATCGCGATCTCGCTCATCTCGCACACCGAAGCCCAGGTAGACCTCGAGAACGTCGACCTGTACGTCGAAGCGTTCCAGAGCGTCACCCCGCTGTCGGTCGGGGAACTGTGGGCCATGCCGGCAATGCTGCGGCTCGGTCTGATCGAAAGCGTCCGTCGAATGACGCTGCGCACCGTGCACCGACTGGACGACATCGCGCTCGCCGCACAATGGGCCGATCGCGTTCTTGCGGCGTCGTCCGGCGGCGGCGCTGAGCTGCGCACCGCGCTGCGCGAATTCGTCGAGGCCGACCACGCGCTCACTCCGCATTTCGTCTCGCGGTTCCTGCAGTCATTGCGGCAAGCGGAAGGCGCATCCGCGCCGCTGGCCTGGCTCGAGCATTGGCTGCGTGACGCCGGCGTGAGCCCCGAGACTGCCGTGGCCCAGTCGACGCAGCACCTGGCGCTGACGCAGATCATGATGGCCAACAGCATCACCAGCCTGCGCGATATCGGCCGGCGTGACTGGCGCCTGTTCGTCGAGAAACAGAGCGTGATGGAAGCGGGGCTGCGCGAGGATCCCTCTGGCTTCTATTCGCGGATGACGTTCGCCACGCGCGACCGCTATCGGCACGTCGTCGAGCGAATCGCCCGGCGAACGGGGCATCGGGAGGCTTCGGTGGCGCAGTGGGCGGTGGACCTCGCCCGGCGTGACTCACTGGCACCGGAGGTCGCGAGTGATACGCGCCGCTCGCATGTCGGTTTCTACCTGGTGGACGACGGGTTGGCCGAGCTGGAACGGATGGCGGGATATACGCCACCGCCTCGCGAGCGCATCGAGCGGCTCGTGCGGGCGCATCCGAACACGGTCTTCATCGGCGGGCTGTCGCTGCTGTCGATCCTCGCGACGCTCGCCATCACACTCGTGGCCGGCGTGGGCGCCCGCGACGCGTGGTGGCTGATCCTCCTGCTCGTATTCCTGCCGGCACTCGACGTCGCCGTGACTGTCTTCAACCAGCTGGTGTCGGCCTGGCTGCCTCCACGCATTCTGCCGCGCCTGGACCTGCACGAGCATGGCGTGCCGGCCGAGTTCCGCACGGCGGTGGTGGTTCCCACTCTGTTCGCCGACGTGGAGTCCGTCCGCGAGGCACTGGAGAACGTGGAAGTGCAGTTCCTCGCCAATCGTGAGGCTCACCTGCACTTCGCCATCCTGAGCGACCTCACCGATGCGCCCGTCAAGGAGCTGCCCGGTGACGCAGCGATCATCGCGGCCGCGCTGGAGGGCGTGCGGGCACTCAATAGTCGTTATGCGGCGGGGGGGCCTGACGAGTTTCACCTGCTGCATCGGCCCCGGCGCTGGAACGCGCGAGAGGGTGTCTGGATGGGATGGGAGCGCAAGCGCGGCAAGCTGTCGGACTTCAACCGGCTGCTGCGCGGCGGGGCCACGGATGCCTTCTCCGTCATCAGCGGCGACACGGCGACCCTGCAGGCGGTGCGCTACGTGATCACGCTCGACGCGGACACGGTGTTGCCACCGGACGCGGCACCGTCGCTGGTGGGCGCGCTCGCGCACCCCCTCAATCGCGCCGTGTACGATTTCGATCGCAAGCGAGTGGTGCGCGGCTATGGCATCCTGCAGCCCAGGGTGGGCGTGTCCCTGCCCAGCGCCCATTGCTCGCGCTTCGCGGCGATCGCGTCCGGCCATCCCGGCGTGGATCCGTACACGACCGCGGTGTCCGACGTGTACCAGGACCTCTACGGCGAAGGGAGCTTCACCGGCAAGGGCATCTACGATGTGGACGCGTTCCAGCTCGCGACGCACGGCCGCTTTCCCGAAAACACGCTGCTGTCACACGACCTGATCGAGGGCAATTACGCGCGCGCCGGCCTGGCCACCGACGTGATCGTCTACGATGAGTATCCCTCGAGTTACGTCGCCTACACGAAGCGCAAGCACCGCTGGATCCGTGGTGACTGGCAGCTGCTTCCGTGGTTGCGCCGCGTCGTGCCGGGGCCCGACGGTCCGGAACGCAACCGGCTGTCGATCCTCTCGCGGTGGAAGATCCTGGACAACCTGCGCCGCAGCATGGTGGAAATCTCCCAGGTGCTCCTCCTGGTGGGAGGCTGGACCGTGCTGCCCGGTTCTCCCTGGCGGTGGACGCTGATCGGCCTGGGCACGATTGTCGCACCCTGGGCTACGTCGATCCTGCTGGCCGTGGTGCGTCCGCCCCGCGACAAATCCTGGCGCGCGTATTACGCGGCGGTGGCGCAGGATACGGTCGTGTATGCACAGCAGGCCGTGGTGACGCTGACGTCGCTGCCACACCAGGCGGCCGTATCTGCCGACGCCATCGTCCGGACGCTCTATCGACTCTTCGTGTCCGGCCGGCGGCTGCTGGAATGGCAATCCGCGTCGTTTGTTGAGCGCAGCGTGTCCGACCTGGCTGCCGAGACCTGGCGGTCGATGCGTGCCTCGGTTCTGCTGGTGGGAGCGGGCGTGTTGGCGTTCACATACGCCTCTTTGCAGCCTGACGTGGCGACCGACCTCACGCTCAGCCGGCCGAGCCCGGTCGTCGCGCTCGTGGGGGCCATCCTGCTCCTGTGGTTGTCCGCGCCCGTGCTCATGACGCGACTGAGCAGGGTGGCTGTATCGGCGAAGCGGCGCCTTTCCCAGGCGGATCGCGCGAGCGCCATGCGATACGCCACACGGCACTGGCAGTTCTTCGAGCACCATGTCACGGAGGCGACTCGCTGGCTGGCGCCGGACAATGTCCAGACCGACCCGGAGCCTGAGGTGGCGATGCGGACGTCGCCCACCAACATCGGCCTGCAGCTGATGGCCACGGTGAGCGCGCGCGACCTGGGCCTCGTCACGGCGGAGGACATGACGCACCGGCTGGAGCAGACGTTCGCGACCCTGGCCACCATGCCACGGTACCGTGGCCACTTCTACAACTGGTATCACTTACCCAGCCTGAGCGTCCTCGAGCCGCCGTACGTCAGCGTGGTGGACAGCGGGAACCTGGCGGGACACCTGATCGCTGTTCGTCAGGCGTGCCTGCAGATCGCCGGTCAGGAGCCGGACTTGTGCCGGCGGCTGCACACGCTGGCCGACGAGGCCTATGGGTTCGTGAACGAGATGGACTTCTCGTTCCTGTACGACCGCACACGCAAGCTGTTCACCATCGGGTACCACCCGGAGTCGTTCACGCCCGATGCCGCCTGCTACGACCTGCTGGCATCGGAGGCGCGCCTGGCAAGCTTCATCGCGATCGCCAGGAACGACGTGCCTGTGGAGCACTGGTTCCGGCTGTCGCGCGCGCTGAACCGCACCGAGGGCGCGACCGCCCTGCTGTCGTGGAGCGGGAGCGTGTTCGAGTACCTGATGCCGGCGCTTGTTATGCGCTCGCTGCCCTTCACCTTGCTCGACCAGACCTATCGCGGCGTCCTGGCGCGCCACATCGCCTATGCGCGCGAACGCGGCGTGCCGTGGGGGGCGAGCGAGAGCGCGTACAACTTCCGGGATCGTCACCAGACGTACCAGTATCGCGCGTTCGGCGTGCCCGATCTCGCGCTCAAGCGCGGGCTGGGGCGGGACCTGGTGATTGCCCCGTATGCGAGCGCGCTGGCCGCCATGGTCGACCCGCGGCGGGCCATGTCGAACCTGTACACACTGGAGTCAATGGGGACCCTGGGCGAGGACGGCTTCTGTGACTCTGTGGACTACACCCGGCCCGCGACTGGGCGCCGGTTCGCGATCGTGCAGGCTCAAATGGCGCATCACGTCGGGATGACGCTCGTGGCGCTCACCAACGTGCTGCGGGACGACATCTGGCAGGAGCGCTTTCACGCCGACCCACTCGTCAAGGCGGCCGAACTCCTCCTGCACGAACGCGTGCCGCGCCGGCTGGTCATGCGGAAGGCGCAGTCGGCGCGACCAGCCGACGCGCGTCCGGAGCCTGACCGGAATGTCCCCGTCGTGCGTGAGGTGAACACGACCGAGGCGGCGGACCCGCGCGTGGCGCTGTTAGGCTCGGTGCCGTACACCGTGATGCTGAGCCACAACGGGAGCGGCTACAGCCGGTACGAGTCCCTGGAAGTCACGCGATGGCGCGCCGACCGGACGCAGGATGACAGCGGTCAGTACTGCTACGTCAAGGAACTCGCAAGCGGTCGTGTGTGGTCGTCGGCGTTCCAGCCCGCGGGCGCGCGCGCCGACTGGAGCCGCGCCCTGCTCGCGTCGGATCGAGTGACGCTGCACCGGGTCGATGGCGACATGGAGACGAAGACGGACATCACGGTCGTGCCCGGTGACTCCGCCGAGGTGCGCCGCGTGACGCTGACGAATACGGGGCGGGAGGCACGCGACATCGAGCTCACGAGCTACGGCGAGGTGGTAATGGCGCCAGCGGCCGCCGATCGGGCGCATCCAGCCTTTTCGAACCTGTTCGTTGAGACCGAGTGGCACGCCTGGTGTTCAGCGATCACGGCCACCCGCCGTCCGCGCCATCAGGGCGAAGCGCGGCTCTGGTGCGTGCACGTGGTGGACGCCGGGCGCGATCGCGTCGGCAACGTGAGTTGCGAGACGGATCGAGCGCGCTTCGTCGGCCGCGGCCGCACGGTGCGTAATCCCGCGGCGATGGAATCGGACGGTGACCTGTCGGGAACGACCGGCGCCGTCCTCGATCCGATCGTTGCGCTGCGAACACGCGTGCGCGTCTGGCCGGGACAGTCGACGAGCGTTTCGTTCACCACGCTGGTGGCGACGAGCCGGGAGCAGGCGTTCGCCCTCGCGGACCGGTATCACGACCCGCGCGCCTCGCAGCGCGCGCTCGACATGGCGTGGGCGGCCACCGAGATCGAGCTGCGGGAGCTGGGAATCACGCCGGCGAATGCGGCAGTCTTCCAGGACCTCGCCACGCAGCTGCTGTATGCCGGGGGCTCCCTCGCGCCGCCGGTCGACGAGCGGCGACGCAACCGTGGATCACAGCCGAAGCTCTGGCCGCACGGCATCTCAGGGGACCTGCCGATCGTGCTGGCGACGATCGATTCCCTCGATGGCCTGCACACGCTGCGCGAGCTGTTTGCCGCCCATCGGTACTGGCGACGCCGTGGACTCACGGTCGACCTCGTGGTCATCAACGCGCATTCGTATGACTACCTGCAGGAACTGCGCGATGGCATCACGGAAGCCATGGTCGCCGCGAATGACGCCACGCTGATCGATCAGCCTGGAGGCGTGATGATCCGGCGGAGGGACATGTTCCAGCCCGACGAGTACCTCATGCTGTCGGCCACGGCGCGCATGCACATATCGTGTGACGGACGCTCGCTGACCCGAATCCTGGCCGGCGCCGAGACGCGCATGAACGAGTCGCCGCCGGAGCGCTCAGGTATCGAGGCTGGCCGGGCGGTCGAGCGCAACACACCGATGGCCATGCCGGCGGCGGAGCGCGGCGCCCTGGCGTCGATCGTGACCGCGCTGCGGCCACTGGTGAAGCCGCTGCTGCGAAGAGCCTGGCGCTTGCGCGATGCGGGGGGTGACCTGTCGTCCGAGCCGGAAAGCCTGCGGTTCTTCAACGGCATCGGCGGTCTGGATGAACACGGCGACTACCAGATGATCATCGACGGCGCGCATATGCCCCCGGCGCCATGGGCCAATGTGATCGCGAACCCGCTGGGCGGGTTTCTCGTGTCGGAGCGCGGTGCCGGCTGCACGTGGGCCGAGAATGCGTACTTCTACCGGCTCACGCCCTGGCATAACGACCCGGTCTCCGACCCGATCAGCGACGTCCTCTTCCTGCAGGAGGCCGACACCGGCGACTTGTGGAGTGCCACGCCGGCGCCGATCGGCGCGGACGGGCCCTATCGCGTCCGACACGGCCCGGGCCTCACCACCTTCGAGCATGAACACGACGGCATCAGGACCGAACTCCTCCTCGGCATCCCTGACGACGCGGCCGTCAAGTTGTCGCTCCTGCGTGTCCACAATAATTCCGACAAGCCGCGCCGCCTCACACTGACCGCGTACGTGGACTGGGCGCTTGGGCCGAGGAGGGAGGAAACCCAGTACCAGGTGGCTACGCGAGTCGCCCCGGAACTCGGCGCCATCATGGCGCAGAATCACTTCGACCCGGCGTTCGCCACCTGGACGGCCTTCCTCGCCACGAGCGAGTCGGTGACGAGCTACACGGCGGACCGGCAGTCGTTCATCGGCCCGAACGGGAGCCTCGCGGATCCGGCGGCGTTGCGCGAGGCCGGACTGGATGGCGCGACCGGCGTGGGTTTGGATCCGTGCGCCGCGCTGCAGATGGCACTCATCCTGGCGCCAGGCGAATCGCGTGATATCACGGTGCTGCTGGGCGCCGCGCGGACCGAAGACGAGGCGCGGCGCACGCTGGAGCGCCTGCGCGCGACCGGCCATGCCAGGCGCGCCATCACGCAATCGCTGGAGTCATGGACGGACCGGCTCAGCGTGATAACCGTGCGCACTCCGGATGCGGCGTTCGACGCGATGCTCAACCGGTGGACGCTGTACCAGGCGCTGGCCTGTCGGATGTGGGCGCGGACGGGGCTGTACCAGAGCAGCGGCGCGTACGGCTTCCGTGATCAGCTGCAGGATGTCCTGGCACTCGTGTACGCGGAACCGCTGGTGGCAAGGCAGCACATCCTGCGGGCTGCCTCGCGGCAGTTTCTCGAGGGGGATGTGCAGCACTGGTGGCACGCGCACAGCGGCCGTGGTGTGCGGACGAGATTCTCGGACGACCTGGCCTGGCTGCCACATGTGGTGGACCGGTACGTGCACGTGACGAGTGACACCTCCATCCTCGACGAGTACGTGCCGTTCATCACCATGCGGGCGCTCGTGCCTGACGAGCACGAGCTGTACGACCTCGCCGTGGTGACGGACGAACACGGCAGCGTGTACGAGCACTGCCGGCGAGCGCTCCGCCACGCCTGTACCGCCGGGGCCCACGGATTGCCGCTGATCGGCACTGGCGACTGGAACGATGGCATGAATCGCGTCGGTGCCGACGGGCGCGGGGAGAGCGTGTGGCTGGCGTGGTTCCTGATCGCCACGTTGCGGTCGTTCGCCGAACATGCCGACACGCGGGGAGACCATAACGAGTCGCTCTGGATGCGGCAGCGTGCGGATGCGTATGCTGAAGCCGTTGAAGCGAGCGGATGGGATGGCCAATGGTATCGCCGCGCGTACTATGACGACGGTACGCCCCTGGGGTCGGCCACCAGCGAAGAGTGCCGGATTGATTCCATTGCCCAGAGCTGGAGCGTGATTGCCGGCGCCGGCAGTTTCGCGAGGCGGCACCTCGCCATGCGTGCGCTGAACGAGCACCTGGTGCGCAAGGACGCGCGAGTGATCATGCTGCTGACGCCACCGTTCGACCACAGTATGCATGACCCGGGCTACATCATGGGGTACCTGCCCGGCGTGCGCGAGAACGGCGCTCAGTACACGCATGCGGCGTTGTGGGCCGTGATGGCGACCGCGCGACAGGGCGACGGCGATCGCGCGTTCGAGTTGCTCCAGATGATCAACCCGCTCAACCGCAGTGCGAGCGCGGAGGACATCAGGCGCTACAAGGTGGAGCCTTACGTGGTGGCGGCGGATGTCTACACCGCGCCGTCACAACTTGGTCGCGGCGGATGGACATGGTACACCGGCTCGGCGAGCTGGATGTACCGGGTCGGTCTCGAGGAGATCCTCGGCTTCAGGAAGGTCGGTGGCACGCTGCGTATTGAACCTCGCGTTCCGACGGCCTGGGACGGCTATGAAATCACGTATCGATTTGGCGAGTCGACCTGGGAGATCGCGGTGCGCGACCCGGCTGGCGTGCAGCATCGTGGCGCCGAGGTCACGGTGGACGGGAGAGTTGTTCCCGACGGCACCATCCAGCTCGTAGACGACGGGCAGCATCACACCGTGGTGGTAGCCCCGGTGCCAGATGTCTGACCGGCGGGCGTGAGCGCCGTCAGGCCCGGACCACAGACGCGCGCGTGATCCGTGCCAGCGACGTCGTTCCTGCCTGGCGCATCGCCAGCTCAAGTTCCCCACGAAGGATGGTGAGCACCGCCTCCACGCCGGGCTGTCCGAACGCCGCCAGCCCCCACAGATATGGTCGGCCGATGCCCACCGCCCGTGCGCCTAACGCGAGTGCCTTGAAGATGTCGGTCCCGCGGCGGATGCCGCCGTCGAGCAACACCGGCATCGCCCCGTTGACGGCCGCCACCACTTCGGGAAGGCTCTCGATCGTCGCGCGCCCGCTCTCCTCGGCGCGCCCACCGTGATTCGAGACGACGATGGCGTCCACTCCGTGCTTCACGGCCAGCGCGGCGTCCTCGCGCGTGACGATCCCCTTGAGCACGAGCTTCATCCGCGGGACGTTCTCGCGGACGCGCCCCACGTAGTCCCACGTCATCGCCTGGTCGCCGAAGTCGGTGACCTTCGACAGGTCCAACCCATCAAACATCGGCTTGCGCCTGACGTATCCCTGCACGCCCGGCGCGTGGCAGCGCGAACACTCTCGCGTGTCGGTCCGGGCAGCGCGCGCCTCCGTCTCGGAATTGCGCCCGCCGTTCAGGTCCACGGTCAGCACCAGCACGGGGCACCCGGCCGCCTGGGCGCGCCGGGCGATGGCCAGGCCGACGGCACGGTCGTTGGTGGGATAGACCTGGAACCAGACCGGCGTTCCGCGCGCGGCGTTCACGTCTTCCACCGACGTGGTGGTCACTCCCGAAAGGACCTGCAGGTGTCGCTTCGCCTGCGCCGCCCTGGCGGTCGCGATCTCACCTTCCGGATGGAAGGCCTTCTGGCTCCCGGTGGGACAGACAACGATCGGCGTCTCCCACCTGGTGCCTAACAAGGTGACCGACGTGTCGACGCGGCTCACGTCCACCATGCGCCGCGCGCGGATCACCCAGTGCGAGTATCCCTCGCGGTTGGCCCGCAGCGTGGCGTCGTCATCGACACCGCTCGCCATGTAGCCGAAATGCGCCGGCGGGAGCGCCGCCCGCGCCGCGGACTCGAAGTCCATGATGTTCAGCGCCTGGTCGGCAGAGGCGATGGGCGCGATGCCCTGGAGCAGCCGCTCCAGCGCGCGGGCCTCCGTGTGCGGGTCGCCTGCGACCTCACGAAGGCTGGGGAGCCCGGAACCCCACGCGGCCATCAGCGGGCTCCCGGCGAGGAATCGGATGAAGTTGCGACGTGAGGTCACGAGGCAGGGTGAAGGTGCGCCATACTGGACCGCACGTCATTCGCTTGCAAGTGCAGCCGGTTGTCGCGACCCCGAAAAGCAGGAGAGCCGCCCGTGCGGGCGGCTCTCCTGCACTACAGTTTCGGCAGGGCTACTGACGATCGCCCGAACCGCCGTTCCGTGAACCAGCCGGCGCCGCCGGCAGCGTCAGCGCGGTCAGGCCGGTATTGGAGCCTTGGCCATACGCGAAAACGATGTACTGCTTCCCCTTGTGCATGAACGTCATCGGGACCGCTGTGTTCACCTGGGGAATCCGCACGGTGGCTACCTGCTGACCGGTCGCCTTGTCGATGGCGTAGAGTTGCGGCTGGTTCGCCGGTTGCGCCGGCGCGGCGCCTGCGGCACCGGCTCCACCACCGCCACCGCGACGACCACCCGCTCCTCCGGAACGCCCGGTGCCGTAGATCATGAGCGTCTTCGTATTGATCACCTGCGGCTGTCCGCCAATCGCCGGCACAGGTGGCAACGTGACGCCGGCAAATAACGGAGACTCCGTCGTCACCTGGCGCATTACGCCACCGTTCGGGAGCCACCACTTCTTGTCGCCGGTGGTCATGTCATAGCCCGTGATGCCACCCATCTGCTTCGGCTTCAGAATCGGCACACCGCCGATCTGCGTGACCGCAACTGAACGCCCTGATCCCACCTCGCGCTTGACGTAACCCGGCGGAGCAGGAAGGGCGCCGATCAGCCCGCAACTGTCGCGCGGCGAACTGTAGCGGAACTCCGAGCACGGATCCTTCTGAAGGACGATTGTGCCGAGTCCACTCTGTCCACCGACGAACAGCATGCCGGTTTCCGGATCGGCGGCAGCGCCACCGTCGATGTTCACGCCGCCGCTCGCGCCCGGCGCGTACCACGAGCACTTCAAGCCGCTCGGCGCGGAGCC
>Ga0209109_10001545_pt1 | contig 12723 bp, 4 predicted proteins | sample Rifsed10ft2_FD_184004 | JGI IMG/M metagenome (GOLD analysis project Ga0209109, IMG submission 184004) | Soil microbial communities from Rifle, Colorado, USA - sediment 10ft 2 (version 2) | ecosystem: Environmental > Terrestrial > Deep subsurface > Rock core/Sediment | place: Rifle, Colorado... | reverse complement strand
GGGTCGGCGACCCACAAGCGCGCGCCGTCGAAGGCCAGGGCAGTTGGGAGGCTGCCGACCGGGATGGGCGCGCCCGCCTCGCCGGTGGCCGGGTCAATCGCCTGCACAGTGCCGTCGTCCGAGTTAGCAACCCACAACCATGCGCCGTCGTAGGCCAGGGCGCTTGGGTCAGAACCGACAATGACTAAGCGGGTGTTCTCAAAAGTTCTCCGTATTGTTTCTCTGGCAAGCGCGGCCTGCGTGCTGGCAATGGCTGCCCCGGCCTCGCTCGTGGCCTGTCCCACCAGAGCAACTGCTTCTTCAGTGGAGGCGCTGGAGGCTTTGGATTCGCTTGTGGCTTGCAGAATGGCGATGCCCGTGGCCGAGGTCTCGGCGGCGCGCTGGGTGCCAACCGCAAACTGCTGTTGCCGGTTCGCGCCCACCGCGCTGATCACAGAGAGCAACCCAATGACGGCCAGCACAATCACTAACCCCACGCCGCCGAACACCAACCTCTGCCGCCGCCGGAGCGCCTGCTCGCTCTTGGTGATCAGGGCCTTTGCCGTTTCGTTGATGACCAGCTCGCCACGCCGGGGCGCGACGATGGCTAACTTGTCGTCGCTCAACAAGGTGCCGTGCTGTTCGTAGTCGCGCGCTTCGCGGTCCAGCAATTCCTGCGCCGCCTTGCGGGCCTGCACCGCCGGGTCGAGCGTGATCTGACCGAGCAGGTAGTCGTGGACGAGTTCGTATTTCAGATCCGATTCGTCAATGCGCAGCAGGCGGCTGTCCACCAGTTGGTTCAAGAGGGCGTCGAGCGTTTTAGCCTCCACTGCCTGTGATCGGCCCAGAGCCAATTCGGCGGCGAGCTCTTCGCGCGTGCGGCGCGCGCGCCGGTTGTCGGATGTGATCAGCGCCTCCAGCAGGCGCGGCGCGAGCGCGCGCTGTTCGGGATCGTGGATGCGGCGCAACACGCGCCCGAGATACTCTCCCAAAATGCCCGCCATGCGGCCCTCGGACTCGTACAGCGCCCGCGTCATCACCGTCTCGCCGGTTTTCAACGCTTCGTACAGCGCCGAGCAGACGAGCTGCATCTGTGGGGGCTGAATGGTATCCGCGCCCCGACTCAAATCGTCGAGCAGTGTCTCGACGAGTCCGGCCTGAAATTGGAGGCCGCGCCGGAGGGCAGGCTGTGCTATGGCTTCTTCGGCCTCGGCGCGCGTCAGGCGATTGAGACGATAATCGTTCTCGAACGGGTTGCGGATGCGCGGGCGGAACGCGGCGAGGTGGCCGAAGTATTCACTGCGCAGGGCCAGCACCCAGCGCACGTTCAGACTCCCGTCGTCCAGACACTCCGCCAGCTCGCGCACGAACTCGGCGCGCTCCGGTTCGGCGAGCTGGGTGAAGAATTCTTCGAACTGGTCAATCAGAATGTAGAGCGTGGTCTGTGGGCCGAGGGCCTCCCCCATCTGCCGCAGAAAATCGCGCAACGAGGGTTCAGACCTGACGGGTCTCGAAGACCCGTCAGGTCTATCCTCGGTGACGAAGGCGCGTTTGAGAGCGGTGGCCGGGTTGACGTTGTACGGGCGGAGATAGACCGGCAGATGCCCGGCGTCAATCAGGCGCGGGAAAAGCCCAGCTTGCAAGAGCGAGGTTTTGCCCGCGCCGGACTCGGAGTGCAGCACGGTGAGCGGGCCGCGCCCCAGGTTTTGCAGGAGTTCGCGGACGGCGCGCTCGCGGCCAAAGAACAGCTCGGCGTCGCTCAGGCGGTATTCGAGCAGGCCCTTGTACGGGCCGCCTGCTTTCGCGTCGCCGGGGTCGCGCACGCGGGCTTGCAGGCGTTCAATGAACGCGAGCACCCCCTGCTTCAACCGCCGCGCCTCGAAAGAGCGGGCTTGTTCAGCCTCTTCGGGCGCGGAGAGCGCGCGCTGATAGATATGTTGGATGTTATTGACGATCTTGTCGCGCCCGACGACGTCGCCGCCGATGGTGAGGTCGCCCTGGGCGTTGAGATCAATGCCCATCGGTTGTCCTGTCACTGAAGCAAAGGGTTACCTGTCACCCTGAGCGCCGTCTCGCCCTCGCGCAGCACCCCTGAAGCGGAGCGCAAGGGGCGCTCGACGGGGAAGCGAAGGGTCTCCGCGAAGCGGCCAATTGGAGAGATGCTTCGCGGACGCGGAGCGTACCTTGAGCCTGTCGAAGGGCTCAGCATGACAAATGATTATCCCATCTCCACAACCGGATTGACGAGAATATATTCCACCGCCGCCTTGCGCTCGATCTGCCGGATGCTCTCGCGCAGTTCATCCAGGGGAACCATCACGTTGTCCACGGCGACGAGATGCGTGGCCTGCGTCTGCTCGATGGCCTGAATGGTCGCCTCGACCCAGGTGACATCCCGGCGCGCCGGGCTGACCGTGTCGGCCTCGATGCCCTCCGCGCGCAGCGCCTGCACGATGTCGTGCACGCGCTTCATGTGCTGGAGGTTGATGACGCGCGGGTCTTTCTGCGCGCCGCGCAAGACCGTGACGCCGAAGCGCTTGTCCACCTCGGCCGTCGTGTCGAGCGGCCCGAAGTCGAGGATGTGCGTTGGGGCGTTGTAGGCGCGCGCCAGCCCCATCACTGTTGGGAGCGCGGCGGTCGTATCGTACAGCGGGCCGATGGGCATGAGGATGGCCTTGCGCCGGAACTTGCCCCACAGCTCGACGTATTCCGGCGAGGTCTCCAGTAGTTGATCGTGCTGGCCCACCGCGCGCACCACGCCGTGCCCGTTCTCGTCCGCGCCCAGCACCACGATTTTATCCGCGTTGACAATCGTGTTCAGCCGGTGCGAGATCACGAGCGTGGTGCGGCCTGTGCTCAATTGGTCGAGCGCCTTCATCACCACCGCTTCACTCTGCGGGTCGAGCGCGGAGGTCGCCTCGTCGAGGATCAGGATGCGCGGGTCGGGCAAGGCAGCGCGGGCGATGCTCACGCGCTGTTTCTGGCCCCCGCTCAACCCCTGGCCGAATTCGCCCAGCTGGGTCTCGTAACTGTTATCCAGTTTCTCCAGGAATTCGGTCACGTAGGCGGTCTCGGCGGCGGCTTGGACTGCATTCATGTCGGCGTCGGGGCGCGCGAAGCGGATGTTGTCCGCGACCGTGCCCTGGAACAAGATCACGTTCTGCGCCACGAGCCCAAAGTTCTTGTGCAGCGCGTCGAGTTTCAAGTCGCGCACGTCGTAGCCGTCAATCGTCACGCGCCCCCCGGTCACGTCGTAGAAGCGGGCGACCAGATTCACGAGCGTGCTCTTGCCGGAACCGGAGCCGCCGACGAACGCGACTTTCTCCCCCGGCAGGATTTCCAGGTTCACGTTCTTCACGCGCCAGGCGGAGAGATCTCCCGGCGTGTAGCTGAAGGTGACGTTTTCAAACTTGACGTGCCCCTTGAGCGGGCCGGGGTCAACCGCGCCGGGCCTTTCCTGAATCTCGGGCGGGGTATCCATGATGCTGAATACGCGGTGTGCGGCGACGAACACGGATTGAATTTCGACGAACGCGCTCCCAAGGGCTTTGATGGGGCTGAGGAACTGGCTGAAGAATCCGGCAAAGGCGATGAGCAGCCCGACCTCGAACTGGCCGTTGACGACTCCGAGCGCGCCGAGGCCGTAAATCAGCGCCAGCCCCAGCCCGCCGACGGTGTAGAAGATGGCGCTGTTCCAGAGCGACAGGCCCCGGGTGCCGGTCACAAACGAGGCCAGCGCTTTGAGCTCGGCATGGAAGTGGCGCGTGGTGCGCGCCTCCTGTGTGAAAATCTGGATGTCGCGCGCGCCGGTCAGATTTTCATTGAGGGTGGCGTTGACGCGCGCCAGGTGCTGCGTGGTGCGGACGGCCAGGCTTCGGCTGCGCGGGACGATGAGGGCAAGGCTCAACCCGTAGATCACGCCGGCCACGACAATGCTGCCGAGCGCGAGCTGCCATTTCAGGGTGGTCATGAACACTACGGCCAGCGCAAGCTGTCCCGTGTAGTTCAGCAGGCCCGAGAGGTCGTCCATAAAGAAGTTGGTGATGGTCTCCGCGTCGTTGATGCCGATAGAAAGCAGGGTGCCGACCTCGTGCTGGCGGAAGAACGACGGACCCTGACGCATCAGGCCGGCGTGGTAGTCGGTGCGCAGGGTGACGGCCAGGTTTTGCGCCAGCTTGACGATGAACTCGTTCGACTGGCGGTTGAGCAGGTTGCCGAGGAGCGTCAGGCCGATCATATACAGCAGGATTTGCTGAATCTCACGGAGGCCGTCGGCGCGGGTGGCGGCGTTTTGGGCTTTCGGCAGAGCCACATCAATGAGCGGGTTCAATTCGCGCAGGACGAGCATCAGCGCGAGCGTCGAGAGGAAAATGCCGATCACGGCCAGCGCCCAGCCGAATTTCTGCTGCCCGGCGTAACTTAGCAGGCGGCGCCGGGCGTGCCGGATTTCCTCGGCGGACAGGCCGCTCGTCCTCTGCTCTTGATCGCGCGGTGAAGTGGTCATGGGGTCCAGGTTTCAGCGAATCACAATGCTCTGAATCGAGTTGGCGTCCCGGTTGGCGATCCACAACCGGGTGCCATCCGAGACGATGGTCAATGGGCCGATGCCGACCGGGATGGACGTGCCCGCCCGGCGGCTGTCCGGGTCCACCGCCTGCACGTTATTGCTCCAGTAGTTGGCCACCCACAGCAGTTTGCCGTCGAAGGCGAGCGCCTGCGGATTGTTACCCACCTCGATGGCCGGGTCGGCCACGTGGGTGGCGATGTCAATGGACTGGATGGTGTCGTCGTCCGCGTTCGCCACCCACACCCGCCGCCCGTCGAAGGCCAGCGCGCTCGGGCCGCCGCCGACCGGGATCGCCTGGCCGGGTTGAAGCGAGCTCGCCTCAATGGGTTGGATGCTCGGGTCGCCCTTGTTTGCCACCCACATCTGTCTTCCGTCGAAGACGAGGGCGGAGGGGGCGTTGCCGACCGGGATGGTGTTCACGACTGTCTGGGCCTCGGCGTCAACGACCATCACAGTGTTGTCATCGGCGTTCGCCACCCACAGCCGGGTGCCGTCGAAGGCCAGGGCCGAGGGCCGGCGGCCCACCCGGATGGGGCTGCGGATGCGGTTCCCGGCGACCTCCAGCGCCTGCACGGTGTTGTCTTCTTGATTTATCACCCACAGGCGCGTCCCGTCGAAGAGGAGCGCCTGCGGTCCACGCCCGAACGACAGCGAGGAAATAGTCTTGCCGGTGTCGCGCTCAAAGGACCGGACGACGCTTTTGGAGGCATAGGCGATCCACAGGCGGCGGCCGTCGAAGGCGAGCGCATTGGGCGCGTCCGCGACGGGCTGGGCCGGGAGCAGGTCTCCCGCAATGGGATCAATGGCCTGCACAGTGCTGTTTTGCCGGTTGGTCACCCACAATCGTTGGCCGTCGAAGGCCATCCCGTCCGGGAGCGTGCCGACGGGGATGGGCACCCCGCTGACGCCCGTGACCGGGTCGAGCGCCTGAACGGTGTTGTCGCCGTAGCTTGAGACCCAGATGCGTTTCCCGTCGTACCGGAGCGCGATGGGGTTGTGGCCTACGGGGATGGCGCGGCCCGCGAACCCCTGCGACAGGTCAATCGGGGTGACGGTGTGAGCGTCGTAGTTTGCCACCCACAGCTTGCGCCCGTCGAAGGCCAGCGACCACGGCCCCGGCGTCGGGTACGTTTTGCCCGGGAGGCGGGTGACGGGGTCAATCGCCATCACGCTGTTTCCGCCGTAATTGGCCACCCACACCCGGTTGCCGTCAAAGGCCAGGGCGATAGGATTGTTCCCCACCGGGATCGAAGGGGGGCTGAGGGTGTAGGTGTTCAGATCAACGACCTGAACGGTGTGGGCCTCGTAATTGGCGATCCACAAGCGCGTGCCTTCGACCAGCAGGGCACGGGGGTTGTTCTCGACCTCGATAACGTGCTCCGGATGGCTTGTGGCCGGGTCAACGGCCATCACGGTGTTGTCGGCGGTGTTGGCAACCCAGAGGTATTTTCCATCGAAGGTGATAGCGCGCGGCTCTTGGCCCACGGCTACCGTGTCTCCGGCTTTGCCGGTGGCCGGGTCAATGGATTGGATGGTGTTGTCTTCCCGGTTGACGACCCACAACCGCTGGCCGTCGAACGTCAGTTGGACAGGGAGGTGGCCCACCGGCACCAGCCCGCTCTTTTCATACAGGTTTTGGACCACGGCATTGGCTGCGTCGGCGCGGCTCAGGGCGGTGGCCGCCACCGCCACAGCCCGCGCCTGATCGGCGGCGGCGGTGGCCACCGCGTTGGCGGCCTGGGTCGCCTGGACGCCCGCGGCGGCTGCGGCGGCCTCGGCGGTCACCTGCCGCTGGCGCGCGAGGTCTTCGGCAGATTGCGCTCCTTCCTGCCGGACCTCGGCCTGCGCGGCTTCCGTCTGCGCGGCGAATTGCAGGCTTACGGCGCTCGCGCGGTTCCGCTCGGCGAAGATGGCGATGCCCGCCGCGAAGGTGCCGAGGACGAAGAGCAGGATCACCAATCCCGCGCCCGCGCGCAGGATGCCTCGCCGCCGCCGCAGCGCGGCCTCGCTCCTGTCCAGCAGTTTCTGCGCCGGTTCGGTCAGGACAAGTTCCTTCTGCCGGGGCGCGAGGATCGCCAGCTTGTCGTCGCTCAGTAGCGTGCCATAGCGTTCGAAGTTGCGCGTCTCCTGTTCGAGCAACTCCTGCGCGGCCTTGCGCGCCTGCACCGCCGGGTCAACTTTGATTTGCTCGAGCAGGTAATCGTGCGTCAACTCGTAGGACAGGCCCGAAGTCGTTTCGTATCCTTGCGCGGCGCTGGAGGAGACGTCGTGCACGCGCAGCAGCCGGCTGTCCACGAGTTGATTGAGCACGGCGTCGAGCGTCGTCAGGGTCATGGGCTGGCCGCTCGCGTTGAGCTCGACGAGCAGCTTGTTGCGCGAGCGAATCAGCCGGTGGTCGTCGGCGGAGATGAGGGCCTCCAGCACGCGCTGGGCGATGGGGGCCTGCTCCGGCGGCAGGTCGCGCTGCATCACGCGGTCGAGGTGGCCGCGCAGGATGCCGCCCGCGCCGCCCTGCGCCTCGTACAACGCGCGCGTGATCTGCGTTGAACCGGCGGGCAGCTCCTCGTACAGAACGGAGCAGACCAACTGAATCTGCGGCGGGGGAACTTCGTCTGCGCCGGTGCCCAGGTCGTCAAGGATGGTCTCGACCAGCCCCGCTTCATACGTGACGCTGCGCCGCTTGGCCGGCTCGACGACGACTTCGTGGGCCTCGGCGCGCGTGAGGCGGTTGAGGCGGAAGTCGTTCTCGAAGGGGTTGCGGATGCGCGGGCGGAAGTTCGCCAGGTTGCCGAAGAATTCGGTGCGCATCGAGAGCACCCAGCGGACTTTGAGGGCTTCGTCGTTCAGGCATTCGGCCAGCTCGCGGATGAACTCGGCGCGGGCAGGCTCTTCCAGATGGGTGAAGAACTCTTCAAACTGGTCGAGGAAGATGTAGAGGTTGCATTGCTCGCCGAGCAGGCCGTCCGCCTGCCGCAGAAAATCGTGCAGGGGCGCAGTGGCGAGCAGGGGCGTAGCGCTGAGGTCGGGCAGGAAGACGCGCTTAAGAGCGAGCGACGGCTCGACGTTGTACGGGCGCAGGTAGACGGGCAGATGTCCGGCGGCGATGAGGCGCGGCGATATCCCGGCTTGCAGGAGCGAGGTCTTGCCTGCGCCCGACTCGGCGTGCAGGATCGTGAGCGGCCCGCGCTGCAGATTGCCAAGCACGGTGGCGATGGCCTTCGAGCGGCCAAAGAAAATCTCGGCGTCGCTCAGCCGGTATTCGAGGAGGCCTTTGTACGGGCCGCCCTTGCCCGTGTCGGCGGCCTCGCTCGCGCGCGCCTGCAAGCGCTGGGCGAAGGCGCTCACGCCCTGCGCCAGAATCTTCGTCTCCAGCGCCCGATCCTGCTCGGCCTCTTCGGCGGCGGTGAGCGCGCGCTGGACGATGTTCTGGATGTTGTTGATGATCTTGTCGCGCCCGACGACGTCGCCGCCAATGGTGACGTCGCCCTGGGCGCTGAGGTCAATGCTCATGGCTCAAGATGCTTCTTGAAGAAATCGGTGATGGCATTGTAGCACCGCACGCGGTTTTCGTACTTGAGCACGTCGTGGCCCTCGTTTTCGAAGACGAGGTAGTCCACTTCCTTGCCCTTCGCGCGGAGCTGCTCGACCACGTCCCGCGACTCGCGCTCGATGACGCGCGGGTCGTTCTGGCCCTGAATCACCAGCAGGGGACAGGTGGTATTGCCAATGTGCGTGCGCGGCGAGCGCTCGACCAGAAAATCGTGATCCTTTGCCGGGTCGCCGATGGCGATCGAAAAGTAAGGCTTCCACGTCTCGGGGATGCGGTCCATGAAGGTCAGGAGATCGTAGGGCCCGAACATGTCCACCGCCGCCGACCACAGCTCGGGATGGCGCGCGGCGAGCGTGAGGGTCATGTAGCCGCCGTAGGAGCGGCCCGCCACGCCTGCGCGTTTGACGTCGAGGCGCTTGTCTTTGGGCAGGACCTGCGTCATCGCGTGCACGTGATCCAGCCGGTCCTGCCCGCCCCAATCCCGATCCACGTGTTTGGTGTAGCTCAGGCCATAGCCGGTGCTGCCGCGCACGTTGGGGACGAACACCGCAAAACCGTTGAGGCTGAGGAACTGAATCAGCGGCATGGAGAACCACGCGAAGTCCGGGCGCTCCTGGCCCTGCGGGCCGCCGTGGACGTAGTAGACGAGCGGGCGCGGCCCTTTGAAGCCGAGCGCCTCGGCGGGCAGGTAGAGCCGCGCCGAGGTTCGCGTCCCGTCGTAAGAGGTGAACGAGGCCTCCTCGCCCGGCGAGAGCCACTCGTCCTGGATGCTGAGGACGCGCTCGCGCGTGTGAATGGCGACCGACCGCCGATCCTGGCCGCCCACGGTGTAGATTTGTGTGGGCGCGGTGGCGGTCGAAAACGCGAGGACAAACGTGTCGCTGCTCTTGTCGTAGTCGGCGCGGTCGAGTACGCCCTTGGAGACCTCGCCCGCGCCGCAGATGACGTGCGTCAGTTTCATCTCTAGATGGGCTTCGTCGAACACACCCTCGTACAGCCACGAGCAGCCGTCAATGTTGTAGTCCATGCGGTAGCGGTCGTCGCGCAGATGATCCAGCCCGGTGAATTCGCCCGCGCCCGTGTGGACCACGCCGGAAATCTTGACCGGCTTCACCTCGGCCGGATTGGCGAGATCGAGATAGCCCAGCCCGAAGGTGTCGCTGAACAGGCCGGTGCCGAAGAGCAGGCCTCGGTCGCCCGGCGTGAACTCGCAATTGAAGATGGCATTGAGGGGGTAGGTTTGCCCCTCGGCGCGCGCTTCGAGCGGCGTGCCGTAGAGCGCTTTGTAGCCGCCGCCGCTCCACAGATAGAGCACGTTGTCGCCGATGGTATAGCCCTCGCTCAGGATGACTTTGGTGTGGTCGGCGTTGACGCCGTCCGGGGCGAGGCCCCACTTGCTCTGCCCCAGTTTTTCGAGCGTCCCGGTTTCGAGGCTGCCCCGGAACGTTTCGTTCATCGGCTCGGAGCGCGACTCGGCGAAGAGATAGATGAGATTGCGCTCCAGATCCGGCTCGCCCATGTGGACGCGGTGATTGGCGAAGACCTCGCCAAAGGCTGGCTCGGGGAAGCCGCCCATGACGGGGATGAGCATCGGCTGGTAGTTCTCGTCGCCGTCCTTGTCAATCAACGCCAGAATCTTGCCGAGTTTGGGGAAGACGTAGAACAGGTTGCCGATCAGGTGCGGGTTTTGCAGCGCAATGTGCGGAGGCAGGAGCGGCTCCGGCACGCTTCCGCCGAAGTTCATGGCGTACAGGCTGAGCCGCCCGCTCAAGTTGCTGACGAAATACAGCCGGTTGCCCACAAGCTGCGGGGCTTGAAACAGGCGGGCGGAGAGGAGAGATTCGATGCGGAGCATGGGGGGTCCTTTCAACTATGAGCAATTTGGAACGAACGGTTTGGGCTTGTGGCACCAACAAGCGCGAATGATTGTACTGCGGTGAGGGGGGAAGTCAAATGTGTCAACGGATAGACGGATAGGCAACGGATAAGCGGACAACGTGCGCACGGCGCGGCGAATCCGCTTATCCGTTGCGCCGAAGGCTGTCTGTTGACAACTTAAACAACTCGCTCGTAAACTCCGCCACCTGCGCCGCGCCGTTCGGCCCGCGGCGCTCGATGCGCGGCAGCGCCAGCAGGGCGGGGAGGGCAGACAGCCAACGGCCGTCTTCAAAGTGCGCGGTGGGAATCTCGAGGCCGCGCATCTTTGCCTGAATGTAGGCAGCCAGCACGGCGGACTCGCGGAAGCGCGGGCGCTGGACGTAACCGAAGGGAATCCCGGCTTGATACGCCTCGGCCAGTGTGCTGTATCCCAGTTTGCCCACCACGGCGTCGCAGGCGTTGAGCAGGTCAGGGTGGAAAAATTCTGAGCGGTGCGGCAGCAGCACCGCGTTTCCGCGACGCTCGTGAGAGTCGCTGCCGCCCGGGATCACAAAATAGACAGCGCGTTGCTCGCCGAGGCGATCGAGGAAATTGTACTCCCCCTCCACGCCGCCCATCGTCAGTAGAACGGCTTTGGCCTGCAGGGGGAGGCCGAGGCGCTCGCGGATGCGCACGGCGGGTGTGCGGACGCTCCGGCTGACCGGGCGGGTGACGAGATGCGCCGGACGTAAATCGTCGCAGGCGGGCGCGGTCTGGATGTGATAGTCGGCTGAATTGAAAACGCCGTGCAGGGCATCAATGTGCGGCTGGAGGCCAGGCGTGTCTGCTCGGTAGCCATCATAAATCCAGTCCCAGGTGAAGTTCTCAATCAGCACGGAGGGGACCCCGGCGGCGCGGGCCACGGCGATGCCGAGCGGAGCGATGTCGCACAGCGCGAGGGCGCAGTGCCGCACCTGCGCCGCCAACTCGGACACGTGCGCCTCGTCGAACGGCAGGAACTCGTTCAGCCGCTGCACGGTCTGCGGCAGGTCTTCGCTCAGCGGTGAAGTCTGCACCAGCCCGATGTCGGTGAGCGCCGGGTGATAGTTGAATGGCCCGGCGAGCGAGTCCTCGAAGAACCAGCGCGGCACTTGTGTGAAAATCTCAAAGTGGAGCGCGGGATGCCGCGCGTGGAGGGCCGCCATCACGGCGGCCGCGCGGGCCGCGTGGCCGAAGCCGTGCGAGGAGATGAAGAAGGCGAGGTTCACACTTTGATCTTCTCCCCCCTCGGATCATACAGCGGCTCTTTCTCTACCACCGCGTCAATCTCCACGCCGAAGCATTCGATCGTCAGTTTCGTTCCGGGCCTGGCGTGCGCGATGGGCAGGTAACCGTAGGCGATGCTCTTGCCCACCGAGTAGCCGTAGCCGCCCGAGGTCACCCAGCCAATGACAATGCCATCCGCGCGGATGGGTTCACTGCCAAACGTGATTGTGTTTGGATCAGCCAACATCATGCAGCAGAGTTTTTGATTCACCCCCCTCGCTTTCGCTTCGATCAATGCCCGCTTGCCGATGAAATCACCCGGCTTGTTGAGCGCGATGGCGAAGCCCAGCCCGGCCTCGAAGGGCGTGTAATCCGGTGTGATGTCGGCGCTCCAATAGCGGTAGCCCTTCTCCAGCCGGAGCGAGTCAATCGCCTTGTAGCCGCCTGCGACCATCCCGAACTCTTTGCCCGCCTCCCACAGCGTGTCCCACAATTGCTCGCCGTATTCGCTCGGCGCGTAGAACTCCCAGCCAAGCTCGCCCACGTACGTCACGCGCAGCGCGAGGGCCGGGACGTTGCCGATGGTGATTTGCTTCGCGGTCATGTAGGGAAACGCCACGTTGGAAACATCGTCCCGCGTGACTTTCTGCAGGATGTCCCGGGCGCGCGGGCCCCACAGCGCGAAGCAGGTGCGCGCCGAGGTGATGTCGTTGATGTACACCCTGTCGTCGGGGCGGGTCTCAGACCCGCCCGTACTGGGCGCATTCAATCGCAGCCAGGTGATGTCGTGCGTGCCGAAGGCGGTTCCGGTGACGATCATGAAGCGGTCGTCGACGAGGCGGGTGACGGTGAAGTCACACTCGATGCCGCCGCGCGGGTTGAGCATCTGGGTGTACACGACTGATCCCACGGGCTTGTCCACATCGTTCGCGCACAGCCGTTGCAGGAACGCGCACGCGCCGGGGCCGATCACTTCGATCTTGCTGAACGAGGTTTCGTCGAATAGCCCGGCGCGCTCGCGCGTGGCGAGGTGCTCCGCGCGGACAGCGGGCGACCATTCGTGACGTGCCCAACCCTTGGGTTCGTATTGTAGAGACGCGGCATCCCGCTCCACTTCGCTTCGGGGACTGTCGTGCCGCGTCTCTACGTTGGATTGAAACCAATTGGGCCGCTCCCATCCGCCCTTCTCGCCGAAGACCGCGCCGAGTTCCTTCAGCCGGTGATAGGCGGGCGAGAGGCGCAGCGGGCGCGCGGTCTGGCGCTCCTCGGCGGGATAGTGGATGTCGTAATACTGCGCGTAAGTTTCGGTGGTGCGCGCGAGCGTGTACGCCTGGCTGCCGTACTGCGACCCGAAGCGCCGCACGTCGAGCCGCCACATGTCCCACTCGGGGTGGCCGTGAATGATCCACTCCGCCATCACCTTGCCGATGCCGCCCGCGCCCGCCAGCCCGTGCGCGCAGAACGCGCACGCCACCCAGAACCCGCGCACCGCCGTCGGGCCGAG
>Ga0209109_10001542_pt1 | contig 12732 bp, 11 predicted proteins | sample Rifsed10ft2_FD_184004 | JGI IMG/M metagenome (GOLD analysis project Ga0209109, IMG submission 184004) | Soil microbial communities from Rifle, Colorado, USA - sediment 10ft 2 (version 2) | ecosystem: Environmental > Terrestrial > Deep subsurface > Rock core/Sediment | place: Rifle, Colorado... | reverse complement strand
GGGCCGCCACTCGCACCGCATACAACACCAGCACCACCGCCAGCGCCGTGAATAGTTGGGCGGCGACATCGGCCATGGGGACAGCCAGGGCGGTGAACTGCTCAAATGAAGTGGCGACCACAAAGGCGGCTACCATCCCGATGGGCAGTGAGAGGCGACGCCAGCGCCGAGGGCAGATCAGCGCGGTGAGCGCAATGGTGAGAATCAGACTCAACACGCCGAGCCACAGGTTCAACGAGAACATCGCGGCCTCGCCGCCGGGGCGATACGCGAGGGCGAGCAGCACGCTATATCCCGGCGGCCAGACGGTCGGCGCGAGGCCGAGCGCGTCCGGGAGGACGTAGCCCACGTGCGTCGTCGGGAGAGGCGACAGGCCGAGGCTTTCAGCGAACGGCGCGAGGGGAAAACGGTGCAACGGCGTGCCGTGCTGCGCGAGGTCGAGGCCCATCTGCACGTACGCAAACGGATCGCTGCCCGTCACGCCGGCGGGGCGGTTGAGCCAGACCACGTTGGCCACGAGGGCCGCCGTTCCCGCTGCGAACGTTATCCACGCATATCTCAATCGGCGAATCGCGCCCAAAAAAATCAGTCCGGTCCACGCCGCGCTGAGGCCAAAACCCCCGGCGTAGTCGAGCACCGGAGGAATTTCTTGCCGGAGGCCATAGATGATGAACAAACGCAGTATGGCTAAGAGGTAAACAGTGATCAGGGGAGCAAGTGATTCGATGAGCCAACGGCGCAGGATAAGTTGAGGGAGACAGAAGGCCGCGAGCAGAAACGGCGCGAGCCAGAGCGGCCAGTGGGCGAGGCGGCAGACGGCGAGGAGAGCGAGGAAGTGAAAGGCGAGGAGAGGGAACGAAGAAGGAAGAGAGGCAGGAGGGATGGACAGGAGGGCGAGGGCGCGGAGGTGGCGGGAGAGCACGGATTGGTGGAGCAATTCTGTTACGCCGCTTCTCTTCATCTACAACCCGAATCCGCCCATCCTGCCAATCCGTGCTATCAATGCGCGTGCCTCGCCAGCCCGTCGTGTTCGTGCTCGTCAATGTGATGATGATCCGTGCCCGAGGCGTTCGCCGGGTCAATATGGACGGTGGCGGTCGAAAGGTAAGTCAGGTGGTGTAGAAGCTGATGACAAACTTCTTTGGCGATTTCATGTCCCTGCTCCACCGAGAGTTGCGCGTCCACGGCGACGCTCAGCTCGGCGTGCAGGCGGTGGCCCAGCCACCGGACGTGCACCCCGGTCACGTCCTGCACACCCGAGGTGTGGCGCGCGGCGTGCTCGATCTCTTCGATCACTTCCGGATCAACCCCGTCGAGCAGGCGCGTGAACACCGACTTCGCCGAGTCCCACACGATGCGCAGGATGGCGACGGTGATGAGCAGGCCCACCAGCGGGTCGGCGAGCGGGAAGCCGAGCGCGACCCCCACCGCGCCGGCGAGCACGGCCAGGCTGGTGAGACCGTCAACGCGCGCGTGATAGCCGTCCGCCACGAGCGCCGCGCTGCCGATCTCCTTCCCCACTTTGATGCGGAACCACGCCACCGCTTCATTCCCGACGAAGCCGATGATAGACGCGGCGATCACCGCCCAGACGAACCTCACTTCCTGCGGGCGGATGAGACGTTGAACAGACTCGTAGGCGGCGGCGATGGCGCTGAGCAGAATCATCAGCACGATGACGACGCCCGCGAGGTCCTCCACGCGGCCATAGCCGTAAGTGAAGCGGCGGCTGGACTTCCGGTGCGCGAGCCGGAACGCGATCCACAGCGGTACGGCGGTGAAGGCGTCGCCGAAGTTGTGGATCGTATCGGCGAGGAGCGCCACGCTGCCAGTGAAAATCACGACGACGACCTGCAGCGAGGCCGTGACCAGCAGCCCGGCGAGCGACCACTTGAGCGCCCGGATGCCGCGCTCGGTGGAGAAGAGCGAGGGGTCTACGACGCCGTGTGTGTGGCCGTGCGCGGCGTGAGGGCTTTTGTATTCGGGGGCGGGCGCGGTGTCCTCGGCATGGTCATGATCGTGGTCGTGATCATGCTTGCCGTGTCCATGCTCACTCATCACGCTATTGTCCTCCATCCACCGTTATCCGCCACACGAAGCGGTCATTCGTCATTTACCATTTGTCATTTTTCATTCGTCATTTGCCATTTGCCACGCGAAGCGGTCATTTGTCCTTCATCTATCCGTATTCGTAAAACCCCTGCCCCGTCTTTCGCCCCAGCATCCCCGCCTCCACCATCTTCCGCTGGATGGGATGCGGGCGGTAGCGCGGGTCTTCAAAGAAGGCTTGATACACGGACTGCGTGACCGCGAAGTTCACGTCCAGCCCGATCAAATCCATCAGCTCGAACGGCCCCATCTTGAAGCCGAGGGATTTGACGAGCGCGTCAATCGTCGCGGGATCGGCGGCGTTCTCGCCGAGCAGCCGGAGCGCCTCGCCGTAAAATGGGCGCGCGACGCGGTTGACGATGAAGGCGGGTGTGTCCTTGCACACCACGGGCGTCTTGCCGAGGTCGCGCACGAACTTCAGCCCGGCCTCCAGCGTCTCCGGCGCCGTGCGGTCGCCGCGCGTGACTTCGACGAGCGCCATGAGCACGGGCGGGTTGAAGAAGTGCAGGCCGAGGAGCTGCTCCGGGCGCTTGACCGCGCCCGCGAGGGCGGTGATAGACAGAGAAGAAGTGTTCGAGGCGACGAGGGCGTGCGGGGCGAGCAGTTCGTCGAGTTGGCGGAAAAGGTCACGCTTGATGTTCAGGTCTTCGGGGACGGCTTCGATGGCGAGGTCGGCCAACGAACAGTCTTTCAGGTCCGCGGCCGTGCGCAGGCGCGCCAGCGCCGATCCGGCGGCCTCAGGCGTCGTCTTGCCGAGGTCAACACCCTTCTGAATCGAGGCCCGAATCTTCTCGTAACCCGCGTTGACGATCTCCGGCGTGATGTCGTAGAGCACGGTGAGGAAGCCGCGCAGCGCGCACACCTGGGCGATGCCCGCGCCCATCGTGCCGGAACCGAGGACGGCGATGGTGCTGAGAGTGGCTTCAGGCATGCGGGTGTCCTTCAATCGGCCAGGAGAGATACCGGGATGTCATTGTACCCTAACCTTCGCCCGCCCGGAATTCAACGTCGGGATAGGGCTGTGATGACCAGGTCAATGGACGCTCACAATCTTCGGGAAAGGGCAACGTGGTCAAGCGCCAGCCTGCGCTGCGCGCCCTGGGTCGAAATGCGAAACTCGATTTCGTTGTCGTCGTGCAAAAGGTAAAAATCCAGGGGGAAGTCTTGATAGGTGTCGGCCCGGTGAAAATCCTGGATCGTCAGGGTCCGCAACGCCAGAATTTTCGCGCCGTGCCGGGCGGCCACGTCCAGGTCGGCCACCGCCTCGTCGCCGATCGTGCTGTTGATTTTAAGCCGGAACGTCGCGCGATATTTGCCGCGCGCTAGCGGCTTGTGTGGGCCATGGATCGCCCAATGGCTCCGCTCGCTCGTATCCAATTCCCACGCACCATAGCCGGTGGCTTGCCCGGTGCGGGCGATCAACTCGTTGTCCCTGACACACCACTTCTTGAAGGGCAAAAAGCCGGAGCGCTGATAGAACCGCAGGACGAGAAACGGAGCGGTGAAGGCTAACAACACCCAAAGCCAATTCACCTGGCCGGTCAAGGCCAAATTGAACACCGCCGAGGCGGCGGCGCTCGAAGCACCAACAAGGAATTGAGCGGCGTAGTCTTCGTGCATCTCGGGTCCGGCAAGTTTGTTCAGCGCAACTATTTACTTTAGAGAACAATTGTTCTATCATCAAGCCCCCAAATGAAACTGGGTGGTTATAGTTCCGTTAGTTGTGACAAGGAAGACTATGGGCGAGGACTACATCTCGCTGGAGGAAGCAGTCCAGTTGAGCGGGCTGCATGCGAATACTCTGAGACGGTTGCTGCGAGAGGGGATCATCCGCGGCTACAAGGCCGCTTTCGAGGGCAGGCAGCGCTGGATGGTATCTGTGCTGTCGCTCAAGCAGTACACCGACCCATTCCACGGCTTTTTGCTGGAGCGACCAGGGCCGAAACTTTTCTTGCGGCGGCAGGACGAGGGGGACAAAAGCGGGCCGGAGGAGTAGGCCCCGGACCTGAAAGGCATAAGGCACAAGTGAGAGTGCGCCGTGTGCCTTGAGCCTTGCGCCTCACTTCCCCGTGAACTTCGGCGCGCGCTTTTCGAGAAACGCCGCCACGCCCTCTTTGTGGTCGGCGGTGCGGCCCGCGGTTTCCTGCAGGTGCGCTTCGTAGTCGAGCGCCTCGTCCACCGTGAGCAGAAAGGCTTTGCTCATCGCGCGCTTGGTCAGGCCGTAGGCTTTGGTCGGCCCCTGGGCCAGCTTCACGGCCAACTCGCGCACCGCTGCGCCGAGCTGATCCGCCGGGAAAACCTTGTTGACTAACCCCAGACTCAGAGCCTCTTCCGCCGTAATGGCTGCGTTGGTAATGGTCAGCTCGTAGGCGCGGGCGTAGCCGATCAGCCGGGGGAGCGAGAAGCTCACGCCCGAATCCGGGGCGAGGCCGATGGCGTTGAAGGCCACCCGGAACTTCGCGCCGGCCGCCGCATAGCGCAAGTCGCACGCGAGCGCGATGCCCAGCCCCGCGCCAGCTGCCGCGCCGTTCACCTGCGCGAGGATGGGCTTCTCGATGGCGCGCAGCCGGGAGACGATGGGGTTATACGTCTTCAAAAGATGCGCGCGGAAGGAAATATCGCCGCTCCGGTTCTTCATGGCGCTCAGGTCTTGCCCGGCGCAGAAGCCCCTGCCCGCGCCCGTGAGGACGAGGCAGCGCACCGCGTCGTCGCGCTCGGCCTTCTTCAGCGCGTCCTGCACTTCTTCGGCCATCTGGTCGTCGAAGGCGTTGAGCACCTCGGGGCGGTTGAGGGTGAGGGTGAAAACGCCGTCGGCGAGGTCGGTGAGGATAGTCGTATTGGACATGAGGGCCTCCTTACATACTGCCTTTGCTCTTCACCCAATCTTCGACAATCTCCCACAACACCTCTTCGACGCGGATGTTCTCCACGCGCTGGCCGGGTTCGAGGCCGATGTAATCGTATTCCGGGTCGTCAGTAATGGGGTTGAGGGTGAAGAAGGTGCTGGCGAGGCGGCAGCGGCGGGCCGGGTCGAGGGGCTGGCCGTCCAGCAGGCATTCGGTGAGTTGACGCTCGGGCAATTGATATTTCAGTTGAACGTTGCCGGAGCAGGCGGGCAGGCCGAGGGGCGGCTCGCCGCGTTTGGGGTCGAAGGACTCAGTGCGATATTTCGAGGCCAGCATGCGCTCGACCATGTGCCGGATCTGCGCGCCGGAGACCTCGGCGGCGGTGACGTGCGTGGAGCCGGGGAGCGCCTCGTACAGGTCGCGCCGGGTGATCGGCCCGGCCTGCAATCCCCGGAACGTGAAGCCTTCGAAGAAGATGGCGAGGTCGGCGCGGCAGATGTCGCGGAGCGCGTCGGCCACGCGGTTGGCGAAGGGCGAGGGCTGGTCGAAGAAGTGCGGCAGGTCGCGCGCGGCGACCCCAACCTGCGCGTCGAACAGGCGCGCGGCCTCTTCGCGCACGAGGTCGAGGGTCGCGCCGATGGTCGGGTCGGGCGGGACGCGGTCGTCGCAGGGGATTAGCCTCCCGGAGAAATCTCGGACGCGGCCTGTGTCGTCGTCAAGATCGAGGTCGAGGCGCCCGAGATATTGCCCGTAGTGGCCCGCCTGCGCGATGACGGCGTTCCCGACGCGCACGGGCGGGTTGAGCTCGGTGTCCGTGTGCCCGCCGACGATGACGTCAATTTCGGGGCAGTCGGCGGGGACGTTTTCGTCACCGTAAATGTCGGCGCGCTTTTTCGCGGGGTCGAGCACGCAGCCCAGGTGGGAGAGGAGGATGAGGGTCTGGGCGCCTTGAGATTGGAGATTGGAGATTTCGCGGCGCAGGACGGGCAGCGGGTCAACGGACTGGTAGCCGAAGCGCTCGTAGCCCTCGCGAAAAATCGCCGTCACGCCGACGAGGCCGATCTTGTGGCCCTCGATTTCGACGACGAGCGACGACTCGAGACCGGGGACGGCGAGGCGAGCGGGGTCGGCGAGGTCCACAAGGTTCCCGCAGAGCACGGGGAAACGCACCGACGCCACGAGCCGCTCGAACGCGGCGCGGCCCCATTGTAAAGCTTCGCCGTTGCCGACCACACTCGCCTGAACGCCCATCGCCTCCAACAGCGCAAAGTTCGCGCGGCCTTTGGTGATGTCGGACTCCCAGACTTTGCGGTCGGAGCTGTCGCCGCCGTCGAGGAGCAAGACGGCGTGGCCGCGGGCGCGCGCCTCGGCGCGCTCGCGTTGGATCAGCGTGAACAGGCGCGGGAGCTGATCCAGCCGCCCGTGGAGGTCGTTGAAGTGAAGAAGGGTGAGGCGCATGGGGTCAACGCTGTCAACGGGTGGAACGGATTGGCCGGAGAGGGTTGAGGAATGTCATTCGTCCCACGCTCCGCGGTTTTATCCGTTGACCCTAACCCACGCGGAGGTACAGGAGCAGGACGTGACCTTCCGGCATTTCGACGTAGCGGGCCGCGAGGATTTGCGCCTGCTGCGTGAGGCCATCCTCGTCGCGGTACTCCAGATGCACGGAGCGGCCTTCGTCCCACGCCTTCCAGCAACGCTCGACCATCGCCGGGCCGTTGAAGGTGCGCAGGCGGGTCAGGGCCAGGTGCGGGAGGCGCGGGCCTTCGGCCAGCGCGGGCACCCACCACTCGTGCGGGGACTCGAAGGTCGGGGGCGGGCCTTCGATGATGGTGATTTTTTCGGGGGTGGGCATGGAAGCCATAAGCGAAGGAAAGATGTCCTTTGACAGAATAAGAACTGCCGCGCCCACCGGGGCGCGCCGTGATTATACCAGCACCGGCAGGCCGCGTTACAGACGAGCGTCAGTCTCGGTAGGCCTTGAGGAAGCCGGTTCTTGAAAACGTTTCTTGAAACGGCCAGCCCCCCACCGAAACCTGATATCCATTGGAACGCAAGACTTGGGCCAACGCACGCCTGTTGCCGGGCAGGCTGGGATGTTCGTGGTATTCCAAAAAGATGCGTTTAATTCTTCGAAGCAAAGCGCCGGAACAATTCATCAGGATATCGTACTCTGCTCCCTCAGCATCAATTTTCAGATAATCAACGGCCTCAATCCGGTTGTCCCTCACCACGTCCTCGATAGAGACCGTTCTCACCGAGATTCTCTCCCCGCCATATGCCCCGCTCAGCGAATTCAAGGCAGGGTTAGATTCCACAGCAAAAAAATCCGACTCACCTGTCCGGGCGGAAACTGCAAGGTTGAATACGTGCAGGTTATCTAGGCGGTTCAGGCTTTTGTTGATGGCCAGTAACCGATAATTCCCTGGAAAAGGCTCGTAAGCATAGACTTGGCCGCGTGGGGCGTGTCGGGCGGCATACACAGCAAACACTCCAATGTGTGCGCCGATATCCACAACGACGTCTTCCGGATTTATGGCGAAGCGACCACGACCATACGCGTTGAAGCGCCATATCTCCCAAACAGCGATTTTATCTGAACTGTTGACCCGCAGGCAGAGTCGGGTTGAAGCGTCTACCTCGTACGACCTCTCCCGGTCGGGCCCTTGCCCCCGATACAGCAGCGGCAGCGCGTAACGATCCAGCCAACGGCCCAGTGTCCCTCGTGCGTCCAAAGGCATACGCCGTACTCCTCAAACGCCGCCCTACGTGGCCCCCGAATGTCCTCGGTCCCGTTTCGGCGGTTTGCTCTTCGCAGGGCGGGAGCGCAGCCCATTGAGGTCCAGGCCCTGGCGGCCTGCCTGATTCTCTCGGCCCTGCAACTTTGACCATGCCCGGCGCAATGGGCGGCCCCTTCTGCGAATCAGCACCAGGCGTCGCAGCAGATAGCGATTCAAGATCAGCCAATCCGGCGGCTCGAGGACGATCCGGAAGTGCTCACGAGCGGTGCCCATCCACGCCCGGCGGAGGAGCCGGTCGATCTGCTCCAATCCGGCGGCGCTCAGGCGCTGGAGGGGATCCTCGAAGCGGCCCAGCTGCTCGCGCAACTGCGCAATGTCAATCACGGTGCGGGACGGCGGCCCACTGCCGGGAGACAGATGCGCCCCAAACTCATAGTCGAAAGGGGTGTTGTAGATCGGCTTCCCGGCGAGCGCGTGCATCTCACACCAGATGTACTTGAGGGCCAGCCGTGTCACGCCCTCTTTCTCCAGGCGGCGCATGGAGACCGGAATGTGCACACGGGTCAGCATGCCGAACTCCCCGTGCTTCGCCCCGCGTCGGGCGTAGTCATGGTCTTCGGCCAACTTCACCGCTTCGTCAAAGCCGCCGATGGCCGCGTGGATTTCTCGCCGGACGAGGATACAAAAACCGGCCGCATGCGGCGAGAAGGGTCGCACCATTTGAAAGTAAAGATTGACGGCTTCGGTGATGACTCGGTCGGAGAGCTCGTCGCCGAGCGGCTCAATCGGGCAACTCGCCACATCGAAGCCTGATTGCGTAAATTCTTCCAGTGCGCTGGCGAGGAATTCGGGCCCCGGCAGAACGTCCGCGTCCAGAAACATGAAGACGTCGCCCGCGGCCGCACGCGCTCCGGCGTTACGGCCCGCGCCAGGTCCGGCGCGCCGGCCCACGACGACCGTGACGCCTCGCACGCGCGCCACGTCGGCGGTGCCATCATTGGAACCGGCGTCGGCGACGATGATTTCGTCCGGCGGGCGCGTCTGCACACTCAGCGCGTCCAACAGTTTGGGCAGCGTGTGAATTTCGTTGAGCGTGGGGATGATGACGCTCAAGCGAGGCGTCGCCTTTGCGCTCATGTTCCGTCCCTCTCCCCCTCCGCCGCCTGGCCGCCCCCGGAATGCGCGCGCGGCTCGGTGAACTTCGACAGCCGGATGATTTCTTTGAACGGCCCGGTTTGCAGTTTAGCCAGCGCGTCGCGCCATTGCCAGCTTGCTTTGGGAATCAGCGTCCGGCGGCGCAGGTACTGCAGCAGGGCCGCCAGATCCGGCGCGTCGAGCGGCAGCCGGAAGCGCTCGCGCGCGGCCTCCGCCCCTTCCCGGCGCATGAGGCGGTCGAGCCGATCCAGCCCGGCGGCGCTCAGGCGTTGGAGGGGGTCCTCGAAGCGGCCCAATTGTTCGCGCAATTGCGCAATGTCAATCACCGGGCGGGAAGGCGGCGCGCTGCCGGGAGAGAGATGCACGCCAAATTCATATTCGAAGGGGGCGGAATAGACCGGCTTGCCGGCGAGCGCGTGCATCTCACACCAGATGTACTTGAAAGCCAGCTGCGTCAGGCCTTCTTTCTCCAGACGGCGCGTGGAGACCGGTATGCGCACACGCGTCAGGATGCCGAACTCGCCGTGCCGGGCCGCGCGTTGAACGTAGTCGTGGTCTTCGGCCAGCTTCACCGCCTCGTCAAAACCGCCGATGATCTCGTGGATTTCCCGCCGGACGAGGATGCAAAAGCCAGGCGCATGGGGCGAGAAGGGCTGCACGACTTGAAAGTAAAGATTGACGGCTTCGGTGAGAAATCGGTCGGAGAGATCATCGCTGATCGGCTCAATCAGGCAGGTCGCCACACCGAAGCCTGAGTGCGTGAATTCTTCGAGTGCCCCTGCGACGAAGTCGGGCCGTGGCAGAACGTCTGCATCGAGGAAGAGAAAGGGGTCGCCGGTCGCCGCGCGCGCGCCCGCATTCCGCCCTGGGCCGGGCATCCCGCCGGGGACGACCATCGCGCCCCGCGCGCGCGCCAGCTCCGCCGTGCCATCTTTGGAACCGGCGTCGGCGACGATGATTTCATCCGGCCGACGGGTCTGGGCGGTCAGAGCGTCCAGCAAACCGGGCAGGGTGTGCACTTCGTTGAGGGTGGGAATGATGATGCTCAGCCGAGTCATCTAACTTTGTCCTCCATTCCCTGGCCGCTTGCCCTGCTCCCGCGCGGGCGACCGATACGGCATGGGGATATACTGCACCGATGGCCGCCGCTGACCCGCCTGAGGATAGAGATTCATCAAGATGATGATCAGCCAGTTGAGGCCGGAAAGGAGCGGGAGCGGACGGTGTCTTTGAGAGGGATCATGGGATACCCGGCCTCACAAAGGTGACCCGGCCAGGCGAGCTACCGGGCGTGCGGATGTGGCGCTCACGGCTTATCTTACCTCAATTTTCCGCCCCTGCGAAAGGACTCCAAAATTGGCATTATCCGCTTCCACTCCTATAATCGTGCCTCGGACGGCCTATTCCCCGCATCCGGCAGGAGGCGACATGAACCCGCACAATCTCACCGGCAAAGGCATCTGGATCTGGAAAATCTTTCAATGCGACAACGGCAACGCGGACGCCATCGTGGCGCGCGCGCTGGCGGCACGCTTCACCCACGTCATCGTCAAGATCTGCGACGGCGACGACGCGTACAACATCTGGAAGGACGGGAACCAGTGGCGGGACTACACCCTCGAACTGATCCCTAAACTGAGCAATGCCGGGATCACGGTCTGGGGCTGGAATTACATTTACGGCGATCCGCCCCCGCGCGATGCGGGCAAGCCGAATTATTGGGTGCTCGAGGCGCAGGCCAACGTGAAGCGCATCAACCAGCTCCGCCCTCTCGGCCTGCGGGGCTTCGTGATTGACGCCGAGCGCGAATACGAGACCATCCCCGACCGCTGGAACAAAGCGGCGGCCTACATGAAAGTCCTGCGCGACAACCTGCCCGACCTGCCGATCGCGCTGGCCTCGTGGAAACAGCCCACACTGCACGGCGGCTTCCCGTGGGCGCAGTTCCGGGCCAGGATTGATCTGGACCTGCCGCAGGTGTACTGGATACAGGCGCACAACCCCGTCGCGCAGGTCAACCGGTCGTTCCAGGAGTTCAGCGCCATGCAGCCCCCACTGCCCTACGTTGCCGCCGGGCCGACCTTCTTCGAGCACAACTGGCGGCCCACCCCGCAGGAACTCACTGACTTCCTCACAAAATGCGCGGCCCTCGGCCTCCCCGCGGCTAACTTCTGGGCGTGGGATCATCTCGGCCTGCGCGGCGGCGAGCCCTATAACCCCGCGCACTTGAACTTCACCGCCGAATGGGATGCGGTGGCGAACTTCAACTGGCTCGGTTCCCAGCCAGCGCCTGCCCCCCAGCCCCCCGCCGACATCCTCACCCAGTATTTCGCCGCGCTCAACACGCGCAATCCGGACACGACCGCCGCGCTTTACAACGCCAACGCCGGGCACGTCACCGCGCAGGCCACGACCATTGGGCAGCCGGGCATCCGCGCCGTCTTCGCCGCGTTGTTCGTCCGCCTCCCCAACGCCGTGTTCACCATGACCGGCTCCAACAGCCTCGGGACCATCCGCACGTTTACGTGGACGGCGGCCAGCCCCGGCGGCTCCGTCACCAACGGCAGCGACACCCTCGGCCTGGTCAACGGGCGCATCCAATACCATCACACGTCGTACACCATCACGTAGGGGCGTTGCCGGCAACGCCCCCGTATGCGTCGCACGTGAGGCGCAGGAGGCCCTATGCGCGCAAGAGTTTACCTCGTCGGGCTGGGGGGCGGCGTGCTCGTCACCGCAGTCCTGTATTATCCGCTCTATCTGTATTTGCCGGGGACATTCGTCAAGGACTGGCCGAGCGCGCCGGGGGGATTGGCGATTGCGCTAACCGGGGTGGGCGTGGTGCTGATGCTGTTCACTGGCGTGGTCGCCGCCCGGATCAGCGGGACGCGCGACCGGGCCGGGGCCGCCGCCGCGGGCGCGGTCGCCGGGCTGATCGCCGCGCTCATCGCCGAGATGTGGGTGGGCGGCGCGGCGGCGGGCGCGTGGGGCGCGCGCGATCTACTCGTTCATGGCTTGAAGCCCGCCCACAATAACACCCAGTTCATCTCCCTCCTCACCGACGCGGTCACAGGTGCGCATTGGTGGACGTATCTCTCCGCGTGGATCGCCATCCTCACCGGCCTCGGGTTGGGCGCGATCGGCGGCGTATCGGCTGGCCCCGGCGGCGCGCCCGCGAAGCCTCCCTCCGGAACGTGGCCCGCAGAACTTTCGTTGATCGGCGCGTTGATCTCGGCGCTGACGCTTGTGATCACAGTCGTGATCTTCGCGCTGCTCGGCCCCTCGACGCAAAAGGCGGCGGACTCCGTGACGCATATATTGCGCTATCCCTCAAGCAGCCTGATCGCCTGGCCGGTAGGCACGCTGTTTGTCCTGCTCCTCATCTGGGAGGCGCTCGGCTGGTGGTGGCTGCGGCGCGCGCGCGCCGAAACGACTGCCGCTCACAACCGGTTGTTGATCATCACTTACGTGAACGGGCTGCTGCCCTTGTTCATGGTGGCCTTCCTCTTTCTGATCGCGCGGGGCATGTTCGCGAGTCCCTTATTCCTCGCCGGGCTGGCGGTCTGGCTCGGGCTGGGAGGCATCACGCTTCTCACGGGTTGGCCTCTCCGCTCGCGCCCCAGGCCCGCGATCTCCGCCGAGCCGCGCGGGATGCGTTTCTTCATCGCTGAGGTGATGCTGAGTTCCGGCGTCCTCTTCGCCACGGCCTACCTCGGCCTCGTCGCCGCCTCGCTTAACCTCGTCTTGCTGGTTGTCCCCGTGATCTCCATCGTCGGCAACTTCGATCCGAACGCGAAGATCACCGTGCCTGCCCTCGCGAAGTCGATCCCGGAGTTAGTGAGAACGAACTACGTCGTGCATCAAGGCGTGGTGGTCGGCGG
>Ga0209109_10001541_pt1 | contig 12734 bp, 13 predicted proteins | sample Rifsed10ft2_FD_184004 | JGI IMG/M metagenome (GOLD analysis project Ga0209109, IMG submission 184004) | Soil microbial communities from Rifle, Colorado, USA - sediment 10ft 2 (version 2) | ecosystem: Environmental > Terrestrial > Deep subsurface > Rock core/Sediment | place: Rifle, Colorado... | reverse complement strand
CCCGCATCGGCTCATGGCAGATCGAGGCCGGGCGGTCCCGGCTGCCCGATCCCGTGCGCGTGACCGTCAGACTGGCCGAGTAGCTCGCGCGCCGCCCTCGCGGGCGCGCGAGCGCTCAGCCGTCGCCCGCGCCGGCGTCGGTGCTCATCGCGTCGCCGAGCAGATCGCTCTCCCGCGCTTCGTGTCGCTCGATGCGATCGGCGAGTGTGCTCGCTTGCGTCCTGAGGGCCGCGACCGGACCCGCGACGCAGGCGCGGATCTCGTCCAGCATGGCGTCGGCGTCGCGTAGGAGCGCCACGTGCTCCTGGCGCAGCTGCTCCACCCGCGCGACATAGAGCCCTGCGCGGTCCCGGATCAGGTCGAAGAACCCGTCCGGCGCTTCCTCGCTGGCGAAGTGGACCTCGAGGATGTCGCGCAGGTGCCTGAGCGACTGGGCGAGCTGCCCCAAGCCCTGCACGCCCCGCAGCGATTGCGCCATGGCCGCGATACGGCCGTCGGCCTCCAATAGCTGCTCCGCTTCGTGAGTTGTGAGACGCTGCCCATCTGCGGTGCTCATCTGCGGCCTCCTCTCCGTGACGGAGCCCTTGCTTCGCCGGCGATCGCCGTCACGGTCGTGTGCGGCTCACACCGTCTCGAATCGCCTCAGGCAGTCCGGCTTGAGCCGCTGGCGGTCGCACCCGAGCTCGTCGTACGGCGTGCCCTGCGCGAAGGCCAGGAGCTGGAAGTAGTACAGCGGCGGCGTCCCGAAATTCTCGTCGAACTTCTGTGAGATGCGCACCTGTCCGTAGTCGAACTGCCCGAAGCAGGTCGGACAGATCAGGCACAGGAGGTCCGCTTCTTCGTCCGACACCGAGCGGAGCAGGTCGCGCATCATCGCGGTGGGGATCTCGTCCGACTGACACGCCTTCCCACAGCAGAGACTCCAGTTCTTGTGGCGGACCGGGGTCGCGCCGAGGGCGGCCACGAGCTGCTCCATGACGCTCGGGTCGTTTGGATCGTCGACGCGCATGATGCGGCTCGGCTTCAGCAGATGGCAGCCGTAGTGGATCGCGACCTTGAGGCCGGTGAGCGGGCGCACCACCGAAGCGCGCACGGCATCGTAGCCGACCACGTCGCGAAGCAGCGTCGCGACGTGGCGCACGCTCGTCGTGCCGTGATACGCGCGGCCGATCCGGCCCAGGCGCTCGTTCACGCGCGCGCGAAGCGCCGGATCCTCGAGCAGATGATGCGTCTCGGACAGCGTCGCCGTGCAGCCGGAGCAGTTCGTGAAGACCTGGAGCCCCAGGTTCTCGGCGAGCGTCAGGTTCCGCGCCGCGATCGAGAGCCACGAGAGCTTGTCCTTCGCCTTGAAGTAGATCGGATCTGGGCAACACGACGTGCCCTCGAGGTCGACGATCTCGATGCCGAGGCGTCCGAGCGTCTTCCGGATGGCGACCTCCATCGCGGGGTGGCGCGTCGGGATGAGGCAGCCGGGGAAAAACGCGTAGCGCCGGGTCGTCTTCTCCGTGGCGACCGCTGCGCCGTCGCCGGTGACGGCATGCGTACTGAGAGACGTGTGCGCAGTGCAGGTCACCGCGCCCGCCGCCGCGGCCGATTCGGCCCCGTTTCCCACGAGCTGTTGGATCTCGGCGACGGGGGGCGCGGACAGCGGCGGCAGCCCCAACTCCTCGCGCTGCCGCACGACGGCCGAGGTCATCGGCGTCGTCCGGCCTCCCGCGAGGAACGTCCGGTTCACCTTGTCGGCGGCGGGTGGGACGATGCCGCGGTCCGCGAGCATGTTCTTGAGCGAGACGATCACCTCGACAGGCTTCACCTGCTGCGGGCACCGCTCGTGGCAGTTGTAGCAGTTCGTGCACTGCCACAGCACGTTCCCCTTGCCGAGGAGTTCGTCTTCCAGCCCGTACAGGACCTTCAGCATGAGTTCGCGAGGGTTGAAGGCGCCGTTGCTGTACTGCGCCGCGGGGCAATCGCCGACGCAGGCGCCGCACTGGTAGCAGAAGCTGGCCAGGTTGCCCTCGATCTTCCGTGCAAGCTCGCGCTTGAACGCGAAGTTTACGCGGACGACGTCCGACGTGGCGCTATTCACCGTGCTTCTCCGCGGGCCGCGCGTTCTTGAGATGCCGGATGCTGTTCGAGCGGCAGCGGGGGCAGGAGCGCTCGCGGTCCTCCTCGAGGTCGGTCGTCTCCTGATAGTCGTGCCCGCACATCATGCAGCGGAACCTCTCGACCGTCGCCGCCATGTCCCCTGTTCCTCCTCCGGTCTACGCCGGTACCTCGACCGCGGCGACGGCCTCCGCCTTCGCCGCCCCCTTCTTCGCCTTCGGGACGAGCGCCGTCCGGCCCCGCTCGATCTCGTCCGGCGTCACCGTCTTCCGGATCTCTTCGAGCCGCGTCATGACCTTCGCGAACTTCTGGCCCTCGGCGGCGCTGATCCATTCGAGCTGGAGCCGCTCGGGCCGGATGCCGGCCTTCTCCAGGCGGTCCCACACCTTCTGCACCCGCTTCACCGTCTGGCGGTTGGCGTTGATGTAATGGCAGTCGGCGTAGTGGCAGCCCGACACGAGCACGACCGCCGCGCCGTTCCGGAATCCCTCGAGCATCATCTCCTCGGACACGCGGCCCGAGCACATCGTGCGCACCAGGCGATTGGACGCCGGGTAGGCGAGGCGCGAGATCCCCGCCATGTCCCCGCCGGCGTACGAGCACCAGTTGCACGCGAAGACGAGCACCTTCTGGTGGGGATCCTCGGCGAGCATCGCGCGCACCTGCGCGAAGAGCTGACCGTCCGTAAAGTGCCGCATCGTGACGGCGCCGTACTGGCAGATCGCGCCGCAGTTGCCGCAGCCGGCGCACGCCGCCTCGATCACCGTGGCGACCTCGCCCTTCTTCCACTGGATCGCGCCGTAGGGGCAGATGGGCGCGCACAGGCCGCACTTCTTGCAGGCCACCGCGTCGATCCGGCTGGTCACCGCCTCGATGTGGATCTGGCCGGCGTTCAAGAGCGAGCCCGCGCGCGACGCCGCCGCGCCGGCCTGGCAGACCGTTTCCTTGATGTCCTTCGGGGACTCGCACATGCCGCAGAAGAACACGCCTTTCGTCGGCGCATCCACCGGCCTCAGCTTCGGATGCGACTCCATGAAGAAGCCGTCGGAGGTCTTGCTGAGGGTCAAAAGCTTCGAGATCTTCTTGAGATCCCTCGGCGGGTCGACCCCGACCGAGAGCACCAGCATGTCGAGCTCGTGCCGCTCGACTTTCCCTGAGGTCGTGTTCTCGACCGTCACCCAGAGATTCCTGGTCTTCACATCCTCTTCGACCTCGCCCGGCAGCCCGCGCACGTACCGTGCCCCTGCCTCCTTCGAGCGCTGGTACATGTCCTCGAACGACTTCCCGAAGGCGCGGATGTCCTGGTAAAAGACCACCGTCTCCGTCCCCGGGTAGTGGTCCGCGATCAGCAGACAGTCCTTGACCGTGTTCATGCAGCAGATGTTCGAGCAGTAGGGCCGCCCGATCGCCGGATTGCGCGACCCGACGCACTGCACGAAGCCGATGCGCTTCGGGACCTGGCGATCGCTCGGCCGCATGAAATGCCCGGCGGTCGGGCCGCCCGCCGAGATGAGCCGCTCGAACTCCATCGAGGTGATGACGTTCTCGAAGTGCGAGTACCCGTACTCGTCGAGGGCCCGCGGGTCGAACGGCTCGGCGCCGATCGCCACGATCACCGCCCCGACCTCGCGCGTCACGATCTCGTCGCGATCGTCGTAGTCGATCGCCTGTCTCTCGCAGGCATCGGAGCACTTGCCGCAGGCCAGGGGGTTGTTCCCCAGGCAGTGCTCCATGTCGATCAGGTACGACGACGGCACGGCCTGCGGGAAGGGGATGTAGACCGCCTTCCGCAACGACAGGCCGATCTGGAACTCGTCGGGAACGACGACGGGACACACCTTGGCGCAATCGCCGCAGGAGTTACAGGCCTTCGGGTCCACGTAACGCGCCTTCTTGCGGATGCGCGCCGTGAAGTTCCCGATGTAGCCCGAGACTTCCTCGACTTCGCTGTGCGTCAGCAGCTCGATCCGAGGATGCCGACCGGCATCCATGGCCTTGGGGCCGAGAATTCAGATCGAACAGTCCATCGTGGGGTAGGTCTTGTCCAGCTGGGCCATGATGCCCCCGATGGACGCCTCCTTCTCCACGAGCGTCACGTGGTGTCCGGCGTCGGCCAGCTCCAGCGCCGCCTCGATGCCGGCGACGCCGCCGCCGATCACGAGCGCGCGCCGGGTCACGGGCACGCTGAGCTCCTCTTGCGGGTCGAGGAGCCGCGCCCGGGCGACGGCACCGGCCACGAGGTCCTTGGCTTTCCGGGTCGCGCCGGCGCGATCCGTTCCGTGCACCCACGAGCACTGCTCGCGGAGGTTGGCCATCTCCATGAGATAGGGATTCAACCCGGCATCGCGTACGCACTGGCGGAACGTCGGCTCGTGCTGGCGCGGCGTGCAGGAGGCGACCACCACGCGGTTCAGCCGCTGGTCCCGGATGGCGCGCTGGATCTCGTTCTGTCCCGGGTCGGCGCAGGTGTACTTGTTCCGAACCACGCAGGCGACGTCAGGCAGGCCCTTCGCGAACTCGCTCACCGCGGCGGTGTCCACCGTCCCCGCGATGTTGAGGCCGCAGTCGCAGACGAATACGCCGACGCGAACGCCGTCATTCACCCCGGTTGCCATGCTCTTCACCCCCTCGTGGCGGTTCCGGTCGTGGTCGGAGATCGTTCGAGCGCTTCGAGCGCGAGCTGCGCCACGTCGCGCATGGCGATCCCGATTTCCTCTCCGAGGCGCGGATCCTTCATCGCGCAGCGGAAGTGGATCTGGCACTTGGGACAGGCCGTAACCAGCAGCTCGGCACCCGTCGCCCTGGCTTCACGCAGCCGATCCACCTGGATCTTCTTCGCGTACCGGTCACAGTACGACCAGGTGCCTCCGGCGCAGCACGTCGCCGAGGCGCCGTGCTTTCGCATCTCGACGAGCTCGATCTCGGGGAGCGCGCGGAGAACGTCGCGCGGCGCCTCGTAGATTCCGAGATGGCGCGCGAGGCGGCACGGATCCTGATACGTGACGCGTCGGGTCTCGCCCGCGGCACCGTGGCCCGGCGTGAGGCCCAGCTCCCCGGCATGCTCCGCGATGAACTGTGTCACGTGGAGCATCCTGGGCACCTTGCCTCGGAAGTACGGCCGGTAGTCGATCGCCCAGGTGCGCAGGCATTCGGCGCACGAGGTGACCAGCGTCTCGGCGCCGCTCGCCGCGACCAGCTCGACGTTCTGCTTCGCGAGGCGTTCGAAACCCTCGCGATCGCCGTTCCAGAGCAGATCGTGCCCGCAGCAGCGCTCGTCGGGCGACACGACCGGCGTCACTCCGGCGCGGTTCATGAGCGCGACCGCCGCGCGGCTGGCGTCCGTGGCGGCCAGCTCGTACTCCGTGAAGAAGGCGTCGAAGTACGCGGCGCACCCGGCCCAGTAGAAGACGGTACCGGTCGTCCGTTCCGTTCGGAGGTCGGGCCCGATCCAGCCGAGACGGTCCTGCGCCGTCCCGCCGCGCGCCATCATGCGCATGATGGACTGCAGCGCTCCCCCGTGCGGGCAGTCGGGCTCGGGGACCTCTTTTCGCATCACCACGCGAAGCTCGCGCACCAGATCGATGAACGCCACCTCGGCCGGGCAACGCTCTTCGCACAGCGCGCACGTCAGGCACTTCAAGTGCGCGTCGCCTGCCACGAGCGCCTCGCGATCCCCGGCGAGCGCGGCGAGAACCTGGCGGCGCGGGCTGTAGTGACCGCCGGCTCGCGCGATGGGACACGTCGCCGTGCATTTCCCGCAGTCGTAGCAGGCCCAGGACCGGCTGTCGTGGGCGAGCACGGCGAGAGGGGCGCCGCCGTTGACGCTCACGACGAACACCCTGTGCCGCCGGCAACGGCGTGGGCCTCTGCCGTCAGGCCGAACGGCCCCGGCCCGAGCGCCCGCACCTGATCGATGAATTCGTCGATGGTCTTCGCGAAGCGCCCGCCCTCCGCGGCGCTGATCCATTCGAGGCGGACACGTTGCTCGTCGATGCCGAGGACCTTCAGAACGGCCTTCGTCTTCGCGAACTGCTCGACCGCGCGCTCGTTGCCGGACACATAGTGGCAGTCGCCGAAGTGACAGCCGGAGACCAGCACTCCGTGGGCGCCGTTCTCGAAGGCGCGGAACACGAATCCGGGCTGGATCCGTCCGGAGCACATGACCCGGATCATCCGGAAATGCGGCTGGTGCGCGATCCGCGACACCCCGGCCGTGTCCGCGCCGGCGTACGAGCACCAGTTGCAGGCGAACACGACGATGTGGGGATTGAAGGCCCCGTTCGGGGAGCTCATGCCATCGCTCCCTTCAGAACGGCCGCGTCCACCATCGCCCCGAGCTGGCGCGCCGTGAAGTGACGCGCACTGATGGCGCCCGAGGGGCACCAGCTCGCGCACGTGCCGCAACCCTTGCAGAGCGTCGGGTTGATCGTCGCCACCCACACGCCGTCTCCGGCGTCCACGAGCGAGGGAGCGTTGAAGGCGCACACGTCAGCGCACGTGGCGCAGCCGCGGCACCGCTCCGGGTCCACCACCGCGATCGCGGGATCGAGCCGCACGGTGTCGTGCGCGAGCAGCGCCGCCGCTTTCGCCGCCGCCGCTGAGGCCTGCGCCACGCTGTCGACGATGTCCTTCGGCCCCTGCACGGTGCCGGCGAGGAAGACGCCTTCGGCGACCGTCTCGACCGGAGCCAGCTCGGGGTGGCGTTCGAGGAAGAAGCCGTCGAGGCCGAGGCTCACTTTCAAGAGATGGTGGAACCGCGACGTTTCCGGCTGGCGCGGACGCATCCCGACCGACAGCACCACGAGATCGGCGCTCACTTCGACCGTGCGCCCGAGCAGATCATCGAAGCAGCGCACGGCCTCGGCGCGTCCGGTGCCCAGTACTTCGGGCTTGGCACCGGCGGGTATCCGGACGAACAGGACGCCCATGCCGCGCGCTTCGCGGTACATCTCCTCGGCCCCCGTCGAGACCGTGCGGATATCGCGGTAGAAGATGGTCGTGTCGATGCCCTGCTTCGCCAGGATGATGGCCTGCTTGATCGCGGTGGGGCAGCAGTAGCGCGAGCACCCCTTGAAGCCCTCCGGATCGCGCGATCCCACGCACAGGACGAAGGCCGCGCTTCGGACGGTCGAGCCGCCCGGACTCGCCGGCCCGTCGCGGTGGAAGGCCTCCTCGAGCTCCTGGCTCGTGATGACGTTCGGGAGCTCGCCGTAGCGGTAGACACCGCGTGGATCGTAGAGATCCGCGCCGGTCGCGAGAATGATGGCCCCGACGCGAAGCCGCTCGGTCGTCGATCCCGTGAGCGTGACGTCGAAGGTCCCGACGAACCCCGCGATGTCGTCGACTTCGGTCCCGAGGAGCACGCGAGCGCCGCTCCGCGTCAGCCGGCGGCTCTTCTCCTCGAGCACCTCCGCGGCGAGCCGCATCGTCGGGTAGAGCTGCCTGAGCTGCGTTCCGGCCAGTCGACCGCCGAGCCGCGCCTCCTTCTCGACGAGCGTCACCGGAAAACCTTGCTCGGCGAGATCCGTCGCGGCCTGGATGCCGGCGATGCCACCGCCCACGACGAGGGCCGCACGACTCATGGGCGAATCGCCTTCCTCGAGCGGCTCGAGGCCGCGCGCGCGCGCCACGCCCATCCGGATCTGGTCGCGCGCCTTCTCCTGCGCGTACGCCGGCGACTGCCCGTGCACCCAGGCGCACTGGTCGCGGATGTTGACCATCTCGAGGAGATAGGGGTTGAGCCCGATGCCCGCGCAGGTGCCGCGGAAGACCGGTTCGTGAGTGCGCGGCGTGCAGGCCGCCACGACGACGCGATTGAGCCCGCGCTGCTTGACGAGGTTCGCGAGCTCCGCCTGGCCCGTCGCCGAGCAGGCGAACAGATGCGTCGCGGCGGCCTCGACACCGGGCAGCTCCGTCGCCGAACGCACGAGCTCATTCACGTCCAGGACGCCGGCGATGTTGATCCCGCACTGGCACACCATCACGCCGACGCGGGGGGGGCCGGACACGTCGAGCGGCTCCACCGGCTCGGGCTTGTCCTCGACGCGCTCGGCGGCGAGAAACCGCCCGGCGCGCGCGGCGGCAGCGGAGGCCTGCGCCACGCAGTCGGGGATGACCTGCGGCCCGACCGCGCTGCCGCAAACGTAGATGCCCTCCCGCGCCGTCTCGACGGCCGAGACGGCAGCGTCCGCGCGGGCCACGAAGCCGTATGCGTCGGTCTCGATGCCGAGGATCCTGGCGAGCTGGGCCGCGCCGTCGTTCGGCGCGGCCGCGACCGACAGGACGACGAGATCGGCGCCGATCCGCTTCGGCTCGTGCGCCAGCGTGTCCTCGACGAAGACCTCGAGCGTGTCGTCCTCCGGAACCCGGACGATCTTGGCCGGGCGGCCGCGCACGTACTTCGCGCTCTCCTCGTCGCGGGAGCGCTGCACGAACTCGTCATAGCCCTTTCCGAACGCCCGCAGGTCCGTGTAGAGGATCGTGACCTCCGCGACCTCGGGGTCGTGCTGGCGGATCAGCATCGAGTCCTTGACGGCGTTCATGCAGCAGAAGCGGCTGCAGTACATGCGTCCGCCTTCGCCCCGCGCGCCCACGCACTGGATGAAGAGGACGCGGCGCGGTGTCGCCCGGTCCGAGGGGCGGATCACGTGGCCGCGCGTGACGCCGGACGGGTTCAACATGCGCTCGAGCTCGAGGCTCGTGATCACGTTGGGGAGCCGGCCGTAGCCGTAGTTCCCGAGTGCCCGGGCGTCGAACTCCTGGAAGCCGATCGCGACCAGGATCGAGCCCACCTCGAGCTCCCTCTCCTCGGGCCGCATGTCGAAGTCGATCGCGTCCACGTCGCAGACGTCCATGCAGTGACCGCAGACGATGAGGCGCGGCGTGTAGGCTGGATCACGCCGCTGCTTCGCCCGCTGGATCTTCTCCAGACGCTCTCGCTGCTTCGCGGACAGGTGCGCGAGGTTCAGGCAGCTCTGCGGATCGATCGTGTAGGTCGACGGCACCGACTGCGGGAAGGGCCGGTAGATCGCCTTGCGCGCCTTGAGCCCGAGATCGAACTCATTGCCCCCGATCTGCGGACAGACGTCCGCGCACAGCCCGCACGCGACGCACCGGTCCTCTCGGACATAGCGCGGGTTCCGCTGCACGCGCACGCGGAAGCTCCCCGGCTCGCCGTCGCAGCCGACCACCTCCGCGTTCGTGATGACCTCGATCAGGGGATGCCGACCGGCATCCATGGCCTTGGGGCCGAGGATTCAGATCGAGCAGTCCATCGTGGGAAAAGTCTTGTCGAGCTGGGCCATGCGGCCCCCCAGCGCCGGCGACTTTTCCAACAGGGTCACGCGGATGCGGCTCGCGGCCAGGTCGAGCGCGGCCTGGATCCCCGCGATCCCGCCGCCGATCACGAGCGCGCGCTTGGGTTCCGGCATCACGCACCTTTCGCGGCGGGTCCGGCGGGGGCGGCCGCCGCGGCCAGCTCGGCTTCGCGCGCCGCGGAGCCGTACTCCTTTTCGAAGTGCGCCCAGCCGCTGTCGAATCCCTCGAGGTTGACCGCCTCCGTGCCGGCAGGCACCGAGGCCTTCACGGCTTCGCGCATGACCTCGCGCGGGGTGATCCCGGTCGCCGCGGTGACGAAGCCGAGCATGACCATGTTCCCGACGATCGGCCGTTTGAGCGCTTCGGCGATCCGCGTCGAAGGAACGCCGAACGCGCGCTGCCCCGCGGGCGGAGAGGGCTGGACCAGGCTGTTCTCGTAGACCAGAATCCCGTCGGGCGTGAGCTCGTCCCTGTACTTTTCGTAGGCCTCGCTGGACATCACGACGAGGATGTCGGAACGGCGGATGTACGGATAGAGCACTTCGCGATCGGAGAGCACGAGCGTCGCGCTGCAGGTGGAGCCGCGCGCTTCGGGCCCGAAGCTCTGGATCATCGTCGAGTGGCGCCCCGCGTCGATCGCGACGGCGCGTCCGATCACGTAGGCCAGGAGCACCACGCCCTGCCCGCCGAATCCGGTCACGCGGATCTCGGTATCAGTCATGGTAGACACTTCCCTCGGGCGGCGTCGGGACGTACCGGTCGCCGAGAACCTTGCCGTAGTGATCGTGCATCATCTCAAGGAACGTGGGCCGCTCCCTGTCGACGAACTTCCCGCAGACGATGTGGTCCTGGTACGTGATGTCCACCTCGCGCGTGTCGGCGCCGTTCTGGACCACCGCGCTGTCGTGATAGAACTGCATCAGGTCGAGACCGGTGCCGATCTTGTTCAGGCGCGCATAGAGCGTCGAGCACGGGGCGATCACCTCGATGAACCGGAACCCCTTCTTCGCCGACGCCTCCTGGATGGCCTTGGTCAGCCGCCGCACGTGCAGGGCGGTCCAGCGCGCCACGTAGCTCGCCCCGCAGGAGGCCGCGAGGTGCGGGAGGTTGAAGGCTGGCTCGAAGTTCCCGAACGACATCGTGGCCGTCTTCGCACCCGCCGGCGTCGTCGGCGCATTCTGGCCGCCGGTCATCCCGTAAATGAAGTTGTTGACCAGGATGACGAGGAGATCCATGTTCCGCCGCGCGGCATGGATGAAGTGGTTGCCGCCGATGCCGCAGAGATCGCCGTCACCGGAGAACACGGTGACCTTCAACTCGGGCCGCGAGAGCTTGAGACCGGTCGCGAAGGGAATCGCGCGCCCGTGCGTGGTGTGGAACGAGTCGAGGTTGACGTAGCCGGCGACCCGGCCCGTGCACCCGATGCCGGACACCACCACCGTCTTGTCGAGATCGGCGCCCATCGCCTCGAGCGCGCTCGCGTAGCACTTCATGACGGTCCCGATGCCGCAGGACGGGCACCAGATGTGCGGCATCCGTTCGGTCCTGACGAACGGCGCAATCGGATGCTCGTCGAACCAGATGTCTTCGGCCGTCGGCTGCCGGAGGACGCTCGAGCGAGGTTCGCTCTCCTCGGGGGCGACCGCTTCCGGGGAGCCGTTCAATTCCACGTCCGGGGGACTGTTCGTTACCAGTTCCGGGAGACTGTTCAGATTCGTGCTCATTTCGCCGCCCTCACGATCGCTTCCGCGATGACCTCGGGCTCGTGTACGCCGCCGCCCGCATGGGGGACCGACACCACCCGCGCACGCCCCGCGGCGGCGCGCTCCACCTCACGGACCATCTGGCCGAGGTTGATCTCGGGCACGACGAAGGCGCTGACCTTCCCGGCCAGCTCGCCGATGCGTTGCTCCGGGAACGGCCACGCGGTGATGAGCCGCAGCAGCCCGACGCGCGCCTTCTTCTTGCGTGCGAGCTCCATCCCCATGCGCGCCACGCGCGCCGTGATCCCGTACGCCACGACGACGACGTCCGCGCCGGTCGTGTCGACCTCCTCGAGACGGATGATGCGGTCGGCGTTCCCCTGAATCTTCGTGACCAGGCGTTCGACCAGCGCGGCCTGCGCCTTCAGGGACATGGTCGGGTAGCCGCGCTCGTCGTGCGTGAGTCCCGTCGAGTGAAAGCGGTAGCCGTCCCCCGCCCGCGCGAACTCGGGCACCGGCCATCCGTCGGTGCTGTACGGACGATACGCGTCCGGCGGTTTCTTGGTGAAGGCGCGGGGCACGACCTCGATCTTCTCCGCGGGCGGGATGAGCACCTTCTCGGTCATGTGGCCGACGCACTCGTCCATCATCAGGAACACCGGGACGCGGTAGGTCTCCGCGAGATTGAACGCGTCGATCGTCAGATCGAACGCCTCCTGTGGCGACTGCGGGCAGAGCGCGATGATCGCGTAATCGCCGTGCGAACCCCACCGCACCTGCATCATGTCGGCCTGTCCGACCATCGTCGGGAGACCCGTGGAGGGACCGCCGCGCTGCACGTTCACCACTACGCAGGGGGTTTCCATCATCGCGGCGAGCCCGATGTTCTCCATCATGAGGCTGAAGCCGGGGCCGCTTGTCACCGTCATGCACTTCACGCCGGACCACGCGGCGCCGACGACGGCCGCCATGCTGGCGAGCTCGTCCTCCATCTGGATGAACGTCCCTCCGATCAGCGGGAAGCGGCGCGAGATCCGCTCCACCACCTCCGTCGACGGGGTGATGGGGTAGCCCGCGACGAACCGGCAGCCCGCCGCGATGGCGCCCTCGCTGCACGCGAAGTCGCCGTCGAGATAATGCGCTCCGGTGAGAACACCTCGTGGGTCGGCCTTCAATGTGGTTTCTCCTAGGGCGTGGCTGCGCTCGTGGGCAGCTGCACGGGCACGCTGTAGATCGCGAAGTCGGGACAGAGCATCTCGCAGAGGTTGCAGTTCACACACGCCCCCGGCTTCACGACGACCGGGACGTGGTAGCCCTTGCGATTGAAGTCCTCCGAGCGGGCCAGCACGTCGCACGGGCAGAATTCGATGCAGAACCCGCAACCTTTGCAGCGGTTGCGGAGGATGCGCACCTCGCCGTGCGGCACGGTGACCTGATCCCGATCGAGTGGAGTGCGCCAGTATTTCATGCGTCCTCGCCTCCTCGCAGTCGCGCAGGATGGCAGGCTTCCAGTCGGTCTTCGTGCACCCCGACTTGGGTCATCGCGGTCCTCCGGAGCGGATCCTCGGCCATGTCGCGGCCGACGATCTCCGGAAGCGCAGCGGCCCGCCG
>Ga0209109_10001540_pt1 | contig 12736 bp, 15 predicted proteins | sample Rifsed10ft2_FD_184004 | JGI IMG/M metagenome (GOLD analysis project Ga0209109, IMG submission 184004) | Soil microbial communities from Rifle, Colorado, USA - sediment 10ft 2 (version 2) | ecosystem: Environmental > Terrestrial > Deep subsurface > Rock core/Sediment | place: Rifle, Colorado... | reverse complement strand
TCGCCGGCGAGCATGAGGTTCATCCGTTGGGTATGGCCCCTCTGAATGATCGGCCTGTTTTCGCCCATGCACTTGAGCCACCCCTTGAACTGCTCCTCCCCCATCAAGATATACAGCCCAACCATAAAACGCGTCTCCGGAGGATCGAAAGATACCTGCCCCTTGTACGCGGGATTGCAGAGATCCTGCCAATCTTTAGGCGCCTTGTCAGGGGGGATCAGATTGGTGTTGTACGAGATGCCGTGCTCGCTCCAATACCACGGGAGCCAGCGGTTCTCCTTATCGATAAAGCCGTGAAATTTTTTTGGGATCCTCCCAGTCGCCGGCGTCGGGTAGTTGGCGAGGAGGTCCTGCTTGAGAATCACCGGAAGATCCGGCACCGCCAGGCTCACCACGTCGGTCAGGTGACGCCGTGCGGTCTCTTCGGCGATGAGTCGCTCCGCCGCATCTTGGGAGCCCATGTCGGCCATTTCTACTTTCACGAACGGATAGCGCTTCTCGAACAGCTTGACCTGATCGCGCGCGAGCTTTCCCCTGAAAGTATGGATGAAGTTTAGCTTGCCCTCCATTCGCGCCCCTTCTTCCAATCGCTTTGTCCGCTGCTCGGGCTTGAGCTTCGCCAGCTCGGCGAAGAGCTGCTCAGCGGGGGACGGCGCCGCTGCGGCGTGGAGCAAAACAGACGAATCCATCATCAAAAGCGCGATCAAAGCGACTATCGATTGCAGAAATGCGGTGAAGTTTTTCATAATCCGTCTCCTTTTTGAAGTCTTTAAACTCGCGCCGGTCCGTGTTCCAGAGCCAAGCACCTCCGAGCGGCATGAGGATATTCCAGAAGCGCGTCGCAATCAACTCCCAAGCCATCATACGCGGTGTTGACGCGTTTGCGATTTGGATGTAATCCATTCCATATGAGACGAACCCTCAGATGGCCGGACGGACAACTCATCTGCGCTACATTTACGGTGGCGCTGGAGGCATTCACCAAGGGCGGCCACTTCAAGAAGAAATCGGACCTCGACGTGAATCTCGCCTCCGTCTCGCACGCCAATTACGGCGGCAATGTCGGCATCTGGCGGATCATGGAGGTATGTGAGCGCACGGGGGTTCGCGCGACGGTCGACGCCAACGGGCTTGCGGTCCGGCGCTGGCCGGACGCGGTCAAGGCGCTCCACGACGCGGGGCATGAGATCGCGGGCCACGGCACCACGAACGACATTGTCATGACAGATCTGAGCCCGGAACAACAGCGCCACGAGATCCGCGAGTGCAACCGCATGATCAAAGAAGTTACCGGAAGTCAGCCAGTCGGCTGGGTCGGTCCCGGCGGTCATCATACGCCCGAGACCCTCGGCATACTCGCCGAAGAAGGATACCTATGGTGTGGGGACCAGTGTGACGACGACCTTCCTTATGTGGTGAAGGCAAACGGCAAGCCCATCACCATCATTCCCAAACATTGGTATTTCAACGATTGGCGCGCGTGGGGCGGCGGCCAGTCGAACGGCGAGATCGCGTTTCAGGGCTTCAAGGCGGCGTTCGACTTCGTCTATGAGGAGGCGCTGCGCGGCCGCTCTGGACGAATCGACGCCCTCGTTCATGCCGAGCTCGGGGGGCGGCCTTACATGGCCTTTGCCTTCGAAAAGATGATTCGATACGTCAAGCAGTTCGAGGAGGTGGTGTGGTTTACCCATCGCCGCGATATCGCTGAATACTGTATGAGTCATACCGACAACCCACCGGAGTATCGTCCGCTGGGCGATTACTAAGAGAAGCGACCGCGTCCGCTAAGGAGTCACAGTAGAGGACGTGATGGGGGTCACCTTTATTACCGGCGGTGCAGGGGCTATCGGTCGTGCCAGCGCACGGGCGTTGGTTCGAGACGGTTGGCGGGTCGTTCTCGCGGACATCGACGGGGACGAGCTCAATCGCGTTGCTGTTGATCTTGGCGAACAGGCAGTGGCCGGCATTTCCGTCTTGGATGTCACCGACTTTGACGGCGTCCATTCTGCTGTACGGGAAGCTGCTAAGGCGAACGGCGGCCTACAAGGACTGGTCACCGCGGCAGGCGGTGGGCGCCATATCGCCGGCCCGAGCAAAGTGCCATTTATCGATACCGCACCGGAGAGTTGGGATCGGATCATCGAGGTGCATCTGAACGGCGTCTACTACGCCTGCCACGCGGTACTTCCGGTTCTCTATGGGGGTGGCGGAGGGGCGATCGTCAACATTGCCTCGGGTGCCGGTTTGCGCGGCGGCCCGCCGCATCTGAGGCAGCTTCATGCCTCGGTGTACTCCGCGGCCAAGGCCGGAGTCATCGCGCTGACCCAGTCGATAGCGCAAGAGGCGGGACCGAAGGGCGTTCGGGCGAACTGCATTGCGCCGGGCCGAACCGAATCGCGCTGGAAGTCCTGGCAAGAGATGGAACGCATGCAACGTGAGGAAGAGGCGCGGTATCCGGGTAGCGGCCGGGGTTCGCCGCTGGGGCGGTTCGGCGGCGCCTCCGATATGGGTGAGGCGGTAGGGTTTTTGATGTCCGAGCGTGCGGGCTATATCACGGGCGCCTGCCTCGATGTGACCGGCGGTATTCGACTGCATTAAGGAAGGGGGGATGCCGACCGTATTGATTACCGGGGCGGCAAGTCTAATGGGCGAGGGCATTGCACTTTCGCTCGCCCGGCACGGCTGGGATCTGATGCTGACCGACATCAATGAAGAGGGCGCGCAGGAGGTGTCTGGCAAGTTACCGAAGGACGTTCGAGCGGAGGTTGCGCACATGGACGTAACGGATCATGCTCGCGTCGGGACCGTGGTGCGCCAAACCGTGGACCGTTTTGGCGCAATCGATGCGCTTGTGAACTGTGCGGGCGGGCTGCGCGGCCTCGGGATTAAGCGCAAACCGCTTGCGGAGATCCCGCCGGAGGAATGGCGCCGAATCATCGAGGTGAATTTGAAAGGCGTGCTCAACACCGTGCATGCCGTTTTGCCGGTGATGAAGGCGCAGGGGCATGGTGCCATCGTCTCCATTGCGGCGAGCCGCGGTTTACGCGGCGGAGCGGGCGCATCGCACTATTCCGCCGCCAAGGCCGGCATCATTCTGTTCACCCAGACTATGGTGCTTGAATGTGCCGAGTATGGTGTGCGCATCAACTCGATTGTACCCGGCAATGCCGAGGCCCGCTGGAAAGCCACTGATGACGGGACGACATCGGCGCCGCTCGGTCGTCCGACCTCTGCCGAGGATATCGGCAAGGCGGTCGCCTGGCTCATTTCCGATGATGCCTCGCACGTGACGGGGGCCTGCATCGACATTTCCGGTGGTACCACACTGCATTGATCGGAGCCGTCGCTGGCTATTGACAAGCGGGCGAAATGAATAAACGAGAGCGGGAGGGAGAACCATGATCGCCGATAGAGATACCAAGCTGGCAAACAATGCCGTCGACCGCTATCTCAAGGGGATAGAAGGGAAGGATCATTTGGTCCGGGTCGATTGGGATCAGTGGTTAAAGATCGCGCCGCCGTATCCGGAGGTCGGGTTCACCGTCAAGGAGGTGACAGCCCGTTTTTCACGGAATGGCTTTGAATGGGATATCCACGGTCGCATCTACCTTCCGGAGAAGGAAGTGGACCCCTCCCTTGCTATCACCGTCGCCCATGGAGGGGCGGGTTCCGAGCTTATCATGGACGAAACGCCCGACGGGCGGCCCGGTATGTCGCGGCGCCTCGCTGCTCAGGGTTTCAAGGTTCTGGCGATTACCTATCCCGGTCACTATCCGCCGGGGGGCGCGTGGAGCGTTTCTGTCGAAGAACGCATGCCGCATTACCTGCTTGACAGGGATCTGCCGCGCGAGGAGATCCTCGACCGAAATCTAAAATGTACCTTCAACGTCATCTGTCAGGGCTTCGCCACCCTGATCGATGAGCATTTGGCGGGCCAGAAGATCCTCGGCTGGGGCCACTCGACCTCCGGGCCGATGCAGGCGCACATGCACCGCTTCGTCAAAAAGGCCGGTTACATTGGCCTGCTTGGATTCGGCACCGGCGGCCCGGACGGTTGGCGGTACGAGTGGAGGGAAAGGACCGGCGCCGAGAAAGTAAAAGTCTACGAGATCGATCATATTGCGCGCCGCAATCCTAAATTCTTCAAGGCCGCGGGTTACGAGGACCCTAAAGACCTTTGTCCGTGGGGCGGTGCAGAGGAATATCTGGCTTGGGCCGCCAGGGTGCGTTCGCAGATGAAGACCTCGCTCTGCGATAACCAGCACCTCGTCAACAAGGAGATCCTGGAGGAGTATCCCAAGCGCACGGGACTGCCCCGTGAGGAATATTTCGATTATCTCCAGGAGCCCGATCCGGATTGGCTCAGGAAGATCCATGCCCTGTTGGTCGTGGGCGAAAACGACAAGGGGCATTGGAAAGAGGGGGATCCGATCGAGAACAAGCGCGAGCCATTCATGTGCCGCAGGTACCGCGAGGCCCGGATTAAGAGTTCCCATGTCGTGCTGATCCCGCGTTATGGCCATGTCGGCTACGCGGAACTCTATAATGAGAAGATCGCTTATCTCTGGCTTTGGGCTTTCAAGAGCGGCTACTTCGCCTAAGGAGACACGACAGGGAGATCGCGCCATGAAGCGTCACGATGTCAAATGGCCCCAAGGGCGATTGCTCGCCTGCACCTTTCGCGTAGCCTACGAGGCGTTCCACGGCTCCGGCAGGTTCAAGAAGGATCCGAAGATCAAGGTCAACCAGGCCTCGCTCAGCCACGCTGAATATGGCGGGCGTGTCGGCATATGGCGGCTGATGGAGATATTCGACCGCAACGAAGTCAAGGCCAGTATCAACCTCAATGGACTCGCTATCGAAATGTGGCCGGAATCGGTGAGAGCGCTGCATAAGGCCGGGCATGAGCTTGCCGCGCACCAAACCACCAACAGCATATCGCTGCCCCATCTCTCCGAGGAGGAGGAACGCGCGGAGATCCGGGCTTGCACCCGCATGATCGAGGATGCGGTGGGTACGCGGCCCGTAGGGTGGGGGTCTGCGGGCAACATGCACACCGAGAACACGCTGCGCATTCTTGCGGAGGAGGGCTATACCTATTTCGGGGATCCGTTCGACGAGGACGTGCCTTACGTGGTGACTGTCGGTGGACATCGCATGGTTATTATCCCGAAGCTCAACTACGCAAATGACTGGCGCGCCTGGTCAGGCGGGCTCGGAACGCCGTCCAACTACTTCGAGGGGTTCAAGGAGTCTTTCGACTATTTGTATAGGGAAGCGCTTGCCGGGCGGCCCGGCTACATCGACGTGATCACCCACGCCGAACTCGGTGGCCGGCCGAACATAGCCGCGGCGGTCGAGAGGATGATCCGCTACGTTCGACAGTATGGGGAGCAGGTGTGGATCGCAACCCGCAAAGAGATCGCAGACTACATGCTGGGCCTGAACGGGCCTGCGGACGCATACGTCCCTTACAAGTAAAACGGTCAAATGAAGGGGCGCGCAAAGTGAGTGTCACCCATGCGGTGGACGAGTGCACACGGTTGCAAACCGGGGCGCGGATGGGATAGGCTTTGTAACCTGGAGTCATCATGTTCGGCCTCGGAATTTGGGAGCTGGTCCTCATCCTGGTGATCGTCCTGGTCCTTTTCGGCCGCAAGCTTCCCGACCTGGGCGAGGGATTGGGCAGAGGCATTCGCAATTTCCGCAAGTCGATGCGCGAGCCGGACGAAATCGACGTCACCCCGAAAGACGGAGAAGAAAAAGAGAAGGGGAAGAAGAACTCGCCTTAAGCTCCCCCCTCGACGGAGAGGACCCGGCTGCCAAAATTCGCGACCTCGGCGCTGGGTTTCAGAAACACGATCACGAAGCCCGCGGACTCATCCGGCGGGATCTCGAATCGCTTCTGCGGATTCAGCTTCTGCAGGATGGAGATCTCCTGGGCGGTCAGGTCTCTTAAGATTTTGGAGGAGATGGCGTTGCCGACCGAGATGATCTGACGGTCTATCTCCTTTCCCTCGGCGTTGAAGATGTATCCTTCGACTCGCACCTCGCGCACGTTCACCGAGTTGCGATTGACCGCTACCCCTGAAAGGACGAAGACTTCGCGGTTTCCCTGAATTGTCTGGAAGGCCGGACGGAGGGCCTGCAGGACTATGCCGTGCCGCAGGTGGTCATTCTTGAGCACCGACGGCCCGAGCCAGGGGACGACATTTATCGCGGCTTCAATCGTCTTGGGCTGGGCCTGGTACATGAGCGTGAGCAGGGCATAAATCAATACCAGGGCGCCAAACAGGGTAACGTAGGGAACGATCGAAAGGGGCCGGTCGCGATAGGGGTCCTGCGACGGATCGGCCTGTCTGTCTTCGAGCAGCGGCAGCGCATCCGCCCACCTCTCTTCAAATGTGGGGCTCAGCGCGCCGACGCCGGCCGCTGGCTCGGATCGACTCTCTTCGGGAATGGTAAAAGACTCCTCCTCGACCTGGGGACGGGTGAGGGACCAGTCGTCTTCTTTCTCTTCGCCCTGAACCGGCGACGGCTCCGTCTCAAGCCTGGGCGGTAGATCCTCTGCGGCGGGGCTGGCGGTCGGTCTTTCATCAGGGAAAGAAAGGGATTCGTCGGTCGCCGGTTGCGCGGGCTCTGCCCGGATCGGATCCGTGCTCGCCTCCGCCGGCTTGTCTTCATCTTGCTCGGGAGAGGCGGGAACTTGCACTGATTTTTCTTCGCCGGTCTCTTTCTTTTCCGGAGCGGCGAGAGAGAAATTCAGCTCCGGCTCTTTGTCTCGTCGCGGCGGCGCAGACGACGGTTTCACCGGCTCGCTGACAGGACCGGCCTCGACTCTTAATCCCAAGACAAAAATATGTTTGCAGCGGGAACAGCGAAAGGTGGGGTTGGGCGCGGTTACTAGACCGTCAGAGACCCTGTAGGTGGTTTGGCACTTGGGACATTGAACCAGCATCGAATCTTTCCGTATGCGACTTAAGTATTAACTCGGCGCGAAGACTGAAGGAAACTCAGGCCATTCTAAGGCAATTGGCGAAAAATTCAAGGTTTTGCTAATAGTAATCGCCTGGTTGAATAAACCCTCTTTTTGCAACGTCAAAACAAACAAGGATCACTGTGGACCTTAGCGACTGGGAGCTTGTCCAGAGATGCCAGAACGGAGACGTTGCGGCCTTCCAGGAGCTGGTAGCAAGGTACTATCGCAAGGTCTACATGGTGGTTCTGGGAATACTGAACCACCGCGATGACGCTATGGAGGTAGCCCAGGAGGCCTTCTTTCGCGCCTACAGGAGCATCCAGGGATTCAAAGGGGGCTCGGCTTTTTACACCTGGCTCTACCGAATCGCGGTGAACCTGTCCATTGATTTTCAGCGGCGCCAGAAGCGAGGGCCCACGGAGCTTAGGGAGACGATGGACGAGGCGGTGGACAATGCGGCGGAAGGGGCATCGTCGGCGAATGACCCCTTTCTCGATTTGCAGAGCAAGGAGCTGGGACAGCGGCTGGTGGCGGCGATCAACGAATTGACTCCGGATCACAGGGCGGTCATTGTCATGAGGGCGGTCGAGGGGCTCTCGTATAAGGACATCGGCCGCATGTTGGGCTGTTCCGAAGGGACGGTGATGAGCCGGCTCCATTATGCGCGAAAGAAATTGCAGGAGAAGTTGGGACCCTACCTGTGAAGACGAATTGCGAAACGGTCAAGAATTCTCTCGGGGCCTGGCTCGACGGAGAGCTCGGTCATGCCGACGCGGAGGAGATCCGACGGCACGTGGAAGGCTGTCCTGCGTGCTCCGGCGAAAGGCGACGACTGGAACGGGTCCAGGTGGCGCTGCGCGGCGTCCTGGAAACGGAGTCTTCCCGGGTCGCGTTTGAGCCTTTTTGGGACGGCGTCCGCCGGCGGATCTCGGAAGAAAGGCCCCGGCAGGCGCGTCTTTGGGAATGGGCGCGTCCGGCCTTTTATCCCCAGAGGATAGCCTGGGCGGTCCCGGTGGCGATCGTTTTTTTGTTGGCGATCTTTTCTCTGGTACAGTATGCTCCCGGATGGCGCTGGGGGGTGAATCGGGGCAATGTCGCCGCGGTGGACTCCATCGACGGCCACGGCTTCAACGTGGCGGTGCTCCGCGAGAGCAAGACCAAGACGACGGTCATCTGGTTGTTCGAGAGTCAGGAAGAAGATGATGAAGCTTCTGGAGAGCCGACCGCGAAGGACCCTGCTTTTTAGCTTTTTTCTTCTGCTGTTGAGCGTGAGCGCTCACGCCGGCGAGAAAGCCCCGCAGGGAGTTCAATTGAGCATCGGGACCATCCTGGCCAGCAACGAGAGCGACGACTTCGACGCCAAGCTCTCGAAAATGAAGAAGCAGCTCGAGGTCATCAAATACAGCTCGTACCGTCTGGTCAAAGAGGAAATCCAGAAGGTGCCGTGGAACGGCAACGCCGTTTTCGAGATCCCCGGGGGGCGCACCCTGGCGGTGATGCCTCAAGAGTACCGCAACAGTCGCGTCTCGTTAAAGGTGCGTTTGCAGGAAGGGGAGAAGCCTCTCCTCGATACCACGGTGAGGATACGCAACCGGGGAAATTTTCTCCTGGGCGGGCCGGCTCACGAAGGGGGCGTCTTGATCCTGTCCATTTCGGCCACAGTCCAATAGCGGCGCGCCGGAGTAAATACTCTGATTACTCGATGACGTTTTTCTCGATCGGCTCGACCATGACGCCCTTTTCTTTGAGCCAGTGAACCGCCCTGTCCACTTCCCCGCGCTCGCCGTCGATTTCCAGCGCCACTAGGGCCATCTCCGGGGTGACCGTCGATCCCCGGATGTTGAAGACGATGTCGAATTTTTTCGCCAGCAAGCAGACGATCGGCTCCTTGACCAGCTCCTTCGGAAAGGTCAGATAGATTCTCTCACAGACTTTTTCTTTTTGGCGTTTCATCGCTGGGCGGTTCAAATGGAAAAGTTGAGATTCCCGACCGACATCTTGTCACGCCATCCCACCCAAAGATTGGTGGTCAGATACTTGTCGCCGAAATCGGGAAAAACCGTCACCAAGGTGCCGGACCTGAGTTTCCTGGCAATCCGCAGAGTGGCATGCATGGCAGCGCCGGAAGACTGCCCGACCAGAAGCCCCTCCTCCTGGGCCAGCCGGTAGACCATGGCATAGGCGTCTTCCGTGGAGATGGCGATTTTTTCGTCCAGCGTTTTTTCGTCGTAGATCCCCGGAACGATGGAACTCGCCATGTGTTTTAGCCCTTCGAGCCCGTGCAGCGCATCGTCCGGCTCGACCGCGATGACCCGGATCCTCGGGTTTTTCTCTTTCAGGTATCGGCCGGCACCCATGATCGTGCCGCCGGTGCCGATCCCGGCGATAAAGTGGGTGATCTCCCCGCCCGTCTGGCGGTAGATCTCCGGACCGGTGGTTTCGTAGTGGGCCTGCGGGTTCATCGGGTTGAAATATTGATCGGGCTTGAAGTATTTGTCGGCGTTTTCTTCCAGGACCTTGCGGCACAGGCGGATCGCGCCGTCCGATCCCTCCAGCGGATCGCTGAAGATGATTTTCGCCCCGAGCGCCGCGATGATGCGCTTCCGCTCGGTGCTCACGTTGGAGGGCATAACCAGCTCCACCGGATAGCCCAGGACCCTGCCGATCAACGCCAGGGCGATGCCCGTGTTTCCCGAAGTCGAGTCGATGATGCTTTTTCCCGCCGCGAGTTTTCCTGAGCGGATCCCTTCCTGGACCATCTTCAGGGCCGGACGGTCTTTCACCGAGCCGCCCGGATTGAATCCCTCCAGCTTGGCGAAGATTCGTACCGCCGGGGATAGCCCCTGGGCGATCCTGCCGATCTGAAGCACGGGGGTGTTGCCCACCAGATCGAGAACGGAATTGGCGATCCTCGGCTCCATGGCGGCTTCACGGGCCAGTGCGCGGGCGGTGATGGACGTAATCATGAATGGATCTCGACCAAATCTCAGGCCCCGCCTGCTATGGCAGGGACAATCGAGATGGCGTCCCCCTCTTTGAGAGAGGTTTCCAAGTTCTGCAAGAATCGAATGTCATCGCCGTTGACATAGACATTCACAAAGCGGCGGACCTTTCCCGTTTCATCACAGATTCTCTCTTTGATTCCTGGAAACTGCCGGTCCAAGTCTTCCACCAGGGCGCGGACATTGCCGCCCTGGCCATTCACTTCATCGGCCCCGTTGGTGAATTTGCGAAGGGGCGTTGGCACACGAACACGCACCGCCATAAATGAGCCTCCTATAGGGATTTTCGTATGTATAAACCTTCCTCAGGAACCTTTCAAGGCACGCTTTTCAGCCTTCGCCTGCCAGCGCCTTTCCCTGGGCCGGCTGGGCAAGCTGGAGGTAAAGCTCATCGAAGCTTGAGAGACTCGCCTGGATCTTGAAGGGCTGCTCCACGCTCCGCGCTACCACCTCGAGGGTCTTGTAGCCGTTGCCCGTGATGCTGATGACGATGGATTCGTCGCGCGGTATCCTTCCCTGCTGGATCAGCTTTTTTGTCACCGCCACCTCGGTCCCGCCCGCCGGCTCGGTGAAAATTCCCTCGGTGCGAGCGAGGAGCTTGATGCCATCGAGGATCTCTTCGTCGGTGACCGCCTCGCCCCATCCGCCGGACTCCCGCACCGCCTGAAGCACGTAGTAGCCGTCCGCCGGATTGCCGATGGCGATGGAGCTCGCAATGGTGTTCGGCTTCACCGGACTGATAAGATCCGTGCCTTTCTTTAAGGCCTGGACGATGGGGGCGCAGCCGCTCGCCTGGGCAGAATAGATCTTACAATTGCCGCCGTCGATCAGCCCGACCTGCTTGAGCTCCTTGAAGGCCTTGGCGAGCTTGGGGAGGATGGTCCCTCCCGCCGAAGCGACCACCACATGGCGCGGCAGCTTCCAGCCGAGCTGTTCGGCGATCTCGAAGGCGTGCGTCTTCGCCCCCTCGGCATAGTAGGGCCTCAAGTTGACGTTGACGAAGGCCCAGCCGTACTTGTCCGCGATCTCGCTGCACAGCCGGTTGACATCGTCGTAGTTTCCCTTGATCGAGATGGTGCGCGGCCCGTAGATGGCCGAGCCGATGATTTTTCCCTGTTCCAGGCCGTCGGGAATAAAGACGTAGCAGTTCAGGCCGGCCTTGGCCGCGTGCGCCGCGACCGAGTTGGCAAGGTTGCCCGTGGAGGCGCACGAAACGGTATCGAATCCGAACTCGATGGCCTTGGAGATGGCCACCGACACCACCCGGTCCTTGTACGAGAACGTGGGGTGGTTCACCGAGTCGTCTTTGATATAGAGCTCTTTCACGCCCAGGGCCTCTCCCAGCCTGTGGGCGCGCACGAGCGGCGTGAAGCCTGAATAGAGTCCGGCCTGGGGCTCTCCGTCGATCGGCAAAAGCTCCCGGTAGCGCCACAGGCTCTTCGGGCGCGAGAGGATTTTTTCCCGGCTGATCGCCTTCTTGATTCCGTCGTAGTCATAGACGATCTCCAGGGGACCGAAGCAGGTTTCACAAACATGCAGCGGTTCCTTGGGATACCCTTGGCCGCATTCTCTGCATTGAAGCCCTCTGACGAAACTCATGGTCCTTCCTTTCTGCTCAAGCCATCGAACGGAGCTTCCGCTCGCCCCTTGCGTTGTCGCCGCAGGCGCCGCACCGGGGATCTCTTCGCACCTCGATGGTATGGAACCTCATAGCTGTGGCATCGTAGGTCAGCAGACGATCCACCAGCAGCTCTTCTTCCATGCCGATCAGGTATTTGATCGCTTCCGTGGCCTGGATCGAGCCTATAGTCCCGGCAATCGCCCCGAGGATGCCCGCCTGCTGGCAGTTGAGGATCTCGCCCGGAGCGGGCGGGTCCTTGAACAGGCAGCGGTAACAGGCGCCCTTGCCGGGAATCACGGTCATGGTCTGGCCCTGCAGGCGCACGATCCCGGCGTGGGAAAACGCTTTGCCGAGAGCCACAGCGGCGTCGTTGACCAAGAACTTCGTGGCAAAATTATCGCTGCCGTCGACGATAAAATCATAGCCGGCAATGAGATCCGCCGCGTTTTTTTCGTCCAGGCGCACGGGAAAGGCGAGGATCTCCACCTCCGGGTTTAGCCGGGCGAGTTTGTCCTTGGCGGAGGCGACCTTTTCCCGGCCCAGGTCCGCCGTCGAATGCAGAATCTGCCGTTGGAGGTTGGAGAGATCGACGCGATCGCTGTCCACCAGCCCCAGCGTGCCGACTCCGGCTGCGGCCAGATAAAAGGCCGCCGGCGATCCCAGCCCTCCGGCCCCGATGATCAAGACCCGGCCCTGACGGAGGCGGATCTGTCCTTTGCCGCCGACGTCGGGAATCATGATTTGGCGGCTGTAGCGCTCGATCTGCTCAGGTGTAAGACGAACACTCATGGTTCTGTGCCAAGTGAAATTTTGAGACCGAGCAAAAAGGTCAAAAAAAAACCTCTTCCCATTGATAAGAAGAGGTTTGCACCTCACCTTATCTTCCCCCGCCCTAGGCGAGGTGGGAATTAGCACCAGCACCCCACCTTAACGATGGGACCGGTTGCTGTGGCTTCGAAGGGCCAATCCCTCCACCACTCTGGATAAGGTGTCCAGACTTATTAAGCAGCGAGGTTAACGTAGTCCGGAGGGTGTGTCAAGGGCCGCTCCTCGTTGCGCGAGGAGGCAGGTTTTTCGATAGCGAGCCGGGCTGGAAAAAGGCGATCAATAATGCTATCGCTCTTTGCTCCATGT
>Ga0209109_10001539_pt1 | contig 12737 bp, 9 predicted proteins | sample Rifsed10ft2_FD_184004 | JGI IMG/M metagenome (GOLD analysis project Ga0209109, IMG submission 184004) | Soil microbial communities from Rifle, Colorado, USA - sediment 10ft 2 (version 2) | ecosystem: Environmental > Terrestrial > Deep subsurface > Rock core/Sediment | place: Rifle, Colorado... | reverse complement strand
GTCGGCGTGTCCGGTGGCGCGTGGATCGGTTCGCGCCTGGCATCGGCCAGCTTCGAGACCTTCGGACCCTATGGCCTCATGCTTGCCTCCGCAGCGATTCTGGTCGGAGCAATCTACTTGAGCGGGTGGGCGCGCTCGAGCGTGCCGGCGCCGTCACAAAGTACGCCGACTGCCGACGAACAGCTCGCCGGCCGAGCGCGAGACTGCGCCGGGCGCTGGCTGGGCGGGTTCGCCATGATCGGTCGCAGCCGCTATCTCGTCGGCATTGCCGCGCTCGTCGTGCTGCTCAACTGGATCACGTCCACTGGTGAATTCGTGCTGTCCGACTGGCTCACCCAGACCGCACGCGAGGAAGCGCCCGCCTCCCCTGCGACCTACATCGGCCAGTTCATGGGCAGCTACTACGCCTCCATCACCCTCGTCGGGTTCCTGATCCAACTTCTGCTGGTGTCGCGAATCATCATGAAGGCGGGCCTCGCACGAGCGCTCATGGTCACGCCCATCGCGTTTCTCGCCGGCTACCTGCTGATCGGGATCGTCCCGGTATTCGCGCTCCTGCAGTCGGTGCTGATCGTGCAACGGAGCCTCGACTACTCGCTGCTCAACACCAGCCGCTGCGCGTTGCTGCTCCCGGCGAGTCGCGAAGTGAAGTATCAGGCGAAAACAGCGATCGATACGTTTTTCTACAGGCTCGGCGACCTGTTGTCGACGCTCTCGGTTTTCGTCGGCCTGAGAGTCTTCGACGACGCGCGTGCTCAGTTCATCTGGCTGATCGTGGTCTTAAGCGCCACCATGACGCTCGTGGCATGGCTCATCGGGCGCGAGTACTCGCAAAGGTTCGCCGCGGAGCGCGAAGCGTCAGTGGGCCGCGCGCTCGTCGGAACCCCTCCGCGCGCTGTAGTCCTTCAGCAGTAGGTCGCGTCGCTTGAGCAGCGCATCGATCTGGCGCGCGTGCAGATAAGGACCGAGCGCCTCTTTAAGCATTTCCCGATTGAGGGTGGCCAGCCTCGCGGCGAGCGCCGGCGGCACCTGGACCTCACCGCGATACAAAAGAACCGGATTCTTCAGATACGTGGGGAATGCGCGCGAGTGGTCGATGAGCACGAGCGTCCAGTCCTGCGTAAAGAGCGCGTTCTCCTGCGTGCGGTCGGTGTTGTGGATCAGGACATCGAAGACGTTCATCAGGTTGTACTGCGGCCCGGCGTCACACCAGCCCCCAGGCTGCAGCTTCTGCTCCAGCATCTTGCGCACGTTGATCGAATCATCGATCCAGAACTGCAGGATTCCCCGGCGGCTCTTGATGGTCCGTGGGACGGTTACGGGCACCATGTCGAGCCCGAGGAGACGATCGAGCTGGTAAGCTGCCAACTCATACTCGAACCGATCGGACTCGTTCATCGCTCGCGAACGATCGCGAACGCCGAAGTCGGTGGAGAGCTGCTTGAAAACGGCGCGCAGCTCCACGCCGTCCTTGCGCAGAGTGACGCGTTGCGGATCGGTGATGCCGGTGTCGAGGTCCTCGATGCCGATGACTTCGGCCTGCTGGAGCCACTGCTCGAGCGCATCGTCGTCGAGATCTGCGGGGCGTGCACCGACGGCCCGCGGGAGCACTTCAGGCTGTAAGTGCTGTCCGGGACGATCCGCGTAAGCAATCGTCCACCGGCCATCCTCAAAAACGAGCGCTGCGGGTGAGCCCTTGTACACGGACCGCAGCATGCCCGTATCGAGCAGAATGACCCGCCCATCGAACCGGCTCAGCACCTTGCCGGTCGGAGATACCGTATGCCCGGCAACCACGCGGGAGACGCCAAGTTTCGTGAGCGCGGCATCCAGATTTTCGGCTTCGGTGTACGGATAGCACAAGGCCTGGCCGCGAAACCAGGTCGGGCCCTTCGGCGTGAAGATCTGCGCGTCCTGCATCGCGAGTAATGTTTTCGACTGTGGCTCAGCGCCTCTGCTGGCAACGACCTCCGGTCGCTCGAGGAAACCGACGGGTCGGGAGAGGTGCAACTCCGTCTCGATCGCCGACCACGTCCGCAGGTAATCCGCGAGCTCCGAGTGCAGCGTCTGATTGGTGGCGTCGAGGCCGAGCTTCGCGACCATTTCCGGGAGCCCGGCATGCACGAGCGCCGTATCGTTGATGGTGAGCAGGAAGGGCTTCGTCAGCAGCCATGCGCCGTACTGACCCTCCGGCGAAAACGCCCGGCGGTGCGCGAAGTAGCCGGCCGGAAACCTGGAGTCGAATTCGGCCCGCACGGCATCGGGCTCCTGCGCCAGAACGAGCTGCCACGCTTCCTCGCGAAACCCGGCGTCCTCTTTCCCGGCGAACGCCGCGAACTCGGCGGCCGACACGTAACGCAGATCGCCGACAATGTTCATGACCTCGTGATTGCCGAGCAGCACGTGCACGGATCCACCGGCTTCCCGCGCCTCGCGCTCCAGGCGCATCAGAAGGTCGAGCACCTTGCGCGAATCCGGCCCGCGGTCGAGCAAGTCGCCCAGGCTGACGAGGTGAGTCTCGCCGCCTCGCCAACGCAGCGATTCGTCGATGATCCCTGTTTCGCGCAGCACAGAAAGCAGTTCCTCATTGGCGCCGTGCACATCGGCAAACACGACCACGCGACGAACGTTTTCGAATTGAAATGCCGAGTCCGCCCAAGCTGCCGAACCGAGCAGCAGCAACGCGAGGGTGACGATCAGGCCATTGCGCAAGGCAACCGTATGACGACTCCAAGGGCGTATCGATTCAAGTCCACGCATGAGGCGTATCATCACTCATTCTCGTTGGGCGCACGATACAGAGACGCCGTATGACGACGTTGGCAGGGAAAATCATGCTCCAGCGCAGCCCGCTGTTTCGCGGCCTGCCGGCCCCCGCGCTCCAACGCATCGCGGAGCTGGCGGTACAGCGCGGCTATCGCAGTGGAGAAGTGGTCTTCAGCCAGGGCGATCCCGGAGATGCCCTTTATGCCGTAGTCACTGGCAAGGTTCGCATCAGTGCCGGAGCGGCTGACGGCCGTGAAATCTTTCTCAACATCATGGAGCCGGGGGATACCTTCGGCGAAATCGCCTTGCTGGACGGCGGGACGAGAACCGCGTCCGCAACCGCGACGATTCCATCCGATCTGGTCTCGATCCGGCGCGAACATTTTCTCGGCGTTCTGGAGCGCGAACCGCGGGTCGCCCTCGAGCTTCTCCGCCTCTGCGGCGAGCGACTGCGCTGGACGAGCGGCCTCGTGGAAGATGCGGCGCTTCTCGATGCTCCCGCGCGCCTTGCGAAACGCCTGTTGAGCCTCGGGCAGCTGCACGGACAGCGAACCGGCAACGGCGTCACGCTGCGCATTTCGCAGGAAGAGCTCGCCAGCTTTCTCGGCCTGTCGCGGCAGATCGTGAATCAGCATCTGCAGGGCTGGAAGGGCCGGGGCTGGGTCGATCTCGGACGCGGGTCGGTCACCGTGCGCAATGAAGCCGCACTCAAGAACGCCGCCCAGGAGAGCTGATTCGAGTTGCCAGCGGATCTCCCGTCGCGGCGTTCGGCCGCGCTGGGCGTCTGCATTATGTCAGGTTCGCGCCTGTGTCAGGTCGATGACAGAACGCCGGCGCGCATTCGATCAAGATCGCTCCCGGATCGAAACACAACCCGAGGAGCACGATCATGAGAAGCGAAATATCCCCACGAACCAGGTCCTTCCTGTCTGGCTTGGCGGCAATTGCGCTGACCACGGTCATCGCGGCGACGCTGGTTGAGTCAGTCAAACCGGTACTCATGCTGAGCAGCGGGAGTTCCACGCCAGTCAGCGTGGCTGCTCTCGATAGCCGCGGCGAGGCGACTTTCGCCTGAATGGTTTGACGCCCGCGCAGTCGCGGCGCGATCATGCCCAGGCAAGAAAAACTACGAGGAGGCTGCCGATGGAGATCTTTAAGGCAGTTGAATCTGCGCGGATCGCCTGCACCATCGCTGCCGCACTGACCTGTGCGTCGGCGAGCTGGGCGGGCGCGCAGGACGACGGGCACCGCCATCCGCCGGTTCGCATCAGCATCGATGCGCCGGATGCGGGACACTTCCAGGGACTGACCACCAACACCGGCTGGTCGCTCGCGTTGCGCATCGAAACTCCCGATTCGGTTGCCATAGTGGAGACCCCCGAGGAACCTACGCAGCCGGTCGGTCGGCGCGAGGCGATCGTGCTCACCGATCCCGACGGCTGCCTCGACATGCGCCACTTTCCGATCATCAATGCCGGGAGCCCGTACGAAGACTGCGCCGGCCCCGACGAGACCTTCCTCGAGTTCACGACGGAGCGATTTGATACGTTCGATCTGGCCGACTCCAACACCGGCAATTTCCAGGTGCGTGAACGGCTCGTCGACGAAGCATTCGTCAGCGGTGCACTTCTCAACAAACCGTATCTGCGCAACACGGCCGGCAATATCGTCGCCGTACCCCGACCACAGACCGGCGGCACGCTGCTGGACGGTTTTGGATTCGGGCCCGATGACGACTTGGTAGGACTGGTAGTGATGTCCAACAAGGGCGCCGCACGTGTTTTCGACGAGAACTTCGATCGAGTGACTCGCGTGATTCGCAACATGGGTGGATTCATCAATACCGTTTCCCAGGAGCTGCGTACGAAACGCGGTGGATCCGCTCTTGTGGCATCGATGCAGGTGGTGGCCGGCATGTTCGAACCGATCGCCCTGTTCGATCTGGATGTCGATGCTGACGGCGTCGATTACCTGCGCCGGCTCGAGAGTGGTCCTATCGAGGCATTTCAGTTCATCGCGCCACCGAAGAACAACGACGAGGTGCTGCTCGACATCACTTCGTCCTACTCGCCATTCCTGCTCGATCTGCGGGTCGTCATCGTCGAGGGTGTCGCGCCGACATTCATCGAGGACATGAACCATGACGGGCGCTATACCGCCGCCGATCTGCAGAAAATGGGATTCCGCGTGCTGTCGAACGAGGCAAGGCTCAAGCTCGTCGTGGAATTCGACCTGGCCGTCACCGAGACGATTATCGGGCGCACCTGTCCGCCGCCGTCGCTGATCTATCGCGACCTCGATGGCAACGGGCGCGACGGTGCCATCAATTGCTCGGGCTCGGGCGGCGCGGCGCGCATACGGCGTGTGCCGCTTTGATGCGGTCACGCCTCGCCTGATCTCGATCGCACGATTCCAGCGAGACTCTCGGCGCGCGCACGATCCGCTTGAGCGGGGTCGGCACCTTTCCAGCGTGTGAGGAAATCCCGGGCACGCGCCGCTGCCGCCGCTTTCTGACCCATCGCAGCGAGGATCTCTGCTTCGAGCAGCAGTGCACGCGAGCGATCGAGCTCGAGGTCGAGCCGGATGTCGCCGGGATCCCGCTCTGCCGCCGCAGCGCGCGCCATCTCGAGCGCTCCTGCGAGTTTCCCCTCCGCGAGCAATGCCCGCGCGAGTCCAAGCTTGTAAATCGCGTACTGGTACCCCGGCAGTGCCAATACGCGAGTGAGCGCCACTGCTGCCTCGGGCGCGTTCCCCGAGAGCAGGTCGGCCATCGCTTCAAGGTAAGCGGCTGCTTTCGCGGCGGCTTCCTGAACCACGACGGCGTCGTGAGGGCTGTCTTGCGGCGGCTTCTGATTACGGATGTCGGCCGCAACCGCGCGAGCTCCCGCTGAATCGCCGCGCATCAGGAGCACCGAACCGCGGGCGAACAAGTAGCGCGTCGGAACGCCCGGCGAGCGATCGACGGCGAGCCCGATCAGCTTGCCGGCCTCTGCGAAGCGTCCGAGCTCGGCTTGAGCGGCGCCTCGCTCGGCCAGCGCCATCGCCTCGCGTATGTATTCCTTCCGGATGAGCGGCTCCAGTTCCTGCAACGGCTGCAAGGAATCGGCGAAGCGCCCTTGACCGCGCAACAACGCACTCAGATCGAACGCCGCATCTATTCTGCTGCCGGCAGGAACCTCCGAATCGGCAGCTAGAGTGCGCAGCAGACGCTCGGCGTCATCCCAGACTTCGCGCAGCACTTGTGTCCGCGCCAGCGCCAGACGGGCCGGAACGAATCCGGGTTCGAGCTCGAGCGCGTGCGTGAAATGATCGGCCGCCGCGGCCAGATTGTCAGTTAGTTGGTCGAGCTGGCCGAGGGTCGTGAATCCGAACGGATCACGCGGCTTGAACTTGAGGTATTCATCGAGCGCTTGGCGAGCAAGGTCGTACTCGCCGAGTCGCAGATAGGTCTCGCCCAGATAGCTCCACACGTAGTCATTCTGCGGCTCCTGCTCGAGAAGCCGTTTGAGCTCTAAGACCGCTGCGTCGTCCTCGAACGCCAGATCGTGTGACAGCGCGAGCAGCCATCGCGCCTCGACGTCAAACGGGAACTCCTCGAGCATGGCTTTGTAGATCGCCTTCGCCCGCCCCGTATCGCGAGCGAACATGGCGCGTGCGCCGTCGACGTAGAATCGTTCGCGGCGTGTGAGCGGCGCGTCGCCTGGAATCCCGTCAAGGGTGGCAAGCCCAGCCTCCGTATCCCCGCTGGCCACCTCCACGTGAGCCAGACGATAGCGCGCCATGTAAAAGTCCGGGGCAAGCTTGAGCGCCGAGCGAAACGCGCGTTCCGCCGAGCGATAGTCGAATCGCAGAAAGTAGCCGATGCCCCCGAGATACGCCTCGTACGCGGCCATGTTGTTGACCGCGAAATCGGCGGAAAAGCTTGCGACGTTCTCGGTGTGCGGAACTCCCAGTCCGCGCTTGGCCATCAACACCAGCGGGGATGCTTCGCCGAGCAAAGTCTGTGCGCTCAACTTGTCAGCCCCGTGCGACCCAATCTCCACGCCACTATCGACGTCCGACAGCCGCGCCGTCAGCAGAAGGCCTTCCGGTACCGCCAGGAATTCACCGGTGACCACGTATTCGATGCCGGCGCGTGCAGCCGAGGTGAGCACGTCGGCGCCGATGGCGGTTCCGCTTTCGTGGTTGCGCAGGACGGCCTGCCAGCGGGTCGGTGAGACGACGATGAGATGACTCGATTCGGCGAGCCCATCGCGGACGAGACTCGCGACGCCCTCGCTCAGCCAGTCGAGCTTCGAGTCGCCGGTCAGGTTCTGGAGCGCGGCGACAGCGACGACTGGTTGAGCTTTCTGGGCAGGTCGCGTAATCGCCGCTTGCGCCCTCTGATCAAAGTATCCGATCCAGGCTGACCAGACGATCGTGCAACACAGGACCGTGACGATCGACGCGGTGGCGTATCCGATCCACGGAGCAGTGCGATGTCGCCGATCGGACTGCCAGACAACGGCCATCGCCGGGACTAAGGCGGCGGCGAGCAACGTGATCAATGCGGGCACCAGCCACGCCGCCGCGGCTGTCGCGTCGACGATGCGGGAGAGAACCGACACGAGCAGGCCCGAGCCCAGAACGTAGACCGCACCGGCGATGACCACCCGGCGACGCAGTAGCGCCGCAATCCGTTGGCCGAGCGTCGCGGCTACCGGCGCTGAGACTTCGTAGACCCGGACGGGCTCGGTGATGTTCTTGACCTGGCGCGCCCCGACGAAGCTGAAGTTCGCGTCAAGCTTGTTCCTGACCTGCTCGTGTACGGCCCCAGAGATCAGCACGCCACCGGGCGTGGCCAAGGATTGCAGTCGCGCAGCGACGTTCACGCCGTCGCCAAACAGCGCGCCGTTCTCCTCGATGACGTCGCCTAGATTCACTCCGATGCGCAGATGCATGCGCCGCTCGCCGGGTAGCGGTGCGTTTTCCCCAGCGATGGACAGTTGAATCGCCTGCGCGCAGCGCACGGCATTGACAGCGCTCGGGAACTCCGCCATCAAACTGTCGCCGACGCTGCCGAATTCGCGGCCGCCGTACTCGGCGACCAGGCGATCAAAGATTGACCGGCGCAGCTTGAGCGCTGTGAGTGTGGACTCCTCGTCCACGCCCATGAGCCGGCTGTAGTTCACTACGTCGGCGGCGAGAATCGCGGCGATTTTTCGCTCGTGCCCGTGCATCGCACCTGTCCCACCCGGCTTCCCGAGTGTAGCCCAGGGGCGACGCACGGCGCATGGTCGCTAGTGAAGCGCTGCCGATCGAAGCAAATCTTACGTCGGCGGCGGATGCATCAGGCTTGCGTTCCGGTACTACTCCTCGCCCGCCTCATCCCGAAGAGGGTGCCAGCTGCGAATGCGAGGGCTGCCACCCCTACAAACAGAACGGCGGTTCCGTAAACGTCAAAAAAGTTCGAGCGCTCGATGATGATGATCGGATCCTCGGGTTCAGACCCGGCAATCGTGGCCGTGTACTTGAACGTCTCACCCCGATAGTCCGAGCAGATCGAGAAAGCCTTTTTCTGCTCCGCCGGAGTCACCGTGAAGGTCTCAATCTTCTGAGCGCCCTTGCAGAGCGCGATTCCCGCGTCGGGTTCGCCTTCGATGGAAACCTCCAGCGAGTTACCAGGATGCTGGTTGTGGAAAACGATCTTGTCGTTGTCTCTTGGCTTCCCGAACTTCGATACCGTCTTGCCACCGTTATCGTTCACGTAGATGTGAAGTCTAGCCACGGTCGCGCTCCCCTGGTTCCTAAGGTTTCATTCTTCTTCAGAGGATTCGTCGAATATCCGACAACCCCAGCAGCTCGCGCCCCAAATTCCCCGGGTGATCCCGGAAGGCAGAATCTATTTCTCGATGATGATGATCGGATCCTCGGCGGTAAAGTCGTCGATCTGGGCCGTGTACTTGAGTTCCGTGCCCGACTTTACATCCGAACAGACCTTGAAACTCTTCTCATTCCCTGCAGCCACGGTGAAGGTGCGGGCGCTAAATGGATCATCGTTGATGTCGCAGAGCACATCGGTCCTGTCGATGGTGACCCTGAGCAGGCCGGCCGATTCGTTGTGGAAAACGACCTTCTCGTTGTCCTTTGCTTTCCCGATCCTCGTGAGCGTCTTGTTGTCCTTCAGAATGATACGGAGATCTAGTTTAGCCATGGCGTACTCCCCCGTTTTCAGAGCATCTTGCGTATTTCCCCCAACTCCGGCGCCGCCCGCATCAGATTCTCGGCGAATCCCAATTCTCGCGCGCGTCTTGCGTGCGCCAGCGCCGTCGACTTCTCACCGAGGCCAAGCTCGGCAAGCGCGACGTAGTAGTGCACGTAAACGTCACCATCCCCTTCGGACAGCGCTATCGCTATGGATCGCCGGGCTCGGTTCTTCTCGCCGAGTCGTGTCGCATAATACGCCGCCTGCGCCTGATTGACCGCATGCTTCGGATTTACGGCCAATTCGCCATCCGCCAGCTCGAGTGCCCGCCGGTAAGCCTGCTTCGCCTCCTCGGGTCTTGAGTCGAAAAGGAGCGCGTCGGCGAGGTTCCCCCACAAGCGGTTATCCGCGGGCGCGAACTCGATCGCCTTGCGATACATCTCCGCCGCCTCGTCATATCGGCCGAGGTAGTAATGCACGGTTCCGGTGTTCGCGTAGCTCGCCCGGCGCGGCTCCAGCGCCAACGAGCGCGCAAAAGCGTCCGCGGCCTTTTCGAAGTTGCCCATAAGAAGGTATGCGCCGCCCAGGTTGCTCAATGCATTGGGGTCGTCGGGAGTGAGTTGGGTGGCCCGCTCGTACGCGGGGACGGCTTCGTCGGCGCGCCCCTGGGAAAAGAGGAAGCTTCCGTATGCGACGTGCGCGGCGGCGTAGCTCGATTGCGTGGCGATCGCACGCTGATACGTACTTTCCGCCTCACCCATTTCCCCACCGGCGGCGAGCGATTCGGCAAGCCCGATCAACACATCAGGGGACTGCGGCGCCAGCGCCAGCGCGCGCCGGTACGATGCCTCCGCCTCGGCCGCATTGCCCGTTGCAAGGCGTAACCTGCCGACCGCCATGTGCACCTCTTGAGCTGTGCTGTCGAGCGCCTCGGCATTGGCGCACGCCTCCTCAGCAGCCGCGACGTGTGCGGGAACCTTCTCAAGAGTGTAGCGTTCCACGCGCGTCTCACACATGCCGGCCTGCGCGCGGGCGAAATCCGGCTGCTCCTCGAGCGAGCGGGTAAATAGTTGCTCGGCCGCTTCGAGCGTCTTCGCGCTCCTCGGCTTCCGCAGATAGGCAAGACCCTGCAGATAGAAGTCGTAAGCGATCCCAGTGCCGCCACTGGGTCGTGGCCGGGACAGTTCGCTTCGTTCGCCAAACACCAGCTCGAGGGCGGTAATCACCTGGGCGGCGATATCGCTTTCGATGGCAAAGAAATCGGCGGACGGCGGTTCGTATGAATTGGACCAGCGGTTGGAGCCGCTCGCGCCCTCTACCAGCGCAGCAGTGACGATGATGCGATCTGCCTGCCGTTTCACGCTGCCGTCAACCACATAGCGCACGCCGAGCCGGTCGGCGATCTCGCTCACGTCCATGTTCTTGTCCTTGAACGCGAATGCGGACGTCCTCGCCGCGACGCGCAGCTCCGGGATCTTCGTCAGACGATTGGACAGCTCCTCGGAGAGCCCCTCGCCGAGATAGTCGTTGCGTGGATCGCCACTCATGTTCGCAAACGGCAGAACGGCGATCGAATAGGACGTGACCTCGGTATCGTGCGAGGCCAGCATGTCACCCAAACGTTGTGCTGTTCGTGGAAGCAGCAGGCCAAACGCGACCGCGCCGGCCACGACCACGACGCCGCTCGCCGCATGTCGGACGCGTCGAGATGCAACGCGTGCGAAGTATCCCGAGATCCTTCCAGCGATTCCGGCTGGCTCCGCCGGCAGCATCTCGAACGTCCTCACAGGCTCGTCGACGTTCTTGACCTGGCGCATGCCGGCATCGATGAAACGCGCCGGGACCCTGAGATGGACCTGGTCGTAGACCGTACCGGAAATCAGCACGCCACCGGGTTTTGCCAGTGACTGCAGCCGTGCGGCGATATTGACGGCGTCGCCGAACGCGGAGCCATTTTCCTCGATCACATCGCCCAGGTTCACGCCGATGCGCAGCTGCATTCGACGCGCGGGGGGAAGCAATGAATTCTCAGCTTCGATGCGCTGCTGGATCGCCTGCGCACACAGCACCGCGTTCACGGCGCTGGCGAACTCCGCCATCAGGCTGTCGCCGACGCTGCCGAACTCCTGGCCATCGAACTCTTTGGCCAGCTCGTCAAAAATGACTCGACGGACCTTGAGCGCGGCGAGCGCGCCCGTCTCGTCGGCGCCCATCAGTCGACTGTATTCGACGACGTCAGCCGCCAGGATGGCGGCAATTTTTCGGCTGTCCTTGAGCATGGCGCCCCGCACTTCCCAGCCGAGTATAGCTTGGGCTTGGCGCGGGGGCGGTCATGCGTGATCTCCCTCGGCTGGCACGTGCGGCGTGGCGTCTATCGGAATCGCAGGAGGATGATTCCTCTGGAACGCCAGCACCGCCGTGTCGCCGGTTTTCGCAGCACCCTGTCAACCGTTACGCGCGTCGCGAGCGGAAGCTGAGGTGCCGGAATCAACCTGGGCCGTAGTGACCGACTGATTGGCGCGCTGCTGGAGATGTCCGGTGTATGACTCGAAGCTCCACGCAATCAGCGCTGTCAACGTCACGGCGACCGCCGCACAGACCGATGTCTTAAGACCCGAAGAAGTGATGCCATTCATGTTCGTGCTCCTCAGTTGTTTAGCGACTCTGTCTAGCCTTCTCTGCGAGCCGGCTGGTATCTGCCAGCTGCGGGGCTATCGTGCGCGGATTCGCCGAGGCCTTCTGTCAAGGGATTGACACAAACCCGTATGCCAGGCGACGAGCGTCCGGGCACGTAAGGACCCGGGAATTCGCCGCCTTTCGTCGCCAAACGCTATAGTTCGGCTGCCCGTGACATGGGCCCCGTGCGAGTGGTGCGCTCACTTTCAGGAAACGAAGATGCCAACGAGACGCGAGTTGATGTGGTGGACAGCAGCGAGTCTGGGAGTGATGGCGAGCGGAATCTCGCGCGCAGTCGAAAACCGGCCGCCCAAGCCACTCGACATCCTGTTTCTCGGCGGCACCGGGTTTCTGGGGCCGGTGCAGGTCGAGTACGCGCTGGCGCGCGGTCATCGCGTCACGCTCTTCAATCGAGGCCGCAGCGCCGCCGGGCTCTTCGGCGCTCGTGCCGAGCTGTTGATCGGCAACCGCGACGCGAAAATCGACCAGGGTCTCACCGCACTTGCCGGTGAGCGCCGCTGGGACGTCGTGATCGACAACTCGGGCTACCTCCCACGTCACGTCCGCGATTCGGTTGAGCTTCTCAAGAATCGCGTCGATCGCTATGTCTACGTCTCGACCGTCGCCGTATACGATCCGAGCGGCGCAAATACACTGGATGAATCGTCGCCGTTGAGACGGATGGCCAATCCACAGGACGAGGAGATGTCATGGACGAACTACGGACCGCAGAAGGCCGAGTGCGATCGCATCGTGCAGGAATCGCTTGGGCATTCGGCCACGATCGTTCGCCCCACCTACGTCGTCGGGCCGGGCGATGAGACCGATCGCTTTACCTACTGGGTCGAGCGCATCGCACGCGGCGGCGACGTCCTGGGCCCGTCAGACCCGAAGAACGAGCTGCAGTGGGTCGACGTCCGCGATCTCTGCCCGTGGATGGTGACTCTGTCCGAATACAGTGTGCCGGGCATCTTTAATGCGGCGGGTCCGGCGGCGCCAGTGAGCTGGGAGCAGGTCCTCGAGACGATATCGCCGATGGCAAAGGAGCCGGTAAGACTTCATTGGGCGACCGCTGAAGTTCTCACGCAGCTCGAGATCGACTTGCCACTGG
>Ga0209109_10001538_pt1 | contig 12737 bp, 10 predicted proteins | sample Rifsed10ft2_FD_184004 | JGI IMG/M metagenome (GOLD analysis project Ga0209109, IMG submission 184004) | Soil microbial communities from Rifle, Colorado, USA - sediment 10ft 2 (version 2) | ecosystem: Environmental > Terrestrial > Deep subsurface > Rock core/Sediment | place: Rifle, Colorado... | reverse complement strand
CTCCGGTGAGACTGTCATGATCCGGCCGATTAAACCTGAAGACGAACCTGCGCATCAGGAATTTCTGGAAAAGACCACACCGGAAGATAAATATTTCCGTTTTTTCCGCAGCGTGGATGATATCAGTCATACACAGATGGCCCGGTTTACCCAGATTGATTACGACCGGGAAATGGCATTTGTCGTGCGTGCGAAAAACGGCAACGGGAATGAGGAAACCATCGGCGTGGTCAGAATCGTCTGCGATGCTGATAGTATCGAAGGTGAATTCTCCATCATCATCCGAAGCGACAAGCAACAACTGGGTCTGGGCACCATCTTGATGGACAAGATCATCCGATACAGCAAAACCAAGGGTGTTAAACGACTTGTGGGGCAGATACTTCTGGAAAACGAAGCCATGATACATCTGGCCCACAAATTCAATTTTTCATCCACTGCGGATTATCAGGACAAAATTGTAAATATCAGTCTGCCTCTTGATTCAGAAATCACAAGATAATAAATGCACATTGTTATTTATGCGCCAAGGCTATATGTGGCTTACAACCAGGTGTGAATTTTTAATGAAAATTACAGGATTCTGACCATCAGGAAATTTTGTCTATTTCTATTGGCTCAGCTATAGCATAACCTTGCACATAATCTACCCCTATTTTTTTGAGTCGTTCCAGTATTAAATCATTCTCTACATATTCCGCCACGGTCTGCATGCCCAGGGCATGGGCAAGTTCATTAATCATATTGACCATGGCGTAATCTGACTTGTCATGGACAATATCCTTGACAAACATCCCGTCTATTTTCAGCATGTTTACCGGCAAATGTTTCAGATAAGCAAAGGAAGAAAGTCCGCTGCCGAAATCGTCCAGTGCAACCTGAAAACCGATATCACGCAGTTTCCTCATAAAGTTTTTTGCTTCCAGCATATTTGCAATGGCCGATGTTTCAGTCAGTTCGAACCCGATCTTCGATGGTGGTAAGCCGCTGGCTTCAAATTGCTCAACGATATGGTGCAGTAAATCACGATCACTTATAGAAGCACCGGACAGATTTATTGCAAGACTGTCGATATTGGCAGCTTGCTCCGGGTGTTCAATTAACCATTGAAAAACACGGTCAATCACCCAACGATCAATCCGCAGGGACAGGTTATAGCGCTCGGCGGAAGGCAGAAAGACACCGGGCAGGATAATGTTACCATGGGAATCCTTCAATCTGATCAGGATTTCATAGGCATTATCTGATCCATTGGCATTAAGCTGCATGATGGTCTGGGCAACCAGTTCAAACCGGTTTTCCACCAAAGCTGCATTTATCTCCGGTACCCAGTTGGTCTCATGCAGGCGTTGTGAGAGTATTATGTCATCCTCATTGTAGATGTGGACCCGGTTTCTGCCCGAATCCTTGGCCGCATAACAGGCCGTATCCACCTGTTTCATGACTTCTATTGTATCGCAGGTGTCTTTATTGATGATTGCTATTCCGATACTGACACCGATGTGATGTGCCATCTTTTCCCACATAAAATTGAAAGCGGTCAGTTCCGCACATAACATTCCGGCGATATCCCGTGCTTTTTCCAGAGGGCAATGCTCCATCAGTATCCCGAATTCATCGCCACCCAGGCGGGCAACGGTATCATGTTGCCTGATCTTTTCCCTGAAGAGTTTGCCCAGTTGCCGCAGTAATGCATCGCCCGCCACATGGCCGCTGGTATCGTTAATGATTTTGAATTGGTCGAGATCGAGAAAACACAAGGTATGTGTGGATCCATCCACTTGCGCCACATTGATTATGCGTTCCAGCCGGCGCTCGAATTCATAACGATTGATCAGCCCGGTAAGCTGGTCATGAGTGGCCTGGTAGGAAAGTTTCTCCGTGTATTTTCTGGCCTCAGTGCCATCTTCATGGAAACTTACGAAATGACGGATTTCACCAGCATCATCCATGACCGGAAAGATGACCTGCCGCGCCCAATAGAGTTCGCCGTTCTTTTTCCGGTTATAAAACTCCCCACGCCATTCACTACCTGACAATATTGTCGCCCACAACCTGGCGCAGGCCTCCCTGGGTGTTTTCTCATTGGCGAGTATATTCGGTTTTTTTCCAATAACTTCTTCGGCGGAATAACCGGTGACCTCGGTGAATTTTGAGTTGACATATTCGATACGGGCATCTTTATCTGTAATGAGGCATACATTCGGGCTGTGTTTAATGGCGAGCGAAAGTTTGTGGATTTCATCGGCTGCTTTTTTCTGCTTGGAGATTTCCTCAATGTGTAGCACGATACAGCAAGGTTCTGTGTGCATGTCATCTATTCGATATCCATACTCACGTACATAAATCACACTTCCATCCTTGCGTTGAAAACGTGATTCAATCTGACATACCGGATCTGAACAGGTGTTAACAGCTAATTGAAGAACAAGCTGACAAGCTGCCTCTGATACATCAGGGTGATGAAGGTTGGTAATATCCCTATCCAGTAACTCATCGCGGGAATAACCGGAAATAACTGTTATCGCCTGATTGGCTTTCAGTATCTTCCCTTGCTGGTCGAGGATAACCATCCCGAAAGGTGAATTGTCGAAAAGTCTTCTGAAACTGTGTACACTCTGCTGCAATGCACCTGTTAATAACGTGCGTTCAAGTTCGGATGTCGCACGCAGAGCAAATATCTGCAACAGGAATTCGGCACGTCTGGCTTTTTCAGGCGTCAGTGGTTTGTGATACAGCGTGTTGATAACGCCACATGTCTCACCTTGTGAATCATAAAGACGGACGCCAACATAAGCATCCATCTCCATTTTCCTGATCAGCGGAACATCGGGATATTTCTGTTGCAGATGATCCGGCACAATACATACGGAATCCTCCATGGCAGTTACACAAGGAGTATTAAGCAATTCATATTTGAAATTTTGCACTATCCGCCCATGATCAACGACAGTAATCGTTTCAACCCACTCACTGTTAACAGCAAGCCCGCCGATAATCACATAATCTGCCTTGAGTTCTTCAGCCAGTATTTTTGCAAGGGCCGGAAAAAAATCTTCCCCCGTCCTGGTAAAAGTTTCTCTTGAAATCTTGATTAATGCCCGTTGATCGCTGACGCGATTACTGACATCCCGTATGGCGCAGACAATAAAAAGCTTGTTTTCCCCTGTGACTACCGGATTCAGACTGATCTCCGCCCGGAAAAATGTGCCATCCTTGCGGCGGCTGGGAAATTCCATATTCACCGCATCCATTGGGCGTGGCCTGGGATCCGCAAGATAGCGTTGCCGGTATTTCGCATGTTTTTTCCGTAACTCTTCCGGCACCAATATTTCAATTTCATTGCCGATCAATTCCGTCCAGTCATAGCCAAACAGTTTCTCTGCATGATGGTTGGCATAGAGGATGCGTCCGGCTGTATTAGTGATGAGCGTTGCATCCGGCGCTATATCCAGTAAGGCCTGATATTGATGGGCAATTAACAACCGGTCGAAGTTATAATAAAACTCAAGCTGGTCGATGACTTCGTCACGCAGTTTTTCCAGCACCCTGATCTGCTCCTTATCAATTATACGAGGGATAAAATCAAGAACACATAATGTGCCTATAGCATAACCATCAGGAGTAATTAACGGTATGCCGGCATAAAATCTTACAGATGGTTTACGGGTAACAAATGGATTATCAAAGAAGCCTTATCGGTTCGTGTGTCAGTGATGATGAAGGCATCCCGCTGAAGAATGGCGTGGGCGCAAAACGTTTTATTGCGGGGAACCTCGACTTCCTCTGTCCCGGATTTAGCGTAAAACCAGCCACGATCTTTGTCTATGAAGTTAATCAATGCAATGGGTACATTACAAACGGCGGCAGCCTGTTCGACAATCATCTGAAATTCCCTGTCCGCTGTTGTGTCAAGAACATGGTAATTATGCAGGGAAGCCAAACGTTGTGTCTCGTTATATGGCAGTGGAGCTTCTTGCATTTTTCTTCTTTCGGTATGCAATAAAGAAATACATTATTTATATTTATACGCGTATTAACTAACGCACCAGTATGCATCCATGCTTTACTTCAATGTCATAATACAGATACTCCGATTAATTAATGATACAGTCATTGCGAGTGTAGCGAAGCAATCTTGTTTTTATACAATTCAGGTAGTTACGAGATCGCTTTGTCCCGCCACGCGTTGCTCGTGATGACATTTAATCAGAGTTTCTTTTACATATATTCAAAATGTTATCTGAAACCAAATAAATCAACATTACATAATTCTTTATAAATCTCTATAATTAAAATTCCTGCCAGCCATCCTGAACTTCCATTTTCATAAACTTCCCCTTTGTTAACAACAAAGTAGCTTTGACCGGTGCTCCGTGTCGCCGCATTGCAACATGCTTGAAAGTTTCGGTATTCTCCAGCCGAAAGAAGCGCTCACCTCATCCGGTTTCTCCCCTGCAATCTCATGGATCCGCTGGACGCCGCCTGCTCAACCAGGGAGGCGGCATTCTGTTGCGTCATGTCATCCATTTGCATAACAGCCTTGTTCACCGGGTTAATTCCTTAAATAATCGTAGTTATTTCAAAAGTTTTGGCTATAATGCCCGCCTTTCCCAAGTCATGCATGACCCTTCCATGATTGAACAGATCCGCAATATCGCCATTATCGCCCACGTCGACCACGGTAAAACCACGCTTGTCGATCAGCTTTTGCGCCAGTCCGGCACCTTTGAAGCCCGTGCTGTATTACAGGAACGCGTCATGGACAGCAATGAGCTGGAGCGGGAACGCGGCATTACAATCCTGGCCAAGAACACTGCATTACAGTGGAAAGATTACCGCATTAATATTATTGATACGCCGGGCCATGCCGACTTTGGCGGCGAAGTGGAACGGGTGCTGTCCATGGCCGACTCTGTGCTGTTACTGGTGGATGCCGTGGATGGTCCCATGCCGCAGACCCGTTTCGTTACACAGAAAGCACTGGCCTGCGGTTTCCGGCCTATCGTTGTGATTAACAAGATTGATCGTCCGGGCGCCCGTCCGCATTGGGTGCTGGATCGCACCTTCGATTTATTTGATCGACTCGGGGCAACCGACGAGCAACTCGATTTCCCCGTGGTCTATACCTCCGCGATCTACGGTTACAGTTCGCTGGATTCAGAATCACGCGAAGGTGATATGCAGGAGCTGTTTCAGACCATCGTTGATAATGTTCCATCACCCGATGTAGATCCCAACGGCCCATTCCAGATGCAGATCAGTTCGCTGATCTATAACAGTTATGTCGGCATTATCGGTATCGGGCGCGTGACCCGCGGTTCGATTAAAACCAATACCCAGGTCACTGTCATCAATATCGAAGGCAAACAACGATCCGGGCGTGTATTACAGATCTTCAAACTCCTGGGGCTGGAACGCATCGAAATTCCGGAAGCATCTGCCGGCGATATCATCGCCATGTGCGGCATAGAAGACCTCGGCATATCCGAAACACTCTGCTCACCCAAACATCCCGAAGCATTGCCGCAATTATCTATTGATGAACCTACTGTGAGCATGACCTTTCAGGTGAATGATTCACCATTCTGCGGCAAGGAAGGCAAGTATGTCACCTCGAGACAGATTTTTGATCGCCTGCAGCAGGAACTGAAACACAATGTTGCCCTGCGCGTAGAAGCCACCGAAGACCCGGACAAGTTCAAGGTCTCCGGCCGCGGAGAACTGCACCTCTCTATTCTGATTGAAACCATGCGCCGTGAAGGTTATGAGCTCGGTGTCTCCCGGCCGGAAGTGATCCTCAAGGAAGTAAAGGGTGAAATACAGGAACCCTACGAACAACTTACCGTGGATCTCGAAAGCACCTATCAGGGTGCAGCCATGGAAATGCTCGGGCAACGTGGCGGAGAAATCAAGGAAATGTTGCCGGATGGCAAAGGTCGTGTGCGGCTGGATTATGTGATTCCTGCACGCGGATTGATTGGACTGCGCACGGAGTTTCTCACCGCGACTTCCGGTACCGGATTGATGTACCACGTCTTCGATCATTACGGCCCGGTGAAAAAAACCAGTGTCAGTGAACGTGTGAACGGCGTATTGATTGCCAATGGAACCGGCAAAGCACTGGGTTACGCATTATTCAATTTGCAGGAACGCGGCCAGTTGCTGATTGATCCCGGTGTGGAAGTTTACGAAGGCATGATTGTCGGCATACATTCGCGCGATAATGACCTGGTCGTCAATCCGCTCAAGGGCAAACAACTGACCAATATCCGCGCTGCCGGCAAGGATGATAACATCCTGTTGACTCCACCTGTACGTTTCAGTCTGGAGCAGGCGCTGGAATTTATTGATGATGATGAACTGGTCGAGATCACACCGAAGAACATTCGCCTGCGTAAAAAATTACTGCTTGAACACGAACGCAAAAGTGCTTCACGCAGAAAGGCGGGTTAAATAATCAAAACGGTATATATTCATCCTCACTAAAAATGAACTTACCTTCATAGCGATACAACTCCTTCAGCGCATCAGAAACCTTCTGTCTCGATAATTTGTCATTATTTAGTAATTTTTCTCCTTCTTCCGTATATGGTCCTGCTATGACAGCAATATTTTCATCATTACGCCAAGAAATATTTAGATCATCCAATTCAACAGTAATATTAAGATTCTTCTTTATTTGCCAAGATAAGAACCAAGAAACACGCTTTCTGAATATATCAATAAAAACTTGAGTTCGTTTTGTTTCTTTAATACTTTTAGCAAAAAACTCGTTACACAAATTATTAAAATAAACACAATTTTTTCTATGCAGTGATTCATACTCTTTAATATATGTATCAAATTTATCCGCCAGGATAAATCTAATCCTAGAAAAAGTTTCCTTCTTCTGTACTATGTATCTAGCAATATAGTGCTCGGATTCAATTGAAGATGCAGCAATATTGTCATTTTCAAATTTCAAACGCACTAAGCCAGAGTCAATAATAGATATCAAATTAAACTGATATATTGCTGGAGTCTTTTTACGATTAGGCAAGGCAGTTTGCTCATACGCTTGGGCTTTCATTAGAGATGTAATCGAGTTGAATATCGGGCTATCATTTTTAGGAGTTCCTTTAACCTTATTCATCTCTTGAAAAGCAAATACATCAACCTCAGGGAACCGAAGTGGCTCTACCAAACCATCTAATATCATTTCTTCGTGATACCGTTTTGCAAAACCTATATTAGAAATCTCATATTGTAATGCCTTATCATTAGTCCAAGTATGCAATGGCCACCAATCTGTATTCGGATCGTTTTTATCAATAGTTCTTGCAAGTAATGCCCAAATATTAGATTCACTTTTTTTACAGCTGATAAGTAATGTTGTGCATACATCAAAATGCTGCACTTTGGCTACCCTATAACCTACAATATCTATCTCTCTAACGCTTTCTTGATGATCATCTACATAATATCTATTACTTATCACTGTCCATCCATTGGATTTCAACAATCTTGCAATCTTGTTCTCCAGAACGAATCCTGTCTTTGATATTTCAGATTCAAAATTTTTTAGATCCATTTCTATAAGACCTTATCAAGAATAAATTCATTATGAGCTTATTATGCTCAATAACTTAAGCATTATAATTGTGGTTAGAGTAACATTTTGCGTTTTTGCCTGACTGTAAATCCCGTTGTAACAGCATCTCTACTCTATCAAATGATCTTGGAATTGTTACTCTGCAAAAATATTGAGCTCACTATAGGAGTTCGATGATTACGTAGTTTGATTCTCGAAACCGTATGAGTATTACGATTAAGTCTGCGTTCAGTTGGAGATAAGAGGGAAGACTTCTGTCAGCTCCATGGAACCGGATCTGGTAGTAATCACCGAATCCTGCTTCCCCTCCGTAAAGGTGCGCTTCACGACGTTCTCCGTACGGAAATATAACTGTTAGTGTGCCTTGATTTATTCTTTCTAATTCCACAGCCGCGTAATCAACCTCGCTTCTTGGAACTGTCAACGGATGGTTCGGATAGCTGAGCAATGAGTCGTTTATGCGAAAATGGAACGTAAGCATTTTTAACTGCAAACTCTAATGAAGCATTAAGAATCGAATATCCAATAAGTACGTAAACAGGGATGATATGAACTCATATTGAATCCTTCTTAGTATCAAATGATGGGGTTAACTTTAGACGATATTTTCCGTGATATCCAGTTGGCTCGTGTTATAAGAAGATTTCTCGCTGACGCTCGAAATGACAAATTGAGCTGATACAGGTCCCTCACATTCGTTCGGGACGCCTGCGGCGATTTCTTGCTGATGCTCGAAATGACATGCTTGCGGAGATTTCTCAGTCGCTTTGCTCCTTCGAAATGACAATGCGTACCATCAATCTGTCTTCTTTTTACATTCCAGATTGAACAAGCATTTCGTGACGTCTTTTTCCCGGCAAACCAGTTGGCCTGAATCGGTGCCGGTCCATTCGCCGCCGGTGGGCATGACCCGGCATTGTTCTGGTTTCGGCGTACCATCGAGTATGACTGGCCATTTTTTTGTAGTGTAGCGGCAGGAAACATAACCGTCGTAATCCATGATACGTACTGCATACAGTGTTTGGACGGACAATAGTTCCTTGAGTGACGTGTTCTCACCGACTGCCCAGTCGTAACGGGTAGAGATTTCCCGGTCGCGGATGTCTTTGGGTGATGGGCAGGTGTCAGCCATTACATTTGAAATAGCAAGTAATCCTGACAAAAGAACAGATAAGAATCTCACAATGTTTGATATCTTTTCAGTGCCTGTCTCAAAATGTAGCGAGCGCAGATGAGACAAGGCGAAAATGGACGAGAAAGCGGAGTGTACACGATAGTACATGAGCATTTCGAGTTCGTTTTCAACGCAGTATCAGCAAGCGCAGTAATTTTGAGACAGGCTCTATAGTTTCTGCCAGTACAAAATACGGTTGTTTGCCGGCATTTCATAATCCTGCCTGATAATCAGGCCTGCAGCTTTTGCCAGATTATCAAGGTCCTCAAAATTACGTATGCCGCTCTGCGGGTCACGCGCCTTCAGCCACATATCAAATCTGGCATTACTATCGCTGGTATATTGATTGTGGTAATTGAAAGGGCCATACAACACAAACTTGCCCTGCTCAGGAAGAAGTTTGCCCACACCGGAAAACATGGCCTCCACTCCATCCTGATGCATGATGTGGGCTGTGTTGGCCGAGAACACCGTATCGGCTGTTATATCTGGCCAGTCCTTTTGTTTCACATCCAGTAATATTGGAGCACGTATATTGGATAATTCCGCTTTATACAACCACGCTTTAATATCAGCATGGTTTTCTTTTACATCGCTGGTATGCCAGACAAGATGCGGCATCTTCGTTGCAAAATATACCGCATGCTGACCAGTACCACTGCCGATCTCAAGTACATTTTTGCAATCTGCGAATAAAGGATCAATCACGGACAGAATCGGTCCCCGGTTCCGGTCACAGGCTTCTGCATATGGCTTATTCATGTTCCAGATTGAAATTTAATAATGTGGATCATACATCTGCGTGGCGATAAATAGTTTCAAATCGCCTGCGGGTCTTGGTTCCCGTGCAAGATTCAGGTCATAGGCCTTCTCAACAACATTCGTTGCAATCCGCAATGATAGGTCACGGATACCGGCAAGCGGCGGATAGAGTGTTCCCCTGTCCAGTTCATTCTGTGTGACGTTGTCAGCCAGGGTCTGCGCCGCAACCAGAAATATTTCGCTGGTAAGGCGGCTTGCGCTGCAGGCAACGGCACCCAAACCAACACCGGGGAAAATATAGGCATTATTGCCCTGGCCGGGATGGAATGTTTTACCGTTATAAGTTACCGCCTTAAACGGACTGCCGCTTGCGAAAATGGCCTTGCCCTTACTCCACTCATAGACCTGCCCGGCAGTGCACTCCGCCCTGGAAGTCGGGTTGGATAACGCAAATATCACCGGCCGCTCGTTGACTGAGGACATGGCCGTGATGACTTCTCTGGTAAAGGTGTCCGGTGTGCCGGTCGCACCGATCAACACCTGAGGTCTGACCTTTTTGATTGCATCAATAAAACCCAATTGTTCGTGTTTATGTGCATAAGGCCTGTTATGTGCCATGAGATTACGCCGTCCGGCAACCACCAGCCCATCGACATCAACAAACCATAAATGTTGTCTGGCTGCATTTTCACTCAGGCCTTTCTCAACAAAAGCAGATACCATCAGATCACCTATACCGGTTGCGGCTGAACCTGCACCGAGAAACATGATGGTTTGATCTGCAAAGTCAACCCCGGTAATCCGGGTCGCGGCGTAAACCCCGGCCAGCGCAACCGCGGCAGTGCCCTGAATGTCGTCATTGAAACAAAGCACCCGGTTGCGATATTTTTCCAGCAGAGCGTACGCATTAGGCGTCAGAAAATCCTCGAACTGGATCAGTGCCTTCGGATATTTGTCCTGCACGGCCAGGATGAATTCTTCCACCAGATCAAAATAATCCTCTCCGGTAATACGTGCATGCGGATAGCCAAGATAAAGTGGATGGGTCCGTAGCGGCGTATTATTACTGCCCACATCCAGCATTACCGGCAAACACCGGGAAGGGTGTATACCGGCACAGGCCACATAAAGTGAAAGCTTGCCGATGGGAATGCCCATGCCATTGGCGCCCAAATCGCCCAGTCCGAGGATACGTTCGCCATCAGTCACGACAACCACACGCACATCATCTTCCGGCCAGTTATCAAGTATCCGGCGGATATCGCCGCAATCATCCGGTGTAATATAAAAACCCTTGGGCTTGCGAAATATCTGGGCGAATTCACTGCATGCCTGCCCCACTGTCGGTGTATAAATCAGCGGCAGCATTTCCTCGATATTGTCTATGATTGTGCGGAAAAACAGGGTCTCGTTTCTTTGCAGCAGTGCGATCAGAAAAATATAACGCTCAATGTCCGAGGTCTTGCGGCGCAGATTGGCCAGCACACGTTGCAGCTGGGTTTCGAGTGAACCGATTGAATGAGGCAGGAGGCCGCGCAAACCCAGGCGTTCACGCTCTTCCTTGCTGAATGCTGTCGACTTGTTCAGCCTTGCATTGTGCAGGACATCATATCCCTTTTTTTCAAAAGGTGGCTTCAATCATATATCCTCAGTCTATTGCTATTTTCTTTGCGCGCAGATTTTTCAACTGGCCGCGTCTTGTTTTACTGTCCAGCCGTTTTAATTTTGATACTTTGGTGGGTTTGGTCGGTTTGCGTTTCTTCCTTGTTACTGCAACACTTCGGATTAATTCCTGCAATCGCGCAAGCGCCACCTCCCTGTTCTTTTCCTGGCTGCGGTATTCCTGGGCCTTGATAATAATGACTCCATCTCTGGTAATGCGGCGGTCACTGCAATTCAACAACCGCTGCTTATAAAAATCCGGCAATGACGAATTCTGAAAATCAAATCGCAAATGGATGGCAGTAGATACCTTGTTGACATTCTGACCACCCGCACCCTGGGCGCGTATGGCATTTATCTCGATTTCGTTATCCGGGATACTGACCTGATGCGAAACCCTTAACATGCTGATCGACGCTATGGTTTTTTGTCTTTCAGAAGTGTTTGCAGATCAGCAAACGGCTTGTGTGTAGAAACGGGTTTATGACGGCCTTGTGCCCTTGCTTCGGTACCAGAACTTTTTTCCAGATACCGGGCATGTTCATTGTCATGGCAATACAGGCATAACAATTCCCAGTTACTGCCATCCGGTGGATTGTTATCGTGATTATGATCGCGATGATGAACCGTCAGTTCATGCAGGTTTTCACGGGTGAACTCCCGGCTACAGCGCCCGCAAATCCACGGATATAGTTTGAGCGCCTGTTCACGGTAGGCATGATCACGCGCTTCACTCTTGCGGCGTGACTCTGCAATTATGTTGTCAAAGCTGTCAGTGTCCGGTCTTTTCCTGTTCACAGTGTTGTAAATACCCGGAAGATTTCAACCCTAGTTTAGTCATTTAACCGTATGTTGTCGTCTATTTGAACAGACAATGTTTTCCATAGTCAGCTGCTTCATTGGCCGTCCAGCCGCCCTTGGGCTTTTCAGTCATCATCTTGCACCAGGCTTCACTACCCACTTCCGGCGTGCAACCTGTATTAAAGATTACTGCCATCAATATAACTGAAAATATCCATGGTTTTTTCATTTCTGCATCCTCATGATTAATTAATTTCGCCATGCCTGAAGCAATTGACGGTATGATCATTCACCATCCCCACTGCCTGCATGAAAGCATAACAAATGGTTGAACCGACGAAAGTAAAACCCCGTTTCCTGAGATCCTTCGACATTGCTTCTGAAATGGTCGTATTTGCCGGTACCTGTTGCAACGTTTTCCAGCGATTGCGTATCGGTTCACCATCCACGAATGACCAGATGTATTTATCGAATGTGCCAAATTCTTCGCGTATTCCAATAAATGACTGCGCATTCTTTATTGCACCCTGGATCTTGAGCCGGTTGCGCACTATGCCTGGATCATTTAGCAACGACTGAACCCTGCGTTCGTTATATTTCACTACCTTGTTGAAATCAAAGTTATCGAAGGCCTTGCGGAATGCTGCGCGTTTTCTGAGTATCGTAATCCAGCTTAAACCAGCCTGGGCACCTTCCAGGATCAGAAACTCGAATAATTTTCGATCATTATGGTTTGGGACCCCC
>Ga0209109_10001537_pt1 | contig 12742 bp, 8 predicted proteins | sample Rifsed10ft2_FD_184004 | JGI IMG/M metagenome (GOLD analysis project Ga0209109, IMG submission 184004) | Soil microbial communities from Rifle, Colorado, USA - sediment 10ft 2 (version 2) | ecosystem: Environmental > Terrestrial > Deep subsurface > Rock core/Sediment | place: Rifle, Colorado... | reverse complement strand
ATGACGGCCGCCGATTCGGTCGCCGAGACGCCGCGCACTCGCGCCGAAAGCGTCCGCCATCGTCGGTCGCAGGGGCCGCGCGCGGCGGGGCATGCCGCCCGCTCGGCGTCGCCGGCGGGACCGAGGGCCCGTCGGCCGCGCCGCATTCTGGAGCTGGCTCTGGCGTCGGAGATCGGCGCCGGGCTGCGCCTGCCGGCGCTGCCGGCCTTCCGCGTCGGCGCTCGGATTCTCTCGGCCAGCCTGGCGATCGTCTGCCTGTGGGCCCTGATCAGCGCCTTCCGCAGCGGCCAATTCACCGTCGGCAAGGCCCTGGTGCCGGCGACGACCCTGCTGACCGAGGCCCAGATCCGATCCATCGCCGCCATCGACGGCCGGCCGGTATTCCTGATCGATGCCGCCGAAGTGAAGGCGCGTCTGCTGGCCCAGCCCGAGATCCAATCCGCCGGCGTCGTCGTCCGCTGGCCGAACCAGGTCGAGCTCAAGATCGACGAGCGGCGCCCGATGATCGAGTGGGATGACGCCGGCCAGGTGTGGTGGCTCAGCGCCGACGGGATCGCCTTCCTGAAGCACGGCGAGCTGGACAACCTGATCCGGGTAACGGCCGAGGAGCCGAGCCTGAACGTCCAGCGGGACGCGCTGGCCCCCGTCATCGACCCGCAGGAGCTGTGGGCGGCCGGCGCCCTTCTGGCACAGGCGCCGGAGGTGGAGGGACTGGAGTACCACCCCGAGCACGGCTACAGCTTCATCGACCCGGTCGGAGGCTGGCAGGCCACCTTCGGCCAGGGCGGGGACATGGTCCTCAAAATGCAACTGTACCGGAAGATCGCCGAGGTTCTGACGCAGCGGGGGATCGCCGCCGAGTTGGTGAGCGTGGAAGACCCGTCGGCGCCCTATTACCGGAAGAAGTGATCGGAGAGCGATGATCGGTTCAGAGGAAGTCATTTTCGTCGGTGTCGACGTCGGGACGACCAAAGTCTGCGCCCTGGTGGGGCAGCTCGACGAGGAGTCGCGCCTGCGCGTCATCGGCGTGGGAATCGTGCCGTCGCTCGGGATGAAGAAGGGCGGGGTGGTCAACCTGGAAGGGATGGCGCGCGCCGTCGAGGCCGCCAAGGACAAAGCCGAACGGACCTCCGGGTTCGAAATCACATCGGCTCTGGTCAGCCTGTCCGGCGCCCAGATCGCCTCGCTGAACAGCAAGGGCATGGCCGGGGTCTCGGGCCGCATCATCGGGCCGGACGACGTCAACCGGGCGCTGGACGCGGCGCGCTCGATCGCCCTGCCGTACAACCGCCAGGTGATCCACGTTATCCCGCGCGGCTACGTCGTCGACGGACAGGACGGGATCAAGTCGGCCATCGGCATGCACGGGTACCGGCTGGAAGTCGAGGCGCACATCGTCACCGCCGCCGGGACGGCCCTGCGCAACATGGAGAAGGCTTTCGAGACCGTCGGCGTCACGATCGACGGCTACGTCCTCAGTCCGCTGGCTTCGGGCGAGATCGTGCTGACCGAGACCGAACGCGAGATGGGCGTGATCGTGTGCGACATCGGCGGCGGCACCTGCGACCTGGCGGTTTACATCGAAGGTTCGGTCTGGCACACCGCCGTGCTGCCGGTGGGAGGCGATCACCTGTCCAGCGACGTGGCGCAAGGATTGCACTTGCCGCCCGAGACGGCCGAGCAGGTGAAGCGCCGGCACGGACATGCCCGTCCATTGCTGCTCGACCCGAACGAGATCCTGGCGGTGCGGCCCTTCGGCGAAGAGAAGCCGGTCCAGATCCGGCGCGTCGATCTGGCGGGGATCATCGAGCCGCGGGTCGAGGAGATCTTCAGCTTGGTGCGGCAGGAGATCAAGCGCTCGGGGTACGACGGTCTGCTCCCGGCCGGGATGGTCGTCACCGGGGGGACCAGTCTCCTGCCCGGGATTCGTGACGTCGCCGGGCAGGTGCTCAACCTGCCGGTGCGTGTCGGCCAGCCGGAGGACCTGCACGGCCTGATCGATCAACTGCGTTCCCCGGCCTATTCGACCAGCCTGGGCTTGCTGGAGTGGGCCCGGCTGCAGGAAGAGCAAACCCGCCTGGACGGGCGCGGGCTGGGCGGCCTGACGATCCCGCGGTTGGATCTCGCTCGCGCCACCGATTTCCTGAAGCGGCTGCTGCCGGGGTGAGGCGATGGATACCCATTCGACGCAGATGAACTTCCTGAAGGACGGGGCGGCAGGCGCGCCCACACAACCGGCCGGCGCGGGGTCGAAGAGCCCGCGCCCGGCGACCCAATTCGTTGAGGCAGCCAGGAGGAGGGAGAAGATGTTCACGTCACCGAAGTCGGAGTCGTTTGCTCGCATCATGGTCGTGGGGATCGGCGGCGGGGGATCGAACGCCGTCAACCGAATGATCGAGGAGGGCCTGGCCGGCATCGAGTTCGCCGCCATCAACACCGATGCCCAGGCGCTGCTGCTCTCCAACGCGCCCAAACGCGTGCGCATCGGCGACAAGCTGACGCGCGGGTTGGGCGCCGGCGGCAATCCGGAGGTCGGACAGCGCGCGGCGGAGGAGTCGGCCGAGGAGCTGTACGAGGTCCTCAAGGGCGCCGACATGATCTTCCTGGCGGCCGGCATCGGCGGCGGCACCGGCACCGGCGCGGCGCCGGTCATCGCCCAGATCGCCAAGGAGGTCGGGGCGTTGGTCATCGGCGTCGTCACGCGCCCCTTCACCTTCGAAGGCGCCAAGCGCGCCCTCTCGGCCGAAAACGGGATCGGCAACCTGAAGGAGCACGTCGACACGTTGATCGTGATCCCCAACGACCGGCTGCTGCAGATCGTCGACAAACGGGCCAGCCTGCAAGACGCCTTCCGCACCGCCGACGACGTCCTGCGGCAGGGCATCCAGGGCATCAGCGAACTGATCACCGTGCCCGGCCTGATCAACCTCGACTTCGCCGACGTGCGCACGATCATGTCGGAGGGCGGGGCGGCCTTGATGGCGGTCGGGCGTGCCAGCGGGGAGGATCGGGCGCGGGCGGCGGCCGAGCAGGCCATCTCCAGCCAGCTGCTCGATATCACCATCGACGGCGCGCACGGAATCCTGTTCAACGTCACCGGCGGGCCGAATCTGAGCCTGTTCGAGGTGAACCAGGCGGCGGCGATCATCAAGGAGACGGCCCACCCGGACGTCAACCTGATCTTCGGCGCCGTGATCGATCCGTCGATCGGTGATGAGCTGCGAGTGACCGTCATCGCCACCGGCTTTGAACGAACCGGGCCTGCGCGGCGGGCGGCGCCGCGGCGCACGACGACGACGCGACGCGACGGCAAGGGGGAAGCGGCGGTCGAGGCCGCCCCGGTCGAAGCCTTCCAGCCGAGCGCCTTCGACCTGAACGATCTGGATATCCCGGCGTTCCTGCGACGGCGCTGACGACGTCGCAGAGACGCAGCACCGCCGGTCGCGGGAGCTCGGAGGCTGCCCGAGCTTCGGCATTGGCCTGCGCGGCGGTGGCGGCCGGCGACGGTTCCTCCTCCCGTCGCCGGCCGTGCTTTTTCATCACCGGATCCTCGCAGGTCAATCCTGGGGCTTCTGGGCTCCTGGGCTCCTATCCGGGTACCTGACGCCGACCTCACCCCCTACCCCCTCTCCGCGGAGAACCGGCTCTGGCGCAGGGGAGGGCTGGCGGAGAGGGGGTTGAAGAGTCAAAGGGGAGGGGGGCAGCGAAGCTGCCCCCCTCCCCTTTGAGATCCCTTCCCTCCCCCGGCACATGATCATCTAAAGTCGATCCCGCCTTTGTGCAGGGGGAGGCGTTCCAGGCCGTTCGCCCCGGCGGGCACCGCCCGCCGGGGCGAACGGGGCTGCTTCGCGAGGAAAAGGGGTGGGGGTCGGCGGCCGAGGGGTCGCCATCGAAGGTCGGCGTGCCAGCCAGCGAGGTTCGGGGCCCAGGGACCTAAGTACTAGCCCAGGCAGGATTTCTTTTAAGATTGGCGGAGGCCTCCCGCCTTGCCCGCCGTCCGGCGGTTGTGCTATGATGGGCCGCTCGAACCATACATATCGTGCTGCACGCCTGTCGAGCGCGCACATCTGGCGCCGAACAGCCGTTCGTGATCGGGGGGCAGGTATGCGTTGCCCGTACTGCCGCAGCCCGCGTACGCGCGTCATCGACACCTCGCACGATGCCCGCGGCGGCGTTCGCCGCCGACGTGTGTGCCAGGACTGTCCGAACCGTTTCAGCACCTACGAGCGGGCGATCCTGGCCACGCCGCTGGTCATCAAACAGGATGGCTCGCGCGAAGAGTTCGACCGAGAGAAGCTTGCCGGCGGCATTCGGATTTCCTGCGCCAAGCGCCCCGTGACGGCGGCCAACATCGACCGTCTGGTGGGTGAGGTCGAGGCCACGCTGCAGACGTTGGGGAAGGCGGAAGTGTCTTCCCGCGTCGTCGGCGATATGGTCATGGCCGGGCTGAAAGAGCTCGACCACATCGCGTACGTCCGGTACGCCATTGTTTACCTCGGGCTGGATGACCTGCGGCAGATCCAGGCCGAGATCGACCGGCTGCTCGAAGCCTGATCCGACGTCGGCCGCCGCGGAAGGCGGCCGTTGCGTCGTAAGCCTCCGGGCGGGCCGGTCGGCCCACGAGCGGAACGAGGCCAGCCAGGCGGGGCCTGCCGCACACTCAGGTTCTCCGTGGAGGAGAGGTCATGCTCTCGACGACCAGGACAGACGTCCGCGTCTCTGATTCCGGTGCGCGGGCGAGTCGACCGCCGCGCCCGGAGGGGTTGGGCAGCGTCGAGCTGAGCGAGAACGCGCGGACGGTCCTGGTCAAGCGCTACCTGCGGCGCGGAGTCGACGGCCTGCCGGTCGAGACGATCGAGGAGATGTTCTGGCGCGTCGCCTACCACGTGGCCGAGGCCGAGCGCGAGTGGTCGGGTGAAATCCTGCCGATGGCGGAAGCGTTCTACGACCTGCTCACGACCCGCCGCTTCTTTCCCAATTCGCCCACCTTCACCGGCGCCGGCACCCCGCTGGGGCAACTGGCGGCCTGCTTCGTCCTTCCCATCAGCGATGACATGGGCCGCGACTCGTCCGGGATCTTCCAGACGCTGCGCGATGCGGCGCTGATCCAGCAGACCGGCGGAGGCAACGGGTTTTCTTTCAGCCGCTTGCGTCCGCAGGGCGCGCCGGTGGCTTCTTCGGCCGGCGTCGCCACCGGACCGGTCGGGTTCCTGCGGGTGTACGACAAGGCCTTCGGCGAGGTCGCCCAGGGCGGCACCCGCCGCGGCGCCAACATGGCCGTCCTGCGCGTCGATCACCCGGATATCCGCCAGTTCATCACCTGCAAGACGGACGAGAACCAGATCACCAACTTCAACATCTCCGTCGCCGCCACGGACTCCTTCATGCAGGCGGTGCGCGACGACACGACCTACGACCTGGTGGCGCCCCATTCCGGCGAGGTGGTCGAGACGGTGCGGGCGCGCGAGATCTTCGACCTGATGGTGCAGCAGGCCCATCACAACGGCGAGCCGGGAATCCTGTTCCTCGACGCCGCCAATCGCAGTAATCCGGTGCCGCACCTGTACGAATTGGAAGCGACGAATCCGTGCGGCGAGCAGTGGCTCGGACCGTACGAGAACTGCTGCCTGGGCTCGATCAATCTGGCGGAGCACCGCCTGCCCGGCGGAGGCGTCGACTGGGAACGGCTGCGGCAAAGCGTCGTGGTGAGCACTCGCTTCCTGGACGATGTCGTCACCGCCAACGCCTACGTCCCGGCGGTGCCCCAACTGCGGGAGGCCGCCTATCGGGCCCGTCGCATCGGCCTGGGCATCATGGGCCTGGCCGACCTGATGTACCACGCCGGCGTCCGCTACGGATCGGCGCAGGGGCAGGAGTTCGGCGCCCAGGTGATGGAGTTCGTTCGATTCCACTGCATGCAGACGAGCGTTCAGCTGGCCGCCGACCGGGGACCGTTCATCGCCATCAGCGGCAGCCTGTACGATCCGCACGACTTGCGCTGGACACCGCCGACCCCACTGACCCCCTACGAGCACGACTTCGGCCGTCCGACGATCGCGTGGGACGAGGTCGTCGACGGGATTCTCCGCCACGGAATCCGCAACGCCGCCCAGACGACCGTCGCTCCCACAGGAACGATCGCCACCGTCGCCGGCTGTGAAGGCTACGGCTGCGAACCGGTCTTCGCCCTGGCCTACTACCGCCACGTCGACGATCACGGCGAGGACCTTCGGCTGACGTATACTAGCCCGCTCTTCGAGCAGGCGCTGATCGAGGCCGGCCTCGAGGACGACGTGCGCCAGCAGGTCATCCAGCAGGTCGTCGAACACGGATCGTGCCAGAACGTCGTCGAAGTGTCGGAGGAGCTCCGCCGGGTGTTCGTCGTGTCGCAAGATATCACGGCCGAAGAACATGTGCGGATGCAGGGCGCCCTGCAGGCCTTCGTCGACAACAGCCTGAGCAAGACCTGCAACTTCCCCGAGACGGCCGAGGCGCCGGATGTGGCGCAGGCCTACCTGCTGGCCTGGGAGACGGCCTGCAAGGGATTGACGGTCTACGTCACCGGCTCGCGCCAGAAGGTCGTCCTGGAGACGAAGGAGACCGCCTCTCGCAAGGCGGCGGCCGCGGAGCCGTCGCCGACGCAGCTCCAAATGTGGTACGAGGGCAAGAAACCCAGGCCGGCGCGCCTGGATGGCTGCACCTATCAGATCAGTACGCCGCTGGGGAAGGCCTTCGTCACCATCAATCAGAACAGCGAGAGCCAGCCGTTCGAAGTCTTCATTACGACGGCCAAGGCCGGTTCCGAGACTGCGGCCGTGTCGGAAGCCATCGGCCGCCTGATTTCCTACGTCCTGCGGATCACCTCTCCCGTCTCGCCGCGCCAACGCCTGGCCGAGACGGTCCGTCAGCTGGCGGGCATCGGCGGTGGGCGGCCCATGGGCTTCGGCCCCAACCGCGTCCTGTCCCTTCCGGACGGCCTGGCGCGCGCGCTGGCCGAGTACCTGGGCGAGACCCCCGAAGCCCTTCCGCTCGAGGTCGGGGCCGAGGCCGCTGCCGAAGGCCAGATTGTGATGCGCATCGGAGACTTGTGTCCGGAATGCGGCTCGGCAGCGCTGGTTGCGGAGGAAGGCTGCCGCAAGTGCCATGCCTGCGGCTACAGCGAGTGCTGACGGGTTCGGCCGCCCGCTGGCCGGCCCTACCCCACTTTCCTTCCGGGGTGTGCCGGCGGGGTTCAAGTCGAGGTAAGATTCTCGCGGACCGCGCACTCGCCTCGGATGGGAGGCCTGCGAGATGATCACCTTTCGAGAGACCCTCGACGGGCTGCAAAACGTTTCCGATATGTTGAAGACGGCGCAGGAGGCGGAAGGAGCCGTGCAGCGCAACCTGGCCGGCCTGGCCGACCTGCGCGCCATGCTCGAGTCTCCCCGCGTCCGCCGGGCGACCGGGCCGCTCGAAGTTCGCGACTACGTCGAGCGCGTCGTGCTTCCGCAGCTCACCGGATTGCACGATTCGCTCCAGATCGGCACCGACGACAGCTTCAAGCGCCTGCGGGCAGCGGCCGACCAGACCGAGCGTCTGATCGTGCGCCTTCAGATGCTCGTCGACGGCTCGGTGGATGGATTGCTTTGATGAGGCGAGGGACAACGTAGCCCGCCCATACCCCCACCCCTTGCCCCTCCCCCTGCATGAACGCGGCTTGTTTTCGAATCGTTACGGGCAGGGGGAGGGGAAGAAGAATCCAAAGGGGAAGGGGGCAGCGAAGCTGCCCCCTTCCCCTTTGAGAAACCAATCCCCTCCTCGCAAACGAACCTTCATGGGGGTGGGCGATCCTCAGCGGGGAGGGGAGGGGGTGGGGGCAACGCGACGCGACTTTACGCCTCGCCTGGGCGAGGCAGGTTTGTATTCCTCCGCTGGTGGATACCCCCGATGACCAAGCGCTTCGTCCTGGTGGCCGGCAACATCGGGTCGGGCAAGACCTCCCTCACCGAGCGGTTGGGTCAACGCCTGGGGTGGATCACCGGGTTCGAGTCGGTCAAGGACAATCCGTACCTGGCCGACTTCTACGCCGACATGCGCGCCTGGGCCTTTCACCTCCAGGTCTTCTTTCTCGGCCACCGGGCGCGTCAACACCTGGCGCTGGCGCGCGCCGCCGAATCCACCATCGTCGATCGGTCGATCTATGAGGATGCCGAGATCTTCTCGCGGGCCAGCCTGGAGCTGGGCAATATCGCCGAGCGCGATTACCAGGCCTACCGGACGGTCTACGAGCTGGTCATCGCCAGCCTGCCGCCGCCGGATCTCCTGCTCTACTTGAAGGCTCCGGTGCCGGTGCTGCTCGAGCGCATCCGCAAGCGGGGCCGGGCCATCGAGGCCGGCGTCACGGAAACCTATCTGCAACTGCTGGACCAACACTACGAGGACTGGCTCAGCCGTTTCGACCTGTGCCCGGTGCTCACCTTGCGCACCGACGACCTCGATTTCGTACACCGGGCCGGCCACCTGGAGATCGTGATCGACCGCATGCAGGCCAAGTTTGCCGGGCGCGAGGAAGTCAGGTTCCCCACGGGGAATTGAACCCCGCCAGGCAGACCCCCTCCGAGGCGCTCCGCTCACGCTTCGCCTGCATTGGACAGCCTCTCCGGGCCTCGGCATTCCACCTCCGCTCACGCTTCGACTGCGCTCACGCTTCGACTATGCTCACGCTTCGCCTACGCTCACGCTTCGACTACGCACCGCGCCTTCGGCGCGGTGCTCCGCTCAGCGCGGATGCGCGCCTCATGAGGGGTCGCCCTCCCTGAGCGGAGGCCGCTGCCGGCCTACCGCGCCTACAGTCCGAGACGTATCCTCTGCTTGGCCAACAGACGGATGGCTTTGGCGATGCGCGCCCGATTGGCCGGAATCTGGTGCCAGCGGCTGGCGCCGGAAGGATGCGGCAGCGAGATCACGGATCGGCCGTCGAGCGAATGTTCCGTGCCGATGACTTGTTCCAGCGGTGGCCGGTCGGCGAAGAACACGTCGATGGCCAGCCTGCCCACCGGAATGACCAGCTTCGGCTGAACGAGGTCCAGCTGCTCGTCGAGGAAGGGCCGGCAGGCCTCGATTTCGATCGTCGTCGGACGCCGGTCGCCGCCACCCGAGGATGCCTTCCCGGGGAAACACTTGGTCACCGAGGTCATGTATTGACGGGCGCGGAACTCGGTCTCGTCGAACCCGGCCTGGGCCAGCCAGTCGAAGAGGCGTGTCCCGCTCTGCGCGTTGAACGGTCGATCGGCCTCGACTTCGCTGGAGCCGGGCGCCTGGCCGATGATCATGACGCGGGCGCCGATGCCGCCGGTGAAGATCGCCGGCGGAACGATCGAACAGCCGAGCTCCAGGCAGCGCCGGCAGCGGCGCATGCGGCGGTGCAGCCGGTCCAGAGCCGCCCGTCGTTCGGCGAGCGTCATCTGCCGAGAATGTGCTCCCAGGCCGCCTTCATCACGAGGGCGTCGTCCTCCATCACCGGACTCTCGCACAGAATCCTTCCGCCGCAGCCCTGATCGGCGAGGGCACGCAGCAAGACGACGAGATCTAGATCGGAGTCGACCAGGCGCAGATGCCGGCGCTCCCCGCGCGCCCCGTATTCGATCCCGGAGCAGTGAATGTGCAATCGCTGGAGGGAGGCCGCGCCCAGGGCCTCGGCGTAACGCCGGAGGACCGCCGACCATTCCTGGTAGGTGTTCATCGATCCATCGCCCGGGCGGGCGTGCAGGTGGGCGAAATCCAGGCACGGCTGGACGCCCTCCACCGCCTGACTCAGGGCCAGAACGTCGTCGAGCGATCCGAGCATGGCCCGCTTGCCCATCGTTTCGAGGCGGATGCGCGCCGGGTTGCCTTCGCCGTGCAGCTCGTCCAGACATCCCCGCAGCCGAGGCAAGGCGCGGCGTACGACGTCTTCGGGCGGCGCTGCGAAGTACGAACCCGGGTGGACGACGATATCGGTGGCGCCAGCCAGGTCGCCGTAGCGGGCGGCGTCCATCAAGCGCTTGCGCGACTTCGGCCATTCGCTGCGATCGGCGTTGAGGTTGATGTAGTAGGGCGCATGGACGCTGAGGACGACGCCGGCCGAACGACCGGCATCACGAATCGCCCGGCAGGTTTCCTGCGTGACGCGCACCGACTGCACCCAGCCGAGCTCGAGGGCCATCAGGCCTAGCCGCGCCGATTGGTGCACGGCGCCGACCGAGCCGCCGGGCTTGGCGGGGGTCGAACGCGGAGAGCCGACCGTGCCGAAAACGAAACCCGACATCTTCACCTCTCCAGACTAACAGGCTGCGGAAGAACCCGCCTCCGGCCATACCTCCTCCACCTGCAGGCAACCCCTGGACGCGGGCCCGCGCGGGTGCAAGGGGAAGCCTTCCAGGCCGTTCGCCCCGGCGGGCGGCGCACGCAAGGCGCCGGCCCGAACGAGGCTGCTGCGCGAGGAATAGGGGGTCCGATGGCGGTCGCCATTGTTCTGCACCCTGCTGAGCGAAGTCCTCCTTGTGTCCGTCGCCCGCCTAGCGGCGAGGCGGCGTCCGGCGCGCGGGCGCGGCGGACGGGTGGGGCAGTTCCTCCTCCGAACGCTCGATGAGAATCCGCCGCAGGACTTTCCCCACGAAAGACTTGGGGAGCTCGGCGACGAACTCGATCCTCCACGGAACGGCGTAGCTCTCCAGCCGACCGCGGCACAGGGCGATCAACTCGTCCTCGGTCGCCCGTTCGCCCTGCCGCAGCACGACGTAGGCCTTCACGCGCCGCAAGGGAAGGCGGGGCGCCTGGACCCCTACGACGGCGGCCTCGCGCACCTTGGGGTGCTCGTAGAGCACTTCCTCGACGTCACGCGGGTAGACCTGATAACGACCGGCCAGGATCATCTCCTTCTTGCGCGCGACGATCTGGAAGTAGCCGTCGCCGTCCATGCGCGCCAGGTCCCCCGTCAGCAGCCAACCGGCGCGGGTGAGCGCCTGGCGCGTGGCGGCCGGATCCTGCCAGTACCCCTGCATGACCTGCGGCCCGCGGACGGCGAGTTCCCCGATCTTGCCCTGGGGCAGGTCCTTGCCGGTCGCCAGGTCGACGATCTTGGCCTCCGTACTGGGAAACGGGACCCCGATCGAACCGGGCTTGCGCACGCCGCCGAAGGGATTGGCGTGGGTGACGGGGCTGGCCTCGGTCAACCCGTAGCCTTCCACCAGGCGGCCGTGGGTCAGCCGCTCGAACGCCTCCTGTACCTCGACCGGCAGCGGCGCGGCGCCCGAGATGCAGGCGCGGATCGAGGCGACGTTGTAGCGGCGCACGGAAGGGAAGTCGTTGATGGCCGTGTACATCGTCGGCACTCCCGGGAAGAGCGTCGGCCGTCGGCGCCGAATGGCCTGCAGCACCTCGTGCGTGGCGAAGCGCGGCAGCACGACCATCGCCGCCGCCATTGCCACCGGAACGATCATGGCCGTCATCAGCCCGTAGATGTGCGAATAGGGCAGCACGGCCAGCATGACCTCCCGCCCTTCGCGCACGTCCGGCAACCAGTGCCGCGTCTGCAGGGCGTTGGCGACCAGGTTCCGGTGCGAGAGCATTACGCCTTTCGGCAGATCGGTCGTGCCGCCGGTGTACTGGAGCACCGCCAGGTCGGAGGCTTCGCCGTCGGTCTGCGGGCGTTCGGAGGATCGCCCGCGCATCAGGCCGCGCATCGTCGAGAAGCCGCGCGCGTGGAGCGGGCGACGGCGTCCGGGCCGCCGCAGGCGGAAGAGGGTCGCCTGCCACAGGGGCAGGTACTCGGCGACTCGGGTGAGGATGACGTGCTCCAGGCCGGTCTCGTTGAGCGCCCGGGCGGCGACTTCCGCCAGATCCGGCAGCGTGACCAACGCCCGGGCTCCCGAGTCCCTAATCTGCCGGACCAGCTCGTCCGGTTCGGAGAGGGGCGTGGCGAAGACGGCCACGGCGCCGGCCTTGAGCGTGCCGAAGAACGCCACGACCATCTGGGGCAGGTTGGGGAGCAAGAGCATGACCCGATCGCCGCGGGCGATCCCCTTGGCCAGCAGGCCGTGGGCGAACCGGTTCGCCTCCCGGTCCAGGCGCCGATAGGACAGGCGGCCGGCGAAGAACTCGATCGCCGGTCGTCCGGGGTAGCGCCGCGCCGCCGACGACAGCAGTTCGTCCAGCCGGATGGGCGGAACGCCGATCGTCGGCGGCACGCCTCGGTCGTAGGCGGCGAGCCAGGGGCGCGCCCGCAAGCGGGCCTGCTCGCCCCCGGCCGAGCGCCACGAGCCGCGGCTCCGGCCGAGAAAGCGTTCGATGGCCCGGTTGACGGCCTCCCGTCGTTCGAGCATGACCATGTGGCCCGAAGCGCCGACGTTGACGTCCTCGGCCTTGGGGATCTCGCGCGCCACGCGCTCGAAGAGCGGTCGGGCGAAGACCCGGTCGCGAGCGCCGCGCAGGACCAGCGCCGGCGGTCGGAGCAGGCGCAGGCGGTCCCAGCCGTCCCAGGGAAGCAGAGTCTCGAAGTAGAAGGGTTTCAGGACCCGCGGCGGGGCCGGGATCGTTCGGCGCAGCAACGGGTAGACCGCGTTCAACAAGGGCAGGGGCAGGTTGAGCGCCCAGCGGAAGTACCAGGCAAGGGGGTACCGCCCGGAAGCGGCGACCAGGATCAGGTGCGAAACCCGCGCCGGGTGCCGCAGGGCGTATTCGATCGCCAGGGCGCCGCCGAAGGAATGGCCGATCAGCACGAACG
>Ga0209109_10001536_pt1 | contig 12748 bp, 10 predicted proteins | sample Rifsed10ft2_FD_184004 | JGI IMG/M metagenome (GOLD analysis project Ga0209109, IMG submission 184004) | Soil microbial communities from Rifle, Colorado, USA - sediment 10ft 2 (version 2) | ecosystem: Environmental > Terrestrial > Deep subsurface > Rock core/Sediment | place: Rifle, Colorado... | reverse complement strand
GGTTTGCGTGAGTTTCGAGTGGAGGCGGTAACCAACTACCACCTGACTCTCGATACCGTGTACCATCTTTTCAGGACACTCCGGGCGATGCCGGCCGCCCACATCCGTGAGTTGTCAGAAGTGATGGAGGGTCGGAGCGACGTGATCGCAGCCGGTGCCCTTATACTGCGAGAAATCATGGCCCACTACAAGTTCAGCGAAATGATCGTAAGTGAGAGAGGCGTGAGATACGGGCTGGCGATCAGGGAATGGGAACGTCTGGCACAACAACAAGGAGTTGGCAAAACGGGATGAAAACATTTCGAGAGAAACTGCAGAACGAGATTATCGTGTTTGATGGCGGCGTGGGAACCTATCTCTATGAAAAGGGGATCTTCATTAACACCTGCTTTGACGAGTTGAATCTCATCAACCCCGACATCGTCAGTGAAGTGCACCGGGACTACGTGAACGCCGGTGCCGACGTCATCGAAACCAATACGTTCGGCGCTAACAAATTCAAGCTCGCCCCGCATGGCCTGGAAGGAAAGGTCTACGAACTCAACGTGAAGGGCGCGCAACTGGCGAAGAAGGTTGCGCAGGATAAGACTCTCGTGGCCGGCTCCGTGGGCCCGCTCGGCGTTCAAATCGAACCCCTCGGCAAACTCTCATATGACGAAGCCAAGGATGCATTCAAGGAACAAATCAAAGGGCTGATTGATGGCGGTGTCGATCTGATTGTCCTCGAGACATTCGGCCTTGTCGCGGAACTGCGCCAGGCGATTCGTGCGGTGAAGGAAGTCAGCAATGACATGCCGATCATCGCCCAGATGACCATCGGTGACGATGGCAAACTTCTCAGCGGCGCCGCTCTTCAGGACTTCGTCGAAGGCGTGGCTGAATACGAACTCGATGCCATCGGGATCAACTGTTCCGTTGGACCAAAGGCCATGCTCGAAGCCCTCGAGGAATTCAGAACTCTGACTTCACTTCCGATCTCCGTTCAGCCAAACGCCGGACTCCCGCAGAACATCGGTGGACGAAACATCTACATGACGTCTCCCGAGTATGTAGCAGAGTATTCGAAGCGGTTCATTCAGACCGGGGCGGTGATTGTTGGCGGATGCTGCGGCACAAACCCGGGCCATATCCGGGCGATACGGAGGGCTGTGCAGGCGCTCCAACCCGCTAAGCGAATGGATGTGAAAACCGGAGACCTGAAGGTGACCGCGCCCGAGGCTGCTAAAGTCTACACGATGAGCGAGAAGTCCCGTCTTTCCAACAAGATGGTGCGGAAGGAATTTGTCACGTTGGTGGAGCTCGTCTCGCCCAAGGGGGTATCACCCGCAAAGGAAGTTGGAAAGGCCAGGCAACTCTTCCATCTTGGCGTCGATGCCATCAATATTCCGGACGGACCGAGAGCCTCTGCGCGCATGTCGGCGCTGGCGATGGCCACCATCATCCAAAGGGAAATCGGGATCGAACCGGTGCTTCATTTTGCGTGCCGTGATCGAAATGTAATCGGCATGCAATCGGATTTGCTCGGTGCGTGGGCCCTGGGAATCCGCAACGTCATTGCCATTACCGGCGACCCGCCCAAGCTCGGCAACTATCCCGACGCGACGGCCGTGTTCGACGTGGATGCCATCGGCCTCGTCAATCTCATCAACAGACTTAATCACGGACTTGACCTCGCCGGCAATCCCATCGGTGATCCCACAGGGTTCTGTATCGGGGTCGGTCTCAATCCGGGAGCGATCAATCTGGATGAGGAACTTCGTCGGCTCGATTGGAAAATTGATGCGGGGGCAGAGTATATCGTGACGCAGCCCGTATTCAATATCAAGATTCTGGAAGCGTGCCTCCGCCGTGTCGAACACGTCAAGCTGCCAATCCTCTGTGGAATCTGGCCGTTGGTATCGTATCGCAACGCGGAGTTCATGAACAACGAAGTCCCGGGTGCGAGCGTCCCACCGGACGTCATGGAACGCATGAGAAAAACGACCACAAAGGAACAGGGCTTCGCAGAAGGAGTAAAGATTGCAAAGGAGACATTCGACCACGTGAAGAATGAACTCGCCGGTGTTCAGCTTTCAGCGCCCATGGGAAGGATCGATGGGATATTCACGATCCTTGGGAAGTCCTGATGGTGAAATTGCCGCACTCGTTCATTCCAAGTGATTTCATCTCATTGGAGTTTTGCTCCTTGGCGCGCGCGAAGGTTCTTTACTTCACCACCATCATCTTTCGTATCTGTGAGAACTCCTCACCGGAGGATGTTTTCTGAAGCTACTGCACCATCCTGTGAAGAACAGTTTTCAGAGTCTCGAGAACATACCCAACGTCGTCCGTTGTGTTGGTCTTGCCAAACGAAAACCTCAGCGTTGCTTTCGCCGTCTTTTCATCTCTTCCCATCGCAAGTAAAACATGCGAAGGCTGCATGCTACCTGACGTGCAGGCCGATCCGCTTGTTACAGCTATTCCTTGCAGGTCCATGTTCATTACGAGCATCTCACCTTCAAGCTGCATCCGGGAACTATCGAACGACACATTGAGAATGTGCGGCAACCGATCGGTCGGGTGACCATTGATGAGTGCCGCAGAGAATTCTGTCCGGATTCCTTCTTCAAGCAGGTCTCTCAGGCCTTGAAGCCGTGCTGACTCATCCTTCATTTCCCCGACGGCAATCTCCACCGCCCTCGCAAATCCGACAGCGAGTGGTACGTTCTCCGTTCCCGGACGTTTGCCCCGCTCTTGTCCGCCGCCATGCAGCAGCGGCTCCATGCCGACCCCTTTCCTGACCACCAGCGCGCCGATTCCTTTTGGGCCATAGATCTTGTGGGCAGAGAGACTCATCAAGTCAACACCGAGATTCTCAACATCAAGTGGAATCTTCCCCAACGACTGAACCGCATCGGTATGCACGATCGCTCCATGCTCGTGGGCCACTCGAGCGATCTCTTTGATCGGGCAGATTGTCCCTACCTCGTTATTCGCGTGCATGATCGAGACAAGACCGGTGGTCAGCCTCAACGCTTCGGAGATCTGCGCGGCGGCTATCATTCCGAAGCTATCAACCGGAAGGTACGTGACCTCAAATCCTTCCTTCTCCAATTCCTCACAAGGACCAAGAACAGCATGATGCTCAGCCTGTGAGGTAATGACGTGATTCCTTCCTCCCTTCTTCATGGCGCGAGCCACACCCACAATGGCCTGGTTGTCTGATTCAGTCCCTCCGCTGGTAAAGATGACTTCACCGGCCTGAACGCCAATCGCCCTCGCTAGTGCTTCCCGGGATCGTTCGAGAACTCCCTTTGCCTGCTGCCCATACCAGTGCACAGAAGACGCGTTGCCAAAAGTTTCGGTGAAATAGGGGAGCATCGCTTCCAATACTCTCGGATCAAGCGGCGTGGTAGCGGTATGGTCAAGATAAACGCGGTGCATTGCATTCAATATAGGCTTCCAGTTGAGGGATGTCAAACAACCCTTCGTTGAATGGCAACAGCGAAATCCAGAGGATATCCCACCCCCAGTCCAAAACGAAAGCCTAATTTTCTCGATTTACTTGATCCTTCCATCTAAAGGACATATATTCTGCACATGGTTCTGTTCTGCACCCCATTGGTATGGAGGAAATATGCAGCGTTCTTTCTTATTGTTATTGTCCTTCCTCACCCTGATGAGCGCAATTGGTGGCTATGCGCAACCGGTCCAGCTTGTAAACGCTTTCCCAAACCTCTCATTTACTAATCCGATCCTCGGCACAAATAGTCCGGATGGCACAAACCGGATGTTCATCGTTCAGCAGAATGGGATCATCAGAGTCTTTCCCAATGATTCTGCAGTCTCTCCATCAGCCATGAGAACATTCCTGAACATTCAGAACAAGTTGAGTTCGACGGGAGGGGAAGAAGGACTCCTCGGCATGGCGTTCGACCCCAACTACGCGGTGAACGGCTACTTCTATGTGAACTACACAGCACTGAGCCCGCTTCGAACAGTTGTGTCAAGGTACAAAGTCTCCGCGGGAGACAGCAACAAGGCTGACTCGCTCAGCGAATTCAAGATCATCGAAATCAATCAGCCGTTTACCAACCACAATGGCGGGATGCTGGAGTTCGGGCCTGATGGATATCTGTATATCGGAATGGGTGATGGTGGAGACGGGAACGACCCGGGTAACCGCGCCCAGGACAGCACACAGGTGTTGGGAAAAATACTTCGCATCGACATCAATGATACGACTGTAACAACTCACTACCGGATTCCTCCAGACAATCCGTTTGTTGCATTCGGGCCTTCAGTAAGGAAGGAAATCTGGGCACTCGGTCTTCGCAATCCCTGGCGCTTCAGTATCGATCCTCAATCGGGCGAGTTGTGGGCTGGAGACGTTGGGCAAGGCGCGCGCGAGGAGGTGGATCTCATCCAGAAGGGAAAGAACTATGGCTGGCGTATCATGGAAGGCATGATCTGCACACCGGGTATCCCTGGATGCAATACAACCGGTCTCACTCTTCCCATTAAGGACTATGATCGGGGAATCGGAACTACGATCACCGGGGGATATATTTACAGAGGATCCCGGCGTCCGAGTTTGCGCGGTGCATACATCTATGCCGACTTCGGCAACGGGAAGATCTGGATGCTGCGATACAATGGCTCACTCACCGCCGACTCGCTGCTTATCGATAGTCCGTACAGCATCTCATCCTTTGGTACGGATCAAAATCAAGAGTTGTATATCATGAGTTACTTGAACGGGCGTATCTACCGATTCTCGTCAAACGAATCCACGTACGCCGATACGACCGTTAACACCACCCTCCCGGCTAGCTTCATCCTTTTTCAGAATTTTCCAAACCCTTTCAATCCGGGAACAACGATTCGCTACGTCCTGCGCCAAAACTCACACACGAGTTTGAAGATCTACGATGTGCTCGGCCGTGAAGTCCTTTCACTTCTCAATGAGGTCGTACCCTCGGGTTTCCATACTGTGCCAGTCGACGGAAGTACATTAACGAGCGGATTGTATTTCTACCGCCTCACGGTTGGCGGACATACCGAAACAAAGGCAATGATCCTTTTAAGATAGATCTTTCCTCATCCCGGTTAAGGTCACCTCCATAAGCGCCATATTCATCGACGAGCTTGCGGATCTCATCTTCTTGTTCAGGAACGGTCCACCCGTTTCGGTGGAGGAAGAAACTTCCCCTTCCTCATCATTCCGGCTTGAACAAAACTTTCCAAATCCATTCAACGGAATCACAAACTTTCATTTCCGTATTTCGGTTGCTGGATTCACAACCCTGAAAGTCTATGACGTTCTTGGGAGGGAGACTGCAGTGCTTGTAAACGAGAAGAAAATCGCGGGAGAGCACACTGTGCAATGGGATGCGGCAGAACTTCCGAGCGGAGTGTATCACTACCGTTTGCAGACCGGAAGTGGATCCCAAACACGAAAACTCGTTTTGTTGAAGTAACCTCTGGAACGGCGCAACCTGTCCGGCAAGACTTGACACAGAACTTATTTCACTACTATCATCCGACGCGTTGCGGTAAAACCTCCCGCAGTAAGACGGTAGAAGTAGACGCCGCTCGCCAATTCCGAAGCAGAGAATGACACGCGGTACCTTCCTGCAGCCATCTCTTCATTCACAAGTGTTGCAATCTCTTGCCCCAGCGAATTGAAGACTCTGAGCCGTACTCGTTCGTGGTTCGGAATCTCAAATCCGATTGTTGTTAACGGGTTGAATGGATTGGGGTAGTTGGGATCGAGACCGTAGCGATTACCCACTCCGCCCCTTTGCACATCAATTCCGTTAGGATTGACTGTTGCAGTACGAGAGATGTTTGACCACATAGAATACTTGCCTTGCGTGTCACGCACCCTTGAACGAAAGAGCACGGGTGTTGCGCCACTCGTGTCGTACGTGATGCTTCCGTCTCTCCATTGTGTCGCCGGGCCCAAATATACGGTACTCCAAATCCCCTCATTCCCAATCTGCCGTTGAAGTTCCGACCAGTCTACATCACCTTCGAGAGCCTGCCCCTCTGGCCATTGACCACCCCACGCAAGGGAAATCCAACCAGACAGCGTATCGTTTGCTGTCGGGTCCGAGCCCAGATAGCGACGTGCTGGCGCTGCATCCAACTGGTTTGAATTGTACCGAACTGTTACAATGCCGTCAGTCTCATCGACAATCTCAAACGAGAATGGTGTTGCCTGATTGTCCCAAGTGTTGCTGTTTGGATTGCTGTATGGCGAGAAAACCGGACTGACATCTGCTCTGAACGCACCGACAAACTGTTCGCCTTTAAAGAAGGCACCACAGTTCAAGTCGCCTTCCGGATTCTTGTAGACGAACATCCAGTGTACGAGACTTGTTGGAGTCGGTATTTGATCTCGGTGCGATTCCCCCGTCAAGGTCCTCGGCACTCCCCTCTTAAACACCGGCAACTCCTGGGAAAAGCACTGTGTTGTAACCCCGGGATTCTCCCAATGCCAATTGCCATCAGAAGGTCTGATTCTCAGATCATCCATCTCCATGTATGGCCCCTTTTGGTGAAGAACCCAGATCCCTTTGTCTGCAGAATTTACCGTCACGTCATCAAACACCGAGAGTCTCTGGTGGTTCTCCATGTAGAAGTACTCGAACAGATATCCATTTGCCGGGTGGTATTTGTACGCAACGCCGGTGGAAAGATAGTCGGTGAACGTGAGATTGCTATCAGGCTGGATTTCAGGAACATCGATCCAACCAAGCCGTTCCCGTTCGTAGGCGTTCGCACATGATGCAACCCGTTGACCGTTGCACAAGAGCCCCCAGTACGCGTGCTTGCCGAAAATGGTTGTGCTGTACGGATGTGGACCTCCCAGCAACCAGTGGCCCAACTCATGAACCATCGTTTGCATCGCTTGATATGGACTGTCATTGTACGGATACTTACAGGTAACACCCGAACCGAGCGGGAAAGCGATCCTCTCTGGAAAACCCATTTCAATTCGCTTACCATCTGCCAGGAAACCCGGCTTATATCCGAGCGACGCCTCCCCCAGAAACTCCCACATGGCCGTTCGCCAGACCATGATGATCATGTCGACCTGACCATCAGGAACATTGCTGTGAATGTAGTTTGCATCTTTGGTCCAACGGTCGTAGAGGGAAAAATCGACAAGCGAGTCGACGCGCTCCTGTAGTGCATTTAAGTTTGCCCGGCCAAAACCGTTGTTCCAGTATTCCAGTTTGGAGTGCGTCATCTCCACCCACACGGCCTCACCCACAACATGAAACTGCCCCAAGGACATTTGATGGAAGTAGTTCGTCAGGTTGTAGGAAGCCTGTGAGTTGGATATCGTATCGGGATCGATGAATTGCTGCATGAAGAGCGGAGGGCCGTGTGCCGGCCAATAAGGATGTGGGGTCTCATCATCCGGGAAGCTTGCGAACACAATTAGGACGCGGAGTGTCCCCCGCGAAGTCATGTAGATGCCGCCAGTTTCGTCAAACACGCGCGTGGGTTGTACGTCGGATAGAGTGCCACAGAGTTTCTCTCCTGCGTCACCGTCCAGAGCGAACACCGGCCTTGGATGGACGACCAGCGCCAGAACCAGCAACCCGAATACTGGTGTTCTTTTCATTCTCATGAGCTATTCTGTCTGCATCCTGTATGCCATAGTTTGTCCACCCGTAACACCTTCCGTTCCAACATAGGGCTGCGTACAATCAGTGATTCCGAAAAATGCAAAGGCAGGCAACACCTGGGCGCGCCTACCTTTGCTTAATCTGAGTTGAATCGGATCTGACTATACTACTTCAGCATGATCATCTTCTTTACTGCGCTGAAGCTGCTGGCCTGGATCCGATAGAGATACACGCCGCTGGCAACCCTTGCACCTGAGTTGTTGGAGCCATCCCACACAACTTCCTTGTTCCCCGGCCTGACTGCCTCGTCGAGAATTGTTTTCACAAGTGAACCAGTCATGTCGTACACTTCAAGCTTCACGTGCTCTTCGTTCGGCACCGAGAAGCGGATGTTGGTGAGAGGGTTGAACGGGTTCGGATAGTTCTGACTCAATGCAAATTCCGTCGGCATTCCTGGAAGTTCCTTCACGCTCAATGGAGTCCAACCAAGAGACTTGTACAACAGCGCAACGGCGTACTTGGTGTTGTGCATACCCATACTACCGTCGTTCTTCACGATGTAATAATTCCAGATACCCGCAACAGCGCCGAAGTTGTTCTTCACGAGAAGACTATCTCGTGTCATCGTGACAGGCTCTCCCGTGGTTGCGTCGATCGGGAGTTGGGCCTTCAGTGCATTCAAGAGGCCCGTGATCTCGGTTTCAACGCCCTGAATTTGACCGTTGCGATCATAATCATAGAACGCCCGGATATCGTTGAACTCTTCGATCTCGCCATGGCAACTCTTGCAAACCGTAACAGGCCTGAAGCCAAACGTGGTATCGGTCATGCTGAAGGAGTGGTTGGCGAGCGTATTGTTGCTCTTCACTCTCCCTTGCATATGGCACGTTGTGCAACCGCCTTCAAGACCCGCATGCGTCATAAGGCCAGTGAAGCTCTCGTCGCTGTACTGATACCCGCTTGTACCGTAGAACATATCTGCCTGCGGGTTTCCGTGAGGTCCGAATCGATTGACGAAGCCATAGTATGGCGGGCTGTTGGGTTTCACGCGATCCTGCGTTCTATATCGTGATGAATGGCAGTTACCGCAAAGGTTTCCAGTACTAGACCTCAGACTGGCCGGGATGATGTAGCCGTTGCGGAGTGAATCTCCTTTCAGACTCATCGTACGTAATTGGAAGGGGTTTGTACTTCCGTGTGGGTCATGGCAAACTTGGCAACTGATCTTTGTTGTACCATCCGTTGCCTCTCTCCATGTCGCTGAAATTCCGGTTGTGTCTTTGTTGCTATTCATGTAGTACAAGAATCCTGCTCCGGTATGGCACGGTTGGCAACGGGCAGCGGGTTCGGGGCTTGGCAGCGTTGCATGCGCCGAAGTACTGAAGTATATCCCAAGGCTGTGTCGTCCTGAACCATTGTGGCAGGGATTACAGACATCGGCGCCGAGCGTCTTCCCGATTTTCATCTTGTCGGCTGTCAACTTGTGGTCTGCAGCCGGTCCGTGGCACTGTTCGCATCCAATGTTTGCTTGCATCTTTTGGTTTGCATTCAACAAGTCCCACTTGCTGGTATCGCCGGTTGTAATCCAATAATCCCCATTCAGAAACTCAAGACCTTGGTACCATGTGTTGATCCACCCGGTTTGCCTTACTTGATACCCAAAGTTGTTGTTCGCAGCCAAGGTGTCGTACCCAGTTGTGTGGCACTTGATGCAGCTCGAAGCATATGCACCTTTTCCGCGCTCTACTTCGAGATATCCGGTGATGCCTCTCTTGAACATTGTACCGTGAGCAGAACTCTGCCAACTGGTCTTGATTGCACCTGCTGTCGGATGGCAGAAGCAGCCAGCCTGTGCATCTAAACCCACGCCTGCGTATGTACTGGCAAATACCGTGTCGTTGGCGGACTGCGAGCCAACGGTGGCGCTAACAATATACTGGCCAGCGAGATCCGCTTTGAAGCTATTGATAAACGTGCCGGTACTGTCCAGAGTAGCTGTGGAGGTTGGGGGCACAGCAATGAGTGTCCACGATGGCGTTCCTACAGCTCCTGAACCCAAAGTATCAATCTGGAAATATACTCTTGACTGCACGCCAATTGCCCTCAGGCCGGTGGAGATATTCCACGCCGAACCGGAAGGGAGTTGGTTCAATGATCTGCCGACAGTTTTTACTTTTATCGCGGCCACACTGTCGGTACTTGCTGCAACGAGCAGGCTCAAGATGAGCAATGCTGCGCAAAATGAAATCACGTGCTTCATGGTGTGAATCCTTTTCGTTAAACGTTGGTGTAGTCCGGCATCCCTGGTGTTGCCGAATGCGGAAAGAACGGTGGGTAGAGCATTCTGAGGTATTGCGTGCTGACCAAAACTCGCTGTACGCGGTCAGTATATCTCCCCAATGTATGTGCCAACTCGGGCAGACAAATGAACAGGGAATCTGCTACCCATAATTATCAACTTTGACGTGTAAACCCTTGCCAAGCGTAGAAAAAGCAGGAAACCGTCTCTCTCCCTGATCAGCCAAGAGTTAACTCTTGTTACAATTGCGAAAGTGGCGTGCAGATGTGAGAATCGTTGAAAAATCCAACAGCGGAAAAACGGCAGAATAGCGGGGATGAACAGCCCAGAACCAAGGCTTAGAATTCCGGGCATCGTGAATTAGTGCCCGTCAGGTCGGCACTACGGACTTAGAGATTCAGCCACCATACTCCCATGGCGAGTCCGCGACAAGGAGCGGCAGAACATCCTCCCGCACCTGCGCGTCAAGCACTTCAAGGAGAACCACAGCGTGGTCGCCGCCTTCCTCCATGATGTGGCGGAGACGACATTCCACGTATGCGGGCAGGTGCGAGAAGATGGGAACAGCGGTTGCTCCGAGAACGTAGGGCTCACCATTGATCGTACCGTTCTTCACGTCGGGAGGTGTGAGGAACTTGCGGGCGATTTCCTGCTGATGAGCGCCAAGCATGTGGATGACGGCAGCGCGACCTTCTTTTACACATTCGAGCAGGCTTCCGTCGCGTCGGATGGCAGCCACAATCATCGGTGGCTTGAATGACGCCTGCGAAAGCCAGGTGACTGTCGCTGCCCCAACCCGGTCGCCGGCGCGGGCCGTCATTATGTACATTCCGTTCGAAATCATGCGGAGCGCCTTCTGCTTGGCCTTGCTATCCATGGGTGCTTTGTGTGGGTATTCTGGGATGAACATAGCCAAAGGGGAATCGAGAATCAAGGAAGCACACGAATGGAAAACCCGCCCCGGAAGATCGTATATGGAGCGGGTGGACAGAGTGTTTCTAACTCTCCTTCACTCGGACTGTCGACGGCGCTTTTGAATCTCTCGCATGGCCTCGCGCAATTCCCGCTCGAAGTGCCTTTCGAACAGGAGAAACTTTCCTCGCTGCTTTGCAGAAAGTATGTCTTTCAGCCCTTCAAAGAACTTTTGATCCTCCTGTTGCATTCTTGCGTTAATCGCCGCCACGTCCGGAAAAACCTTCTCGAACTCCTGTTCGTCCGCATCATTGCGGATAAACTTCTCCACGCGATCCAGAAGATCCATCTTCTCCTTCATCAGGACTCGCTTGGTGCTCTCGTGCTCGTTGAGTCGTGCAAAGAATCGGACAGACTGCTCTTCCTTCATGTCGAGCAGCTCGATAAGACGGACTTTCTTGAACTGTTCCAGTTTTTCAGACGGTCGCTGGTCGCCCATGTGGAACGGTTGGGCAAGAAGAGAAGGGGTGAAACAGAAAAACAGCATTCCAACGAGAATGGCACGTCGTCTCATGAGATTCTCCGCGTTTAGTTCCGATGTGAACCAAGTGTTAAGAGCAGGTCGTTCACTTGCTGAGGCTCCATTGCTTCCAGCAGGGTCTGTGCATTTCCGGTGGTAATGAAGTACTCGGAAATCTGGGCATCTGAAAGCTTGAACATCTCTCCATGCAACTCCCCGGTCGTGATACTCTCCGTCAGATGTTCCGGCTCCAGAAGAAGCGAGTCAATCGTCTCCTCCGACAATGAGAGGACGACGGACGTGAGCGTGTTTTGGTCCTTCGGCCCCTGGGGGACATAATAGTGGAGCCCGATGAAGAAAAAGAGAATCGCAACCACGCCCGGGATGGCGACACGTGCCGCCCAGCTGATGGAGATTGCCTTGCCGCTTGATGCATCGTCAATTGCGTGGTTGGTCCGGATGATGTGGTTCGGCCAGTAGAAGTCCGGCGGAGCCGGCTCCGGCCCAACACCGCGTCGGTCAAGAAGCGCCTTCAATTCCTCCACAGCTTTCAGCTCGTCGGCGTCCGCTTGGAGCGATACCTGTTGCCTACGCTTCATTCTTCAAATACTCCTGTACTTTTTTGAGTGCATGAAAGTAGTTTGCTTTCAACCCTCCGACCGACGTTTTCATCACCTGAGAGATTTCTTCGTACGGCATCTCGTCGAAGTACCGCATCACAAATACCGCCCGTTGTTTTTCGGGCAACTCTGCGATCGCTCGCTGCAGCAACGACTCAGTCTCTTTGAACTCCAGCTCTGTGGCTGGGGTCTCTTTCGCTGGAAGGATCCGGCTGAGGATTTCGCTCTGGCGAAGATATCCCATCACCTGCTGTTTCCTGACGGCGTTCAGAGACATGTTAACAGCAATCCGGTACAGCCACGTGAAGAAGCTCGAGTCTCCCCGGAAATCTCCTAGCGCAAGATATGCTTTTATGAACGTCTCCTGAGCAACATCATCCGCCTCCTCATGACTCCCTACGATCCGGCGTGCAACCCAGTACACTCGCTGTTGGTATCGCCGCATCAGCTCCGTGTATGCCTGACGCTTTCCGTTCCGAACCTCATTGACGAGTTCGTGGTCCGAGAGTTGGTGCATGCAACCGCAGTCAGTGAGAGTTCGACCGAATATTTGACAGCCCCACCAAAAAAACGTTTAATCGTGCCGGGGGCATTTCTAGAAGGCCTTCTGGAGCTTTTTCAACGTTACTTTCATGTCTTCGGAAATCACCTTTGTCTCTGCCAGAATCGGCATGAAGTTCGTGTCACCATTCCAGCGGGGAACGATATGGAAGTGGACATGATCGTCCACTCCCGCACCGGCAGTCCTTCCCAGGTTCGCCCCGAAGTTGTATCC
>Ga0209109_10001535_pt1 | contig 12750 bp, 10 predicted proteins | sample Rifsed10ft2_FD_184004 | JGI IMG/M metagenome (GOLD analysis project Ga0209109, IMG submission 184004) | Soil microbial communities from Rifle, Colorado, USA - sediment 10ft 2 (version 2) | ecosystem: Environmental > Terrestrial > Deep subsurface > Rock core/Sediment | place: Rifle, Colorado... | reverse complement strand
GGTTCCCAGCATCGAAGTTCCGGCAATAGCAGGGAAATTGCGAGTATTTTCATAATTATGAATTAATTTTTCTGAGATATTGTAAGGAGCAACTTTAATTTTGGATAACTCGAATCCAATATCATTTAAACTCAAAAAAGGGTAGGAGTGATAGGCAATATTCGACAGTAAATCCTCTGATTTGTAATGTTCCAGTTTTGTTTTTTTGAATTTCTCTTTCCATTTTTTTGAGAAAGGCGTGAAAACAACATAAGGCGTTTGGTCGTCTTTTACGACTTCGCTTTTTTCGAAAATAACCTGATCTTTGAAAGTTGTAAAACCCACATTTTTGGATTCTAAAAAACTTGAAATAATATTGTCCCGTTTTTTGGCATAAGGTTCGTAGTCGTGATTGGTAAACACGATTTCAATCTTGTTTTCTTTTATTAATTTTTCAAAAACAGTAATGGGTTCGTCATGAAAAACTGCTAGAGTTTTTCCGTTTTTTTGCAACTCGGAATCCAATTTGTCCAATAATTCATGGATGAAGCTGACCCGCGCATCGTCTTTTGGGAGTTGTTCCAAAATAGTACGATCGAAAATAAAAATAGGTAAAACTTCCTTTCCGCTATTCAAAGCTTCAAAAAAACCAGTATTGTCATCGATGCGTAAGTCACGTCTGAACCAGAATATATTCATTTTATTAGATTTTTTTAAACGGTTTTAAATTCTCCGAAAAGCTCAATTAATTTATTCTTTCGGTATTCGAAAATCTCATTCAGTTTTGGTTTTACCAAAAAAAGGGATGCGCCATTTGACCCAAAATCCCCATTGGTAATTTGTAATCTACAATATCTTCCATTTCTACTCCGCCGGGAATTTCTCTTATAAAATGTTTATGATGCCAAAGCGAATAAGGGCCAAAACGTTGTTCATCGACAAAATATTTTTGGTGTTCCATATGAGTGATTTCTGTGACCCATTTAGTAGGAATTCCCATTACAGGCGTAACAATATATTGAATAATCTGACCGGCAAACATCGGTCTTTCATCTCCGGATAGTGTTTTAAAGCCCATATAAGGTGGAGTTATAACTTTTAAATTCTTTGGATCAGCGAGAAAATTCCAAGCTTCTTCAAGGGTGATTGGAATGTTTTGTTTGCTGTGTAAAGTGTATACTTTCATTTTATGAATTTTATGTAAAAGTACGATTGTTTATTGTTTAATTAAAAAAGTTAAACATTATTAATTTCAAATTAAGGAATAATTAACATTTTTGAATAACTGAATTTGTAAATTTGAGGACTAACTAAATATTTAATTATGAAAAAAATAATTATTGCTTTAACAATTTTGATGACAACTTATGCTTCACAAGCACAAGTAAAAACACCCCAAGCCAGTCCAAAAGCCGTTGTAAATCAAGTTGTCGGTTTAACAGAAGTGGAGATTGATTACTCAAGACCAAGCGCAAGTGGAAGAGCTGTTTTTGGAGATTTAGTTCCTTTTGGAAAACTTTGGCGAACGGGAGCAAATGCAAACACAACGATTTCATTTAGTGAGGATGTTGTTATTGATGGTAAAACATTAAAAAAAGGTAAATATGCTTTGTATACCACGCCAAGAGCTGATAGTTGGGAGATAGTTTTTTATTCAAATACCGATAATTGGGGAAATCCAGAAGAATGGAACGAAGCCAATGTAGTATTAAGAACTACTGTGAAGGAAGAAACTTTGCCAAAACCAGTTGAAACTTTTACTATTGGAATAAGTGGTTTAGATAATAATTTTGCCTACTTAGAAATGTATTGGGAAAGTTCTTATGTTGCCTTAAAATTTGATGTGCCTACTCAAAAAACAGCAACTGCAAATATTGAAAAAGCATTAGCTGGACCAACTGCCGGTGATTATTTTTCTGCAGCACAATTTTTATTTCAATCTAATGGAGATACTGCTAAAGCGTTGGTTTACGTTAATAAAGCTTTGGATATGAGCGCAGAAAAACCATTTTGGTATAACAGACAAAAATCATTGATACAAGCAAAACTTGGCGATAAAAAAGGAGCAATTGAAACAGCTAAATTATCATTGGCTGCAGCTGAAAAAGCTAAAAATCAAGACTACGTGAAGATGAATAAGGAAAGTATAGCTGAATGGAGTAAAAATTAATTACTTCGTTTTTTAAATAATGAAAATCCCGTCTCGTTAATTTCGAGACGGGATTTTTTATTTTTAATGATCAGTTTATAAAATCATTTGGTGGTATAAAAAATTTAAAAAATTAGACCAGTGATTTTTCTTTTCGAAATAAAGTCCATTGCAATACCAACGAAATTATAATTGTTAACATGGCACCAATGAAATTAAGCCAAAGATAACCTAGTTTTTCTTCTCCGCTTGGAAAAATATAAATGGCATAATAGTAGATAATGAAAATCGTAATTTGACTGATTACAGCACTGTAAAATATTGCTTTAGACTCCACCTTTTTTATATAAAAGCCCACAAGAAAAATTCCAAGAACTGTTCCGTAAAATATAGATCCAATGATATTTACTAATTGAATCAGATTTTCGAATAATGTGCCAATACATGCAAAAAGAATCGCTATAATTCCCCAAAGCAGCGTAAAAAATTTCGTAGCATTCAAATAATGCTTTTCTGATTTTTCTTCTTTTAAATTCCGTTTATAGATGTCAATTGCAGTGGTCGATGCCAATGCATTCAGTCCGGAAGCGGTTGATGACATGGCTGCAGAAATGATTACTGCCAGTAATAATCCAATAAGCCCTTTAGGTAAATAATGTAAAATAAAATGGAAAAAGACATAATCCTTGTCATTAGTTTCACTGCCGCTATCGGCTTTTAGAATAATTTCTTTAGCTCTATCTCTTAAATCTTTTTCCTTATTGGATAACGTAATTAACTCTTTTCGAAGAATTGGATTGTCATAGTCTTGGTTTAACTGGTCGATATACAAAAGATTAATTACTTTTTTATCTTCGGATAGATCATCCAGTTTTTTTTCTAACGCATGATATTCTCCTTTATATTTAGTTTTTTCTACAATTATTTTATTGTTTGGATTAAAATTTAATGGAACTGGATTGAATTGAAAAAAAACAAAGACCATGACTCCGGTAAGTAAAATAAAGAACTGCATAGGAACTTTTAGAAGGCCGTTCATAATCAATCCCATTTGGCTTTCTCGAACAGATCTTCCTGATAAATAACGTCCAACCTGAGATTGATCGGTACCAAAATAAGCCAACGCCAAGAAAAAACCTCCTGTAATTCCGCTCCAAAAAGTGTATTTTTCCTCTGGATCTGTTGAAAAGCTAACAATATTCATCTTGTCATTTGCTCCAGCAATATGCAAAGCGTTACTAAAAGTCATATCATTTGGCAAGTAATGTAAAATCAAGAAAAAGGTAATAATCATTCCCGACATGATTACAAACATCTGCTGTTTCTGAGTCACGTTTACGGCTTTTGTTCCACCAGAGAAAGTATATATGATGACCATAACGCCAATAATAATATTCATTATGGTTAAATTCCAGCCTAATAATGCTGATAAAATAATGGCAGGTGCATAAATGGTAAGCCCGGTTCCTAATCCTCTTTGAAATAAAAAAAGCAGGGCAGCAAGAGAACGCGTCTTAAGATCAAATCTCTTCTCGAGATATTCGTAAGCCGTATAAACTTTGAATTTATGATAAATTGGGATAAAAGTAACACAGATAACGACCATGGCAATAGGCAGTCCAAAATAGAATTGTACAAATCCCATTCCGTCGTGATAGGCCTGTCCGGGTGTCGATAGAAAAGTAATTGCGCTGGCTTGGGTGGCCATGACCGAAAGTCCAACAACATGCCAAGGAGTTTCATTACTGCCTAGAATAAAATCTTCTACATTTTTGCTTCCTTTGGTTTTCCAAGCGCCATAAATAACAATAAATAATAGTGTGACTATAAGTACAATCCAATCAAATAGTTGCATAGGTTAAGAGTATAAGTGCATTATTAGATAAAAAATCAAAATATAAATCGCATTGACTACAAGAACCCACGTGTAGTTTTTTTTCCAAGTTTTAATTTTCTTTGTTTCCATTTTTTACAATTGTTATCGCTTTATTTGTTGAGCAGGAATTTTTACAGGAGCTTTCAACGAAATCATGTTAGATAATAATCTAAAAGCACCTGAAACTCCTTCCGGTAACTCTCTGAAAAAGCTTAAACCGGTATAAATATAATACCCTTTTCCGTAAGGAGCGACTAATAAAGCGCCATTTTTTGGAGTTTCTCCTTTGTCATTTGATGATAAAATTGGAGTGAAGGCTTTATCAAATTCATTAGGATAATACAATCCTTGCTCCTGTTTCCATCCTTCAAAATCCTTAGCCGTAATTTTATTTGGAGTATTCAACGCTGGATGATTTGGGGCTAAGAAACGAACTGCTGCATTTTCTTCAGTTACTCGATCTCTTGAAATTTTCATTGGATATGGAGCAATATTTGAGGATACGATATCATCGGGAGTGTTATATTGCACTAACATTGTCTTTCCTTCTTTTACAAAATCAAAAAGAATAGATTGTTTATTAGCTAATTCTTGTACGGTATTGTATGCTCTAACTCCGGTCATTATGACATCCAGATTAGCCAATTTTCCTGGAGTTATTTCCTCAGGTTTAAGAAGCGTCACTTTATAACCCATTTGAGTTAAGCTTTGGGGAACTTCATCTCCAGCGCCCATTATGTATCCAATTCTCTCTTCAGTAGTTTTTAAATCTATTTTGATAAATTTTGCTTCAGAAGGTTTCAAAACTTGTTGTTTTGTAATATGACTGTAATCAATATTGATTTGGTCTTTATCATATCGTTTGTTATCAACAACGGCAATGCTTTTGGCTGTTACTTCATCTGTTTGATTAGGTGACGTTACTTGAAAATAAACGATTTGTTCCGTTCCTTTCTTTTCTAAATTAAATGGAATTGATTTTGGAGAAACGAACCAGTTATTTGGCAATTCCAAAATTAAATCGCCTTTTACAGCATCTTTTCCAGATTTTATTTTTACGGCTATTTCTTTATTTTTTCCATTTTTAAAAAGGGATACTTTATCAAGAATACTTGTGGTTACTTCAGGAACAATATCTAAATAATTATACATTTCACCTTTTACATCATCATTGTATTTATAAACAATAGTGCGTTCAAATGGAATTTCTAAATCATTAATCAGGATATTAAATACCACTTTCACTTCTCTAATTATATCAGGAATTCCGATTTTTTGTTGTTGTTCTACTGCATACATTCCAACTGTTCCTTTTTCTTTTAGCCAATACGGTTGTGTGTATTCTAAGGTTGGAGGCAATTGTAAATCAAGGTTTACCGATTTTAAAATATTATTATTTAATACTTTATTTTGAAGCGTAGTTTTTTGTTCAGGCAAAGTAGTTACACTCACTAATTGCATTGAAATATAGCTTCTATTTATGGCTTCCAGTTTTAATTTTACGATACTGCCGGGAGTTGCTTCTTGATTTTGGGCTACTGCTTCGAGATACAAACCGGAACAAGCGGTAATGATCTCTTTTATGGCAGAAGATTTTATAGTTGCCCAATGTTTATCCTCTAAGGATTGCATCATTGTATAGGCTTTCGCCAAATTTGGAATACTGGCCGACGGATTGTTATAATCGAATTGAGAAGCAATAGTTGCCAATAATTCTCCTATAGGTTTTCCACCTTTTACACGATTCCAACTGGTATCGATACCTTCAAAAAGAGAAGATTTATTTTGAAGTGCTTCGCCATTGATAAACTCTAAATATTCGATGTCTTCACCACGACTTCCTGTACTTCCAAAACCCTGCGATTGATGACGACTTCGGCTTAATGCTGCAATTTCCTGATTTGATTTACCTATAGCTGGATAATAAACACCAGTTTGCATCTGAATTAAATTTGATTTATCTGCAGCATCAAATTTTTCTTTACTTCCATAAAACCACCATGAAGTATTGAAAAATTGGCGTTTAGGTTGCCACGGCTCCACTAATTTTAATTGCTCAGGAAAAATGGTTGGATTATTGGCAAGATTGAAACTTTCAACACTAAGTCTTGCTGATGCTGTGTGATGACCATGGGTTGTACCGGATGAACGGTGGTCAAATCGATTGATAATTACATCGGGTTGAAACTTTCTAATTGCCCAAACAATATCAGAAAGAACTTTTTGTTTATCCCAAATTTCTAATGTTTCTTCTGGGTTTTTAGAAAAACCAAAATCATTGGCACGTGAAAAAAATTGTTCTCCACCATCAATTTTTCGGGCTTCTATAAGTTCTTGCGTGCGTATTACTCCTAATAATTCTCGCAATTGAGAACCAATTAAATTTTGTCCACCGTCACCACGTGTTAGAGATAAGTAACCTGTTCTTGCTTTGTTTTCGTTTGATAAATAAGAAATCAAACGGGTATTTTCATCGTCAGGATGTGCTGCTATATAAAGTACTGATCCTAAAAAATTAAGTTTTTGAATTTGGTTATAAATTTCAACAGAATTTAATTTTTGTGGCTGTTGGGCGTTTGTTATTTGAAAACAAAAAAGGAAAAGTATAAAGGTTTGTATATATTTATTTTGCATTTTTTAGAATTTAATTTGCAAGAACTTCAAATGTAGGAATTAATTAATTTTTTTTGAAATGTTTTTGATTTTCTTTAAAAAAGAAAAAGTATTTAACAAAAAAAGAGAGAACCTTTATTGGTTCTCTCTTATATCATGTTTTTCATGATGAACAATTACTTAGTCTCTATCATGCCCACGTCCGTGCCCTTCATTTCCATGACCATTTTTTCCATGTCCTTCATTTCTATGACCATTATTCCCGCGTCCTTCATTTCCGCGATAATCACGTCCTTGATTTACAGATCTACCGCGATTTTCATATTCTCTACGGTCATTGTTACGGTATCCTATATTTCTTTGTGGTCTACCATGATAACCTCTATAATATTTTACTCTATCATTTCGGTAGTTCATATATGGTCTTGAACCATGATAATCATTCAATACAACTTTGTATCCGCTATACAAATCATAATTTCTGTATTGTCCTGGTAAATATCTAGATCGTGTCCATCTTCCACCATTGAAATAAATAAATTGTGTAGCTCTGATGTCATAGTAGGCTTCAACATCAGGTAAATAATAATAGTCTACATTAGAATATCCTACTGGACCCCATGAAGGTGCTGTTCCGATATTTACGTTTACTGAGACTTGTGCTTGTATTGTGCTTGAGGCAAAAAGGATTATTCCTAAGGCGAGTAGTTTTAAAGTTTTCATCTTTTCAAATATTTAATTAGTAATCAATTTGTATTAACTCTTTTTGTTAATACTTTTTCTGTAAATCCAAGAACTGTGCCAATCTTTCTAATTAACATTAATTAGGAGAATTCAAATCCCGCAATAGAAGGATAATAATTATCAAACTCCAGTCTGATATTGTATTTAATTAGGCTTGTATTTAATAAGTTGCTTAATTTTAAAATTGAAATAAAAAAGAGAGAGCTCCACAATGGAGCTCTCTCTTTTAAATATATTTTCTAAATATTAGAATTGGTATCTTAAACCTAAAGCAATATCAGAACCATAATTGTTTTCATAATAACCGTTTCCACCAAATTCTGGTCTGAAATCTAAAGAGATCAATAATGGAATGTCAAAGTTATATTCAATACCTATATCTCCAGCTGCAAATACAAACGTTTCATTAAATGAATTGTTGTTATTGTCATCATAACTGTAGCTTCCTACACCACCACCTACACCAGCATACCAGTTGAAACCACCATCAATGTTCCATACCCATTGGTATAATGCTGCTAATTTGATAGCATTGTCATCATAACCATTATTGTTATAGTTACTTCTGTTTCTCCAACCTAAATCTAATTCAAGTCTGTTGTTACTTCCTAATGCTCTTTGGTAAGAAAGTTCTCCACCAAAACCATTATTTCCACCTAAACGTAAACCTAAAGCGTTTTTCGAAATGTCTTGAGCCTGTGCAGTAAATGCCAATCCAACTAGCATTATAACTGATAAAATAATTTTTTTCATAAGTGATTTTTTGTTGTACAAAGATATTATTAAAGTTGATGAATGAATTTACAAAATTTTTGTTAATTGTTATATAATTCCCACTTTTCGCAATCTTTAAGATTTTAATAACGGAAATTAAAATAAAACATTTTACCTGGGAAATAATATTGATGAAATTAATTGATTGCTCAAAACATCCTCCATTTCAAGAAGGTTTTCTTCTGTCGGATAGTTAGCTTCAGCGTAACGATATAATTTCCATCGTTTTTTGTTGTATTCTAATGCAGTTAGATTTTCAACCCAATCGCCTGAATTTAAATACATAGTAGAGCCATTTTTATTTTCTTTCAGTACTATTTTGGGTTCATGGATATGACCGCAAATTACATAATCATAATTTTTTTCAATGGCCAATTCGGTTGCCGTTTTTTCAAAATCAGAAATATGTTTGACTGCACTTTTTACACTTGCCTTTATTTTTTTAGAAAAGGAGTAAGGCTCTTTTCCAATTTTTAATAAACACCAATTTACAAATCTGTTTAAAAGGATTAAATAATCATACCCTAAACCACCTAGTTTTGCAATCCATTTAGAGTGTTGTACGGAAGAATCAAAAACATCCCCATGAAAAATCCAAGCTTTTTTATCATCTAAATCTAGTATTATTTTATCTGTCAAAGTAAAATTTCCCATATTCATCTCGCTAAATTTACGAAGCATTTCATCATGATTTCCTGTAATATAGTAGACCTTGGTTCCCTTGGAGGCAAAACTTATAATCTTTTGAATAATTTTTAAATGTGCTTTTGGAAAATAAGATTTCCTGAATTGCCAAATGTCTATAATGTCACCATTTAATACTAAAATTTTCGGTTTTATGGAGGACAGATAATTATAAAGCTCTTTAGCATGACTTCCATAAGTTCCAAGATGTACATCAGAAATCACAACCACTTCGACTTTTCTTTTTTTCAATTGGTTCTTTTTTGAATTTTAACAAATTAATGACCTTATTATTACTTGAAATTAAAGTAAAGGTTAAGAAATAAGAGCATGGCTTTATTTAATGTCCATAATTCCCAAAGCTTTCTTAAAACTTTGTCCCGAAATCTTAGTATAAACTTTTTAACTTTAAACTAAAATCATACATTTGTTCAAAACTTACTACAATGGCAGGAAATAGTTATGGAACCCTATTTAGAATTACAACTTTTGGAGAATCACACGGAGAAGCTTTAGGCGGAATAATAGATGGTTGCCCTTCTGGAATAACAATTGATCTCGAAGCAGTTCAACTTGAAATGTCTAGAAGAAAACCAGGTCAATCAGCAATTGTTACCCAAAGAAAAGAACCGGATGCCGTACAATTTCTATCCGGAATTTTTGAAGGGAAAACAACCGGAACCCCAATCGGCTTCATTATTCCTAATACCAATCAAAAATCAGACGATTACTCTCATATAAAAGATAATTACAGGCCAAGTCATGCCGATTATGTGTATGAAAAAAAATATGGTGTTCGTGATTATCGTGGCGGAGGACGCAGTTCTGCTCGTGAAACTGCCAGCAGAGTTGTTGCGGGTGCAATAGCAAAGCAAATGTTACCTGAAATTAAAATTAATGCTTACGTTTCATCAGTAGGCCCAATTTTTTTAGAAAAACCATATCAGGATTTAGATTTTTCAAAAACGGAGAATAACCCAGTTCGTTGTCCCGATGAAGCAATGGCAATAGTTATGGAAGATTATATCCGTGACATCAGAAAACAGGGCGATACCGTGGGAGGTACCGTAACCTGTGTGATTCAAAATGTGCCTATTGGTTTAGGAGAACCCGTTTTTGATAAACTCCATGCTGAATTGGGTAAAGCCATGCTTTCAATAAATGCTGTAAAAGGATTTGAATTTGGAAGTGGTTTCTGTGGAGCAAAAATGAAAGGTAGCGAACATAATGATTTATACAATCCTGACGGAACAACTAAAACTAATCTTTCGGGTGGAATTCAAGGCGGAATCAGTAACGGGATGGATATTTATTTTCGTGTCGCTTTCAAACCTGTCGCAACTATTATGCAAAAACAAGAGTCACTGGATAATAAAGGTAATATTACTGAAATGACAGGTAAAGGTCGTCATGATCCTTGTGTTGTTCCGCGTGCAGTTCCTATTGTAGAAGCCATGGCAGCAATAGTTCTGGCAGATTTTTATTTGATAAACAAAACCTATTTAAAATAGCATTGCATACTCAGTATTTTGACGAGCTAAATCCTGAACCATAACCTTGAAATCAATTTTTTACATTAATGAATACAACTACAACCAAGAAACCATCATTTTTTAAAGGCTTAACAGGTCAAATTCTAATAGCAATGCTTTTTGGTGCTGTTTTAGGAATAATCATTCATAATTCAACTGATGCAGCCACAGCCCAGTCCTTTAGTGGTAAAATAAAAATGTTGGCGACTGTTTTTATTCGATTGGTCCAAATGATCATCTCTCCATTAGTATTTACGACACTGGTTGTGGGAATTGCAAAATTAGGCGATATTAAGGCAGTAGGAAGAATAGGCGGGAAAGCCATGGGATGGTTTTTTACAGCCTCATTCATCTCGTTATTATTGGGAATGTTTTTTGTAAACATACTTGAACCTGGAGTTGGTCTTAATTTATCGAATGTTGATTTGGCCTCTGCTTCTGAAGTTACAGCTAAAACACAAAGTTTGACTTTCGAAAATTTTATTGAGCATATTGTACCTAAAAGTATTTTTGAAGCAATGGCAACCAATGAGATTTTACAAATTGTAATTTTTTCTATTTTCTTTGGTTTAGCAGCAGCAGCATTAGGAGATTATGTAAAGCCTGTTACAAATGCTTTAGATAAGACGTCCCACATCGTTTTGAAGATGGTAAACTATGTAATGAAGTTTGCTCCTATAGGTGTTTTTGGTGCTATTGCAGGAGTTTTCGCTGTAAGAGATTTTCAAGAATTAGCAATTACTTATTTTAAATTTTTTGGTTCATTCTTAGTTGGAATTTCATCACTTTGGCTGGTATTAATAGTTGTAGGTTACATTTTTCTGAAAAGTAGAATGACTGTTTTGCTCAAAAGAATCGTGAGCCCTTTAATTATTGCTTTTGGAACAACTAGTAGCGAAGCAGTTTTTCCTAAATTGACGGAAGAATTAGAACGTTTTGGAGTAAAGGATAGAATCGTTTCTTTCATGTTACCACTTGGGTATTCTTTCAACTTGGATGGAAGTATGATGTACATGACTTTTGCCAGTATTTTTATTGCTCAAGCCTACGGAATCGATTTAGATTTAGGAACACAAATGACTATGCTTTTAGTTTTAATGTTAACCAGTAAAGGTATTGCTGGTGTGCCAAGAGCAAGTTTAGTGGTAGTTGCCGCAACCTGTGGTATGTTTGATATTCCAATTGAAGGAATTGCATTAATTTTACCAATAGATCATTTTTGCGATATGTTTCGTAGTGCAACAAATGTTTTAGGAAATGCTTTGGCTACATCAGTTGTTGGTCAATGGGAAGGTGATGATGAAAATGAAATGGAAACTGCAGAATAATTTAAAATACTTTCTTATTAGAAGAGCTTTCAGCCCATTTGTTTTTCAAATGGGTTTTTTTATCTAATTTTTGATTTACTCTTTTTCATCAATTCTTGTGATTGAGAAAAAGTTGTACTTACTATTTGTGCTAATTTATTTATAATGTGAAATATTTTTAAGAATATGTTTACAAATAACATTATTTTTTTTTATTATTTATTTGTACATTTGAATCAATAAAAAACTATTTATGTTCCAAATTAGAATTTTTTTATTGATAATAACACTAAACTTCATTAGTGTTAATTCTTATTCATTAACTAAATCACCTTCAAATAAAGAAATTGCTATATTAACAAAACAAGCAATTATTTATTATTCTAATTCTAATTTTGAAAAATCATTAGTGACAGCAAGACTTGCCTTGCGTCAAGCGATTAAAGCTAAGGATAATAATCTAATAGCAAAGTGCTATAAAACCATTGGTGCAAATTTCGAGGAATTGTCAGAATTTGATAAAGCCATTTTTTTTTACAAAAAAGGACTTTATTACGTTAATGCCACTGATAATGATAGCATTAAATATGGAATAAATAATAATTTAGGAAACATTTACTGTTTTGAAAAAAAACAATATAAAAAAGGAATTAACTACTACAAATCATCATTAGAGAATAGTTACAAATTAGCAGATACCAGCAAAATAATTTTAACAAAGCTCAATATAGCTTGGGTTTTTTTTGATATTGGTTTTTATGACGAGGGTTTTCCGTATTTAAAGTTTATTAATACCTATCATAAAAAATTTGGAGACGAAACAACTATCGTAGCTTTAAATATGCTTAATGGAATGTATTATGGATTTAAAGAAGACGATAAAAAAGCAACTGCATCTTTTTTAGAAGGAATTAAATTAGGACAAGAAGGAAAAGAGAAATTAGATTTGTCCTATACACACCAAGAATATTCTAAGTATCTGTTTAAAAATGGGAACTATAAAAAAGCGTATGAAAACTTAGTTCTTTATGATAAAATTACTGCCGACCTCTTTAATAAAAAGATGGTTGAGAAGGCAAAAATGGCGGGAAT
>Ga0209109_10001532_pt1 | contig 12774 bp, 9 predicted proteins | sample Rifsed10ft2_FD_184004 | JGI IMG/M metagenome (GOLD analysis project Ga0209109, IMG submission 184004) | Soil microbial communities from Rifle, Colorado, USA - sediment 10ft 2 (version 2) | ecosystem: Environmental > Terrestrial > Deep subsurface > Rock core/Sediment | place: Rifle, Colorado... | reverse complement strand
CTGTCCTTCCGATCCTCCTCCTCGGCTGGGCAGCCTCCGTCGTCCTCTTCTCGCTCGGTAGCCTCCAGCGGAAGGCCGTATTCGTCGGATACGGAATCCTCTTGGCGGGCATCATGGTCCTCGTGACCTCAACGGTCTTGTTCCTCGCGTTTCTCCCGGAGGTGGGCGGAGGATACCGTGTGACGGCGGGGGAGATCCTCACGTTTGGCCTGCTCGGGTTCCTCGGCGGCGCCCTCGCGATGCTGGGAGCCTCCTACGTCACCATCGCCGCGAGAGGAACCGCACGCGCGGGGCAGAGGTGAGGGCGAACCCCCGCCACGCCCGGCGGGAAAACGTTAAGTCCGGCGCGAGGCGTGGCCGGCCCGGACATGTACCTCGTGAAGCTTGGCGGCAGCGTCCTGACCGACAAGGCCCGTCTCCGGACGCCCCGCCAGGCGGCGATCCGTCGTCTCGCGCGGGAGCTCGCCGCGGTGAAGCAGCCGCTCCTTGTCGTGCACGGCGCCGGTTCGTTCGGCCACATCCTCGCCCGAAAGCACCGCCTCAATGAGGGCGCCCCGACCCCGGCTCGGCGGATTGGCGCAGCCCGGGTGCAGCAGGACGTCAGGACGCTCGACGGCCTCGTCGTCAACGCACTAATCGACGCCGGCCTCGCTGCGGTGGCCGTGCCTCCGTCAAGCATCCTGAGCCTCGACGACGGCCGCGTGGCCTCAATAGATCTCACCTCGTTCCTCGGGTTCTCCTCGGGGGGCTTCACGCCCGTCACGTTCGGGGACGTCGTGAGGGATGCGAAGCGGGGCGTCTCCATTTGCTCCGGGGACCTCCTCATGCTCGAGCTGGCGCGCGCCTTCCGACCCGAGCGGGCGATCTTCGTGGCCGACGTCGACGGCCTTTTCACGGCCGATCCGAAGCGCGACCGGGAGGCGCGTCTCCTCGACGAGGTCGGCCCGCAGGACCTCTCCCGGGTCCGGTTCTCGTCCGCGGCCCGCACGGACGTCACGGGGAGCATCGAGGGCAAGGTGCGCCGGATGTTCGACGTCGCCTCGCATGCCGGGGAATGCTGGATCGTCAACGGTAACGTAAAGAACCGAGTCCGGGATGCCTTGCGCGGCCGGCGGGTCGTCGGCACGCGCGTCACGCGGGGACCCTGAGATGGCGGAGCCGTCGAAGACGGAGCAGCGCAAGGCGGAGCACGTAAACATCATCCTCCAGGAGAACGTCTCCGCGGAGTACAATTACTGGAACGATGTGCGGCTCGTCCACAAGGCCCTTCCCGAGATCGACCTGGACGACATCGACACATCCGTCAAGCTCTTCGGTCGCAAGCTCGAGGCGCCGTTGATCATCTCGTCGATGACGGGCGGCTTCGGGATGGGGAAGGAGATCAACGCGAACCTCGCGAAGGCGGCCGCCGAGGTCGGCGTCGCGATGGGTGTCGGCTCACAGCGCGCCGCGCTGGAGAAGCCAGAGCTCGCGCCCACGTATGCGGTCGTCAAGGACTTCGATGTGCCGCTCCTGTTCGCGAACCTCGGCGCCCCGCAGCTCGTGCCGCAGGAAGGAAAGAGGGCGTACGGCCTCGCGGACGCGAAGAAGGCGATCGAGATGGTCGGCGCGGACGCGCTGATCATCCATCTGAATTTCCTCCAAGAGGTCGTCCAGCCGGAGGGGGATCGCCGGGCGAAGGGCTGTCTCGCCGCGATCCGCAGCCTTGCGGCGAAGTTCCCCGTCATGGCGAAGGAGACGGGCGCCGGGATCTCGCGGGAGACCGCGGGCGTACTCAAGCAAGGGGGCGTCAAGGCGATCGACGTCGGCGGCCTTGGGGGGACGTCCTTCTCCGCCGTCGAGCACTATCGCGCTCGGAAGGAAGCGTCCACGCTCAAGGAGCGCCTCGGGGCGACGTTCTGGAACTGGGGCATCCCCACACCCGCGTCGATCCTCCTGGCGGACGTCGGCCTGCCGCTCGTCGCGACGGGCGGCGTCCGCAGCGGCCTCGATGCGGCGAAGGGCATCGCCCTCGGCGCGACCGCCGCGGGAATGGCGAAGCCCATGCTCGAGGCCGCGAAGGTCTCCGCGGACGCGGTCGCGGCGGAGCTGCAAGCGGTGATCGAGGAACTGAAGGCGGCGATGTTCCTCACCGGATCCGCGTCGATCGAGGAACTGCAGGACCGTCCCGTGATCGTGAGCCCGCCGACGGCAAGCTGGATCGAGGCGTCCGAGGCGTGAGCCATGACGACGGCCACCTCCGCGCCCGACGGGGAACTGGAAGGGCTCCTCGCCCCGTACCGCGAGGCGTCGAACGCCCAGATCGGATTCCTGTGGGACGAGTACGCGCGCGAGCATCCGGTCGGCCGATATCCGTCGACGAGGACGATGCGGCTGAACGCCCGCCTCTTCTCCGCCGGCAAGAGGTATCGATACGCCCTCGCCCTCGCCGGCTACCGCCTCTTGACCGGCAAACCACCCTCCCGGGACCTCGAGCGCGCGGCGACATGGCTCGAGTGGTACCACCTGTACACCCTGTTCCTAGACGACATCATGGACGAGGACCTGCGCCGCCGGAGGTATCCGAGCGCGTGGTCCACGAACGCGAAGCTCTATCGCGGTCCGGACGCGAGCCGTCCCGCCGTCGTCTTCCGGACGCGTCGGCATCGCTACGGCGCGTCCCAGGCGATCTTGGATGCGCTGCGCATCCGGTCGCTCGCAGAACGAGCGATCGAGGGTGCCATCGATCTTCATCCCGCCGTCCGGCTGGAGCTGCTCTCCGAGCTCACACAGGTCGACCTCGTACTGAGCGACGGCCAGGGGCTCGACATCGATTTCGAACGTGTCGCTCGCGTGCCTGAAGCGGACTACGTCCGGATGAGCGAGGCAAAGACCGCGCGCCTCTACGTCGGCGCGGCGGCCACGGGCGCGATCGCCGCGCACGCGTCGACGGAATCGCGAATGGCGCTCGAGGCATATACGGGTCGCTTCGCGGTCGCCTTCCAGGATCGGGATGATCTGCTCGGCGCCGGCATCGTTGCTTCGAAGATTGGCGGATCCTCGGAAGGAGACATCCGTCATGGGAAGCGGACGCGGCTGTACGTCCTTGCGCTCGAGCGGCTGCCGCATCGGGACCGGGCTGCGTTCCTCCGCGCATACGGACGCGGGCCCAGAACGACGAAGAAGGACATCGCGCTCGTGCGTTCTCTCCTCGGGGCGCACGTCCTCCCGGTGATGGAGGCGAGGATTGAGTACAACGTCCGCGCGGCCCACCAGGCGCTCGACCGGATCCCGACAAAGGACGATGCCGCGCGGCGACTGCTCGATGCCCTCCTCGAAGGCCAGCGCACGCGCGTCCGCTAGTCCTCGAGTCCGCGCTCCGTGATGCGGAACGTGCCGCGGGTGCCCTCCGGCTTGTGTCGATGCTTCTCGAGGACGGCGGTCCGCAGTCCGGGCCCGGCGCGCTCGAACCGCACGATCGTCTTTGCGTTGTGGCTCAGCATGTGACCGCCGAGGGGCATGAATGCGCCCGTATCGATGTCCGTATACACCTGGGACGTCACCACAACGGGGATGCTCCTCTGCCGCGAGACCTTGAGGAGCTTCGCGATTTGCCGGGTCAGGGAGTACCGCTCGTCGCGCCGTGCCTCGTCCCGCATCGTGAGGCGATGGTGCATCGTGATGCTGTCGATCACGATCACGCCGACCTCCGGGTTGCTGTCCGCGAGCTTGACCGCCTTCTCGATCAGGTTCTCCTGCTCCTCGAAGCTGTACGGCTCGGAGAAGAGGACGTTCTTCGCGACGAGCTCGAACTCGTCCCCGCAGATCTGACGGAGGCGCTCGAGCGACACGCCCTCCGTGTCGATGTAGATCACCTTGCGGCCCGCGCGCACGACGTTCCGGGCGAGCTGGAGACAGAAGTTCGTCTTCCCGCTCCCGGCCTCCCCGTGCAGGAGCGTGATGCAGCCGTCCTCGACGCCGCCGCTCAGCAGGTCATCGAGGGCCTTGCATCCGAGGGCCACCTTCATTGGCCGGGCAAATGCCTCGCCGCCTTTAATCCTTCGAGGGGGCCGGAGGCAGAGCAGAAAGGAACGCCTCGTCCCGCGTCCACACGACGATTGCGTTTCCCGGGGTCGCGGGGACTTTTGACCGCAGGGGGCGCTCCTCCCCGCTCTCCGGGTGGACGGCGATCACCTCGCCGGATGCGAGCCGCCCGATCCGGCTCTCGAGACGCTCCGCGTCGAGGCGCCGCGCACTGCGCACGTCGCGCGGCTTATACCGGCGCTCCTGGCCGGATGCGAGATCCCGCAGGACGACGAACGGCGCGAGGGCGGTCACCTCCGCGACGACGTCCTTGTGCCGCACGATGTCGCCGACCTGGAACGCCGACAGCCGGACCAGGGAGGTGACCCGATACAGCTCCTTGCCGCCCCTCTGTCCGAAGAGCTTCGGGGACGAGGACACGCTCCCGCCGAAGGTCTCGGAGATCTCCCGGGCAAGGTTCTTCCCGAGGGCGTTCGTGCTCACGTAGAAGTCCAGGCCGCCGTGCTCTTCCTCGATGCGCGAGATGAACGACATCGGGTCGCCCGCGCGGTCGACGCGCGCCGCGACGAACGTGCGGACCTCCCGGATTTCCCTCGGCGTGAGCTCGCGGCCGTCGCCGCGCACCTGCAGGATGCCCTCGAAGTAGCGCCCACGCTGCTTCTGGCACGTGTCGCAGATGCCCGGCTTGATCCGCAGCCGGACGTGGAAGTCTTGGACGACCTCGAGGTCCGCGTGCCGGCCGAGGGCCTTCACGGTGAGCAGGAAATTGCTCGGGTCTTCCTCGCGCGCGACATGCGTGAAGCTCACCCGCTCATACGGCGCGCGAGGCGGGATCGCCTCCCGCAAGAGGCGGGGGACTGCAAGATCCACTTCGGTCTTCGACCAGCCGCCCTTGAGCCGGAGGGCCCCGCACGTCGAGCATCGGGCTACGTCAAGATGGGGCGGCGGCTCGATGACCTTGTGCTTCTTCCTGAAGCACCTCGCGCAAAGCCCTCCGTACGTCGGCCCGTCGGCCCCGCACTCGACGCAGAACATCGGATGCGATTCGAACGCCGCGGCGCTACTTAAGTGCTGGCGTGTTCGCCGTCCGCGCGCGATAGCGAGGGGGAAGGCCATAAGTAGGCGTCCCGGCGTCGGCGACGGGCCATGGCGAAGGCACGCTCTTGGTGGAGCCTGCGGAAGCTCCGCCACCGGGACGCGGTCATCCTCTCCATGCTTTCGTCCGCATGCCTCCTCGCTGGGGAGCTCGTGAACCAGGACATCCGGGCCGCGTACGACCTGTACCTCCAGCCGGTCGTCGGGAACCCGCCCGTCTTCGTGTTCACGCTGGTCCTCACGATCCTCGCCTTCACGACATACTTCGGCGGCATCTTCGTCCTACTCGGCGGGTTGCACTTCTCCTGGGGTCGCGTGGGCCGCGGCCGCTTCCTCGTCGGCTTGGGTCTCGGTATCAGCGTGATCGGCCTGGTGAGCCGTCTTGCCCGGGCGACCTTGACCCCCGGTGGGCTTGACGTGGAGATCCGCCAGTTCACGGCGACGATCACGGGCATCGGGATCCTCCTGGGGATCGGGAGTCACACGCTCATGGGCCAGTACGCCCTGATGCTCAAGAAGCACGCGAAGAAGGCCTGGCGCCGCTGGCGCCGAGCGAATCGTCCGACCCGTCCCGCGCGACGCACATCCCGGTCCTGAGCCGGCCTACGTCATGAGGACGAACTGCGCGTGCGGCACCCCGTCGATCCAGAGGATGCCGTCCTCGGACACGAAGCCTGCACGGATCGCCGCGTCGATCGTCTCCTTGCCGACGAAGTTCCCGATCGTCGCGAGCGGCAGATGGGAGACGAACATCTCCTCCGTGACGAGATCCCCTCGATAGAATGCGCCGACCTCGATCTTGAGCTTGCCCTCGCGGAAGGTCTTCCCGAGGAGGTTCTCATCCGCCGCAGCGACGAGGGTCTCCTTCCCCTGGCGGTACACCTTCATTCGGATGGGCATCGACCGGGCCGCCGCTACAACCGCTCGACGAGCTTATACTTGTTTTTCGCGGGGCTGTAGATCTCGCCTTCCTGGGCCCAGCGCTTGAGCCACGCGTCGACTTTCGCGGGCGGGATGCCGCGGTCCTGCGCGAGACGTACGATGTCCTCGTAGTCCGCCACGCCTTCGGGGCCCGCGAGACCGTTGATGATGTCCCGAATCGAGATGATCTGCTCCCGCTGGGACTGGCTGATCCCCGTCTGGATGATGTCGATATCGAAGCGACCTTCCTCGCCGGCGACCTTGCCCATCCAGTACTCGACGATGCGGACCGCGCGCTCGGCGTCATCCGCGGTGACAGCTTCGCTGAGCCGGAGACGCGCGCCCGCCTCAGCGAGACGGATAATCGCCTCAAGCTGACGTGGCGTGATGGGCACGCTCGAGCCAGCGCCTTCCCCGGTCTTCCGAATCTCGAGGTATTTCTTCTCGATAATCCCCATGGCCTCCTCCGTCATCACGGGGTAGATGCGCTTCGCGTAGGCCACGTATTTGCGCAGGAAGTCCGGGCTGAAATACGGAGTATAGGGTTCTTCGAGAAGCTGCGTCTCCTCCGTTGCGGCACCCGTTTCTCTGCGACGGGCGATTTCGCCCACGCGGTGTCCCTTCAACACGTGCTCGGCCAGCTCGCGATCCCGGTCCGCCTGCGGGCGATCAATCATCGAGAAGATGATGTCAAATCTACTCAGGAGCGCCGGTGGCAAATCGATTTGTTCCGAGATGTACTTGTGTTCGTCGAATCGGCCGAACTTCGGGTTCGCGGCCGCGAGAATTGCACAACGAGACTGCAGCACTGCCGTGATCCCCGCCTTCGCGACACTAATCCGCTGCTGTTCCATCGCCTCGTGAATTGCAGACCGATCCTGCGGGTTCATCTTCTCAATCTCGTCGATGCAATTGTGGACGATCACCCCATCGCACACGAAGTTGCTCACAGAGGGAACGCGTAGGTCGTAGACGAACCCGTCGTGAGGTTCCACCCGGATCTCGGATATTCGCTCCAGTGCGTAGTCAGATCCGAGGAGGCGCTGAATCTCGGCGTATCCGGTTTCGCCGAGCCACGGGCGAATCGCGTTGGCCAAGCCGCGGAGCGATGGCTTGAACGATCGGCGCTTGCCATGGGCGAGGTCATACAGAGTACTCCAGTATCGCTTGTCCAAAGAGCTCCATGGCCGCGGACGAACGTGCTGCAGGATCGATCGGACAACAGAACGGGGAACTTCCTCGTGATTCGCCGGAATGCTGCGGAGCGCCGGCGGGATGTCCTTCGTCTTCGCGGAATATGGCGACAAACACCGGACGAGACGCGCCGCGTCCGTCCTGGAGGTCACTTGCACGTAGAGCACCCCATTTCCCTGTCTCAGCCTGGCGAAGATGTCGAAGCGCCGAAGCGCCAGCATCACGCGGAGGTTGGCCCTTCGGCTGCTCGAAAACATCAAGGAAATGTCAAGGCTCTGATATTCGTGGGACGCCTTCGCAGACTTCTTGAGGGAGACGCAGCCGTCCGAATCCATCAGACCCGCAAGGAAACCGCGGAGCGCCTCGTCATCCAAGCGCAGAAGGTTCGCTAGATCGTTGGCAGTTAGCCAATCGTATAGGTATGCAAGCAGGTTGGAACCACGATGCATGTGGTAGCCCGAGCTAGTCGCGATTCCCCCGCGGATGGTCGCCTCCGTCTCCCGTGCATGCATTCCCCACCGCCGCGCGGAAACCTTCTTCGAAGCTGTGAGGATGCGCGAGATGTACTTCAAGTGGACGCGCGATTGGAAGATGCTCAGGGTTGAATGCCGATCGTCGATGACGACGTGGCCATCGCCGTGGATGAAACCCAGGACGTATGCCAGACTTGGGCTGATAACCGCCACGCGCAGCCGTTCCGTCGCGCCCTTCCTTCCGTATGCGAGTGGCCGCATCGCCCACGTCTGGTACAGTTTCAGATCTCGAAGGAGTGCTCGGAATCTGTCCACGCGAATCGCGGATCGCCCGGAGAGAGCGTCTTTCGCGATTCCATAGGCGCGATAGGCCGCTCCGAGAGTTGGGAATCGCTCGAGAAGTTTCGCCTTCAGCTCTTCCTTCTGTTCGCGGGTCGGTTGGACAATCCAATGGTCGGGCAGGATGTCTAAGATGCGAATTGGGACAACGCGAGGCGGCAGTCTCTGCGCTGCGACCAAGCGGCCGTCGACCCGGAGGTCCTCGAGTTTCTTCCATTCAAGTGTCTCGCCGTCGAGTACGACGTGTTCGGGCGTCAGACGCAGCTCGAAGCCGGACGAGAGAGTGACCCGCGCGATCGGGCCCTTGTAGCGGCGCCGGGCCACGAATGCGACCGGCTCCGACCCGATGAGGGCGTTCTGCAGGTTGAAGGCGGCCACGGAAGCCCGCAGGACAGAGAGCTCGACTGAGCGGCCGGAAGCAACTGCATCGATCGATTCGTGGCTATCGAACAGACTCGCCACTGGGACGGGAACGCCATCGACGACTACTTCCGACTCCGGATGGAGGCATGCGAGCCCGAGGTCCGCAAGGACAAGTGCACCAGCCTCCAGGGTCCATCGACCTTCTCCGAATTCGTCGCGCACCGCCGCCGCCGTGTTGTGGACCAAGATGCCGTTAGCGACGAATGCGTGAGCATCACGTACCGTAAGATCATACACGGTCGGACGTTCTTCCGTCGGTTGGATGCTCACCTCCCCGACGGGCTCCCAGCGGACATCACCGGACGCCATGATTTTCAGGAATTCGAGGCGCCCCGGAATCTTGAAAATGCGCCCGAGAATCGGCCGGATTTCCGCAGAGAGTTCATCCGCGAGGGGCTCATCATGCAGCTGCCCGCGCTCCGCGAGACGTTGGAGGACTCGGACCGGGATTCCACCTCGCTGGCGGGACAATCGGTAGAAGTACTCTGTGGCCCGGTCGTGGCTGATTTCGAGCTTCGCGGCGAGGACCCTGGGAGACAGCCCGGCGGTCCGGAGCGCCTCCCGAACGCGCTCGCGTAGGCGGGGCGGTATGCGTACACGGCATCCTTCCCACAGGTCCGCGCGGAACGCGTGATCGAGGGACTGCAACCGGTCATCCAGAGCCTCATGGGTCGCTGCGATTGCGCCTCGTTCAGAGGCGCGACCTCCTCCCTCGTGCTCACCATACGCTTCCCGTGGGCTGAGACCGAGTAGACGCCGTATTTCGCGCAGGTGCGGTCCAGATCCGGAAATCAGATCGAGATTCGAGTGCGCGGCCCGAGCGGGATGACTCGCAAGCTTAGAGGCCTTCTCCGGATGAATGAGCCCGATCTCATCGCGGAACCGCGACCACGATTCCCAGTCGCGGATCTCCAGGACGAGCTGGTCGTGCCGACTCTCGATGATCTTCCCATCGATTCGCATCGCGCGGCGCCCGGCGACCCTCCGCGTGCGGAGGTGGCTTCGGATTCCAAAGCGCAAAAAGGCAAGCTGAACTCTCTTCGCAAGGTCAGCGCTCGTAGTCGTTAGGGAGAGACATGCGCTTCCGTGCGGCCGGACATAGACATTTCCATCTGTATCGAGGAGTCCCCGCAGATAGGCCGCAAGGATGGGCCGTGGAGCGTTCAACAGGACATCCGGCAAGCTGAGCCGGTGGGATTTGGGCGACGGCGGTACGCCGAGTCGCTCGAGCATGGTCGCCACGAGGGCGGAGTGGAAACGAACCGTCGCTGCCCGGAGCGGCGTCTGCGGCGTGAAGTCCCACTTTGCCGCGAAGAGGAGCTCGACGAGCTCCCGATAGCCGTTCAGGAGGGTTGGGTTCGAATTGCTGAAACGGATTGAGTATCCACCGAGGGTCCCGCGCTCCACGCTTCCGTCTCCAGCGATCAGCCCTGCGAAGTACGCAAGGTCGGCGTTCAAGCGGATGGGCAGCCGAAGCTTGTGGCCTCCCAGTTGCGAAAAGTTCCGAATGGCGGAAGCGACGCGCTCGCGCGGGATGCCGGCCGACTTGGCCACGGCGAGGAGCTGACTGAGATCGACCGCGTGTCGACCTTCCCGCCAGCGGTCGTAGAGCAAGTCTTCTGGGAGAAGTAGCCGCGCCGCCGCTCCTCGGAGCGTCCCGAATCTGGAGCGCAGCGTTTCGAGGAGATCGTGCATGAACGGCGGGTCGACCTCCACGAGTATGCGCGTCCGGACCTTCTCGAGAAAGTCGAGCACGAGAGGCGGTGTCGCCTCGGGGAAATCCAATCGGCGAGCCGTCGCAATCCGCATCCCGGGGCGCACGAATCGCACGCTCATCCAAGACTGGCCCATCGCGTGGTCCACGAGGACTTTCGTAGCGGGCGTGAGACTCAGAGAGAGGCCGGACTGCGTGGTCAGGCGGAGGAGGGCGGGAGGAGACTTGATCCGCCAGACGGTCTCGAGCCGACGCAACGTGAACCGGTTCCGATTGTCGAACGTCGCGACATCGCCCATTGCCTCGGATGTCTCCAGAGGCCGCCGCCGTCCCTCGTCCGGGAAATAGGGCTGGACAATGTCCTGGATGGATTGCACGCCCTGATCGGTTGTGATGAGGCTCTCGCCGGCGACGCAGAGCCCCGCGGCCGTCGCGGCCTTTCCGGTAGCGTAGATTCCGCGCGGAGAGAGCCGGCTCATGTACGAGAGCAGCTCGCTCTTGCCGACCCCCGGATCTCCGACCATGAGGACATGGATATCTCCGCGAATCCTGCGACCGTCGGGCATGACCTTCGGGACGCCGCTGAACAGCTGGAGGGCCAGGGCCTCCTTCTCAACGTGCATGCCGTACAAGGACGGCGCGATGGAAGCCGTGATCATGCGGAAGATGTCCGGACTCGCACCGGCCTCGCGGATGAGTCGCGCATCCTCCTCTGTGACCTCGATTTCCTCGAACTCGACCTGCTCCTTCTCGACCGAGTTCACGTCCATGAAGATGTCGAAGAGTGTGGACTTCGCGCCCGGTCGCCCTTTCTGAACGCTTCGCAGCACGCCGTTCATCACGACCCTTTCACCCGGCGTGATGCGTCCCGTCAGATCGTCTTCCAGGTAGAGCGTGAGCCTCTGCGGTTCCTGGCCGCCCCGCAAGCCCTCGGGCGACTCTTGAATCTCGAGCTTTTGGGTGTCGACATACATGGACGTCTCCGTCATCAGCCTGAACTTCGTCGCGCTCGCCGATCGCTTGCAGCCTCCCTGCTCTTCATAGCATTCGAGCGGTTCGCGGAAGTTCTGTCCGTCCTGCGGCTCCTTGATGATCGTCCCGCACCGGAGGCACTGGAACAGCGCGTCCGTGACCCTCGGCCGCACTTCCGTCGACTTCCGCACGAGGCCTTCGACAGCGATGTACTGCCCGAGGTGCTTCGCGCGCAGGTCGCGGATCGGGACTCGCCGGTCTCGGGGAAGGAGCTTCACCCGCAGGTGGATTTGGGCGGCCTCCTCCCCGGGAGGGACGAGACGCCGGATTGCCTCCTCGCCTGCCGTGAGGACGTTCAACGGGTGGCGGAGCAGGTAGATCGCCATGTCGGTGTCGAACCGGTTCAGCTCGTCGAACGCGACCGCGATGGTCCGTTCCTCCGGATACCGGTCCGCGATTGAAATGACCTTCGAGAGATACCCCATCTCCTCGAAGAACTCCTCCCATTTCGCGATGAGCTCATCCTGCGGGAACTCGACGAGCACGTCTCTCCCCCGATCCGAGGGCGGCGCAGGACTGGGCAAGGTCATATCTCTTTCAGTCCCCCTTCCACTGTTCCCCCTTCCACGCGTGAGTATACGTCACACCGTTTCCACTGGAACGTCCGCGCGCGCTGCGACGATCTCAGCCGCACGGCGAGAAGCCGCACTCGGCGCACTGCACGCACGCGTCCGCGTGGCGTAGATCGGAACCGCATTCCGGACACCGCGGGTCGGGTCCGCGTTGCCCCGCGGTCCGATCGATGTCCTCCGACCGGGGGAAACGCAGGACTTCTCACCCGGTCGTATGACAGGCTCGCGAGCGCCTAAAGGTCCATGGAGGGGATGGGCGAAAGTACTCCCGTAGGCCGAAGGTTCTTTGCGTGCCCGCGCATCTCCTCGCCCGATGGGTCTTCCGCCGGAACTCGACGCGCTGCAGCGGTTCCACGGCCACCTCGGCGTCTATGTGACCCTGGGCCTCCGCATGGGTGCGATTGGGAAGCGCCGCTTCGGGCATTACAAGGGCCTCAAGGCGATTGTCCGCAGCGTGTCCCAGCCGCCGATGCTGTGCGTCGTCGACGGCGTCCAGTTCTCGAGCGGCTGCACGATGGGCAAGGGCAACATCTCTGTCGAACCGGCGGCGGAGCCGGAGGTCACCTTCGAGAAGGAAGGTCGGCATCTGCGGATTGTCCTGAAGCCGGGGTGGCGCGAGAAGATCGAACGCGAGATGTCCAAGGGCAGAGAGCTCGAGCAGTCCCTGTTCTATTACGAGATCCCCGAGGACGACATCTTCGAGGTCCGTGGCGGGTGAGTCACCAGCCGGGCACGATCCACTCCGAGGCCGTCGCCACGCGCACCCAATAGCCGCGGCCCGGTGCGAGGACGTCTGCATCGGCGAGGAGCTGCACGTGGAACGGCCCCGTGGTGTCGAAGCCCATCACGGCGTCCGCTCCGGTCGCGTCCTTCACGTTCCGGACCGTCGCGCCGCTCGCGAATCCCGGGAGGGCGACGAGGTTCCAGCCGTCGCACAGGCCGATCCGCGCGGCCGTCGGGACGATCCCCAAGGCGACCAGCATCCCGG